>Ga0114919_10003097_pt1 | contig 13456 bp, 15 predicted proteins | sample BlataG_FD_88682 | JGI IMG/M metagenome (GOLD analysis project Ga0114919, IMG submission 88682) | Deep subsurface microbial communities from Black Sea to uncover new lineages of life (NeLLi) - Black_00105 metaG | ecosystem: Environmental > Aquatic > Marine > Oceanic > Sediment | place: Atlantic... | reverse complement strand
TATTTTTTAACAAATACTTATTATTTTCATAAAAATATTTAATGATTGTTTATAATAGAAATTAGAAATTTTATATTTTGCAGAGAGTTAATATTGCGAGACATCGAAGAATTCAGAACTAACCTAGATAAAATCATTAAAACGGAAAAAAAAAGATTTAAAGATCCTAAAAGCGCTGAAAAGGTTTTGGAATTTGATAAATTATGGAGAAGCGTATTGCAAGAAATCCAAGACTTAAGGCAGAAAAGAAATGAAGAATCTAGCCAAATTAGCAAATACAAGAAATCAGGCGAAGGTGATAAAGCTAAGAATGCGATACTACAATCAAAATTAATTAAAGAAAAAATTGATGAATTAGAAAAGAAAAAAGTTGAATATTTAGAAAGAAGAGAAAAGTATAGATATTCCATTGGAAATGATTTACACGAATCCGTTCCAATTGGTGAGACAGAAGAGAGTAATTTAATCATAAGAAAATTCGGTAAAATCCCTGAATTTGATTTTCAACCATTGTCTCATGTTAATTTAATTCAAGATATTAATGGAGCTGATATAAAAAAGGCTTCAGAGGTTGTAGGTTCTAGGTTTTATTATTTAAAGGGAGATCTCGTTTTACTTAACTTAGCACTAATTAGATTTGCATTGGACAAACTGATAAGCAAAAATTATAAACCTTTGTGGACTCCATTTTTTATGAAACGCGATATCATGAAAGCAGCAGCAGAACTAGCAGATTTTGAAGAAACTTTGTATAAAATAGAAGACGAAGATATTTTCATGATTGCTACATCTGAACAAACTTTAGCAGCATATCATTATGACGAAATTATAGACCCTGATTCGCTTCCATTAAAATATGCAGGAGTATCATCATGTTTTAGAAGAGAAGCAGGCTCACATGGAAAAGATACATTAGGAATATTTAGAGTACATCAATTTGAAAAGGTAGAGCAATTTGTTTTTTGTAAACCTGAAAATTCTTGGAACATTTTTGAGGAGCTAATATCAAATACTGAAGAACTTTTTAGTGAATTAAAACTTCCTTACCGAGTAGTAAATATCGCCTCTGGTGAATTAAATGACAACGCTGCAATGAAATACGATCTTGAAGCATGGTTTCCTGCTTCTAATATATATCGAGAACTAGTTTCGTGTAGTAATTGTTTGGATTATCAAGCACGAAAATTAAAAGTACGGATAGGCAAAGTGGGGTCTTCTCAAAAAAAAGAAACTGCTCATACACTTAATTGCACAGCAATTGCTACAGAACGAACGATTTGTTGCATTTTGGAAAATTACCAAAATAAAGATGGTTCAGTTTCGATACCAAAAGCCCTTCAAAAATATATGAATGGAAAAAAATTAATAGACTCATAAAATAAATTTAAACTGAAAATGACTGAAATTTTATTAGAAGAATTCGAAGATTTTTATAAAAAACAGCTTGAGTCGAAATTTTATAAAGTCAAAAAAGCTGTTAAAAAGCAAATCTCCGAAATTCGAGAAAATTTACTTGAAATTAAAGTATGTACTGATCATTTTTTAGAAGCGGGAGAGGGAAAAATAGAAGAAAAAGCTCTTAAATCATTACACTTCTTTTCTGATAAAATTAGAAAGGAAATTGATGAGATTGAAATTCCTGATGAAGAAATTACTTACGACGCGATGCATGATTTAGTAAATTCCATAAAAAGACTTTTTACAAGCATCAACGACATTGCAAAAAAATCAGTTCCTAAATTCCAAAAACAAGTGCAATCAGAGATAAAAGAGTTAAGTTATATAACTCGTAAATTAGGAAATAATCAAAAGGCTATGGATGAATTTTTAAGGAAGAAATATTCCGAACTAAAGGATGCTGAATATCTACTCAAAAAACTCCCTAAATTATTTATTCTAAAAGAAAATATTGAACACGCTAAAGCTGATTTAGAAAATTTTGAAAAAGAGTTAGAAGAAAGGCAAAAAGAACAGGAAGATTTAACTCAAGCTCTAACAACTATTGAAAAAAATGAAATCTTTGGAGAACTAGATAAAGCGGAAGAAAATCTAGCTCAGTTAAAAATGAAAATCAATAATCAATTCGGATTTAAAAAAGCCTTAAAAAAGTTAAAATTTGAATTAGAAAAGGATACAATGCACATTCCCAATGTCAATGTTTATTTCTTAAAGGATTTTTTAAAAAATCCTATAAACGCTTTAGTGAAAGAAAGTAGAGATTTACCAAAATTTTTGGCCTTACTCGTTCAATTAAGACACGTCTTAGAAGAAAATAAATTGAACCTTAAAACTGATGTACGAGATAAAACTGTTCAGCAGATTAACGCAATCTTTGATGAAAAATCAATTCAAGATGATATTGATGATATAAAAAAATATAATAGCATAATTAATGATGTAAAGAAAAGAATTGAACAAAATGGATTAGCTGTCCAGAGAGAGGACATAAAAAACAAAATTTCCACAAATACTGTTAAATTAGAACATTTAGAACACGATCTTGATAGAAAAAACAAGGATTATCTAAGATACTTATCCTCTCTAAAAACTGAAAGAGAAGAGATTCAATATTCAATTACCAAAGTTATAAATCAAGATGTTAAAATCAATATAACTTTTAGTTTCTAAGAAAACCTCATTTTGTTTTGCTAATCTTAAATTGACGGTTATTCTTTAGATTTTTTTTTTGTAAGGCTAATTTTAAATTATTCTTTAAAAATTTAAATGTCTCAGTGTCGTTTTGATTAAATAGTTTAAGATATTCAAATCCCAATAATAAATCTTGCTTAATATCGATATCAAACCCTGCTCGGAAAGAATCATAAACAGAATATTTTAAGTTTCTTTCCTGAGCATCCTTTAGTAACGCTACGAAGGAAGGAACATTTGGATCAGAAAAATGTGAGGGTATAATATCTGGGGGGCTTCTCCCAAATATAGAAATACCCGCGGAATGAATAGCAGGGCAAACTACAAGTTGATTCAATTCCATCAAACTATTAATATCCTTAAAATTTTTTTCAGATATTAAGATGACATCTAAGAAGGTAAAAATTGTATTAAGAGCGCTAAATTCACTAATCGCTATGTTGTTGAGATCGTTTATAACATGATCAAACGATTTTGGAGGTTTTGTTAGATTTTCTTTTATCCCTACTAACCCGTAACCTTCTGCTAATTCTAAAATCTCGTTATCATGGCAATACACTACTTTTTGATCAAAACAATCAATATTTACGACTTTAGATGCCAAGTCCTTGAACATCGCTATAGTTAAATCTTTGAGCAATTCTTTCGGAAAGCAATCTCTAAGGCGAGATTTCGTTCTTGATAAAGGGGCGATAGGAATTAAAAGAATACTCATAATGAAATTTAGGCAAAAATAGAATTTAAAATATAGTAAAATTAAGGTTTTTTTTCCCTTATTTCATGTTATTCAAAATTTGAATAGATAAGCTTTCAAATGCTGCGTCGACGTTTTGATTAAGCTTCGCGGAAGTTTCGAAGTATTGAACTCCTAACTTTTTTACTTCAGAATCAATCAAAGATTTATCTACTTTCCTTTCTAAATCCATTTTATTTCCTACTAGGACATAAGGAACATCTCCGCTCAATTCTTTTAACTTAGAAATCCAAAAGTTAATATCTTGGAACGATGATAAATCATTTAAGTTGAAAACTATCATAGCCCCTATTGCTTGGACGAAATAATATTCTGTGCTAAATAGTTTGTCTTGTTGACCTCCAATATCCCACATATAGAGCTTTAAGCCTTTTTCTTTAATGTCTTCCTTCAATTCAGGTTTTTCCAATTGAACTTTATCAACAATTCTACTTAATTCGATCTCTTTAATGAGGAAGTTTGCACCTATCGTTGGAGTCGCCTCCTCGCTAAAATTCCCGTCCACATATCGAGCTAGTAGACTTGATTTTCCTACATTGGTATTCCCACAAAGTATTACTTTCCCCCGGTATGAAATTGTTATTTAACCTCCTCCGATATTCATAGTAATAATATAATATGACATAACTTTTATTTTATAACATTCATTTTTTTTTGCTTTTTATTTTTTTAAGATTGATATGGGGATTTTATCGGAGTCAACTTGATTTCCTTTGTTTCGGAACTTATAAAATGTCTAAATAAATGTTCATAACCAATAATCTGACTCTGTTTACCGTTTTCTAACCATAATCCTGATGTATATTCCGGAGCTTCTTTTACTTGATCAAGAGTAGTCAACAAAAATCCATAATCTGCGATCAATAAACCGAAGGGAATTACGTTGTCACCCTCAATAGAATGGATTTTCACGGATGTTTTTAGAAGTTTTTTTATTTCGTCTTTTAATTCATCAGAATATTTCAAAGCAATTACAACCTCCATGTCAGAAGAAAATTTTTTATTCCAAATTTCTTTTAAAATCCATTCATGCCCACCTAATTCTTTTATCAACAAGTCAGGCGTAATAATAAAATAAATCCTACTCTCTGAAGAACTAATTAAATCTTTTACTTTTTTTCTAATTTTATCTCTAGAATTAATTGCCCATACTCGGGGTTCTGACTCTTCTTGATCTATTTCTAATTCTATTATAGCTTTTTCTATCGTTAAAGTGTCTTCTATCCTCTTTTTATAATTATCTCGAATCGCTTTAAAAATTTTATCTAAAGGAATTATTTGATAATTAGCACCCCTTTTCACAGGTTCTTTTTGAATAAATCCTTTTTCTATTAATCGATTAAGACTATCGTACACTCTTGCGCGGTCAACATCGGAAAACTTGGCTATGTCTGCGGGGCTCAAGATTTTATGTTTAGCAAGAGCAAGTAAAACTTTTGAATCATTTTTCGTAAATCCTAATGATTGTAGGGCGTATTCTATTTCAGATTCTTCAAGTTTTATATTATCGCTACTATACGTCAAGATAGTAATCTTAATCCGTTTTATTTCGTATTAAATAACTAATTTTAGCACTATTATTTTAATTTATACTTTTTAAAAAAAAATTAAAACTAAGATAACTTAGTAAAATTCCCACATTTGCTAAATATTTGATTTCTTGCACATAAAACCTCTGAAAGGTAAAGAAACGACTTCTTAAATTTGGAATGCTAATTTATTAAGAAATTGCGATTTTGCATTTTTACATGGTATTAAATCTTTAATAAAGGTTCAATATTTTAAGTAAAAAATTAAATATGTTTTTGAAAATCAATTTCTAGTGAAACCTCATAATCAAAAAAAATTTATTTCCTATTTAATAAATATTAAAAAATTTAATTAATAGTGCTATTTTGTCGGTCTAATAATATTTAGTAAATTTTAGATCCATGATAAATAATTAATATCACTTCCATAAAGTATTGTTCCGAACCATAATATTTATATAATAGAAATTCGTAGTTATTATTAATTATAAATCTATATTAAAACAATTTAAAACAAAAAAAAATAGTGGAGGAATAAATTATGGCTAAAAAGAAAGCTCCTGCAAAGAAATCTGAAAGTTATATCGCGAAGGCGCCAATTCGAAGACTAATGAAAAAAGAAGGTGCTGATTTAGTAGCGGCTGACGCGCTAGATAAGCTTATCGGGTATCTCGAGAGCGCAGCTAGTGAGGCAACAAAAGAAGCTATCAAGATAACCAAAGCGGACAAGCGCAAGCGCGTGACTGCTGCGGATATTCGCAAAGCTACTCGATAGGAAATTTTGGGTCAAATATTCAATATTTTTTTTCTTATTTTATTAATATATTTATAATTTGTTTTTAAGCGTGCTACTTATTTGAAGTTTTCAAAAAATTCTTTGGTTAGAAATTTACTAATATTCTGAGTTAATTTTTTCTTCACGGAATCTAAGCCTTCGGGGAGAACTCTTGTTTTACCTATGATGTCAATGAATCCTAATTCCGTATCGTATCTCGGAACTATATGGATATGTAAATGTTCAATACTGCCTCCGGCAGAACCTCCTTGATTTATTCCAATGTTATAGCCTTTTGGGTTATATAAATCATCGAGTAATAATTGCAAACCCTGTATAGTTCTATTCAAATGTATAAGCTCTCTTTTCGTTAATTCGGTATATTTAGTAATATGCCTAATTGGAACGCACATAAGATGTCCAGGATTGAAAGGATAAAGATTTAACACTACGAAGCAGATATCATCCTCATAAATTTTTAGGGAGACTACTTTCTCATCGTTTTCTTTAATTGAGCATAAAATACAATCAAAATCTGGTCGAGATTTACCTTGAACATATTCAAGTTTTCCAAACGCCTGCAACCATCTGTCGAAAATTAAACTTCACCTAATAGAGTTCTATAAAACTAGGAATATAAAGAAAAATCTGAAGTAAAATCTTTTGATTTAGTAAGATCTTCGGGTTTTATCTTTCCTGAACAATATTCGTTAAGAATCATATTAGAATAAGCGGAACACGTGAAAACTTTTCTAATACTTTTAAAAAAGGAATTTTTTGAAATTGTACCTTCTCTCTTAAGAAATATCTGATCGCTTATTTCATATCTAAAATTCTGAGTATCAATTCTGAAAAAAACATCTTTAGCAAGGAAAAATTTCCTAATATCTACAAAAAAGAAAATTTTCCTATTTTCTTCTAATGCATTAAGTGCTTCTACTTGTTGAGGAGCTATTTGGATCGGGTTAGAAATGATTATTAAATCTTTACTTTTTGGTTTTATTACGACCATTTTTTGCGCGATGGGGCCCGGGGGGAATATAAATTGAAAACCAAATTCGAGTTTTTTATCATCGAGTGTAATTTTGTTCCTTAGGAGTCCTTCATCTAACAAATACTCTTGAATAAGATCCTTTATATTACTCACGTTATCTGTCATTATGAATTTTAATCTTTGATTTGATATAAACCATTTTTTTTTATGGTATGGATTACCTTACTTAAAATTTCTTAAAATTAGGGGTTGTTCTTTAGAAAGAGAGATTAATATTTACCCTTAGGTCTTGGTTGGGGCTTGATTCCCGCATTCTTTAATTTTTCAATGTTGTTTACTAAATCTTCTGAAGAGGAACAGAAAATAACTTGTAGAGCGTCATAATCTATGAATAAAGTCCCTACTATCCCCAACCCCATCAATTGATTATCATTATCTATAAAAGTATGATCAATATTCATTTTAATCGCTTTGTTACTATTATCAAGTTCAACCAATTGAGGTTGACATGCAGTGTATCCCGTTCCTCTATTCGTTAATAAATAATTCATTAAAGCAAAATCTAACTCATCATTAATCTCCCCTTTTTCTTGGAGTATTTTTTTTACAATAGGAGCGTTTGATGATGACATATTTATTTATTAACTCAAATTGGAAAAAATGAAAAAAATTGGTAATAAGCAGCTAAGTTCTCTTGTCAATCTGGACTCTATCGACGCTATGTAAAGCACAATTCATAGTTTCTAACTTCTCTTTAATAGCTTCAAGTGATAATTCATGTGTACCCTTGATCGTTATAAAAACCGATGTAGTTTTTTGGTCAATTTCATCAGTTTTAATTGAAATAAAAAGAACGCCAGGGATTTCCTCTAATGCTTGTGCAACTCCATAGTTTGAAGGATTATGTGGTTTTAAGACATCTAAGTCAAACTCTATTCGACCCATTATTTAAATTTAAACCTTTTTTGAATTATAATTTGTTTATAGTATAAAATTATTTCAATAATAGATTAAATGGTATTTATAATTTATTTTTATTCTATTATAAAAATTCTTCAATAGTTTTTATCAGTTCATTTGGTATTTCGTTTAGTTCAATAATTTTATCTGCTTCCTTAAATGTTTCCCTTTTTATGAAGTTAGGAATTTTGGTATTTAATGCGATAGATCGAGATTTAGTTAATAAAGCGGCTTCGATATCCTTTCCAGTATCACCGATAACAACTATTTCGTCCAGATTAACATTTAATTTCTCACAAACAAATTTTAAATGATCAGGATGTGGTTTAAGATTTTTTACATCGTCACGACCAGCGACGACTTCAAAATAGTGATTTATTCCTGTGGTCTCTAATGAAGTTCTAGCATTTCTATGAGTGTTGTAAGTAAAGATTGCTTGTTTAATTTTTTTCTTTTCTGCGAATTCTAAAACTTTATCTATTCCATCTGTTAAAGTTGCCTTAATAGCAGCTTCGTGTTCAACTAGGATTACTGCGTTATTCACTTCTTTAATAATCTCTTTAACTTCTTCATCAGAAATACCTAGTTTTACAAATGATACTCTAGATATTTTTACAATTTCTAAAAGAGGCATTTTGCTAGATATTTTCTCCCTAGGGATTCCGTAGTTTCTTAAGACTTTAATGGCTTTCCTTCGAGCTTTTATAGAATTAATTTTAAAATCGATTAAAGTCCCATCTAAGTCCCAGATAATTGCTTTAATAGGTTTTGCTTTCATTCAATAAACCAGATCGGAATATATTGGTCCTTTAGCTGTAAGATCAGATTTCTTTAATTTCACTTGGTCTACAATAAAAGGTCCGAACTCTAAATTTTTATTCTCATTGATTAAGTTTTTTAAAGTACTAAAAGTTTCATAATTTATTTTGTCTTTTTTCAGTCTTCCTATTGTTAAATGAGGTTTGAATTGCGTTCTTTTATCCCTTTGAATTTCTAGGCTCTCATCCAATAGTTGTTCAGTAGAATTCTTTATTTCTTGTAAGAATTGGATATCTCCGATAAGTTTTACCCATAGTACAGAAAACTTGTTAAATTGTCCAACCCCTTTTAGTTTGTATTCAATAGTTTTTCCTTTAAAGATGTTTTCGTTTATTTTTTCTTTCAGTATCTTATAGATTTTTGGAGCTAAGGATTCAGAAATGTTACCTAAAAATTTAACAGTCAAATGAAGGTTTTCTGGCGCCACAATTTTCAATTTGCTTTGATTTTGCTTTAGACGAGCAGAAAACGACTTAATTTTATCAATCGTGGTATCATCGTTTAACTCAATCGCTATAAATGCTCTGATCATGATAAAAGCCTGTTAAAAAATAGATTTACTTTACCTTTTAATTTTTCCCGGCAAATAGAAATCGTACTTTTTCTTAAAGAGTTTTGTTTTAATGTATCTATCAATTTTCCTCGCATTTTGGAAAATAACCCATATCATTTTATCGTTTTTATAGTATTTTTGGACTTCTTCAAATGTAATAGGCTCCATATTGAACTCGCTTGCTTCTTCTTTGAAAAATTTGTTTACAATACTAATTATCCCCGGAATAAGCTCAGGTCTTTGTTCTTTAAAGAAATTAGCGATTAAATCAATTGTTACTAGCCGCCAATCGTAATATCTATCGACAACTTCGTTTAGAAATGCAACTTTTACGAGAAACCTCAAAAAGGAAGGTGTGCTTTTTAAAAACAATTCGGCATCCATTGCTTCTATACCATTTTTTCTAAACATTGGAGTAGAAGTATCAAAATAAATTAACTTTGTATCAGCTTCGATCTTAGGATTATTTGGATTGTACCCAATAATAGCAAAGTTGGAGATCTGGCCATCTAATCCTAAATCTATCGTGTCGTGATTTTTACTATAAAGCCATACTTTTTTCATATCCCTCATCGCAAGTAAAACCAGAGTATTGATGTCTTCATCACTTACCTCATGAATTACTCGATTTCCTACCGATTCTGACCTGACTTTTTCTTGTACGCAATAAAATTGAATCTTACCTACCTCATCTTTAAACCATGCTACATCATATTCAGGAAGATTTAATCCCACTTCTTCAATTAGAATTCTATTGTATTCGTTGTAAGCCCAAATGTGCCTTTTAACTTGTTTCTCATTGTCAAAAATTGGGATTCTCTTATAGGCTATTTGTTTTGGATCGCCCACAATCTCAAAAACGAGACTTATTTCTCCATATCCCAGAATTTTAATTGGTACTTCCCCATTTTCGGGATTATAGGTATCGATTGATTGCTCTAATTTCTTCAAAACTTCTGTATCAATTCTCATCTTCAATCAAATCTTTTCTCTAATATTTAATGAAATTGACTTAAATCCTTATAAAATTAACTCCAAATTTCAGAATTAATATTTTCCTAATTTATCGACTAATGTTCTAGCAATCCCCAAATTTCTGCTTGCCATAAATATCGGTTCCCATGGCCATTCACACCCTGCTGCATATTGATACATCCCGTCCGGTTTTCCAGATTCAATTGTTTTTTCAATTTCATTGCTTACATCACTAATTGAATAGGTTTGACTTCCTAGGACTTGTGTATTAGTATTTCCTCTTATACAATTACTTTTTCCAATCTTTTCTTTGGCTAGTTTTAAATCAACTTGATAATCTAAATCTAAAATTGCTGCGTTTGTGCTCGATACTAATTTTAGCATGTCTCTACCTTCTTTATCTATCACACCATTGTCGCCACAAATATGATACAAGACGGGAATATCTTTTTGGATGAAGTTGAAAAGGTCTTTGGTTGCACCTAAGCAACATTTGTCATATCTATACGGCCCAATTTGTGAGATTACTGAATCTCCAGCTCCAATCACATGTGCTCCTGCTTCAATTTGTAATTTAGCAAACTCTTTCTGGATTGGTAGTACTCTATTAATGAGAGATGTGATTTTTTTATCCCAATCATCATAACGGCATAATTTTAGCACATTAACTAAATCGAATAAACAGCAAATTTCAGCGAACGGCGCTTCAATCCAACCTACAACGCATTGTTCTCCACCCACTTTTTCAGATAAAATTTTGACAGCATTCACTCGATTGATTATTCTCTGGTTAGAAAGTAAGTCTGGGTCCTCTATCGAATCAAATTCAGAGATTGATAGAGGTGATTTAGCTACAGGAGTATGGCTAGACCAATCTATCTCCACACCCCATGCATTAGCTTCACGATATGCGTCCGTTGAAACATTAACATGATTAATACCAAAAAAATCAGCACATTTTATTTGAGCATCTGCTAAAATATCAGGTTTTTGACAATATTCGAGGTTGTAATCAACTCCCAAAAAAGATGCCGCTAAGTGCATTATGAACGGATTGAATGGAATTTTCTCCGGAACGCCTTTAATCGCTGAAATGGTTAATTCTAATGAAGTCATGTGAATATGAAGCCTCGAGATATTTATTTTCTAACTCTTTTCTTTCGAGTTTGTTGGAATTCAATGTAAACTCCAAAATCGTCATAGGTATCAATATAGGCAACTTTTTGCACCCCTGCAGTAATTCCTTCGTGAACAACCGAATATCCTTTTTCTGTATATGCTTTCAAGATAGCATCAACATCGTCTACAAATATTCCAAAATGATGGAGTCCTTCTCTACCTGAGTCGATAAATTCTTTAAAAATACATTCTCCGTTTATGAGTTGTATTAGCTCTATTTGGACATTTAACGATCTACTAAAACCAATCATAGTTTGGACAGTTGTTTCTCTTCCTCGATAATAGTAGTTGGTTGGCTTATTTTCCAGATATGCAAATTTTGGTAATCCTAATTTTTCCTCTAAAATTTTAGCTTGTTTTTTAATATCTTTATATGCATATCCCAACTGATTAATTTTCAAATTTCCCAGATTTAATTCACTCATTATAACATAACCTATATCAAAAATTCTTCTAATTTTTATAATTATAATAAATTTGGATAACTTTTTATTTATAATATTTTTTTTTTTCTCATGGAAAATTTTAGGGATGGTAACATACCAAGACCAGAATATCCTAGACCTCAATTTGCCAGAGAAAATAATTGGATTAATCTTAATGGAGATTGGGATTTTGTTTTTGATGATGCAAATATAGGATTAAAAGAACGATGGTATAAAGGAGAAAACTCAAAGAATTTTGATAAAAAAATAGTAGTTCCGTTTTGTTTTCAAAGTAAATTAAGTGGAATCGAAGATAATTCTTTCCATGAGGTAATTTGGTATAGAAAAGTATTTGAAATCCCTACACAATTTAATAAAGAGAAAACAATACTTCGTTTTGGAGCTGTTGATTATAGATGTTTGATATACTTAAACGGAGAATATGTAGGTTCCCATGAAGGCGGATATACTGGATTTTCTTTAGACATCACAAATCATATTGAAGAAAATAATGTTTTAGTTGTTAGAGTAGAGGATCCGAGCCAAGATCTTGAGATTCCAAGAGGTAAACAATACTGGAAAATCGAACATGAAATGATATATTATCCAAGAGTATCTGGCATTTGGCAAACGGTCTGGTTGGAATTTCTATCTCCAGAGTTTCAAATAGAGAATTTAAAAATCACTCCAGACATCGATAATTCTGAAGTCATATTTGAAATTAATATTAATGGGATGGGCTTTTCAGTTTTATTACTTTACATCGAGATCTTATTTAAAAATCAAACTATAGCTCAAGATAGTATTAATTTAGATTTTATCGGAAAAATCGGCCAAAAAAAGGATAAGAAAGTAATCAAAGAAAGAATTGGAATGTATCATAGGATAATATACTATGAAAATCCAAATCGGTTTAAATTTAAAGTCAAAATTCCTGGCAATTTATTGTTCCTTTGGGATATAAATAACCCGAATTTATACGATCTATCTCTAAAAATTCAAAATGAGAAAACGGGCGAGATTTATGATGAGGTATCAAGTTATTTCGGTATGAGGAAAATATCGATATCAGATTACGGAAATAAAAAACAGCAAATTTTGCTAAATGGTGAACCATTATATCAAAAATTGTTTTTAGTGCAAGGTTATTGGCCAGATAGCTTATACACTCCCCCTTCTGATGATCATATTAAAAAAGATATCCAATATGTTATCGATTTTGGATTTAATGGGCTAAGAACGCACCAAAAGGCTTTTGATGCCCGATTCTTATATTGGTGTGATAAAATGGGTGTTCTGGTATGGGGAGAAATTGGTAATGCTTTCCGTTTCTCTGTGAAAGCACAACTAAGACTTATTAATGAATTCGTAGCTGAAGTTGAGCGGGATTATAACCATCCTTCGATAATTGTCTGGGTACCTTTAAACGAAGGATGGGGTATTTCTGGAGTAGAAAAAGACCCAAAGAGAGGGTATTTTACATCCACATTATATTTTTTAATAAAATCAATTGATCCTACTCGATTAATTATAGATAACGATGGATGGTGGCATTCGGAGAATAACGATATTTGCACCAGGCACTATTATGCAACAATCGATTTATTACCAGCAACATTAGAAGAAGAAATTAGTAGTCATAAAACTTCAGCACCGATATTATATCTGAAACCGCATGAATACAAAGGAGAACCTATTATTTATAGTGAAATAGGGGGATTTGGTTATGATTTCAAAGAAAATGTTGAAAAGAAATGGGGTTATGGAAGTTTAATCGAGGATTCTTTTCTTTCGTCGAATTCCTTTAGTAGTCCTAATACTCTTTCGAAGAAACCTTCAGAATC
>Ga0114919_10003096_pt1 | contig 13456 bp, 15 predicted proteins | sample BlataG_FD_88682 | JGI IMG/M metagenome (GOLD analysis project Ga0114919, IMG submission 88682) | Deep subsurface microbial communities from Black Sea to uncover new lineages of life (NeLLi) - Black_00105 metaG | ecosystem: Environmental > Aquatic > Marine > Oceanic > Sediment | place: Atlantic... | reverse complement strand
GCCATAGGAGGCAAGGAATCACATGAGTTTGTGGTTCTTACTGAGACCGGCGAAGACGAGATCATCTGTTGCTCCAGTTGTGGCTATGCGGCAAATGTCGAGAAGGCCAGATCTTCTAAGACACCCGAAGGTGCGATTCCCGTGGGTCAAGATTCAGAGCCTGGCCAAGGGGCAGCGAAAGCCCTCCCTCCCCTGGAGGAGATAGCCACGCCAGATGCGAAAACCATAGAGGAGGTGGCCGGCGTTGTCGGTGTGCCGACAAGCCAGACCCTCAAGGCCGTGTTCTACTTTGCCGATGGGAAATTCCTCTTCGTTGCCATTCGTGGCGATCTGGAGGTCAACGAAACAAAACTGAGAAACGCCGTGAAGTGCTCTGAGCTTCGCTTAGCCACAGAAGGTGAGGTCAACGAAGTCGGCCTGGTAGCTGGCTTTGCCTCACCCATAGGTGTGACGGGAGTCCAGGTCGTGGCTGATGACTCCGTTACATCAGGCTCCAACTTCATTGCCGGGGCTAACAAGCCGGGGTATCACTTCAGGAATGTCAATTATCCGAGAGACTTCCGAGTCGACCTTATCGCTGATACTGCCCTGGCTCAGCCCGGAGATAGCTGTCCCGCGTGTCGAGGCAAACTATCCTCGGCTCGAGGCATTGAAGTGGGGCATGTATTTAAGTTGGGCACCTTCATAAGCGAGAGGTTCGGAGCATCATTTCTGGACAATGATGGCAAATCCCGGCCCATTATCATGGGTTCTTATGGCATTGGACTGGGGCGATTGCTGGCCGCTATAGTGGAACGAAGCCACGATGACAAAGGCATCATCTGGCCGCTCTCTATAGCTCCTTACCAGGTCCATCTTTGTCCTCTGCATCTGGACAAGTCTGCTGTCTTTCCTACAGCAGAGAAGATCTATCAAGATCTAACGAAAGAAGGCATTGAAGTGCTCTTCGATGACCGTGATGAGTCTCCCGGCGTCAAATTCAACGACGCCGACCTTCTAGGGATACCGATACGATTGATCTTATCCCCGCGCACCTTGCAAGGCCGGAACGCAGAGGCAAAATGGCGCACAGCGAAAGAAGCTCAGCTTCTTCCTTTAGATGATCTGGCAGTACGGGTGAAGAAGCTTCTAGACGAAACCATGCAGTCTCCACCTTAACCGAGCCGGCTCGCTACTGCAATCGGGCACCCATGTATGTCAGATTGTTCCACGGTATATCAAATCGTTCCACAGATGACGCAAGCCACGACCAGACATAGACGCGGACTTCTTGCCTTCTCTTGACCAACTCACTACCGCAACGAAGCGCCGAGTTCTCGTTGCAGCATATCCAGCATCTGCTCTTGAGTCTCATCGACTTCCTCATCGGTCAAGGTATGACTGAGTGATTGGTAGATGATCCTGATGGCAAAGGATTTCTTGCCACTGGATATCTGCTCCCCTCGATAAAGATCAAAGAGAGTCACCTCTGTCACCAACGGAAAGCTCCGGATTGTATTCTCCACACTTCGATAGGTCACCCGCTCATCTACCGCTAAAGCGATGTCGCGGGTTACGCTGGGAAACCGCGGAATTGAGCGGTGCTTCTTCGTTCCGGTAACCTTTGTCAGCAGTCTCTCCAGGTCCACCTCTATGAGGTAGGCACTACCGGAAAGCTCAAAGGCCTGTGCTACTTTGGGATGTAGCTCGCCTACTATGCCTACTTCATCTTCGCCAACGATTATGTCAGCTCCTCTTCCCGGGAACAGAGTCGCGTCGTCACTAGTGTCAAAACGCGCTTTCAGGCCCGATCGGTTCAAAAGACTCTCCACTACACCCTTAGCATCGAAGAAATCGAGCATCTTCTTACCGGTATGCCAAGACAATTCCAATCGCGAGCCACTGAGCACGGCACAGAGCATCTCTCTTTCTTCCGGTAAATCCTTGCCTTTCATTAAGAACACCTTACCAATTTCAAAGAGTCTTATGCCTGCTGACTCAAACTTCTGGTTGTGAGCCAACGTGGCCAGAATGCCTGCCCGTAGGCTGGTACGCAAGTATTCCTGTTCCTTCGTCATGGGGTTAGCGACCTTTAAGGGCGGGGCTTTCAACTCAAGCTTGGGGGAGAGCTTCTCTAACTTCGCCAGGCTGACTAGAGAGTAAGTCAGAATCTCCTGAAAGCCAAAGCCAGTCAGAATACCACGCAATTGCTTCTTGAGATTGCTTGGCTGCACTCGCGGTGAAAGCTCCGTCCTCTGTGGAGGTAAGGACGAACTGAGCCTGGTAACAGGGATCTTTTCATAACCGATTATGCGAACTATCTCCTCCACGAGGTCAGCAGAACACCGAATGTCGCTACGCCAATAAGGCACCGACACAGAAATCTGAGAACCTGAATCGTTCGTCCGGCATCCGAAGCCCAATGATCTCAGCACCTTAAGCATCTCACCGGTATCGACTTCCATCCCTGTAAGACGCTCCACCTCCCGGGCAGGGAACAACATAGGCCTTGGTTTCACTTTCCCAGGGTAAACATCAATCACGCCCTCGGCTGCTCTACCACCGGCCAGCTCCAGCAGCAGTTGAGTGGCACGTCTCAAGGGTATTAGCGGAAGCTCACTATTAAGCCCTTTGTCAAAACGAATCGAAGCCTCACTCTGGAGTTGGAGATAACCACAGCCTCGACGAACGGCAACCTGGTTGAAATTCGCCGACTCCAGGAGGATAGCGTCGGTCTCTTGCGTCACTTCGGAATCCATGCAACCCATGATACCGGCGACGGCGATGGTCTCATCTTTGTCCGCTATGACCAGCAAATCTGGATTGAGACGACGCACTATTCCATCAATGGTAGTAATGGTTTCACCATGCCCAGCTCTGCGAACAATGATCTGTCGGCCCTTCAGCTTGTGATAATCAAAACCATGAAGAGGCTGACCGTATTCCAGCATCACGTAATTGGTAACATCAACAACGTTGTTGATGGGGCGCATGCCGTAGCTATTCAGACGTCGCTGCAGCCAGATTGGTGAGGGAGCCACCTTAATTCCGGTAATCAAACTAGCGCAGTATCTGGGGCATAGGTCGGGTTCGGCGATGTCAACGGAGACAAACGAGTTTATCAAGTTTTCTGATTGCTCATAATCAACCCGGGGCAAACGGAGCGGTTCCCCAGTCAAAGCAGCAATCTCCCGGGCAATGCCAGTCACAGACAAGCAATCGGGACGGTTAGGTGTTATGCCTAAGTCAAGAACCGTATCACCTAGATAGGCACCGAGAGCCATACCTATGGGCGCCTCCGATGGCAATACCAGGATCTCCTCGTGATTATCAGAGATTCCCAGCTCCTTCTCCGAGCAGACCATGCCCTCGGAAACAACCCCGCGGATCTTAGCCGGCTTCAGAGACATGACTTCTGCAGTATGACCGTTTATCAGTCGCGCTCCTATGCGGGCAAAAGCCACCCTCTGACCGGATCCGACGTTGGGGGCACCACAAACGACGGTGATCTGCTCAATGCCAAGGTCAACTGTGACCAGCGTAAGACGGTCAGCCTGAGGATGACGATTTACAGCTGCCACTTCCCCTACAACCACATTCTCCCAGGTGTCACCCACAGTTTGTATGCCATTGACTTCCAGGCCAGCCATGGTGAGTCTCTCGGCTAGTTCTCGGGGGGTGAGCTTTATGTCAACATAATCCGCGAGCCATTTGAGTGAAACCTTCATGTTGTCACCTAAAGCCTAGAACTGCTTCAGAAACCTGAGGTCGTTGCCATAGAAGAGGCGGATGTCATCAACGCCATATCGCAGCATAGCCATGCGCTCAACTCCCACCCCGAAGGCAAAACCGCTGTACACCTCAGGGTCAATACCGACTCGCGCCAGGACGTCCGGATGCACCATCCCGGCACCCAGTGCTTCTATCCAGCCGCTATAACAACACAACCGGCATCCGACACCATCGCAAGCCGAACATCCAATCGCTACCTCCACCCCAGGCTCCACAAAAGGAAAGTAGTCACAACGGAAGCGCACTTTCCTCTCCTCTCCAAAAAGACAGCGACAGAATTCGAACAAAGTGCCTTTCAAATCAGCCATAGTGATGTTCTTGTCCACAGCCAGACCTTCAACGTTATGATATATTGACTCGTGAGTAGCGTCAGTCGCTTCATACCTGTAAACTCGCCCCGGCGCTATAATCCTGATCGGCGGACGTTCTCTCTCCATAAACCTTATCTGCATCGGAGAAGTATGCGTACGCAAGAGTCTCGCTTTTCCTCCAACACCTGTATCTATCCACAGCGTAGCAAACATGTCTCGCGCCGGATGATGTTGAGGGATGTTCAAGGCTTCAAAGTTATAGTAATCCCACTCCACGTCAGGTCCTTCGATCGTCTGGAAGCCCATGTTTCTGAAAACATCGCACATCTCGTCAAGTATTTTGGTGGTGGGGTGAAGACGACCTGTGGGGAAGGGCCGACTGGGCAGGGTGACATCGAGTCGCTGGGACTCCAAAGGAGAGGCCAAAAAGGCTTGCTGTAGTAATTCTTCCTTCTCGCTCAGACTTGACTCTAGAGCTCTCTTGATCTTGTTAGCTTGGGTGCCCATCTTTGGGCGTTCTTCCCCAGGCAGGGCAGCCAAAGAACGCAGAATCTGGGTCAGATTGCTTTTCTTACCCAGGTGACGAACGCGCCACAACTCCAGCTCTCGAAGACTATCAACCTTGCTTAACTCGTCGAGAGCTTGTGAATGAAGATCTTTGAGTCGTTCCAGCATTGAATGCCAAGTAGTGCTATCGCTGTTCAAAACACGCGGAATCTCCGGGCATAGTGTCACTGCAAGTGAGATGGGGTGGTCTCAGGCACGGAGGCTACTAACGCAGCAAAACCGTCAGGGTCTCTAACTGCCATCTCAGCTAGCATCTTGCGGTTGATCTCTATGTTTGACTTTCTCAGTTTTGCCATAAACTGGCTGTAAGTAAGCCCTCTGGCTCGCGCCGCAGCATTGATACGAACAATCCATAGCTCTCTGAAATCGCCTTTCCGTTCGCGACGATGACAATAGGAATAGTCCAGCGCATGAAGCATGGACTCATGAGCAGTTCGATAAAGCTTATGCCTGGCCGCTCGATGTCCCTTGGTTAGTTCAAGCACCTTCTTATGTCGTCTGTGAGTAACTTTCCCGCTCCTAGCTCTTGGCAAGATTCCTCCTTTAATCCCCAGGCGATATCCTTTTCTGTCTGGCAACAAAATGAACTGCTAGCAGCGCGACGCCAATACACAGAAAAACGAGCCCTGGCATGCCGGCCTGTTTTCCCATCTGGAAGATGACAGTGCCAACAAGGAGGGCTACCCCTATTCCAGCCACTACAGAGCCGACGGCCAAGAACCCCAGACCAGGAGGGCCTGGCGGATCCGGCTGTTTTGGCTGATACAGCCCTTTCTCAATTAGAGTCCTGTCTCTCCTGTATTCAGTCCAGATTGCCAGCAAAGCTATCCCGCAGCCAAAGACTATGCCAAAAATGGGAACTAGATTGACCATGTCTACTTGCCTCCTTTACCCTACTGCTATTTGTAGGGCAGAAGCCTTCCTATCCTCTTCCTATCTACCGAGGATACCGGGATCGTCTCGTCATACAGGCGCTTGGTTCTAGAAGCCTTCTTCCGTCTCAAGTGGCTTTTGCCACATTTGGTACGCATCAGCTTGCCGCTACCTGTTACTTGAAAGCGGCTGGCTGCCCCCTTATGTGTCTTAAGTTTTGGCATCTGCTTCTATCTCCTTCGTCTTCTTGAGAGAAACCGGGGCCAGGATCAAGGCTATACTCCTCTGCTCATTGGCGGAGCTACTGACTACAGCTACTTCCTTCGAGGCTTCAGCAACTTCACGCAGCACCTTCCACCCTGATTCAGGATAGACAACTTCACGTCCTCTGAATCTTAGCACTAACCTTACTTTGTTGCCCTCCTCCAACAGCTTCTTCGTGGTCCTGATTTTTGCCTGCAAATCATGTTCCTCTATCTTCGGTCTTAGACGAACCTCCTTCAGCAAGCCGACTCTCTGGCCCCTCCTAGCCTTGCGCTCCTTCTTGGTTTGCTCATACTTATACTTACCATAATCAAGAATCCGGCATACTGGCGGAGTAGTCGTTGCTACCTGCACCAGATCGAGACCGCTTTCCTCAGCGGCTTGCAGTGCCTTTTGCAGAGATACCACACCAAGCTGTTTCCCGTCCTCTCCTACGAGACGAACTTCCCTGGCTCTGATTCTCCTGTTGGTTGGTACTTGTTTAACTATACTTTCTCTACCCCCGGAGCAGCATTCAAGACCTAGTCTCTATGGCTGACTGTATTCTACTCCTAATTTCTGCTACAGTTTCTAAACCCAGATCCTCACCGTTCCTTAGGCGAAGTGAGGCGCTGGATGAAGCCACTTCTTTGTCGCCGACTATAAGCATATACGGCACCTTCTCAAGTTGGGCCTCTCTTATTTTCAGATTCATTCGTTCAGGGCGGTCGTCAACCAGAGCTCTGATGCCTTCATTCTTAAGGTCGCTCTCTATCTTCCGAGTGTAGCCAACGTGGCGATCTGCTATGGGGATTATCATCGCTTGAACCGGCGATAACCATACGGGAAAGGCACCTCCGTAATGCTCTATCAAGCAAGCTAGAAAACGCTCCATGCTACCCAGAACTGTACGATGTATCATTGTTACGCTATGCTCCGAACCATCTTCACCAATATAACAGACACCGAAGCGTTGTGGCAAGTTGAAATCGACCTGAATGGTGGGACCTTGCCAAACATGCCCTAAAGCGTCCTTGAGCTTAATATCGATTTTAGGCCCATAGAAGACTCCCTGGCCCGGGTCTACTTCATAAGGCAAGGCCAGTCTCTCTAGAACCCGCTTCAAAGATTCGGTCGCCTCCACCCACATTGACTCTGTGCCAGCATATTTCTCAGGGCGCGTTGACAAGAACAATTCATACTGCTCAAAACCAAAGCTAGACATCATGAACTGTGCCAACCTCAGAACTTCCAGCACCTCCTCCTCAACCTGAGCAGGCCGGCAAAAAATGTGAGCATCATCTTGAGTAAACCCTCTTACTCTAGCAAGACCATATAGCACACCAGTTCGTTCGTACCTATACACTGTACCCAGTTCGGCATATTTCAGAGGCAAATTGCGATAACTGCGCAATTTGCTCTTATAGATCAAAATATGCCCCAAACAATTCATGGGCCTTAGCATGTATTGCTGTCCTTCAATTTCCATCGGCGAGAATAGATAATCCCTATAAAACTCCCAATGCCCGCTAGTCTTCCACAGATCCAGCTTGGCAATATGCGGAGTGTAAACGACATCATAGCCTCGCCGGAAGTGCTCTGCCTTCCAGAAGTCCTCGATGGTTTGCCGAATCAAAGCACCTCTGGAGTGCCAGCAGATCAAGCCAGGACCGATTTCCTCGTGAATACTGAAGAGGTCAAGTTCTTTGCCCAGTTTCCTATGATCTCGTTTAGCGGCTTCAGCTTGGCGCCACAAATACTCGTCAAGCTCCCTTCGGGTTCCAAAAGCCACCCCGTAAATCCTTTGTAGCATGGGTTGCTTTTCATCACCCCGCCAGTATGCTCCGGCTATATGAGTAAGCTCAAACTCCCTTACCTCGCCAGTTGAGTCCAGATGAGGCCCACGACACAAATCGGTGAAAGATCCTTGTTTATAGATAGTTACGCTGGCATCAGAAATTTCGTTGATAAGCTCCAGTTTATAGGGCTGTGCCGCAAAGAGCCCGCGTGCTTCATCCTTGCTTATTTCCTGTGCAACAAATGGCGCATTCTGGTCGATAATCTCCCTCATCTTGTTCTCGATTCCAGGCAAGTCCTCCGGAGTTAGTGGACGTGGCAACTCAAAGTCATAGTAGAAGCCGTTCTCAATTGTCGGCCCAATGCCGAATTTGGCCTCAGGGAAAACACATTGTACCGCCTCAGCCATAATATGAGCTGCGGAGTGATGCATTCGTTCTAGTTGCTCATCCCTTTCTTTTCGTTTCATCACATTCCTATTGCAGACCTGGAAATCACGTATACTGCCGCCAGTAAATGCCGAAAAATGGGCAGTACTGGACTTGAACCAGTGACCTCTGCGATGTCAACGCAGCGCTCTAACCACTGAGCTAACCGCCCGTTCGACGATTGTAGCAAACATAGCTAAACGGGGCAAACCTTCGACAATATAGCAGAAATGGAAGACCGGCTCTCATTGGGCGACTCAGAAGTTTGCCATCGATGCATGAACGATGCTCACCGCGGCTATTCCCTACCTCGCAGCCTGACGCCGGCGGTGACATTGATCTGAATGGTTTGACCGCAACTGGGGCAGCCTAATTCCATAACAAGAGGTCGTCCCATCACTCTTTCCACAAGTGATGTCACTATGGAGTCCATGTTATCTAGCCTTTCATCTAACATATCAAGACGCCTGATCAGCTGCCCTATGTCCAGGTCCTGATTGACCTGTTCGACTGGACCAGCTTTATCTTGTGAAACCAATTTACAGACTCTTCTCCACGACGCCCATTGATTCTAGCTCAGCTTTGTCTTGTTTCATTAGCTTATCTATTTGTTCAGCGACGGTGCGTTCTAAGTACTTCCGCAAGGCATCCCGGGCGGCCGGCGATGACCTTACCGCCTCCTTGACTCTCTTCCATTCATCTGCGATCACTTCGTTTATCTGCTCAACACCTATAGGCTGTTTTCCCTGCCACAGGTCTTCTATCCTGTCCAGAACTCGACTCGTCATGGCCCTCCTGATGCGATCGAAAGAGAGTATCTCCTCCATAGCATATGGTTGCCCTGTTTTCTTCTCAGTCATAGTTTGCCACCTCCAATCAAACTTATTTGACTTACTATCATACGTGCAGCAGCACGACTTGTCAAGGCATTTCCTGGTTTTTCATGTTGATTTTCTGACCTGAGGAACTGTATTATAGTTGACGGAAAGAAGGTACTCTGGAGATGTCCGAAGTGGAAATTGGCAAGGTGACGGACTTCTTTGCTAAGCCTGTGGTAGCTGGTATACAGCTAAGCAGCACATTGAGGATAGGTGATAAGATCCATGTCAAGGGCAACTCCACGGACATGGAACTGACCGTAAAATCGATGCAGATCGAGCGCGTTAGCGTCACTGAGGGCAAGCCCGGTGACATCGTGGGCATAGAAGTTCCCGACAGGGTCAGGCGAGGCGATAAGGTTTACAAGATCACTGAAGGGCCTTAATAAGATTTGCCATTTCAATAGCGTTCACCGCGGCGGCGAATCCTCTATTGCCTTCCTTGCCCCCCGCTCTCTGAATAGCCTGCTCTAAGGTATCGGCTGTAATTATACCTTGTATCACCGGTAGGCCGGTATCCAGACCTACGTTGCCGATTCCCCTATTCACCTCGGAGGCAACATACTCGAAGTGCGGAGTGCCGCCACGGATCACCGCTCCAAGGCAAACGACGGCATTGTATTTGTTACTCTGTGCCAGTATTTTCGCCATAAGAGGGATCTCCAGACAGCCTGGAGTCCAGACAACGCCGATGTCCTCATCATTGACGCCATGACGCAGCAAAGCGTCTCTTGCTCCCTCAAGCAGCTTCGTAGTTATTAACTCATTGAATCGAGAAACTACTACAGCAAACTTGAGGCCTTTTCCTATCAGGAAACCTTCATGATGCTTAGCCATTACTCGCCCTCCTCTATGCCTAGAATATGCCCTAACTTCTTCTGCTTGGTTTTCAAATAGCGGATGTTATAAGGGGTAGATGGAGCTATCAGCGGAACGGTCTCGACTATCCTGATTCCGTAGCTTTCCAGACCAATCACCTTCTTAGGGTTGTTAGTCAGCAGACGAATATTATGTAAACCCAAATCGGCTAAGATCTGGGCGCCCACTCCGTAATCTCTCAAGTCAGGACCAAAACCTAAAGCTATGTTAGCCTCCACCGTATCCATCCCTTGGTCCTGAAGGGCATAGGCGCAAAGCTTGTTGTGAAACCCGATCCCCCTGCCCTCCTGTCTCATATAGAGAAAGACTCCTTGATCTTCTTCGGCTATGCTCTGCAAGGCCATTTCAATCTGAGCCCCGCAATCGCATCTCAAACTGCCAAAGACATCTCCTGTCAGACATTCACTGTGCACGCGCACCAGTACAGACTCATCACTTGATATGTTGCCTTTAACTAGAGCCATGTGTTCAGCGGCATCGACAGCGCTTCTATAAGCCACGGCTGTGAACTCGCCGTGCTTAGTAGGAAGCCTCGCCTCAGTCACTCTTTGTACCAGTTTCTCATGACGAATACGGTAAGCAATCAAATCAGAGATGGCTACAATCTTTAAGTCGAACATAGAAGCCATAACCTCAAGCTGAGGCAGACGAGCCATAGTACCGTCCTCGTCCATGATCTCACATATGACGCCAGCTGGATAAAGCCCAGCCAATCTCGCAAGGTCCACAATAGCTTCCGTGTGTCCCGCTCGAACCAGAACCCCGCCTTCTCTGGCACGAATAGGGAATATATGCCCCGGCCGAACCAGATCACCCGCCCTAGTATCAGGATCGAGCACCGTCTGTATGGTCTGGGCTCGATCAAAGGCCGAGACGCCCGTGGTAACCTTGTCCCTTGCCTCGATAGAAATTGTGAAGGCAGTAGAATGACGCGACGTGTTGTTGGTAACCATAAGAGGAATTCCCAATTCGTCGAGTCTCTGGCCGGTAATAGGAAGGCAGATCAACCCCCGACCATACTTGGTCATGAAGTTTATGGCCTCGGGAGTGACCCTCTCAGCAGCTATGGCCAGATCGCCTTCGTTCTCCCGTGACTCGTCATCGACGAGAATGATAAACTTGCCTGCTCTTATATCTTCAATCGCCTCCGAAATGCTAGCTAGCATCTGTTCCCTCAACAAAGCCATATTCGCTGAGGAACTCAAGGCTCAGATCCTGCCTTCCTCGCTCCGTGAGTCCTTCCACATACTTGGCTATGATGTCTGTCTCCAAATTGACTTTGTCGCCGGGTCTTCTCATTCCTAATGTAGTGTGCTCAATAGTGTAAGCTACCAGAGACACAACAAAGGAACGGGCGTCAAAGGCTGCGATGGTAAGACTAACACCGTCGATAGCAATAGAGCCTTTATCTACAATGTAAGGCATTAGTCTGGCAGGCGCCGAAATCCTCATGATTTGCCCGCCTTCTTCGCCAGTCATATCCATCACTTCCCCCGTATCGTCGATATGCCCCAAAACAAGGTGACCGCCGAGGCGCCCCCCCAGCGCTAGTGCCCTTTCCAAATTCACCTGGTCGTTGTAATGAAGGACACCGAGACTAGTGCGGCGCAACGTCTCAGGCATAATATTAGCACTGAAACGGCGCTTTTCCAAGGAGACAACCGTCAAGCAAACACCATTAACTGCTATGCTATCACCCGGCTTCATCCCCTCAAGCACCTTACTGGCTTCGACTGCCAAGCGATCCTGTCCCCTATCCTTAGCTACGCCGATCTCTTCAACTATCCCTGTGAACATGCTGCCGCACCCGCAGAATACTAGGCTCCTTGCGGTAATCCTCTCTCCACGTATCCACTGACTAATACATCGTCGCCGAAAGTCTTTACGGCAACTCGGCTAAGGCGCAAAGCCTCAGCCATACTGTCGACGCCGTTTCCTGCCACACTCGTAGCCCCTCCACCTCCGATTATGACCGGTGAGATGAAAACCAACACTTTGTCTACCACCTTACGGTCGAAAAGCGAACCGAGAAGCTCACCACCTCCCTCCGCCAAGACGGTGACAATCCCTCGCTTACCCAACAACTTCAACAACTCCGCAATATCCACGACCCCGTCTCTTCCCGGCAGTTCCAGCACTTCGGCACCCGCCTGTACGAATTTCTCCTTTCTTGCAGAATCAAAGGGAGCTACCACAGCAAGCAGAACTCCGCCCGGTGGCTCAAAAACGTGAGCGTCGGAAGGTACTCTTCCTTTGCCATCAACAACCAAGCGCAGAGGCTGCATTTTCCCTGTGCCGCCTCTGCCGCCGCAACCTCTGGCAGTAAGGTGAGGATTATCAGCAATAATGGTGTTTGCCCCTACCATTATGGCGTCGGCAGTATAGCGTAGAGCATGCGCATACTTCCTTGCCTCTTCCCTCGTTATCCATTTAGAGTCACCGGTTTTGGTGGCAATCTTACCGTCAAGGCTCATGGCGAATTTGGCTATAACAAATGGCAGACCCGTGGTAATGTGTTTGATATAAGCCTCGTTTATCTCGCAAGCTTCCTGCTTACACATACCTACGTAGGTCTTGATACCCGCTTTGCTGAGCTTGCTCATACCATGCCCCGAAACCACTGGGTTGGGGTCGAGCAAGGCTATATAGACTTCAGAAATGCCGGCACCGATTATAGCTTCAGTGCAAGGCGGTGTACGCCCATAGTGACAACAAGGCTCAAGGGTAACATACATGACAGCACCGCGGGCCTTATCACCGGCCTGATGAAGTGCCATAACCTCAGCATGCTCGGAGCCAGCAGGCTGAGTATATCCCATGCCCACAGCAACTCCATCTTTGACAACCGCAGCTCCCACCGCCGGGTTAGGACTGGTATATCCCATAGCCAATCTAGCCAAAGATAGAGCACATTCCATATAATGCTCAGCGGGCATCAGTATCCACCTCGTCCGGCTAAACTCCCTGCAAATTTGGCAGCTGCAGATTCACGTTGCCTTTAGTAGCGATTTCCCAGACTATAGAAACATATAACCTTTCTACATCGAGAAGTCAAGCCGAAGGATTCGGCCCTGATTGTAACAACAGCTTCGGTGAAGTGCAAAACAAGGAAGCGTAAGTGGAGATGTTGTCTCCTATTTTGTATAATTGTGCGTCCCGGGAATGAAAAAGACTTTTGAGATAATTGACCACACTGCTGATGTCGGCATCATCGCCTATGGAGCAGATGTCGAGAAACTCTTCTCCAATGCCGCTCTGGCTCTATTTAGTCTGATTACCGAGCCTGAAAGCATTGAAGAGAAACTGCGCCTTGGTCTGGAAGTAAGGAGCAAGGGCAGAGATAATCTGCTCGTTGAATGGCTCAATGAGCTCATCTACGTTTTTGATGTCAAACACATTTTGTTCAACCGCTTCGATATTAACAGCTTGACCCTCAATCGGCTTAAGGCTGATTGCTACGGGGAGGAATTCAGCCCACTGAAACACAAGATAAATGTAGGAGTAAAAGCAGCCACATATCATATGTTGAAGCTAGATAGAAACGGCAACGGTTACCGGGCACAAGTAATCTTTGACGTTTAGGAGGTAAGAACATGGCACCATGGCAAGGGCAACTCATTAAGGTGGATGATTATCGCTGGAAGATTCCTGAGAATTACAAAACCGGCATGAGAGTCCCCGGCCTAATCTATGCCAGCAAGGAAATGCT
>Ga0114919_10003095_pt1 | contig 13456 bp, 15 predicted proteins | sample BlataG_FD_88682 | JGI IMG/M metagenome (GOLD analysis project Ga0114919, IMG submission 88682) | Deep subsurface microbial communities from Black Sea to uncover new lineages of life (NeLLi) - Black_00105 metaG | ecosystem: Environmental > Aquatic > Marine > Oceanic > Sediment | place: Atlantic... | reverse complement strand
GTCTCCAATTAAAATCATTGACTCTTATGTTTACTAATTCAGATACCCTCAATGCCCCATAATAAGATAAGTATAACATTAGAACTGCACCATCAGAACGTTTCTTTAATTCTTCTGCAATAAGATGGAGTTCATCTTCTGTAAAAGTTTCTGGAGGTTTCCTTTTTCTCTTCTTGAATTTAATGATGTCAATTTTTCTTATTGTATTTTCTTGTTCTGTATCTAATCCAAAGGCCTCTGGGTTTCTTAGAAGGAATCTTTGATAAGATTTAATGAATGCTCTCGCAACATTGTTCTTACATCTTCCCAAGAACTTGTCCACTGTTTCTTGGTTCATCATACCTATTTTATATAAGCGTTTGAAGTAAGCCCTATATTCTTTCACAGTTCTTGGACTTAGATTTTGACTGGCTAACCATTCCCCAAACTGTCGCTCTATTTTTTGAATAGTCATCTAACTAATCCATATTAGCAGGAACTTAAGTAGTTTTCGGTATAAATGATTTTTTATATTGATTTTGAGTAGTATCGGCTGCCTCATTTTTTCCCCAATACCATGAAATAGGTTTAGTATCCCCATTATCTTGTATAATTTGTTGGAGTTTGTGTCTTACCGACGAGAACTTTAACCCATTAAGAATACAATAATCCATTACTGACTTCCTATTCATTCCCTGTTCTTTAATTCTTTCAATAAGTTTTTCATACAAATCGTTTGTAACTGTAACTATTGGTTTCTTTTTATCGTCGGTGTTTAACAATCTTATCTCTCTTCTCTTCCTGTCTTTTATTTCCTGATAAAGTTCTTCAGATTTTTTTTGTAACTTTCCAAATTTTAAATAACCAGAAAAGTTCACAAGTTTTGGATAAGGTGCTTTTGCTTTTTTTCCCATTTTCCGACGATTAAAATAACCAGTTTCAATTTTTTCGTTTATTTTTGTGTGCCATACGTCGCTATTAAACATTGCATCTGTTTTTGCAAATTGAATTACAGCGAGACCACGTTTGATAATTGTAACTCTTACCGTCGTCAATTTACGAAGTTGATTATCCATGTCATAAAAATTTGGAATCGCACCTGCAAGAATATTGTGATGGTCGCGATACATATTTATCATTCTGATTAATTCTTTTTGGTCGCTTGAAAAAAAATCTCGGTTATGCGCGGCGTTGATCATCTCGTCGGCAAATATTAAACCAAATCTTTTATCGTCGAGGGCGTTCATAACATCATCTCTAGAAAATAAAATATCTTTTCTAGGCCTGAACTTTTCTCCAGATATTTTTCCCATCTTTCTAAATAATTGATAAATGAAAGTTGACTTGCCATTTCCTCTTGGCCCATCGACAATCATTATAACATCAAATTTATTTTGTTGTCTATCATAAAGACATTTTGCTAAATCTCTCATGCTCCAAGTAAATTCTATTTTTGGCATTTCATAATTTCCTTTGAATATTTTTTAAATTCTTTAATTGCAAATTTTTTACATTCCTTTAACTTTTGTTTTTTATCTTTTAAAATTTTTCTATCAATTAATTCTAATTTTTCTTTTTTCATTTTTTTATTGATACTTATCCTTGATTTACAATCCTATCAACCATCCTTTCCTTAAACTCTTCAACAGTTTCTTCATCTTTGGTTGAAAAGATTAAATCGTTTCTGTTCAATGGATGGAGTATCGCGTTATGAGTTTTTATCAATAAATCTAAAACTGTTTCAAACGGTTTTTCAACAATCACTAAAATATTTTTCTTTCCGTTCGTCCTGGTATTGACAATCGCACATAATTCAAGCAATGGCGTGATTTTATCTTCTAACAATTCTTGATACTGCATCAATTCCTCGCGGTCAGATTTGCGGTTGACTGCAAAAAGTGAATTTCCAATAATTTCCAGCAGGCAGGATTTCATTCTTCTCAGTGCCTTGATCTTCGCCTCTGCCTTAACCTCCGGCGTTATAAAAAATTCTTCAGATAATTCCATAGATCCAAATTCTGCAATGCGCTTATAATCTGAAAATTCTTTTAGCGGTCGCATAATCTTATACATTGCAAAAGGTTCAGCAACATTCCAATTCCCAGATTCTAAATAGCCGCCTTCATCTTTTCCATAAAGTTTGTTCATATAATTAGCATGAGGGTGAGGTTTATTAACTTTTTGGAAAATTGGGATTTCCTGAAAAATAGAAAGGTTTATTAAGTTTGGTGGTGTCCTGACTGGGCCTATGCTTTTCTTCATTTTTGGAAGCATAGTTTTTTTCTTCCCGCCGTTTTCTCAAAATCTCTTAGTCATCGAACTGTTTAACTTGGCCATTGAACTATTTAAATTTTTGTAAGACATTTTTCATATTAACCTATACCGAAAGGTTTATATACCCATATATATGCTCATATATATGGAAATAAATAAAGTAAAAAAGAAAAAGAAAAAGCCAAAGAAGGTTATGATAAGTTTACTTATCAGCCCAGAAGTGAGCAAGTGGATGTCCAAAAAAAACGTTTCACCAACACTTCTCTTTAATGAAGCAGTTGAAGAACTGATGGAAAAGGAGAAATAAAAATGGTTAGACTTTACTTAGAAGATGAATCTGGCGAAAAAGATGAAGATAAATTCGTAGATGTTCGCCTGATGAGTATTGTAAAAGCTGTTTTTTATGGAGAATTGGTGATTGCAGGAATCGTTTTTTTAGGTATGATTGCTCTCGGGGTTCTTTCAATCCTTTTCGGATTTTAATTCGTTAAAATAACAAGTTATTTAAACTGAAACCTCTTTGGTATACTTCTAGTAAACTATGTTTACTAAAGAGGTTCAATGGCAAGATTTGGTGAAGCACAAACAGTTACAGTTCCTTCTGACTTAGAAACACCTATACAAATCCCTCAAAGACGATTTGGCGGTAGCCCAGAACTGCAACGGAAAGCATTGCAGGAAAGGGAAAGGCGCGAGGGATTAAGACGTTCACCTTCATTCTTGCAGGCAAAGGAAAACATCAGAGAAACTAGGGAAAAAATATTTCAATTAGATAAGAAAGAACAAACCCTTGTGAAAGGGATTGAGGGGATGAGGAAACGCGGGCTAGATACCGAAGGCGCAGAGGGCGAACTTGAGGGGACAAGGGAAGCAAGAACAAGATTAAGGCAAACCCTGACACCTTTAACTCAGGCGAAAAGAGATGTCGGAAGACTGTTAATTGCAGGAAGAGAAAGTGATGCAAAAAGGTTGGCATTACAAACAGAACAAATTGAAATCGCGGACAGGGTTGATCCTTTTATCAGAGCAAGGGAACGGCAGGCCAGAAACATCGGCGCGGCACAAAGAATTTTCAGAAGAAGAGTTGAAAAAGTCAAGGGAGTTGAGGAAAAGATTGGGAAACCAATTAGTGAAATAACTATCAAAGAAGCGCAAGAGTTGCCACCACAATTGAGGAAACAGTTGGGGATTGAGATTGTTAAAAGACCTGTTTCAGATGAAAATATCATTTTTGTTAATGGCCTAGGGTTTTCTGTTGCAAAAGAAAAACAGGCAGAATTTTTAAGAACATTTCCAGGATTAAAACCACGGGCTGTTTCAATAAAAGAAGAAGAGATAAGGATAGTTGCAAAAGCAGAAAAGCCAAAGGGATTAGAGAAAACCCTCTTCGATATTAGACGATTTAATTCTGAAATTCAAACTAGAAAAATGAGGGGCGAGAGAGTTTCAGCAAAAGAAGAAGCACAAAGATTGGCGGGACAGGCCATAATTCCACTTATTTCTGCTCCTCTTTTTGTAGCACAGACAATCAAAGAACCAAAAGCAACATTAATCGGAGTAAAAGAAACCGGAGTGAAGTTTGTTAGTGGCGAGGGTTTTCCAGAGGTAGGCCGTTTTGCAAGAGAAGATCCAACAGGATTTACAGCAAGAGTTGCTGGAGAAATCGTTTTATTAAAAGGAACAGGACAGGCATTAAAATTCACAGAAAAAGTCGCAGAAATCGGGAGGGCGAGGATTTCGCCCAGGTTTAAAAGAATAACAACAGAAACCGAAGAGATTACGAAAATAGAAAGGCAGGCAATAAAAGACATTGAAGTTAAAAAGGGAGCGGATATTGAAATTGGTTTAATTCCCAAGGGAACTGAAATTAGGATTCCAACAACAACAGATCCAGCGATTAGAGGAGGGTTTGGTTTTACAACTAAAGAACAATTTAAATTTACAAAAGTTCGTGGGCCTATCGTGACGGCACAGGAGGACTTTGTTAAACTTTTAGAGAAACCATTGGAACGAGAATTATTTGCAACACCGCCCGTGACAAAAGAGATAGGGGCGGTGAGAGTTTCAAGATTAGGACTACAACAACAACAAGCGAAGCTGTCTGATATTCTTTTTGGCGAAGTTACCTTTAAGAAAACTAAACCTCAAATCATTGTATTTCCTGATGAATTGGTTGGAAGAAAGGGTGGTTTTCAACCCCAAATAAAAGGTTCTGAATTAGAAACAATCCTTCCGGCTGGAGAAATACCGAAAAGGGTTGGAACTGTTGGGGTGGCAGTTATAGAACGAAGAAGAGTTCCAATCATCGAAGCGGAAATAGGAAAAGCATCAAAAGAATTAACAGATCTCTTGGCAAAAAGAAAACCAGTTTCTCAATTAAGCCAAACAGAATTAACAAAGTTAAGAAAAGAAACAAGATTTGATTTCTCTGATTTTTCTAAAAGATTTCAGACCAAACCATTTGTTTCGCCAAAAAGAGTGACGACGCCGCTGGTCACATTTGTTAAAACCATAAAGCCAATAAGAAGTATCAGAATATCAACCAAACAATTTCGACCTGGAACTTTTGACAAGCCAGTAACATTAAGAGAAGTAAAAACCCCTATATTGCCTAAACCAATCACTGCGGGCAAATCTCCAACAGCGCCAAAGACAAAAGCAGTAAGGATTCCTTCTAAAATAACCGCCACTGCTCCGCTTGTTAGAACACCTTTGGCAAGACCAGCAATTCTTCCTCCGCCAATACCTCAGATAAAAACTCCTAGATTCCCTAGAGTAAGACGAAGGAAAAAGCCAAGATTCAGGGACGATGCCGCATTAGTCCAGTCATTCACAGCAAAAATATTAAAACTCCCCCCATTGAAGATTCCAGTATCAAAGATAAGCGCGGCAACGCCAAAGTTCCAAACAATAGGAATCAGGCCTGCTCCGATAATTATTCCAGATGTTCGGATGCCAGGGCGTGGTAGGGGGAGGGGGAGATAATGTCAGATCAAATGCCTTATGATGAACTGGTCCAGATAGCAACAAGTCTGCAAACTGAAAATGAAAAACTTAAAGGAGATAATACGAATCTTCATACAAACCTGACAGCACAAGGAGCAGTAGAGCAAAACCAACAAAATCTTATCCAGTGGCAATTAGATATTGGTCAAGAATTAGAGTTTATTTCACACCAACTTAGAGGACATGTTATCAAGAGAGATAAAAAAGGAAATGAATTTTGGGCGGAACCAGAGGATGACGAACAAAAGATATTCAATGAACGTGGTGCACAAGAAATAGAAAAAGTCATAAGAAACTATCTAATTAAAAATGTCCTTCTTTCCAATTATGGCATTAAGGAAATAAACCAGCGCGTTCAGCAATTTGCAAATAGAATAAGAAGATTTATTTTCTTAAACTTTGAAGAATTTGGTATGGACACACCATATAAACAAAAACATTTTGAAATGATTGTTATGAATATCACAGACCAAGTTGAAGCGGCATTTCTCAGGGCCATGGGCGGTGAAGAACGTGAGTCATTAAGAAGGAATATCCATATAACACAGACAGGAACAATGGGCGGACAGCCATATATTCCAAGCGTTCCAACTTCATCTTATCAAAGAGGAGGCGGTTCAAAGCTGAATCCTGTGAACTGGTTTAGATAATGATAACAATCGCAAACGAAGTAAATGGCCAGAAGTAAAAGCCATAAGGATTAAAGGATAAAATGAAACAAAAAACAATCCTATTAGGAATCTTCCTATTAGGAATCTTCCTATTAGTAATAGGAACAACCCTAGTCACAGCAATAGAACCAGAGTTTATATTTAGACAGGGCATCGCCACAGATCTTAAAATATATTGTATGGATGACAATACAGGATTACCTTGTGATTCTTTATTCAATTGCTCTGTAACTATTCAATACCCCGATACAACCTTAATGGCACATGATATGAATATTACCAGGCAGGGGGGTTATTACAATTATACTCTTCCAAATACTGATACTCTTGGATTCTATCAATACCAATCCTATTGCACTAATGGAACAACCGGAGGGTTTTCCGAAGAAAAATATTTTTTAATCAATGTCCTCGGAGAGCAAGTCGACACCAGCAAAGCAATGCTGTATCTCGGCGGATTGGTGATTTGTGTTGTGTTCTTTCTGCTTTCTCTTTTTGGCGCGATTAAAGTTCCATTCGACAATAAACGTGATGAAAGGGGTTATATAATCGGATTAAATGATCTAAAATATGTTAAAATCTTTCTGTGGTTTGTTTCCTACATATTGCTTCTTTCAATTTTCTTCATAGCGCAGACAGTTACAGGATTCCTTGAGGCCGGCGTGGCCACAAATATATTCAATGCCGGCTTCTGGTTTTTGCTTGTTTTCTTATTCCCTGCGTTCACCCTTTTTCTAATCATGGTAATTGTCAGGTTTGTAAAAGATAAAAAGATAGAGGAACTATCGCTGAGGAACATAAAAGTAAGATGACAAGAAAAAATAACCAATTCAAGTTGATAAGAGTCAAGGATTCAACACACGATTTAGTTGCTAGACTAAAACGTGAACTTGCGGCAATAGAACAAAGAGATTTATCAATGGACAATATTATTGAAAGAGGTTTAAGTTCAAAAGAAATACAGGAAAGACTACGGATTGGGGCAGAAGAAAGGAGGATTAAAAGATGATAAAAAGTGCAAAAAAGAAGGGCAAAATCAACAAAAAAGGGGACATCTTATCTATAATTGTGTTGATTGCGGTGATAATGGTAGTTGTTTTGTTCTTTGCAGGATTCCAATATGCCTTTAATGAAGTGACTGAAAAGATGACAGGTTTGGACATAACGGTCTTTGGAAGAAATGTTACTACAACAGCTGACGATACCTTTGGAAAGATTAACTCTGCAATGGCAGGATTAAGGTGGGTTGCATTAGCCATCTTTGTCGCAATGGTCCTAGCAATATTTATATCCAGCTTTCTTGTCAAGGCGCACCCCGTATTTTTCATAGTTTACATCTTAATGACAGTTGTAGCAGTTATCTTTGCAGTTCCAGTATCAAATACTTATGAAACTCTGCTCTCATCAGGTCCGCTTGCAGGGACGCTAATGTCTTATGGCGCAATGAATTACATCTTACTTCATCTTCCGATGGTTATTGCAGTAGTTGGAATTGCCGGCGCTATTTTCCTATTCATTGGCGTAACAGTTGATAGAGATGTCGGAGGTTCAATAATATGAAGCTCAGAAACTTTATGATATTCGTATTTTTCTTAATGATTACATCAGCAGTGGTTCTCTTATTTAGTGGAAGGGCATCTGGATTTGATTTTGATAATTCTGTTGACTATTCCAACGGCGACAAGACAATAACCATAACAAACTTATTCGGTTTGGGTAGCACGATTGGCAAGGCAGACTTGACAACGCCACTAAATGGACATAAGGTTTTAGTTGGGGAAAATAGAATTGTTATGACTTATGACTTCTACGAGTTTGATAACTACAAAAACGGGTTGGGCGAAGTTATTTTTATCGATATGAACACTAGAAAACAAATTGATAAAAGTTATCACTTTGAAGAAATAACTTATGAATATTACACAGCGCCAAATTGGGAAACAACTTGTAAATTAGAAAAGAATGGAACAGAAACTTGCACGTCTTATATAAATCATTACGAAACAATCCCAAGAATGATAAGAACCCCATATAATTCTAAGGTGCTTGACAAAAGCATAACTCTTGCCTTAGTCACAAATGTAAATGAAGGGGAATCTATCGACGGAAAATGGAAGATTGCAGGGAAATACGCAGATAGACACGCGATTTGGAATGCTACAAAAGATGAAGATCTGATTCACTATTATAAGTTTGATGATGTTACTGGTTCAGATACCAACGCAACTGACGAATTAAATCTGCAAAATAATAATTTCACAGTGATTCTGGGGAACTTTTCATCTGCTGGGGCAATAAATAGAATGTTAAATTATAGTGAAACAGGTTATATGAATGGTTCAAGCCAATTCAACGCAGAGATAACAGGAAACCACAATAGAACAATTAACTTTTGGAGTTATACACAGGCTTCAACTGCGGATACAAGCGGCATATTCGGCTGGGGAGGAACAGGAGCGAAACAAGGATTTTATGTTTTATTGATAGGTAATAAATATGCTTTTTATGATTATATAAACACAATAGATTCAGGGATAACAACGCACCCAAGTTGGTTAATGCACACTGTAACGACAAACGGAACAGGTGTTAAATATTATATTAACGGAACGCAAGTCGGTTCGTTGAGTAATAACGCATTGACTACAACTGCAACAGAAATGTTTATTGGAAGGAGGTTAGAAATAGGTGATGCTGATTGGTATAACGGAACAATGGATGAATTAGCTATATGGAACAGGACTTTATCTGACAGCGAAATTGATGATTTATGGAATAGCGGGAGGGCATTAGCATATAAAGGGGAAACATCAATCTCAGTTTCTTTAGATTCTCCAGTTGATGCTTTTGAAACTATTGATACTTCATTTTTCTTCAGTGGAGATTTTAATTGGGAGGGTATTGGAAACTTCACAAATTCAACATTATTTGTATGGAACCCCGATAACACCCTATTTGGAAATAATAGGTCGGATATAAATGGGACTACTAACTCTACTAATCTTTCCCTCTCAAATTTTGTAATAGGAGATGACTACAAATGGAATTATTATTCTTGTGGAATCAATGATACTAGCAATAATATCTGCGACTTTGCTGTAAGTAACAAAACATTTGATATAAAAGCATTTGAAGAAAATTCCCAGACCTTTAGCTCGCAGGCCTTTGAACAAACCAATGAAACATTTACAATTAGTATAAACTACACAAGTGCAATTCATTCTCCGATTTATGCGTTTTTAGAATACAACAACACAGTTTATTCAGGGGCACAAACAGGAACAGGAGACACTATTTCTTTCAGTAAAGAAATAGATCTTCCTTCGGTAAATACAAATACAAACATTTCATTCCATTGGGAATTTTTATATTCGGGAAGTAAATATTATAATTCAACTTTCCAGAATCAAACCATCGATAGTATAAGTCTTGATGATTGTTCAACCAATACAGTTATAGTTTATAATTTTACGTTGTGGGCTGAAGAAACTCCGTCAAAAAGATTATGGTCACATGATAACTCAACACTTTCTCTTGACTTTGATATAACAAATGTTGATACTCAAACTCTTGCTACGAATTACTCCGGGAACTTCTCGCATTTTAATGAAACCATTCTTTGCATTAATGCAGAAGTTCTAAATACTTCATCTTTTAGGGTTGATGCGATAGTCCAATATAACTCTGACGGAAGGATTGCAGAATTTTATAACATTCAGAAATTCACCCTGACTAATGCGACCATCCCGCAGACAATTAAATTATTTGATATTCTCACAACAGATTCGCAGGAATTTCTAATCACTTATAAAGATGATTCTTTTATTCCTGTCGGCGATGCGATCATAGATATCACACGAAGATATATCGGGGAGGGGTTGTTTAGAACAGTTGAAAAACCAATAACAGATTCAGATGGTTCAACTCTTGGTCACTTTGTCCTCGGTGATGAGATTTATACTTTGATTGTTTCCAAAGAAAGAACTATCCTCGGGACGTTCAGCAATATTGTTCCGAGATGTGATGACCTGTCAACTGGAAACTGCAAGATAAATCTTAATTCTTTCTCCTCTGGAACTGGCTTTGAAAATACAGAAGAAGAAAACAATTTGGCATGGAGTTTCACCTTAGACAAGCCAAACAGAAAAATAGATTTAGGTTTTTCAGTTTTGGACAGTTCTGTTTCAACAATAAACATAACAGGGATATTATTTGATAACCTGGGAAACACCACAATTTGCACAGATCAATTGGCAAGTTCTTCCGGAACTCTAACCTGTTCTGTCCCTGTTGTCTGGGGCAATTCAAGTGTGGAGATGGTATTGAGAAAAGATGGAAGTTTTATCTCCCAGGAAATCTTCAGTTTTGTTCCGACAATGGAAGAGATCTATGGGGCTGAAGGAAAGTTTACTGTCCTGCTTCTCGGCCTTTTATTATTCCTTACAATTCCGTTGATGTTTATAACTTCGACAGTTGGAGTTGTCATTGGCGCGATTGTTGGTTTAATTTTAATGGTCTTGCTGAACCTTACAGGTTCGGGAAATATTTTAGGAGCAACATCGTCAGTAATATGGTTAATAATTGCAGGAGGAATTATTATCTGGAAGATAACAAATAGAGAAAATGGGATTTAAAGATCTAGTAATCGGGATGGTAATGGTTGGGATATTTGCAATCGCAATCATGTCGTTCGGCATAATTTACGCCCAGGATAATGAAAGCAATAATTCTATCAGCGACAGTCCTTTCATCAGTGGAAGTTTCAACAACAGTATTTACAGCGAATTGGGAGAGGTGAGAGAAACTGCCTTAAACGGTTCAAGTTCATTGTCACAACAGGAAGCTCAGGGAGGAGATGAAGGGTTCTCTCTTACAGCAATCGTTCCGACAGTTCTTACATTTCTTGGTTTAGGATTTAACGTGGTTGAAATTGTCCTCAATTCAGCTTCTTCAATTATCGGGATTCCGGTAATTATTCTTAATGTAATTGCCGGCAGTCTGCTCATTGTTTTATTAATACTTGCCTGGAGAGTGATCAAGGCAGGAGGAACATAATGCCCCATGAAACATTAGAAGACTTAAACGCCTCTGAAGGATTCCACGTCTTATTTACTTATGTAAACGATGTTACCGGCGGTATATTCTCAATCATGTTGCTCCTTTCTCTGTTCCTAGTGATCGCGCTAGGAACTTATTTTTCAGCATTAAGGACAAAAGGAAAGGGAGATTTGCCTGCGAGCTGTGCAGTTGCAGGATTTGTAACTTCAAGTGCGTCAATCTTAATGCTCGGAATTGATGGATTAGTTAGTGTAACAACTGTCGTCACAACAGTTGTCATTTCTATTTTGTTTGTGGCCTGGTTCTTTATAGGCGGAAGTTCTGATTAATAAACTAGGTTTATTTGTAACAACGCTGTTTATCTATGGTTTAAGTAGTCTGCTAACCAAATAACTTAATGATATTCTACAATCTGAAAGGGGGCATAGTTCAAATTGAAACTTAAATCGATTCTGAAGAACAAAAGAGGACAGGTAGGTCTTGATACCGCTAAAGCAGTTATGCTTACTTTGTTAGTGATTGGTGTTATTGCATTTGCAATCATTGTGGCACTTAACGCACTTGGTGATTCAAACGCATTAACTGCTGGTTCATTTGCGAAGAACTCTACAGATAATATTTTAAATAATATTACTGATGGAACAGCAGACTTCTTCTCTAACACTGGAACTTGGTTTGCATTGCTGGCAGTTGTAGTTATCATCTTGATAATTGCTATCGTTATCTTTGCAGTCAATAGGTTCGGAGGAGGGCGTGGTGGTGGACTGTAATAGATCAATGGAAAATAAGAGGGGACAGGTTGGATTAGACACAGCAAAAGCAGTTATGCTTACGCTAATGTTTGTTGGCCTTCTCGGTTTTCTAATGGTTTTGGTTTTCCAAAACCTAAGCGATTCTAGTGTTGCAGATGGAACAAGTGGAGTTGCATATATTACAAATGAAACTCTTACATCTGTTACAGAGACTGGTGAAAATTTTGCCGTTTTCTCGAAACCAGATGTGTCTTGCACAATAGGATTAGTTGTAAATTCAACTGATGGGGCTGTAATTACTTCGGTAAATTACACCCAATCAAATTGTAATCTAGCAGTTCCTACAGGAATTGGCGCAGGAGGAACATTCAATAATACTGATTGGAAAGTTCATTACTCTTATGAATACAACGCTTATTATGGAATCCATACCAACATTAGTAGCGGAACAACCGACTTCTTCTCTAACACTGGAACTTGGTTTGCATTGCTGGCAGTTGTAGTTATCATCTTGATAATTGCTATCGTTATCTTTGCAGTCAATAGGTTCGGTGGAAGACAAGGCGGTCTATAAGAAATTTATTTTTTTATTTTTCCTTTATTTTTTGGAAAAACCCAATTAAACACGGAGAAAAAAGAAGAAAAAAATACTGGATAGATTTATAAATTCTAAAGACAATTATTTAGAATGGATAAAAGAGGAATAATTTAGAATGAAGAAAAAATTATATTTTCTAGTGATGTTGGGTGTCTTTCTTACAATCTTAAACATTCATCCAGCCCAGCCAATCGTGATTATTGGAGATCCGCCAGATGATTTCGGAGGGGTAATTGTTGGAAGACCAATGGAAAAAGTGCTGGATAATTCAACGCAGATAAACCAATCAACCTTCGCAGACATTTGGATAACGGCCGAAGGATTGATGGATGATATTCCAGATTTATACCCAACCCTTAGTTCTGTTTATTGTCTTCTAACAGGTTGTAATATTACTGGTGATTTAATTGTTGAACAAAACGCAATCATTGAAGGGAACTTTACAACAAACTGTTTACATTGCGAAGACGGAGATACTTATTTTCATGGAAGTGGATTTTTTGAAGGAAATGTAACTGCTCCAAATATTGAAGTGATGGAAAGTTTAATTGTTCATGGAAACTCAACTTGTGGTGGGACGGCGACTGCATGTGCGGGTTTAGGATTCTTTGCTTGTGGAAGATTCAGCACGTCGAGGGCGCAATACGGATGTAGTTGGGATTTTGGAAGTGGTGGTTCATGTGTTGGAACTGCAACCCCTTGTGCAGAAGTAAGCACAGCAGTTTGCACTAATCAGGCAGGTTGTTCTCTTACAACTGGCGGTGCTGGATTTATTGTCGATGGATATTCATTGAATTTAACTGGTGATATTAATATTGGTGGAAACGTAACAGCAGATTGGGGTAATTTCAATAACATAAACAACTCAAATCACATTTACACACAAAATCTAACAGTCTACGACACTGCGATTTTATCTGGAATGACTTTTGATGGAAATTTAAATATGGGCGGAAACAATATAACAAATATTGATTGGGGGAATTTCAATAATTTAAATGTAACAGGAGACATAAGTGGCGGAACTGGAAGTGATTTTATAAAAAGAGACGGAACATCTACGACAACAGGCATAATTCCTTTTGCTCAAGGAATAGACGTTGGTCCAACTGGGCAAG
>Ga0114919_10003093_pt1 | contig 13457 bp, 15 predicted proteins | sample BlataG_FD_88682 | JGI IMG/M metagenome (GOLD analysis project Ga0114919, IMG submission 88682) | Deep subsurface microbial communities from Black Sea to uncover new lineages of life (NeLLi) - Black_00105 metaG | ecosystem: Environmental > Aquatic > Marine > Oceanic > Sediment | place: Atlantic... | reverse complement strand
GGCAGAGGTGGAAGTTGCGCAGCAGGACGTAGTACGGTCCTTCTCCCATCTTGAGGTACCTCAGGTAGGGTTTCTGTCTCTCATCGTGCTCCGCAACGATAAACACTCCGGGGGGAGACTTGGGTGAGAGTATGTAGTCGCTTATTGGACGGCCAAGGATGTTCGCGCGCTCAGCCAGCGCTTTCGCTCCCATCGTAACATCCTCCGAGGGAATGCCGAGCAAGCCAGGCACGGCTATTTCGGCACCAATACCATTTGCCACCAGCGCCTGTTCGATCTCAACCTTCGTGCCATCCGTGAAGGAGATCACCTTGTCCAGGCTTATGTTCTGCTTCTTGGCCCAGAACTCCATCTCTTCTCTGTTGGGACTATGGTTGAGAAAGCCTTTGACGTTGCCGTACACCAGAGGCCTGAATCCCATTTGTAGTGCCTCTTCAGCTAAGGCCGCCAGACAACCGGGTTGGTCTCCTTCTGCCTCGGTAATGAATCCCCTGCGAGCGAAGTACGAGCCCGTTGTCACATGCATCTCGGCATCCATCGTGACTACTGGAACCGAGGCCTCCATCGCTTGATCGATGACGGCTGTGGCGTGGATCACATCCCCGCTACACTCTACAAGGACATCGGCATTGCTGAGCAGCTCATCAACTGAACACGTCAATAGATCCTGTCTGGGGAAGTCACTACGTGCCAGAGGATTCGTGCGAGTCAATACGCTGCACACTGTCAGGCCATGTTGTTCTTCAATGGCCATGACCAAGCCCTTGGCTATGAACCCGGTGCCAACAACTCCGACTCTGCTCATGCCATTCTCCATTATTTGCGGGAACCTGTTGCCCCGCCTGCGATGGTAGTCCCCTTATCTTGGCTTGACATTGCGCAAGGATCAGGATCCCGACACCCTTCCCTTGTCAAGGGAGTCTTCAACTCCTGTGGCAAGTTATCCCAATCTGTCGACTTCCTCTCTTGCTCTGGGAATCCTGCGTATCCAACTCTGCAGCGTACGAGCTATGTTGTGTCTAACCAGTATACTCACCTGGATCAGCATGAACCTGAACAGCGGGTTGTTTGTCAATATCCGAAACCAGCCTGTAGGATGTGGCTCCACCGTGTAACAGCTTTCCCTATCCCAGTAGTGCTCGGCGAAGACAAAGGTACCCTTGTTCAGCTTGGCATGACATTTGAACAAACCCCAATCAACAGTCTCGCTATCATCTATGACGTCACCGCCGCTGAATTCATAGCATGTGAATGCAAAGTCGTTTAAGACTTCGCTCCTCATTAGTAAGCAGCCATTGCCATACGCCATGACACCGCAGGGGGGAACCTTGTAGCCACTAAATACGGCGTCGAACCCAGCAATTTGGTTCTTCATGATGGCGACAAGCGAAGGATCGAACAGCATGTCAGCATCCAAGGACAAGAAGAATCTGGCCTTCTTTGCTAAGACATGTCTACGCAGCGCTTCCCTGCCGCATGTTATGCTCCAAAGGCGGGTTCGGGCGCCCTCCGGCTTCACCGTAACGTAAGTGATGACCTCTCCCCTCAGCAAATGCGACGTGATTTGCTCTCTCAGCTCTTCAACAAAGTCAGGCTCGTCAGTTGCCAGCACGAGCCTGCACTCAGGGTAAGCCATCTGAATCTCACGCTGGTTTGCCAGGAATATATCCAGAACAAACGAGGTGCGGCGACAGATGGGTACGCCGACTATGACACCCGGTTGAGTTGCCATGCTCCGCTCCCCGCGTTCTCAAAATCTGCCTGAAACCAGGCCTCGAAGCCGACCAATATCGCTACTTCCCTGTAGGGCCACGTTTTGGTGATGTTGCTTCACTCGGCCAGCATTTCTCCTATGGCCTTCCCTACCGCCTCAGGTGACTCAAGGCAAGGTTTCCAGCCCAGCCGCTCCATCCTAGAGACATCATATCTTACCTGAGGCACGTCACCCTTCCAGCCCCGGGCTCCACCTGAGTAGCTGAGACTTACTCCATCCAACCCCATAGCCCGGGTGACCATATTGGCTACAGAAGCAGCGCTAGTAGAGGAGCGGCAGCCAAGGTTAAGTACGTTGACCTGCTCCTTCGCCTGTTCCCAGCCAAACAGAATCCCGTCCACGCAGTCGCCAACATGGAGATATGGTTTCTCCTGGGTGCCATCACCCAGTATTTCCATCTGATTAGGCTCCTGTTTCAGCTTGGCGATGAAATCAAAGATGACCCCACGCTGGCTCCTGCCACCAACGATGTTGGCAAACCGGAATATCCACGCCTGCATATCGAATATATGGCAAAAGGCTGAGATCAACCCTTCGCAAGCCAGCTTGCTGGCCCCATAGAGAGAAATCGGCAGCAGAGGCCCATAGTGCTCATCAAGCGGCCTTGTCCCTGCTTCGCCGTAGACAGTCGAGCTGGAAGCAAAGACTATCTTGGCGATCTGGTTCTTCCGCATAGCTTCCAAGACGTTATAGGTGGCCAATGTTCCTTGCTGTAGGTCGTGGTCGGTATCTGTGGCACCAGTCCTGACGTCAGAGTCTACCGCTAGATGGAACACCACATCGTGGTCAGCAACCGCCTTACTCAGATGTCCCAAGTCAAGCAGATCGCCCTTGACGAAACGAAAATTCGACTTGCCCAAGTGCGGTTTGATAAATTCCCTTCTGCCCGAACTGAGATTGTCGTATACAGTAACCTTACCACGGTCAATCAGCCGGTCAACAAGATGGCTACCGATGAACCCGGCACCGCCGGTCACCAGATATCTATACATTAGCAGAACCTTTCACTTATCAGCGTCTTGGCTATGTTCAGGCCGGCCTTGATGGAACCGAGCTTGCTGGGTGTGGAACGACGGCGGTAGTAAATGGGCACTTGGCCCATAGAGTGACCGTTCTTGGCAACTTGAGCAAATAGATCAGCTTCTAGGTTGAATCCCTCCGCGGACAAGTGCAGCTTCGAAACAACCTCACCCTTGAAACCCCAGTAGCCCGTGCACAGATCACTTATCCTGGTTAGGTACAGTATGCTGGCCATCATGGTGAGGAGGCGATTACCGAGGATATTCAGATGGCTGATGGACCCCTTGGCCCTTTTCCCCATGAGTCTCGACCCAATCACTACATCGTAGCCTTGCTGTAGCACACTCAGCAGGTCAGGGATATAGGTGGCAGGGTAAGTATAGTCAGCATCAATCATGACAACGAAGTCGGCCCGCACATGCTGGAAGGCAGTCTTCATTGCCCTGCCCTTGCCTGGTCTCGCTTCGATGATGACTTCGGCGCCCATGTCATGGGCAACCTCTCTCGTCAAGTCCGTGCTGTTACCATCCACGACCAGGACATTGACTCGATAGCCCTTCTGCTCCAGTACGTCCCGCGGGATCTCCTCAATGACCTTGCCGATGGTCTCCTCCTCGTTTAGAGCGGGGAGGATCACACAAACCGTCTTCCCTTTCATGTCTGCTCTTCCATAGCAACGACTCTACTGCTACTCACTTCTCCCCAGTCCCCCACCCACACAACTCTATAGAAACCTTCATGCAGTCATGGGCCCAAACAGCAAAGGAGAAGTCGTCGCAAAAGCGTTCGCAGTTGCCTGCCATAGTGGCCCTTTCCTGCTGGCTGGAATTTGAGAACTCGGAATGTGATCCTCGAATCTTATGTCAGCCACCCTCACCAGACATCGCCGTCGGTGTAGGTACCTTGCTAGATGGCTCCCTATGAATCCTCCGCCGCCGGTCACGAGTATGCGCTCCATTGCTCACATCTCCTCAAGTTTCTGTCTGCCTTGAACCAGCTATACTTCGGCTGACAAGTATACTCCTGCCAACTCCCTGCTTGCCATTTTCCTTAATTTGGCATTAGAGTTTAACATTATAGCCGCAATCGGACTATGAGGAGCTAAGAATGTCATTCGAACCGAAGGGAATCATACCTGCAATGGTAACGCCGCTTGATGATAGAGACCGAATCAACGAACCAGTATTGCAGAACCTGGTTGGCTACCTTATAGATGCAGGCGTACATGGCCTATTTGCTATAGGGAGCCAGGGGGAATTCTACGCTCTTACTATTGAGGAGAAGAAGAGGATAGCAGAACTTGTTGTCAGAGAGACGAACGGTAGGGTTCCTGTCTACATTGGAACGGGCGCAGTGACCACCATCGAGTCTATTCTGCTGACTGCCATGGCTGAGAATGTCGGAGCCGACGCAGTCTCTATAATGACGCCCTTCTTCATCTCTCCCTCAGAGGATGAGCTATATGAGCACTATGCCGCCATTGCCAGGTCTACCAGGCTTCCTGTGCTGCTATATAGTAACCCGGGTAGAACACATGTCAATATGTCGGTGAAGCTTGTGGCAAGGCTATCAGAGGTAGATAATATTGTTGGAATCAAAGACAGCAGTGGAGACTTGTCCCTGACCGCTGAGTACATCCGCAACGCTGACTCAGGTTTCTCAGTTCTGATGGGCCGTGATACTCTTATCTACGGAGCGCTTATGTATGGAGCACGGGGAGCGATCGCGGCTACGGCAAACGTAGCGCCTAGGCTCGTCGTCGAGATCTACGAAGCCTATATCCGGGGAGATTTCAAACAGGCCAGGAACGCTCAGGCTGACTTGGCTCCGTTGAGACAGGCCTTCAGTCTTGGCAGCTTCCCCGCAGTGATAAAGGATGCCCTCCAGTTGATGGGAATGGCAGTCGGTCCGCCGAGGGAGCCTATCAGGCCATTGGACAGTGCAGGAAGGGCTGAACTTCAGAACATACTGCGCAGGATGCGGCTCCTGGAGACGCGTGCCTGATGGCCGGGACGATTAGAGAGAATGTCAGGCAAATCCTTGCTGAGCTTCCCGACGGCGTCGAGTTGGTGGCTGCTGCGAAGGCGAGGACAGCTGAGGAGATCCTGGAGGCAATCGATGCTGGCGTGCAAATCATCGGCGAAAACTATGTTCAGGAGGCAGTGCAGGCATATGAGGTGCTGGGCAGGAAAGCAAGGTGGCATTTCATCGGAACCCTCCAGAAACACAACGTTAGGAGAAGGCTGGTGGAGATATTCGACATGATAGAGACAGTCGACTCCTGGGAAATAGCCAGAGAGATTGACAAGAGATGTATGCAGGTCAGCAAAGTCATGCCGGTACTTGTTGAGGTGAACAGTGGCAGGGAGGCACAGAAATCCGGGGTGCTCCCGGAGAATGCTGAACGGCTGATCAGGGATCTATCGTCGCTGGGAAACCTCAGGGTGGTAGGCCTGATGACTATGGGGCCCAGATTTGGCGACCCCGAAGCCTCAAGACCTTACTTCGTCGAGACCAGAAGGATATTCGAAAGGAGCAAAGAACTTGCTTTGCCTAACGTGGAGATGACCTATCTTTCCATGGGCATGACGAATTCCTACAGGATTGCCCTTCAGGAAGGAGCAACCATGGTCAGGATAGGAACACGGCTGTTCGGTGAGAGGCACAGGCCATCATAGTTCAATCAGAAGCCCGGCTCCGCATTCGAATGCCTTCCCTTCAAAGAGCTCTAGTATCTCTCGCTTGTGTTGTGTGCAGTGGCACGGGTAGATGAGGGATAGACCCTCAAAAGCCTTGAAATCCTGAAATCCATGAAACCCGCCAGCGATTCCGCACACCCTGCCGAGTTTCGACGCTCTATCCAGTATGCCTTTCATCTCGGGGTGAGCACAGCCGGTCACCACAAACATCCCTTTCTCCGTGTTCAGCACCAGGGATTGCTCTATGCCTTCGAGCACGCCTGTCGAGAACACATCCTCACGAATCTGCATGCTATCATTCCCGACCACTGTCACCTTCCTGCCTGCAAAGGAGTTCAACTGGGGCCCCGGAAGGTAGAGCTCAGCGCTCCTGTTCATCCTGAGTACAGCAGAAAGCCCCCCGGTATGATCCCAGTGAGCATGAGAAATCACAATTGCCCCCACGCCACTGAGGTCGATGCCCAAGCTGTGGCTGTTGTGTAGTAGCGTTGGACCGTCGGCACCCGTGTCGAAGAGGATTGGCGTGCCTGTATTGCTCTCAATGAGAGCAGCAAAACCCCAATTTGGCTGCAGTCCTGCGTCCTTCACCTCGTTGTCACAAATGACCCGGATCTTCATTGTGTTGGCACAACCTGCCCTTCCTATGTTGGCCTATCGCGCCTATTGTATGACTTGCCCGTCTATGTTGTCAGGCACAATATAGCCTAGGTCCTCAAGTATCGTCGGGAAGACATCCACCGTTCTGCACCACGTGGACTTCAGCTTTAGATTGGTGCAGATAGGCACCTCCATGTTTGCTTTCAGTAAGGATCCATGCGAGCTCTTGTGCTCGGGCCATTCATACTTCGCTCTTAGGTCAAATCCATCCTTCGGGAATACAACCAAGTCACCCGTACGATTCGAGGCAAATAGCTGTCTTATCTGAACTACGGAATCTGGGTAATTGGTATTCTTCGTCAAGTTGATTGTCTCATTCACAGCGACTCTGCATTCATCGAGTCCAAACTGTAGGGGGTTTTCGCCGCTTGCCGCCAGTCTCACGTATCCCGACTCGTTGAAATCCATGACCAGTTCCCCGTATCGGTTGCCGACACCCAGCACTGAGTCATCTACTCTGTAAGCCACGAAATCGATCCCTTCGTGATGCAATAACCGGGCTATGAATCTCCGGTTCTTGTCAACTCTACCAAGCTCCTTATACAAGGCTGGTCTGTCTTCTATTGGCTCCATGAAGTATATAGAAGCGAATGCATTGCCGCTTTCGAGGATTGCCATGTCGTAGTGCCGCCTTCGTATCCGGGGATAGTATATTGGACTATACCCTGCCTCTTCAGACAGACCAACCAATGGAATGTGGGTATGAGTACTGGTGAGGCCATGGTCACTGACTATAAAGAACAGTATTTGTCCCACCTCTTCGTTCGAAAGACCATGGAAGACTTCTCCTACAAGCCCATCGAGCCTGCAGTATTGGCTTAGAACCCTCTCATGAGTTGGATGGCAGAGGTGTGTTATTTCATCTATCCCGGGGAATAGGGAGAAAACGAAATCAACCCCCTTTTCGACACAGCTCCTTGCCGATTGTGCAGCGATGTAGTCTACTACCTCCCATTCATTTGTGTGATGTGCATGAAGGTAGTACCAGATCTTCTGGAGTCTATTGGACTCCATCTTGACGTTGTGGTTTCTATCCAGGTGGCCGAATATGTTCGTTGGCCTCGAGAAGTAATCGTACAACGGAACATAGCTCTCTCCAATATCAGTCCCCATAGAGAAGCAGCCCGTGCCGACATATGATCTGATGCCGGAGTTCGTGGTGAACATCCTCTTCGCCTTCGTCTTGTCAAACCACCTTATCCCAGGTATACCTGCCTTGCCGGGATAGACTCCGTAGAGAAATGGTATATGCGCAGGACCTGTTGTTGTCGGCAGGCTCGAATATGCCTTCAGGAAGGTCCCGTCTGCCAACACGTGCCTCTTGATGTTAGGAAGCTTGTCTGCTCTCAACAGATCAGCAAAGACGTCGAATCTTGCACCGTCAAACAGGAAGATCACGCACCTACTGTGACCCATTTGCGGCAAACCTCCTGTGCACAAGCCTTATGATAGGTGGGAGCACCATGATCACGAAAAGCAGGATAACATATTCCACAGGGATAGAGTATTCGTTCCCCACCCAGGCAAGTATGTAGTAGCGTGGGGTCCTGCCGATAAAGGTTGACAGAACATATTTCCACCGGGTGTATCCCGAGGCAATCCCCATGACTCTGAAAGGATAGAATGGGACTGGGCTGAAGCCCGCAAATACCATTGTCCAGAAAGGAGTCTGATTGAAGTAGCGCTCCGCGATTTTGTACAGTCTGCTCTCCTCTTTGAATTCCATGGCCTTCCTGTGCGTGAAAGCTGTTCCCAGGACCGAGTAATCTATCAAAGCGCTGATGCATGTTGCCACGCCACATATGACCGCCACAGTCAGCGGAGCATACATGGCGCCATAATAGAGCACTGCCGGCTCATGTGGGAATGGTATGAAAGAGTTTGCAGAGATCGTGTATAAGAAAAGGGCAAACAAGGCATACTTGTTCTTCAATAAGAAGAACAAGCTGACAAGTACAGGAATACCAGTAGCTAGGATGCCAGCTCGTACGAATCTAGCTCGAGCACTCTTATCTCCCATTGTCCTGTACGGTGTCTTCCACCAAGCACGGCATGGCCGCCTAGTCCTCTAGGGTCTCGGCTGTGCGGCTATCAGACTGTTCAGCTGGGAGGTGTGGTATTGAAATCGAACATAGCCGGGGCGGACTGCAATCCGAGCTCTGCCACAGAAACCTGCGCTGACAGTCACAATGCTAGCAACCCATTATAGCAAGTTTGCTTCACAAATAGGTGCTCCCGGACTCCTGACATTCTGGCAAGTGACACATGGTGCTAAAATAGTAGACATGGCTAAGGATTACTACCGTATACTAGGAGTCCCCAAAGACGCCAGCGACGACAGGATTAAGAAAGCCTACAGGAAGCTGGCTATGAAATACCATCCTGACCGCAATCCTGATAAGCAGAAGTGGGCCAACGAGAAATTCAAAGAGATAAACGAGGCCTATGGGGTTCTTGGCGACCCGGAAAAAAGGAGGCAGTACGACCGGTTCGGCACGGTCGGGAACATAGCCGACATCTTCTCCAGCAATGCCACCAGGAGCACTTTCGAGGATCTGATGGGCGATTTTGGTGGGTCAGGCCTCGGCTTTGATTTCCTGGACAATATCTTCGGGGATGCCCTCAAGGGTAGAGGATATTCTTTCTCCTTCAGGAATTTTGGCCGACCAGGAGAAATAAGGTTTGGAGGCCAGGCTGGAGGGAGGATCAGTCTAGATGACCTATTCGGCAGGGTGCAGAGGTCCAGGGATGTCCGTTATGAGCTGTTCATCACCGCAGACGAAGCTGCGAAGGGCACAAAGAAGCGGCTGACCAGAAACGGAAGGAGACTTGAAGTGAAGATCCCCGCTGGGGTCAATAGGGGTAGCTTGGTCAGATTAAAGAATGCCTGCCAGGTAACGGATGGTCGTCAGGGCGACATAGTCGTTCAAATCAACATCAAGTAGAGCATGCCAGCAAATCTGCCGCCTCAATACTTCGAAGCTGAGAGACGCCTTCGCACAGCCAAAGACCCTGAGGAGAAGATCGAGGCTTTGCAGGCCATGCTGGCCATAATGCCCAAGCACAAGGGCACCGACAGACTCCACGGGGGACTGAGACGGAAGATTGCCAAGCTATCCGAGGAAGCAGAGAGAAAATACGCCACAGCTCGAAGGGCTGGCTTCAGCATAAGAAGGGAAGGTGCTGGACAAGTAATGCTCGTAGGTCCGGCCAATGCGGGCAAATCACAGCTATTGGCTGCGGTTACTGAGGCTTCTCCCGAGATAGCTCCATACCAGTTTACCACCAAGACCCCCATACCGGGGATGATGAAATTCGAGGATATCCACATCCAACTAGTGGACACGCCACCTATAGGGCACAGAAATGTGCGGATGTTGCTGGGCAATTCGCTCAGAGGTGCTGACCTGATTGCCATTGTGGTGGACCTGGCTACTGGACCAACAATCCAGGTGGGAACCACCCTTGAGGCACTCGCAGAGGCGAGGATAGAGCCGTCAGTGCGCGGGGCCCGCGAATCAGCTACAGAAAGCTATTACAGAGAAATGCTGATTATTGGCAACAAGAGTGACTCGGGAAATGCCAATCACAACCTGCGGCAACTTACGAAGCAGTACGCCAACCTATTCCGCATTGTCTCCATTTCTGCCAAGGAGAAAAGCGGCCTCGAAGAACTCAAGAGAGCCATTTTCGAAGCTCTCGACATATTACGGGTCTACACCAAGGCTCCAGGAACGAAGGCCGACCTGAGCCAACCCGTGATTCTGAAGAGGGGAAGTACCATAGGAGATGCCGCCGCAGCCATCCACAAGGACTTCAAGAAGGAGCTCAAATATGCGCTGCTATGGGGATCGGGCAAGTATAACGGGCAGAGTGTGAGCAAGTCACATGTACTGCAAGACAGGGATGTAGTTGAGTTCCATGTGTAGCTCCCTATCTCCTGCGTAGCATAAACCGCTTGACAACTCCCTAGAGGGTCTATTATGCTTGATGAGGTCGATGATAGGTATAGGTTATCGCACCCCTGTGGAAGCTCTTTTGGGTTTTTTTTGCAGACGTTGGTTGGATGACCGAAAATCTAGATAGGTATTACTGAGATTCAAGAAAGGAGGTCATCCAATGGGTTTCACGGATAGGACGCTACAGTGTTCCGACTGTAGTGCCACATTCACCTTTACTGCTGAAGAGCAGGAGTTCTACGCTTCCAAGGGATATGCTAACGACCCCAGACGTTGTCCTTCTTGCCGTGAGGCAAGGAGATCCCAACGTGATAGTGTTGGTGGCTATAGAGCGAGGCGCCAGATGTATCCGGCTGTCTGTGCTCAGTGTGGCAAGGAATGTGAGGTACCTTTCGAGCCTCGCGAGGGCAGGCCCGTCTATTGTAGCGAGTGCTACAGCAAGAACAGGATGGCGACTTAGCGGTAGCTGGGTTGTAGCAAGAGTCAATGGGGCTGGCTGAAAAGCCAGCCCCAAAATGGTAAACGAACACACAGGAAGCACGCAACCAGCGGCTCACCAGCTTTGCTTCGGCAACAGTTGAACTCCCGCATAGGCTACGAAGTTGCTTGTAAGGTTAGGGTGGCGGAGGAGTGCGAAGCCAGCGGAGATTCCTCAATCAAGAGGGCGTCTGCCGCACTATGCTGCCGATCATAGCTCTGGTAATGCTGGTCATGAGTTCGGGGCTCATGTACTGAAGCTGGCTCCTCTCCAGTATTTGTGAAGCGAGTTGCTCCGCTATCTTGTCCGGATCGCGACTGACTTCATACTGCTGGACAATGTAGGTCTTGAGCTTGTGGACCTCCTCCAACCCCCGTTGAAGAACGCTCTCCGCCTCATCACCCACTAGAACCCCATGATGATCAAAGGCACACAGCCCGACGTTGTGGGCAGCCAGCTTCTTCAGCGACTCCTCATATGAAGAGAAGTCATATTGGGCTGAAGGGGAAGAGAGCCCCCACTCATCATCCATAGGAAACGGAGCGGCATCTGTAGGAAACATAGCCTCCAGGCAGGGTACATATGTCCCAATGCAGCATCTGCTGTGCCCAGGCACCTCTATGAAATGAGCCTCAACCCCATCGCCGAGGTCTATGATGTCGTGATCGCCCACAACCCGGTCAATCTGAATGCCATCAAACCGTAAGTCCAGTTCCTCGTATTCATGCTGGAGGTTGTATTTCTCAATCATCTGCCTATTCACACCAGCTATGAAGTCGACCACCTTCCCCTTGGAGAACACCTCTTTGGAATATGCTGAGGCGACTATCTCCAGTTGGGGTAATTTCCGCTTTAGATAAGGCACAGCCCCACAGTGGTCAAAGTGAGAATGAGGGATGACCAGATACCTGATCTTTGCGGTGTCGAACTGCACTGCCGATAGCTGCTTCTCCAGATATGGGCCTACATAGCTCATTCCGCCGCCTATGATCATAGCCTCCCTGCCTTTCAGCAAATACAGACACATGTCATACGTTCCCAGGAAATCAATCCTCTCGGTGACCTTTCCGGATTGCTTGATCCACATGACTGTTCCTCCTTCGTCGACATAAGGTCAAGCAACAAGGCAGACTGACGTAGAAAAGATGTCCTGTGCCAATCCACCTTCGAACTTACGATGTGCGACGCGCTGCTGAACGGGAGATTCTAGCATACAGCGCGAACATCTTCATCTTACCGCGGCTAACCTGGTGGCTCTCCATGCCCTTTCAGCCATCCAATTATGTATAATGCAGTAATGAAGGTGCTGATTAGCAAGGAACTCCTGACGCGGATCTATGGCGCTGCCTACATGCAAAGGTGGAACGACCAGATACGCCCCGTCGAGCTCACTGAGCTTGATAAGCAAGCTCACAAGATGATAATTGCGTACATGCTCGGGAAGTTCGAAGAGGACAACAAAGACTTCAGATGGATAGACATTATCGAAGGTGGCCTGTTCGAGTTCCTGCAACGCCTTGTCATCACTGACTTGAAGCCACAAGTGTTCTACAAGATAAAGGAGGACAGAGCCAAGTACAGGCAATTGAACGACTGGGTGTATAGGCAATTGGATGACATCATAGTTCCGCTTGGGAGCGACTTCTGCACCAGATTTAGGGATTATTTCCTGAGCAACGGCAATACGGTGAATAAGCGGATCTTGAGTGCAGCCCACTTCTATGCCACCAAATGGGAGTTCGATATCATTGAACGCGCCAATCCCGGGGGCTATGAAATGGCGAAAATAGGCACGACCCTCCAGGCTGAACAAGGGAAATACTGTGACGTGAAAGGAATAAGGGAGTTGGCCTTGCATTCCAATCTGAGGAGTTTCATTGACCTCTGCGGGCTACTCAGGTTCCAGCTAAGATGGAGCCACGTGCATAGAGTTCCCAAGACGTCCGTCCTCGGCCATATGTTGATTGTGGCCGTGTTGTCATATCTGTTCTCCCTGCAGGTAGCGGCCTGTGAAAGAAGACGTGCAAATAATTACTTTACAGGGTTGTTCCATGACCTGCCGGAGGTACTCACCAGGGACATCATATCCCCCGTGAAACACTCCATAAGGGGACTGAGCAATCTGATAAAGAGATACGAGAAGGAGCAAATGGAGGAAAAGGTATATCCTCTTGTCCCCAAGGACTGGTATCCAGAAATGAGGCTGTTCACCGAAAACGAATTCAAGAGCGTAGTAACCATAGGTGGTCGGGTACAGCACATGACCTCTGGCGAGATCAGCCGTAAGTTCAACAGGGATGACTTCAATCCGAGAGACGGGGAACTGGTCAAGGCAGTAGATGACCTTGCCGCATTCCTCGAAGCCTATCTGGCAAAGGAAAACGGTATTGCTTGCAAGGAACTCAGGCAAGCTGAAGGAGATATCAAGAGGCGATATGGGCGAAAGGCTGTTGCGGGAATAGACTTCGCAGAAGTCTATTCCCGATTCTAGCTACTGTTGGGACGATCCTGTGACGACGGAAAGAGTTGCCATCTGCCATTTGGACAGGGCGCATCACTCGTCCCAGGGGCTATGCCCGGCCACTGCTAGAGAAAGGACTGGAGCAGGAAGAAGACAGTGAAAGCCGTTTTTCATCCAGATAACGGAGAGGAAGAGGAGGTGGATATACTGGACATCTTTGTCGACAAGGATGGAGCGCCCAAAGTACTCTTCTTGGGGTCAGACGATACAATCGCCAGTGCACCGACCAACCGTTTCACTAACTTCGAAAACGAGGGCCACACACAGAACTGGTACAGACAACATACGTGAACGCCCTGTGTTCCCTGCTGAGCCTACTGGGGTTCGATAGGATGGGACAGGCTTCTCC
>Ga0114919_10003092_pt1 | contig 13463 bp, 9 predicted proteins | sample BlataG_FD_88682 | JGI IMG/M metagenome (GOLD analysis project Ga0114919, IMG submission 88682) | Deep subsurface microbial communities from Black Sea to uncover new lineages of life (NeLLi) - Black_00105 metaG | ecosystem: Environmental > Aquatic > Marine > Oceanic > Sediment | place: Atlantic... | reverse complement strand
GGCTTCGTTCCATAGGGTTTGCCCAATTCGCCGAACTGATCGGTGCGGGCGTCATAGAGGGCATAGACCCAGAAGCGGTCACCGAAATCAGGCACCTGTATGACAGCCGGTTGCTCATCGAGGGAGAAAAAGCCCAGACCGTAGGCCACATCCTGGTTGGGGCAGGCCACAAAACTCTGATCCGGCAAAACATAGTCGTTTAGCATCCCGATACGCCCACGCGGCGCAACCGGAACCACACCACCTAATCGTCCGGGCGCTGGTGCCTGCGTAATACCTGCGCGGCGATTGGAGAGATTGACCAACGTCCAACCCCAGACATACGCCATGCGACCCATGGTTTTTACATATTCCCTGTGCAGGATGGCACCAGCCACCGGTTGTGTCACTTCAGCCGCTGATGCGGGGAATGAAGTTTCTTGAAATTTTGCTGCTGTCATGATTTTCTCCTTTTTCTCCTTTACTTGCTTAGTTTTTTTTATCAGGACTGGCGGACCTAGCCCCCTACGACTGCGCTTTTGAGATACTGCGTAAAGATTTACCAGACCTATTTATACTGTTTTGTATTGTCCTTGTATAGGTGATTTTTACACATTCAACTGCTACTTTACCTTCTTAATCGTCGGTACATACCACTCGCCCGATAGGACCTCTGGTTTGGGGACATACAGCCGGTGATTGAGTACGAAAGGTCTGCCTTTGGGGGTTGGCAGCCAGTTGGAAGCCGGGACATCCGGCGGTAACGCCGACGCCAGGTACAGCGTCAACGATCCATCTGCCTCATACGTCAGTTCGGAAATGTTGTTCAGGTTGTAGCGTTCAAGTTCGTTGGGAACTACCCTGAAATCTGGCAGGCTCAGCAGCGTCAATGACCAGTAAGCGTCGACGTGCTTTATGGGCAGGTCTTCCGGCTGGTAGTAGACGGTATAGAAATGGTCACCATTGAGCGTAACCCCGCTTTCATCCTTAAATCCCATATAATAAACCACCTCTGCCGAGGAGTTCCACCAGATACCTCCATAATTGACCGCACAGCGGAACTCAACATCGTCTCCGAATGCCAGCCATTCCCGGGTGCTAGTCCAGCCCCCACGGCTATCTCCCCTCACCTCACCAGTGACAAGGCTCAGCAAATATGGAAGAGCCTTCCTCTTGATAATGGCATCGATGGCAGTCCGGTTGGTATCGCTGGCGCCCACGTATTCTGCGATGGTCAGCACGTTTTTCTGATATTCTGCCGCATTGCTGACTGCGTCCGGCGCGCTGTCCAGGACAGCCTCTAACATGGGCTGGTTGAACACATCGACAGTGATCGGTTCCTGGTTGGTGAACATAGGGATGGAAACCGCTGGTTCAATGACCGGCTCGCCGACCGGATCGGCGATTGGATCGCCGATCTTAATGATCTTGAAGGAACGTTGTAATTTGACTGCGCCTTCGTCATCGCCCTGGCGCTCGACACGCGCCAGCATCTTGGCCTTCTTGGAAGGCAGATCGACGCGCAGCGCGCCTTCCGGGATCTGGGGATTGGAACCTTCCAGGCAGAGGGCATAGCGCCCGTAGGGGTGTTCGGGGTAGTTGCGCTCATTGATATTGGTGGTGATCTCTCCCCATTCATCCATGATTTGGGCTGTGTAGTAACGGTTTTCTATCTTAGGGATTTCCAGGATCACAGGCGTACCCTCATCCACGGCAAACCAAGCCTCCAGGTAGGCGACATCCAGGTTGGGGTTGACGAACTCGGCTTTGCCCAGTTCGTTGAACTTGATCACGTTGTAATCAACGCCCTCTTCGGTCATATCGATGTGCTCCTGGCGGATGACCAGATAGCGTGCAAGTACATAGATATAGCTGTCTATTACGTCCTTTTCAGATAATTCTAATTCCTGGGGTAGTTCTTTCTTATTAGTCATAATTTCTTCCTCCGTTGATTTAAGATAATGTTTAATAACAAGAATCCTACCACGTAATAAAATAAACCCAAGCTGTTAATGCATGGATTATTTTCTTGAACGGTACCAACTGGAGGATAGCTCTGCGAGTTAGAAACTTTGCTTGAGGTTTATTTTTAATAAAAGCCGATCATCATTCTGATTCGTGCATATTTGGTTATTTCGAGTAATTTTTTAACCACCCCAAACGAGAGCCGAATTTTACTTCATTGAATACTCCGAATCACTGACCGTGCAGTCCAATATAACGGCGAATTAGAAGTAGCTTGAAAGTGGCAACAATCATAGTGATTCCAAAATCTAGGGATTCTTCTCCTTAGATTGTTCAGAGTCCATAGGGTTGAGCCAAGCCAACGCGAACTCGAAGCCGGGGCAGCGAACGGTCGTTTGGCTTATCACGATCCGAAATAGCTATATCAAGCGTTTGTACAACAATAACCCCCCTGTTACCCCCCTGGCGCGTGATCAGCAGACCGGGCAAACTAGCCGCGTCTCTGTGACTTCAGTTGGGACGCAAGGGAATCACGTCTCCTGGACTTTCCGCCTCCCCTAAGGAGCCTTTAATGCCTCTCTGTGCCAGACCGGATATGGTAGCTTGTCAACATGACATTCAAGCAACGGGATCTACCCAGATCAGGTCAGAATAATCAGATCGGCTCATTCCCGTTACTTTTTCGTGAGAATTGCCACTATATAATTAGAATAAAGACCACTGGTCAGATGCATTAATGATTTCTGGCAATGTTGATATAATTGGACTCGAAGTATGCAGCGCGCTACTGATCGCGAAGGAGATTTTCTCAGAGTTGGAGTCAGAGCATCAGGTGTTCGACGAAAACATTCTGCTTAGTAGGGCTCAGGCGTTAGATCAGGAGGCGTTATCCCAAATCCACGATCAATATTACGATTCCACCTATCGCTACATTTCATTTCGCGTCAACGATTTACAATCAGTGGAGGACCTGACCAGTGAAGTGTTTACCCGCTTTCTCAGTGCGCTGCGTAAACCATCTGGAATGCCCAAAAGCATTCGGGGGTGGATATATGGAACTGCCTCCCGTGTAGTAAAAGAATACTACCGCAGCCAACGCCGGTCAAATATTGTTGCCCTGGACGAATCTCTAGCCGATCAAGGAAAAGGACCTGAGCAGAGTATCCAGGATAAGTGGACACAATGCGAGTTAAGAGATGCAATAAAAAAATTGACGGAAGACCAGCAAAATATTCTGTCTCTTCGTTATTGTTATGACCTATCCATTCAAGAAGTTGCCAAGACCGTCAATAAGAGCGAGGGTTCAGAGAAGATGTTGCAGATGCGGGCAATCTCTGCTCTAGCACGCCATTTATCAGTTGACAAGGTGCGCCAATGAAACAGATATCAGATGTAATCTTGTCAGATATCCTGGATCGCTTGGAAGCCGGCGAACCGGTGGAAAGATTCCTGGCTCAATACTCTGAACAGGCAGATGAGTTGCAATCTTTTTTGGAAACAGCCGACCAGATTAGACGACTTCCGTCTCAACCTTTGCCTGAGGCGCGGCAGCGTTCAAAAAAGGCGTTCCTATTCCAGGCAGCAACCCTACAGAAGTCACAGGTACAAAAAGGATGGTTTCCGTGGTCTATTTGGCCGCGCCTGCTAAGACCGGTAGCTTCCCTGGCTGTGCTGTTCGTCATATTTGGGATTATGTTCGTATCTGCTTCAGCTTCGGCGCTTCCCGGGGATACCCTCTATGGAACCAAGCGCGCTGTAGAACACTGGCGCTTACTGCTTGCCAGCAGTCCAGAAGCAGCGTCTGATCTAGAGGAGTCATTTCACCAGGAACGCATCAGCGAAATCGAACAACTACTCCATAGTGGTCGGAGTTCCGATGTATCCTTCAAAGGTATCATCACGTATATGAGCGATCAGCAGTGGATTGTCGCAAAGCTTCCCCTGGTGATTGATGAGACAACTATTATCGTTGGGATACCCGTGATAGGAGAGAATGTCCAGGTCAACGGACATACCCGAGACGGTATACTCTATGCCGACCAGATCACTATTTTGACCGATAAAGAAAATGCACCACAACCAACGATAATGCCACCCGCATCCCCATCCCCGACAGTGACCATCGTCACTCCTACAACTGTCGATGGTATGGAAGAGGATGATGACGGCAATGACGACGATGATGACGGCAATGACGACGATGATGACGGCAATGACGACGATGGTGATGAAGGCGACGACGAATATGACGACGGCGACGACGAATATGACGACGGCGACGACGAATATGATGACGGCGAAGACAAATATGATGACGGCGACGACGAATATGATGACGGCGAAGACAAATATGATGACGGCGACGACGAATAAATCGTTATAAAAACACCCCCGTAACCCCCCCCGGATTTTATTGGGGCAGGCTCAATAAGAAGATCAGTTTTTACCACACCCGTTACTTTTCCTCTAATAGTGTCACTTTATAGACAGCAAAGGCAACCTGCGTATAGAAACCGAGACGCGACGCCGGCTTAGTGGTTCTCATTGCGGTTGCTTCAATCCAGAGCTTGTGCGGTACTGCAAGCGGCAAAGATACAATTGAAATAGATGACAGAGTCTATACCCAAATCAAAAGGAGATAATCATGTTCCGAAAGCTATTCACTCAAAAAAATTTGTTCCTACTACTTTTGCCTGTCAAACTTGTGACAGCCATTAGTTTATATTCGCTGCTGGATGTTGGAGTTTCGTCGGCGGCAGCCAGCCAACCGGATGACTTACTTTTCTCTCTGCAGCAACCGGTGCTGCGGTTGCAGCAGCTGCTTGGTGTTGCGCCCGTTGATGTTGATGACGACATTGATGATGACGTTGATTACGATATTGATGACAATGACATTGATAATGATATTAATGACAATGTTGATGACAACGACATTGATAACGATATTGATGACGACGTTGATGTCGATACTGATAACGATGTTGATGTCGATACTGATAACGATGTTGATGACAACGACATTGATAACGACGTTGATGACGACGTTGATATCGATACTGATAACGATGTTGATGACAACGACATTGATAACGACGATGATGACGACGATGATGACGACAATGATGACGACAATGACGACGACGATGATTAAATAAGCATAAAAATACCCCAATAAACTTCTCGGAGTTTATTGGGGTAGGCTAAAACAGAAGATCGATTTTCTCCCAACCCGTTACTTTTCCTATAATAGTGTCACTTATTTGACAGCAAAGACAGCCTGCGTTTAGAAACCGAGACGCGACACCGGCTTAGTGGTCCTCATCGCGTCTGCTTCAATCCAGAGCTTGTGAGGTACTCCTGGTGGCTAAGAAACAATCGTATAAAATGACAGATAATATAAAAACCCGATTACTCCTGTACTCCCATGATATCTATGGTTTAAGGTACCTGCAACGCAGCCTGACCTTTGCTTGGCAATTGGTTATGGAACTGCGTAATGCGTATCAATCGCTAGTGAAAGGTTCTATGGTTGCCGGCGTTTATAAACTACCACCGCGGCTGGATATCGTTAAGTTGCCCACCCTCAACAAACGTTCCAGCGGGGAAAATGAAACTCACACCTTGCCCTTGTCGCTGGGACAAACCCTGGATTGGCGACAACTGCCAGAGATTAAGGCATTCAACTGCTCCATCAGGCGCGGGCGAGTGATGAGTTCCGATCGGATGGCATATAAAGTTTGATGGTGAGAAGTTGTCCCACTATTAACTACGATCTTTTGTGGTTATCCGATAAAAAAGAACCAAAAAAGTAGGGCAGGTATAGAAACCTGCCCCCACAGGTGGCGCCTAGGATAGCCGCCCTACAGCTTATTCGACAGCCCCATAATTAGAATCGTTGCTCCAGGCAACTATACCACTTTACGCGTGGCAGCATTAGATAACAAGGAAACGCGTTTTTGGTCTCCTTCATTATAGCGTCTAGGAACCGCCCTGGATTCCCATTGCCATCTCATCGGGCAATTTACTTATAATAGGAAGAAACAACCCATTTATCACTTCATACTTGTAATATCTGGATATGGGATTCGAACCAATATTACATGTTTTCTAATTAATCGAGCAGATTTCGATCCCTAAATGATCCAATTTCCTCCTTTGTTGGAAGCGTAGAGAAGCCAAAAACCACTTAACGGGTATGGTAAGCGGCTCTGATTTCTTTATATGCATGGAGAAAGGGGGTGCTTTTTCCCGTTCTCTTATAAGCAAAGCGAGGCTTTGCGATAGTGGATGGAATGGGACGAAACTCGAACCGCCTTCCCCATGATTTTGATGTAAATTTCATCAATGGGGGTATTGAGTCTTGAAGATATTACCTGATCTGAATGATACTTTTGACATCTGGAATCGTCAAGTCACGGTGGTGTTACCTATCTTAACTTGTTATATTTCCAGTATAGGTAGAAATTGAAAGGTAACCTATCTATAACGTAGTTGATCTGAAACCAGTGGAAGAATGGGCTGGCGGTCGTGCGACTGCCAGCCCTGGCTCATGCGTTACTGCCACGGCAGTCTAATGCCGCGACATGATGTGGTCTCTAATTCCCACCCCTATCGGCTGCCAGTTTCCAAACAGCATCCATCGTGTCTTTCGGATTGAAGCCTAACGGCGTCTGCCGCATGGGGTATTCCTCAAATGTCGCCAGGAATTGGCCTAAGATAGCCGCGGCCGGCGTGATGGCCCACAGCTTTTCACCTGCCCAGTTGTTATAGCCAGGCAAATCGATCATCTGCTCGTAGGGGTCTAACCGCAGGTTGACGACCTTTGGAATCGTCATTGGGGTCAGCCCGCCATAGAACCAACTCTCCTTGGTCTGGAAGTGGACCTTCCAATCACCAACCCGAATTGCAAAGAGGACGGTCTCGCCGTAGTAGAAGAAACCGCGGCGGGGCGACTCATCAACCTCGCCCATCAGATAGGGTAGTTGGTTCTGCCCATCAAGATGCACCCGGAAGTTCTTGTCGCCGGCCTGGTAGCCGTCAAGCAGTTTCTCTTTGACATCCGGCCGGCCGGCAGCCGCTAGGATGGTGGGCACCACATCTTCCAGGGCGTGGATGCCGTTGAGCACCTGTTCTCCGGGAATGGTGCCTGGCCAGCGAATGGCAAACGGTACGCGGAAGCCGCCTTCGTAGCCGGTGCCCTTTTCCCCGCGGAACGGCGAGTGCCCCCCGTCCGGCCAGGTCATCTTCTCGGCACCATTGTCGGTGGCAAAGACCACGATGGTGTTATCGGCGATGCCTAGTTCATCCAACTTGTCGAGCAGCTCGCCCACTACCCAGTCCAGTTCCTGCATGCCGTCGGCGAAGATGCCGTATTTGGTCTTCTCGTGCCAGCGTTCTGACAAGCGCGTCCAGACATGCATACGAGTGCTGTTGTGCCACAGAAAGAAGGGTTTGCTGGCTGCATGGGCGCGATCCATGAAGTCGAGGGAGTACTCCAGCAGCTCATTCTCGACGGTTCTCATGCGGTCGCGGGTCAGCGAACCGGTGTCCTCGATGGTCTGCTTGCCGACGCGACCGAACCGTGGGTCCTCGGTTGGGTCGTCAACGTCGGTCGCCTTGCACTTGAGAATCCCTCGGGGCAAGAAATGCTCCTCGAACTCTTTGATGTGGTGCGGGTAGTCTGGCTGCTCCGGTTCTTCTTCGGAGTTGAGGTGGTAGAGGTTGCCAAAGAATTCATCGAAGCCATGCACGGTGGGCAGGAACTCGTTCCTGTCGCCCAGGTGGTTCTTGCCAACCTGGCTCGTCATGTAGCCCTCGGGTTTGAGTAAATCGGCCAGGGTAGGGTCCTCCGGCTGTATACCCAGTTTCGCTCCTGGCATGCCAACAGTGGTCATCCCGGTCCTTAAGGGAACCTGCCCGGTAATGAAAGCCGCCCGCCCGGCAGTACAACTGGCCTGGGCGTAAGCATCGGTAAAGATAGCGCCTTCGTTGCAGATGCGGTCGATATTGGGCGTTTCGTACGCTAGCATCCCACGGTTATAGGCCCCGATATTGGCTGAGCCAATATCATCGGCCATGATCAAAAGAACGTTCGGTTTTTCAGTAGCCATGATTTAAATCTCCTTATGTAGTTGATAGACCCTCCAGGTCTTAACCATAAACTTATGATTGAGAAACTGCTCCCACTGGCGGGCGCGGCTGAACGGCAAACTTGCGCCGTCCTCGCCTCTTGCGCCTCGAGCGCACCCAGCCGTGACATTCTTTAAAGGGCAGCTGGCTACCACAGGGGCAAGGCTTCTCTCTGTGTGCGTTTTTATATGCGTTATCCATCACCTCCTTTTGCTCTGCTAAGATGCCCATCACATCCGCTGCAGGCTGGTTGCCCCGCAGCAGCGTGGCCATGATCTTCATTGGTTCATCTACGCGCTGGAAAAAGGCTTTATAACCAGCGCACAGGTAGTTTAGGCCCGGCTCGCCGTCCGGCGTATTGATAAAGCGGTTCTTGGGGCATTCGCCATTGCAGGCGAACAGCACCGGGCACTCCAGGCAGTATTTAGGCAGGGAGTCATACTTATCCTGCCCAAACTTCGTCTGCTCGCCCGAGCCCACCATATGCAGCATATTCTCCTCTTTGATATTACCTAACAGGTAGTCCGGCTCGACGAAGTGATCGCAGGAATACAGGTCGCCGTTGTGTTCCAGCGCCAGGCCATAGCCGCAAGTCTTCTCGAAGACGCACATGCCGGAGGTATCCATCTGCAGCCAGTTGCGCAGGGCGGCTTCGAAGGTTTGCACGTAGATCTTCCCCACATCGTTTTGCATCCACTCATCGAAGACCTGGATCAGGAAGCGCCCAAACTGCTCCGGTCGTACTGATCGGTGGGAAACCTGGTCCCCGACCTGCACTAGGTTGAAACCATCCGGGTTCATGCGCTCGATCACCGGGATGAACTGGATCCATTCCGTCTTAGCCTCGTCGCGCAGGAAGCGGTACACCTCTTTGGGGTGATCGGCGGTCAGGCGGTTGACAGTCACCAGGATGTTGTACTCCACGCCGTGCTTCTGCAAGAAGCGCAGGCCGCGCATGACCTTGTCGAAGGTCGGCGCGCCGCCCTTATCGACGCGGTGAGCATCGTGCAGGTAGCGGGGACCATCGATGCTGATGCCGATCAGGAAGTCGTTCTCTTTGAAGAACTGGCACCACTCGTCGTCCAGCAGCGTGCCGTTGGTCTGCATTGTGTTCTCGAAAGTCATCCCCGGGCGGCGGTACTTCTCCTGGTAGGCGATCGCCTTGCGGTAGAAGTCGACACCCATCAGTGTCGGCTCTCCGCCCTGCCAGGCCACCGTGACTTGCTGGCTGCGATGGGTCTCGATCAGCTGGCGGATATACGCTTCCAGCGTCTCTTCGCTCATACGGAATGTGCTGTTTGGGTAGAGCAGCTCCTTATCCAGGAAAAAACAGTATGAGCAGGCCAGATTGCAGGTTGCGCCGCTCGGTTTTGCCAGCACGTGGATTCTAGGGGGGATACCATTATTATTTCGATTCATTTTCTGTTACTCTGCTCCAGAGGACCGCCAGTCCTAGCTCACGCATTACTGGCGCGCCGGTTTGCGCTGGTGAACCCGGCTTCGGCGAGTACGTTGACGGCCATCGCACCGCGACAGCCCGTCGCGCAAAAGACGAGGATCTTGTCGGTGGGATCGAACGCCTCCTTAGCCTTGGCGACGAAGTCAGGGTTGGGCTCCCCGTAGCACCCGGGCGGACGTCCGGGCATCGAGGGGCCATCAGGGTTGAACTTGGGAAAGACTAGGGGGAGATGGCGCTAAAACCACCTCTCGCAGCCAGACCGAAAACACAGTTATTTTGGGCCGTGGTCCTCAATGGTCAGTAAGGGCATTTGCATGCTATAGAATGCATTGAGCACCGCCAACCCTCCGCAGGCTGAAACGACCAGAAATACTGTGATTATCGATAAAGATAAAAAAAAGAACCATCTAAGTGTTGGTCTTTGAATAACTCGCGACTCAGGTATCTTTTCCTCCTGGTTGGTGGCTAAATTGGATACATGGAAACGCGTTTCTGCTATCGTAGATTATAGCACATAGGATCTTTTATGGATTCCCTGCTAACATTTCCTTGGGTAGTTCAACTACAAGGGAGGGTATAAACCCAATTATTATTCCATAATCATGATTCCTGGGTATTGAACTTACGCGGGAGGGCGTTATCCATACTCCCATCCAGTATCCCAACACCTTTGTGTTGGGGCGAACCAAAAATAGCTGATTTTCAATCAATAGAGCCAATTTCGACCCCCAATTGATCCAACTTTCCCCTTTGCTCGAAGCGTAGAGATGCGAAAAATCGCTCGATAGGTACGTCAAGCGATTTTTGTGGATGGAATGGGACTCGAACCAAATACCCTAGAATATATTTTAATTAGAAAGCGGACTCGATCCGTTAATTACCTGATTTAGGTGCGTTTGAATCAATTTCAAGCCTCAACGCTTCCAATTTTCCTTTATTTTCAAAGCGTAACATAGACAATAACCGCTCCACATCATCAATAGAACGGTTTTCAATAAATTGTGCATCTACGGAGACCTGACTCGAACACCACTTTAGGAGAAAATATGTTGCCGCAGTTATCATTTATGGATAACTTGCCACATTTAATGACAGGGAACGGCATTTCTTTTCGAAATTATCAATCATCTTTCTTTTTTCGGCAACTGCATCTGTCTCAGTTCGGGATCTTGTATAGCAGCCAAATGAGGATCACGATGCACCAGGGTTAGGTGTTGAATGAGTGCGGTCGCTGCGATCAACCCGTCGATAGTTGGTAGACGTTCGTGGTTCGCCGCGCGCAACTGAACAGCCTGGTGCGCGATTGCCTCATCGGCCGCGATTACGCGTGAAAATAATTCGGAGTAAATAGCCCACACCTCAGCCCAATGCGCCTCCCTGCCAATTGCTTTCAGTCGAGCAAAGACTTCTGGTATGGAGAGTGCAGAGATGCTCACTTGGGTATTGGGGTCATTGAAAAGTAAGCCGACTTCATCAACGCCGGGTTCACCAAACAAGTGGGCAAGCCAAGCGGAGGAGTCGAGCAGGTGGGTCATGTCAGACCTTCTTCTTTGTCGGCATTCACGCGATCGTCAATGAGGTCGGCAATGGGATCCATACCTGACTCCAGCCAGTGACGTCCCATTCCAGCGGCTTGTTGTGCAAGCTCGCTTCGGCTAGGCAGTATCCTCGCAGTTATAACGCCGTTCTCTCCGACTGACCAATCAATGCGCTGTCCAGGCTGAATACCAAGTTGTCGCGCCAGCTTGGCCGGGATCGTGACTTGATTTTTTCCTGTGACTGTTGTAATCATGTCGATATTGTAATCAAGGAAATAATAATTGTCAAGGAAAACTGTACCTAGTAAGCAAGAAGAGCTTACCTTGGCCTAGAAGTTGCCTTGGTGAATTGTGAAACTGTTGAACCAAAGGGGGAATTATGACAGTTCAGCATAACCTATCAGAATGATAATTTCGACTCCAAGAAACGTCAAGTGACGCTGAGTAAATCACGCACGAATGTGTTCACAATTGCTCACATGGGAGAGTGTTTTAAGCCAGACACCAAGTTTATTCGCAAAGAAAAACATTAATAAATCGTGAGTCCATTTATGATAGAATTTTTCAGATAAATGGAAGTTTATTTGTCATCACAAATTCATCACTATAATGTCAATATAACAGATCGACAAAAAAATGATCGTCTCAATTGTATCCTCAGACAATAAATGTACAAACGACCAATGCGCTTTGGTCGTTTTTTTTCAATTAACCGGGCGTTTATAAGGTTACTTGTCTCGGAATTTTTCTTTGACCCAGAGGTGCAATAAACCGAAAATTGCTAACTGTCAATTTATGTGTTGAGTAAGATCGTTTTGGATTTCACATATCGAAATCTTAAAACTTTTTGATATTAATAAACCATATTTCCTTTAATCATAGGAGAATGCAAATGTACAAAAAATCATTTTTCATACTGAATATGCTTTTCATAATTATCTTTTTAGCTTTGATAATCACAGGATGTGGTCCAACAGCTACAGAGGCAGTTTCTCCAACTCCAAAGCCCCCAACAAACACGCCGCCTCCTGCGCCCACTGCTACCCCTACCCCTATGCCCTACAACTTAAGTTTAAATGTTAATGACGGGGAGGGAGAGCCCATTGCTTTTGCAACAGCTATTATTGGAGATCAAGAAAGGATCACTGATGAAAACGGGGGTGCCATTTTCGAGGATTTACCCGGCTCCGCTATATCTTTGTTGGTTGAAGCATCAGGCTACTTCCCAACAGATGTTACGGAGAATATAGAGAGAGGTGACAACCAACTTGATGTGTTACTTGAACGCGATCCGTTCGGATTAGCGGTTAAAGACGCCTGCGCCCCTGGCGAATCTCTGCTGTATATCGATGATTTTCAAGATGGCGCTGCGCAAGGATGGGATTCCATCGCGCTTCAAACTCAGGGCTGGTCAATAGAGTCTGCTCCTGACCAAAGTGAGAACACTGTAATCGCTGCCAGACCTGGCGCAAGCTGGGCGCAGTTTGGTGAACAAGGCGACTACCCTTTCCGGAATGCTGTATGGCGGTTGCATTATAATTACACTGGTCCCGGCAGTTCACATATCAATTGGCGATTCAATCCACAAGACGGAGATATGCGCTATATTATCGGCACAGATCCCAACCGTAACGTCGACCTTAGGCGGTTTAATGCAGGAAATGACATTACAATAGGTCAAGTCGGCAGCCCGGGGGAGGGATGGCATTTTCTTGAGATCAGTTACTATGATGGGACTGTTGCTGTTTACCTCGACGGTCAAGAAGGATATTCCTGGACCGATCCAGAGCCCTGGGATAGCGGGACTATTGGCTTGGAACCGGGTCCTGAAGGTGAAGCGGTATTTTATTACGACAACATCGTGGTATGTGAATTAAATGCTCCCTTCGAACCATTGCCGCGCCCAGAAACCGGGTACAATTTGCAGGTTACCGTAACAGACTCCGAAGGGATTCCGATTTCTGGCGCTTCTGCGACGGTATCGGAATTGGGCGCAATGGCAGGCGCTGCCCAAAATACAGATGCTAACGGTCAAGCATCCTGGTTAAATCTGCCCAACGAAACCGCAACCCTGGTATTAAACACCCCGGGATATTTCCCGGTCGAAGAAACAATGACCATTCAGAAGGACGACAACCATCATTCGATTACACTGGAGCGCGATCCATTTGGCCTGCTGCCTTCTGAAGCTTGCCGGAGCGAAGAAACGCTGGTTTACGTCGATGACTTTCAGGATGGGAAAGCGCAAGAATGGGACGCGATTGAACTCAACATACCAGGATGGTCTGTGGAATCAGCGCCAGACCAACCAGAAAACCAGGTTATTGCAGCCCGGGAGGGAGCAAGCTGGGCTTGGTTTGGCGGACGGAATAAATACAGCTTTGACAATGTTG
>Ga0114919_10003091_pt1 | contig 13464 bp, 22 predicted proteins | sample BlataG_FD_88682 | JGI IMG/M metagenome (GOLD analysis project Ga0114919, IMG submission 88682) | Deep subsurface microbial communities from Black Sea to uncover new lineages of life (NeLLi) - Black_00105 metaG | ecosystem: Environmental > Aquatic > Marine > Oceanic > Sediment | place: Atlantic... | reverse complement strand
TACGCAACACAGCGGGGATTATCAACCTTAGTAGGGGAACAGCTCTCCAACGTGAGCGAATTGTCTGCCGTCATGCAGGGGTTGCGACTAGATGACCAGGATATGCGCGTGCTGCCCAAGTTAGGGGATGCTGATTTTACGCTACTACCTGTGACAGTGCCTGTTCAGTACGAAACTACGGGCGTACCTGAAGCAGTTGCTCCGAGCGATTACAAGAGTGCCAAGATTGGTTTACCGGATATGGGGAATGTGGCTGAGTGGGCGAGCAATATTGCCAATACTTTTGTGAGTGGGTTTGCTACTGTTACCCCGCTAATCGATACCGCCATGCAAACATTGGGAGGGAGAATTAGCACCTGGCTTAGTCCTGGTTCACCCCCAAAGATTTTGCCTCGTTTGGTGTCATGGGGCATGAACGCCATGAACACGTTTCTGTCTGGGTTCACCAAAGGTGATTTCAGTCTATTGCAGGGGATCACCAGCCCCCTAAAAAGTGCCCTGGATATCATGGTAGGGTTGGGGCACATCTCAACTGCGAAAATGGGGGGGCTGTTTGCCGACTTGTCCACGGATATTGCGGGTGCGATTGAGGAATTTAATGTAACTGGGGTCTTTGACCCATCAATAATCGAGCGCATCAAGAATGCTACTGGTCAGTATGGCGGGGAAGTGGCTGAACTCATCCAATTGCAAGTTGGGTTGGCGGCGGCGACTAATTATTTGACTGCGGCGCAAGAGGCCTATAATCAGGCATTGCAGGACAACCAGAAAGCCCGGGTGGAGGTGAGTGCCAAGACCAGGGAGTACAATAAGCTGCTCCGGGAAGGGGCTGACGATGCCACCTTGCAGGCGAAGTTAGCTGAGATTGAAGCCGCCGAAGAACAGGTCAGGCTGACCGGAGAACAGGCACAGGAAGCGAGTGTGGCGGTCAGTGAAGCTGAGATGATGGTATCGGCGATGCAGGAACAGGTGGCGTTACAGAATGAGTTGCTCAAGACGCTCATGGAAATTGCCCGGTTGCAGGCCAATCCAGAGGAACTGCCCGCGGGTGGCGGTGGAGGGGGTGGATGGGGTGGAGGGGAAGAGGATCCGTTTGCTGTTGATGAGGTGATGGACGAATTGAAGAAGAAGATTGAAGCTAAGTGGGATGAACTCAAGGAAAGTATTAAGGAAAAGATCAGGGAGATGTTCAAGCCGTTCACCGACGTGTGGGAGCTAACTATCAAACCGGCTTTTGCAAAAATATTGGCGGCGGCTGCCGGACTTTGGGAAGCCATAAAAAAAGCATGGGAAGGCAGTAAACTACAAGAGTTTATTGAGGGGTTAGTTCAGACGATTGGAGATAAATGGGAAGAACTAAAAACCCGCATGGTTACGTTGTGGGAGGACAACAATGGGGAGCTGTTGAATATCTGGGAGGCGTGGAAGAAGCAGTTTGTCGCCAACATGAAGCTACTCTACGCGATTGGAACAAAACTGTTGCAGGTATTCACCGCCTGGGTAGAAAGTGAGTGGCTAAGGCATAAAGATACTGTCTTGGGTATTGTCAGCTTGATGACCGATGGTGTTCAACTAGCCTTCGAAACGTTTTTAGGCAGCGCGGGTAGTCCAACGGGTTTAACAGGGATGATCAAGAGTTTCCGCTTGATTGCGGAGGCTGATTGGGACGGGCTAACCGCACACTTAGCGAAGGCGTGGGGAGATACCTTTGGTGCAATCATAACGGAGTTCGGCATTGACAGAGCCATCATTGAGTTAGCGTTGGGTGGGATGCGAGATGAGGTGGTAGCTATCTTCGACAACATGAAACTACTAGCTACGGCTGCTTGGGACGCAATGTGGGATGCGTTCGAGACCACCGCCATAAGAACTGCTAACCGCATCATCGGCGCGATCAATACCGTCATCATGGCAGTCAACACCTTACTAGGCATTAACATCCCTACCATCGGAGAAATTGTCACGGGTAGTGGATTCGGGAGCCCGCTTGCTCCTACCGATGAAAAGGAACCCCCCACTTCTGGTACGTCTCGCAAGATGGCGAATGCGGCAACTAGACAAGCCGTTATCCCCTATCAGGCAGTTACTAACATTACCAATATCTTCAACATTGGCGGTAACAACATCAGTAATGGGATGAACGCAGCAGCTTTTGAGAGTAGAGTTCTGCGGGTCATCCAAGGAGCAGTGCGCGGATGAACTGGGCTATCTTTGAAATCACAGATGGTACGAATAGCATTAGCTTACTGGAGTTCTTTCGTTTGCTCCGCTGGGAACCGAAGACAGCAGAGGCGAAGGGGGGCGGGGTGTGGTCGGATAGCCCCAGCCAGGATGGGCGGCGGTTGGTGGACAGGTATTACGACAACGTGATTGAAACGCTGGAGTTAGGCATACCGGCTGGCAACATGGATAAGATTGCGGAGCGGTTGCAGGCATTGCAGGCATTGCTAGTGGCTGCTACCGACTACTGGACGAATAGCGCCAACTACACGCCAGTTTACTTGCATGTGCGAGGTGGGGGGGAGAGTAACGACCGGTACGCGCTCTTGTATGACTGGTCGATTGACGAGATGAATAACCCGTTCCGCAGTCCGATATTTAAGCGGGGTGAAAACTGGGCGCAATTCTCGTTGATCGTGGAGCGAGGGGATTGGATGTCCAATGTTCCGGGGACGGGGACGCAGGTGGCGTTGATTAACAATGAGACAGGGTTCAATGGGCGCACATACGGATTGTCCACGGCGACTACGGACAAGGTGTTTTGGGCGAATAAGTACGCGCGGGCAAACTTGACCCATGTGTTCTATTACTGGGATGCGATGGGGCTTTGGGGAGCTAACATGATTACGGGGGGCGTTCCAGCACCATTGTTGCCAAGTGCAGTATTGGTAGGTGACATTTTATATTGCGGTTGTGAGACCGCGGTAATTGATTCAGGGCCATTCTCATCGGTGATATTTGACCTTGACCCTGGGAGGACAAACAACGATTATGTGGGTCAGTGGGAGTATTGGACGGGGGCTGCCTGGGTGGTGATCGCAACTGTCATGCCGTTCCTGGACACTACGGTGGTGATCAACTCATTTGAGTATGCTGGAGTGCGGGGTATCTTCTTTACTCCACCCGCTAATTGGGCTGCTAATGCGGTCAATGGGGTTACTGCCTTTTGGGTCAGATTTCGGGTAACCGCTTCGGGTGGCACGAATCAAGGCCCACAGCAGTTAAATCGGATTCCTTATGCTGTCACATGGCCTTATATCGAAGTGGAGGCCGATCAGGTAGGCGGTGACTTAGAAGCCCGGATTGCTTTGAAAAGCAGGAGTAAGGGGGTCGCGCGGTTGACCCCCGTTATAGATACGACCGCCGACCGGTTTATCATTGGCCGGCGAGCGGTCAGTCGGGGCGAGAACTATTATCGGGCGTATTTGAACCTGGCCGATGTACAGAACCCGTCCGGGATTGTCGTTAGCACGGATATTGCAGCAACTACATCTTTCGTAGATCGGACTTATGCAGCGGCGGGGAGAGCGATAGAGTGGGCTCCGGTGGGGGCGGTGGCGATGGCAATCCGCTGTTATGTGACATTAGAGCAGACGATTGTGGACGAGTTCCAGGGGGTATTTCGCATGTTTTTGCGGGTGCGCGAAGAAGTGGGGGCGGGGGATATCTTTAGTTTTCGTGTTCGCATTAGCAATAGCACGAGCGGAACGTACGGGATTGTGTGGGTGTCGGACACGATTGTCATGGGAACGGGCAATGGCAACGGTAGTCAAGCGATTGACTTTGGGGTGGTGACGTTCCCCCCGGCGGCTGGCATCAAGCCAGCTGACATGTCGGAGTTTTATATTATGGTGGATGCCGCTTCAACGGGGGCGGGAACGATTGTGCTGTATGACCTGGTGTTGATTCCGATTGATGAGTGGGCCTGCGAGCTAATCCAAATCTCGGCTGACCCGGACGGAGAATCGTACTACCCGATTGATTGGCGTTTCGATAGTTGTGTAGACGCGCTGACGAACCCAAAGTATTTGCTGGGGATAGCTGATTTAACCGACACTGGGCCACCCTACGCCTACGATGCCAGCACCTTTGACTACCGTGCCATTTGGCTGGCCTACCAGACCCATACGTCGGACATTCCTAAGTTACAACCCGGAGAGCGGGTGCGCTATTGGATGTTGGCGTTGAACAAGGATGCTTTCAACGTTACGTTGCCCAGGGATTCTAATCCAGCAGTGACCCAGGCAGCTTCGTTATGGGCCAGTGAACGTTGGTTATCCTTGCGAGGATCGTCGTGATGGATGGGTTGACGTTCCACTTCTTTGAACCCGTTATCGATGCGGGTATTTCCTATCGTCCAGCGGGCAGGTTAATCTCGGTCGTGCCGAACGGTTCGATTGAGGGTTATACGCATACGGTTGCCGCTGACGGTGGTTATCAGACGGCCTCGTTCACCCTGGTCGTTAGTCGGTTGGAGGCTGAGGAGTGGTTCGAGAATGGGTTAGGGCGGCACGTAGAAGTGTGGGGACGGGGTGGCGGCAGTAAAGCGGCCTTTTACGGGTTCATCAACGAGATGGATTTTGCGCTGGGGAACGTGACCCAGCGGCGGGGGCCGTTGACCGACATTACCAATCGGTGTGCTACGCAGTACACGCCGTACATCGACGTGACGGTATTGCCCGCAGTAACGGGGGTTGCCACCATCAACACGTTTGCTGAGAAAACCGGTAGTCAGGACAAGTACGGTATCTGGGAGACCCTGCTAAATGGGGGGACGTTGATTGATAGCTTGACTACTGGTGGAAGTGGGTACGATGAGGCCGCCAGCCAGCGGGACACCTATCTGGAAGAGTACCAGTGGCCGTTCAGCAGTGCCCCTAGTTTGACGTTATACAGCCAACAGGAAGTGCGGGTAACCGTGCATCTGGCCGGTTACCAGGAGTTCATCAAGCGGTATTTGTACGACAACGTTGCCTCTGGAACAACCACCTACTCGGCACGCATCCAAGAAGTGTTGGCCGCCGATGTCAACGGACTGTTCAGTGCCGACTATACGCAGTTGGCGACCAATGCCTCTGTGACCAGTACGGAGGAGAACGGGTACAGTACTGGACAGGCGGTCATTGACGAATTATTGAAACGTGGTGATGTGACGGGAATGCGCTACATGTTCCGGGTGGATGACAAGATACGCGGTGTGTATGCTGGTGTGCCAAGCATTCCTGCTTATGAGCATCATGTGGCTGAGGACAACCGCATCTTCGCTTACGGGGGCGGGGCCGAAGTGATGCCGTGGGAAGTGGAACCGGGGCAATGGATATTCTTGACAAACTACCTGGTGGGGCGGGAACAGCCTACCAGTGAGTTGCGCAAAGATCCCCGCTACATTTTCATTGAAAGCTGTCAGTTCAGTGCTCCAAATGCACTCACCGTTACAGGAACCCGCTTGGGCATCTTTGAACGGCTGGTAACCAGGATGGGAGGCGGCGGCTAATGCAAAAGGCAAATAATGCTAGATTAATGGAGCAGGTAGGTTCGCAATACGTGAAATCGTATGCGGCAGCTACGGCCTGGGGCAATGTAGCGAGCATGTATTTGAGCTTGCCAATGTTGCGTGGTTTCTGGCCGATGGGAGCGGTCGATGATACAGGAGCCGTGGTCGATGCCAGTGGGATGGCAAACCTCTTGACCTACGCGGGTAACCCGACGTACGACTGGCAGGGGTTGGTTCCCTATGTGGACTTAGATGGAACGGGCGACTACCTGTGGGGGGCCGATAACGCTACCCTGGATATCCTGGGAACGGAAGCGTTTGTGGCTAATCCGGGGCTAACGCTGGGGGGGTGGTTCTACATTGATGCGGCAACTTCATCTGGCCCGCTGTTTTGCAAGTGGGGAGCGGCGGGGAGCTACTCTTACCTGCTACAAGTGGTAAAGTCGGCCCCGAACTACTCCGCTCAGTTTTATGTTAGCGTGGATGGGACTGCGGTTGTGAATGTGGCACAGACAACCCTACAAGAGTTAGATACTTGGGCATTTATTGCGTGCCGGTTTACACCATCCACAGAGTTGAAAATCAGAACAAACATGGTGGTGAAGGAGAATGTGGCGGCCATTCCCGCAGGTATCTTTGGCTCGAATGCCAATCTAACCATAGGAACAGATACCCCCGCGGCCACTTTCCGCACAGGTAAAGTGGCTTATCCGTTTGTGTGCGCGGCGGCCATATCTGATACAATCATTGCGGCCCTGTTCCACCATACACGGGCACTATTTGGAGTTTAGCGATGGAAAGTAAACTAATCGAGTTGCTGTTGTTCGTGATCGGGGTGGGATGTGTAGCAGCATCAAGCGCATTACCATTGCCTACCCAGTGTTGAGCGGCGACATGCCGGTTCATTGGGATGAGTCAAAGAAAAGGTTAGAAACTGCGCGATGACGTGCAGAACCTACTCAAGTCGGACACTAAAACAAAGGAGAAGTGAAATGAACGTTACAGAATTAGTTGGCACTCTGGACATCGGTAAGTTGGCGGTCTTGGTGACCTTGTTGGCTGTTTTGATCGAAGCCTTGACTGAAAATGTGATGTGGGTTTCGGAGCGAAATCTACGCCCCGAGAGAATCACAGCTATGGTTGTGAGCCTGCTGGTATCAACTGCAGTTGGGGCGGTCGCCATTATCGAGTTTGCAATTCCCGTTTGGCAGGTTGTTATCGGCGTCGTTTTTGGGAGCGTGTTGCTGGCGCGTGGGGCGAATTACGCGCACGACCTTGTAAAACGCTTCACCAACATGGGCAACAATCCGCCAGGATAACGCCATGAATACCGTCAAAGCATGTGACATATCGCACTGGCAGGTAAGTCTGAATGTGGCGACTATGTGGGGTGCGGGCATTGAACTGTGCGTCGTGAAGGCGACCCAGAACAGCGGATGGGTGGACAAGCAATTTCACACTTTCGCAGGGCAATTAATTGACGCAGGTAAGCCCTGGGGAGCCTACCACTTCTTCGACCCCAACTACGATCCGGTTGCCCAGGCAGACCACTTTGTACGGCAAGTGAAGCGGCATGATTTGAGTTTGCTGCGCTATGCTGTGATTGATGTCGAACGCTCGATTTCGGGTAACTCGACTACCTGGCATGCGCACCAGTTGAAATTGTGTTTCCGGCGGGTAGCAGAACTGTTACCGCTAAAGGTTGACGTGCTGGAATTAGCGGGCTACTCCAGCAAAAGCAAGTTGATGCCCTACGGGACACAATCGTGGTACAACAATTATCAATGGTGGATTGCGTACTATCCCTGGTCACCTCCAGCTGCGGGCACGTGGCTCCCGGCTAACCGAGTACCGGCGGGCGTTGACCCTGGGAATGTGTTCATGTGGCAATGGACAGATAAGGGGACGGGGTGGCGGCACGGGGTTGGTTCCAATCATGTGGATGTGAACTACCTGCAGAGTCAAGAACTACCCCCACCACCCACCTTCCTCTACGAGGTGATTATCAATACCCCCAGTTTGCGTATTCGTAATCGGCCAACCACGGCTGGCAGTCTGACCATTGGACAGGCTTTTGGCGGGCATCGCTGGACAGTACTAGAACACGACGAAGCTGGTCTGTGGGGGCGGGTCGTCTCAAAACCTGGGTCGGGCTGGCTGTATTTGCCCTTGACCCGTAACATATAAGGGGAGCGATAGCTAAGGTTCGGCCAACTTTCAGCAGACCATCCAACCCCAGGGATGGCACAATAATTTGTGAGTGCGTAACCCCCACCTATTAGGTGGGGGTTCGTACGTTGGCAAGTTGGATAGTTACTCTGTGGCTTCGCAACGGATGTTGAAGCCGCCGTAATACCCGTTATGGCGGTTGTGGGTCTCTATTGTGAAAGCCCCCAGGCAGGTGTTTATTTGCAGGAATTGAATTTCGTGGGTATCGCCGTAATTACCTCGTAGGTCTACATACGAAACGGGAGCGATTCCAGAGGTAAGTAAAGTTGCCCCGATAAAATCAGACAGCTTATCATCAGTTGTCATGTAACGTTTCTCACAGCACGATAACTTATCGTCCCATATTCGCATCTTTGTTCCACCGAAGAAAGTAAACCATAGCGCGTTGTCTTTCAACTCAAGTGCTGTAATCTCCTTACCAATATTCTGAGCCAACGTTAGTACTGTTATTTCGTGTTCTGTGGGCATCGTTATTTCTCCAGCTGAATGCGATCATATTTCCAGGTAGGTGTTGCATACATACAGTCAAGGTAGTCGTTGAGCCGTTCCAACTACTCGCCGGGCAGCCAGGCCGAGTGACCACCGACGTTCCACCGTACTACATATTCGTGGCGTGGTCGATAGTGAAGGGACAGCCAGTAAAGTAGTCAAGCAGTTCAATGGCGGTTTTACTTTTACGTTGCTCCTCATGTAAACCGAACAGAATGACAGCGATCAGGTACAGCATAACTTGTTCTGGGAATGTCCAGGTAGCTTCGGAAGTTAGTAGCGTCACGACGACGCAGACCCCAAATACTTTCACGAGGCCAAAAGAAAGGGTCTTATAAGGTAGCTCCTGTTGCTGTTTTCCTTTTGACTTCTGCTAACACCTGCTCGACTTCCCGCATAGCATCTTCCCAGGCTGCCGACTCACGGATGAGCGGAGGCCCGTTTTGGCAGCTGACTAAAGCTTCAAGGGCATTAGTCAGTTGTATGATAAGGTCTTTCTTCTTTTGCCGCTTGACGTACTTTCTGGCGGCCAGTACCCATATCCAGGATACTGATAGATTGACCACGACCTGCTCAGGGGCGGCTTCAATCCCGCCGGCTGGAACAGTGGCGTGGTCGATAGTGAAGGGACAACCCGTAAAGTAGTCAAGCAGTTCAATGGCGGTTTTCAGTGAGGGCATGACCCGCATTCCTCCGCAGGGGTATTTTCACGATAGCTCCTGTGCCTCTAATTCGTAATCAGCAGACCTTACACTCTCGATAGTAACCTTATGTCCTGTACTTCTTACATGCCGTTTTGTGGCAACGCGAACCTGCTCTGGATTGCCATCAGTAAATAGTCCGGCATCCCACCTGCATTCAGCACATTGGGCATAATAGTGTGTCACACCATACGGCGTGACTTTTATCTTGTTCATTTTGTTACTCCTTGGCACATCAATCATGCGGTCCTCGGTAAACTCGTGTTTTTCATCGACGCTCGCAGTTGCGCACATCTTGTGCCCGGCAAAACTATTCCAGCCTTCGTTTTCAATAATGCGGGCTTCGGAAATGGCGGTGTGCCTCAACCCATTGGTTTCCTGTTATTGGCTTAGGACAAACTTCTTGTGGTTTAGTTTCCGTGATCCACCCTACTAAATCAATCGCCACGGTGATAGTCTTGTAGCCAAGACCACATTGTCTTACACTCGTGCCAATGCCAGCTTCAAGCGCGCGACATCGGTTACAAGTTCGTTTCTTAGATAGTTTCATGTCGTTCCAGCCTGAAGCTCCACCAGCACAATCTCATCGTCGTGGACATCGTCACACAAATCGACAATCATAAATTCTCCAACGCACTCGACTGAACAACGAATAGAGACGTCGCGCAAGAATACGTGCGCTACTTTCTCGACAAGCGCAACGCATTCCTTAACCCACGTCAGCACACCATCAACTTCGGCGCGCCCGAAGTCGCGCAAGTCACCCGTCACCACCACGGTCGGGCCGCGGTTGGTCAGCAGTGCGTCGGTCTGCAAAGGCCCTTCGCTTCCCGCCGGTGGTTGCAGCCGCTGAAACAGCGAGTTGACCAATGCGACTTCTTCCATGAGTAGCTTAGCCTGGTTGGGCGGCACAGGCCAGACATTGCTGTTATAGGATTCGAAGCGAACGATTCCTGTAATATGTGTCCATTGTGACATGTTTACTGCTTCCTTTTACATACTACCGCTTGATAATAAGAAAAACTATCCCGGCCACAAATAGTGCTATCACCCACCAGGGGAACTTATCCTTGTTGGCCTCTGCCGAGATTGCCTTGATTGTTTCCTGAGATTGCTCCTGGCGGATAGTCTCCTGTTTATCCGCCGCCTCCATCGTATCCAATACAGCGTCGTGCCGCTCGTTAGCGAGTTCCAGGGCATATCGAGCAAGACCATCGTACTTATCAAGTAGATACATGAACCGCTTGTCATCCTGGTTCATTTGTTCCATTTCGACTTTCAGGTCATTCATCTGCCTGGCAATACTATCTGTCCGCCAGGCGGTGATGATGTCATTGATTTCGGTGGCGAAGATGACGCCACCGAAGGCCATTGCACAAAGCACAACAACCACCGCGATAGTCACGATTACTTTTTCCATTTAGTTTACTCCTGTAGCATTTCCAGAACTACTCTGGTAGGTTCAATGTGCCGCAAATTTGCGACGTTCTTGCCCGCGGCGTGCATTTGGCGCTGTACATGGATTACCTCGGTTTGATAACCACGGCGGTGATGATACTGACCAGCTTATCACCATCAATCTCGTCGCAGAAGTAGCCGATGGCAGTGTCTAGTTTCTTGATAATACGCGCCATTTCTCCGGCTGTGCCCTTTGTTTTTTCAGCGTTGCGAAAACAGAGGCGTACGATTGCTCGTTCACGCTCAGTAAGCAGGTTTTCCGCGAACCATCCGTAGCTATCCATAATGGTCCTCTATAAGTTCAACCGTGCCGACCAGGATAGTTTCTTTGACCGCATCGTCAGTACAGTCCCAAATGAAGCCCATCCCTTCCCGGTTGAAGATATGCTCAATCGTAAGTGCTGTTCGTTTATGGGTTCTCCTAAAGGCAGTGTTACCTGCCAGAAGCACGATACCGAGCAGGGTTAGCGCGCTAATGATGCTTCCTTTCATAATTGGTTTCTTCCTTTGGCGTTTGCCAGGATGGTCAGGAGGACGGTAACGAAGGTCGAACCGCTTCCGATGAAGAACAGGCTGTTGACGATACCGGCTAGCATCAAGAGCCAGGGCTGGTAAATGTAGCCGGTGAGGTGGGCCTGGTAGAGCGAGTAAAACAGGTACAGGTAGGCGTAGATGGTGGCGAAGAATAGTAAGCCGGTGATGGCGAGGGCGAAAACGACGGTGGGTTTGACTGAGCGCATGTGGGTACTCCTTTAGGTGGGCCGATTTTCATTTGTGTCCTTTGAAACGGCGGATCATTTGGATGAGCAAGAGGAGGGCTTCGGCTCCCGATACGGAAAGGGAGAGTAGCAGGAGCAGGATGATGGTCAACAGCAGCGTACCCTTAGTAATGGGGACACCCTCGGCGGCGATGGTATTCAACCGGATAGAGAGATAGCCGAGCGCAAGCAGGCTGCTGATAAAGGTCAGACTGGAGAAAAACAGGCAGAAACAGGCGGCAAGGCGGTTAGTGTTCATTGGGATAATTGGCGAATGGAAAAGAGGCACCTAGGTTCTGGTGGGTTGCGAGGTCGGGAACGGTAATGTGGAGTACTCGTCAGGTGATGGTCAACTGGTCATCGGCGGCCATATCAAAGTTAGCTTGAACTTGGTCTAGCCCTTGTGAGTAGATAAACTGCCCGGTGCGGGTAGACATGGCAGTTTGGCAGTACTTTGTCCCTTTTGGGGCGGGTAAAAGCGCAATCGGGTGACCCAGTTCGGTGGTCGCGATCCGAACTTTGAGGAGGCGGGGATAGGTCATGGGGTCTCCTGGTTGAATAGGACTGAAAGGTTGAACAACAACTGTTTGGTATCTTCGACGAGCCGGTAGAAAGCCACTAGCATTTGTTCTACTTCGAACAGTAGCTGATATTTATCCTTGCTAGTTAGGGTTTCGTGCCATGCTTCCAGATTAGTGCCTTGTTGTTCGGCTTCCCAGGCAACCCACAGCAAAGATGTGGGGGTAAAAGGGTTTTCCATTCGTTCTCCTTAGTATTCGTGGCGCATGATGAGATAGCCGCTTCCCAACACGACCGTCACGATGACGACGATCCAAACAGCATAGGGGGTATAGTTTTCCAGGTCGATACAGAACTGGACAATCCGGGTTTTCAGCAGCATCCCTGCAAGGAAGGCTACTAAGGCCAGCAATCCGGCGGAGCAGCAGCACATACAGTTTTCGTCGTCTTGTTCTGCTTTTGTACAAATGGGTTTATGGGTGAACATGAGTACTCCTTTAGCGAGGACAGTGTTGTAGTTTCAATCCACGCTCCCCGTGAAGGGAGCGACCTGTACGGTTGGCCTAAAACGGGAACGCGTGAAACAGGCGCAGGTGTTCCGCGGCATCCTTAACGATGATTTTGCGAATAGTCCAGGTGACCTGGATGCCGTATTTCTTTTCCACCGTCTGGTAGTTAGCCAAAACGGTCTCCACTTCGTCCCGCCGATAATAGTCCCAGGACGAAGTGGAGCAAACTGCGGTGGGCTGGTGATCGGGGTTAGCCGGAGCAGGAAAGATCGCCGTGATGTTGCCGTTAGCAGTACCGAGATGAATAGTGAGTATGCGTGGGTAAAGTAACATTAGCTAGCTAGCTCCAGGTAGAGACGATGGCGTCGGGGTAGCGGAGACAGGCATCCAGGTAGTGGGTGACGAATGAGACTAGCCCATCATAGTCACCCCACCCATTGGCAGGGTGGTACTGCCGGAATGTAGCAGGAGAGCGGGTGAGTTTGGCTAACCCAGTCGAGAGCGGGTCGATCAGTTGGGCAGCGGTAGCACCCTCGGCTGGTTTCCAGAGCGGTTCGTAAAGCTCGGCTGCTTTCGCCATTGCAATTAGATTGTGGGTGATGTTAGCGTGATAAACCTGGGTAGGATCGACTGGACCGGTGATCGGTTCTCGCTCTGGGAAGCGTGCGTCCCACTCCGCCCTGGTGAGCGCCTTGTTCTGCCCGGCTTCCCGGTAGTAGATAACCGGGTCGCTAGTAACAGGCACAGGCTGGGTAGTGGTTAGATAAACGTCCAGGCTCATAGGTAACCTGCATAGTTGATGTCACGCCGAGAGGGAGGGGCGATCCCTGCGTTGAAGTTGACCAATTCTTGTTCAGCAGCTTCCTGGGTACGGAAGTAGGCGGTTTCACGACTGTACGGGCCGTGATGGGGACATTCATAACCTAGGTAGTAACCGGCGGCGGATACACAAACTTGCAGATGCAGTTTGGTGTTGCAGACGTTGCCGAGGTGATTTCGAGCGGTACAGGTTGCTCCAGTGAGGCCTGATAACTCTCCGGGGATTGCCATTAGATACTCCTTTTTCACTTTGGATAACTTCAATTTACCTAAGCGAATGCCTAGGCCAATAACTGTTCCAGATTCATGGTACGTCCATGCACTTCCGGCCTACCAAAACGGTAATCGGGGATGGTGGCGACTTCACGATGGACGAAAGGCCGGAAGTGCATGGACGTACCATGAATCTGGAACAGTTATTGGCCTAGGCATTCGCTTAGGTAAATTGAAGTTATCCAAAGTGAAAAAGGAGTATCTAATGGCAATCC
>Ga0114919_10003090_pt1 | contig 13465 bp, 10 predicted proteins | sample BlataG_FD_88682 | JGI IMG/M metagenome (GOLD analysis project Ga0114919, IMG submission 88682) | Deep subsurface microbial communities from Black Sea to uncover new lineages of life (NeLLi) - Black_00105 metaG | ecosystem: Environmental > Aquatic > Marine > Oceanic > Sediment | place: Atlantic... | reverse complement strand
TCAATATTCATAACGCATCACAAATGATGCGTTTAATCTTGCTTATATCAAAATACTCCGCGATGTATTGAACCTTTATTTGTCAAATAAAATACTCCGCGATGTATTGAGCCCTTCCAGGTAGTAAAATGATGATGCCGGGAGATGGCAAGTCCACAGCAATAGGGATAAAGCTCTACATCTACAATTATGCAAAAGGTGAAATCAGCAAAATCCTTTACCCAAGCAATTGGTAGGAGGTACATCATGAAGAAAGCATTAGAGGTATTGTCCGTGCTGGTTGCAATTGCGGTTTGCATGGGTGGATTTGTCGCTACCGTAGAGTCAGAAGGTACGATAGGCAGCGAAACGGTATTCAACAGCGCTTCCACATATTATATCTCAGCGGCATTTGATTCTTCGAACAACAAGATTGTGATCGCTTATCGTGACGCGGGAAATTCTAATTATGGTACAGCGATAATTTATAATTTGGAGAACCCACCACCAGAAATCACTTCCTTCGCGCCTCCTTCATCGGTTAACGATACGGTATGCAATTGGAGGACTTTTAACGTGACGGTAAATCAAGCGGTAAACGTGAGCTGGTATCTGAATGATTCGCTGCTACACACGAACCAAAGTAAACGAGAGGCGAATTACACGCTGCATGCGGAGTTCGTGGGTGAAAATAACGTATCTGCAGTCGCGGAGAATGCAAATGGCACTGATATGCAGACGTGGGTGTGGAATGTGACGGCAGCTCCACCACCAGAAATCACAATAGACGTGCCAACAAAATTATCGCCGGTTTACAGAAAGGGAGGGGAGCAGTTCTACGTGAACTTCACGTACTCGGAGGAGCATCCGAAGAACTACACGGTTAAAGTCTATAACACCAGTGTGGTGATTAACGCATCAAGCGGTGTTTATCCCGCAGGAGGGGAAAATAAGGTATTGAATGTGAGTTTTCTACTGAACGCGAGTGCGGCGGATGGTAAATACAACGTCTCGGCGGAGATGTATGACAACGCATCGAACTACAATATTTCGTATCAGAATGAGTCGGTGGTGAAGGATGACACCGCACCAACGGTAACGATAAACGCACCAGCAGAAAACGAATATCTGAGCTCAAAAACAATAGAAATAAACGTTTCTGCCACCGATACCAATCTAAACTACACCAATATCTCTATCTATGAGCAATTCGGTTGTTATGACAATAAAACGGAAATTTTTACAGCGGAAGGCTGGAAACTATTCGGTGATTTGAGCGGAGACGAGAAAGTTCTGACATTAAATCCTGCGACAAAGGAAGCAGAATGGCAGTTGCCGGCTGCTTTTCAGGTCTATGATTACAATGGCGAGATGTATAAAATTACCTTAGAGGATGGAAGTAGTTTGTTAGTGAGTCCAGAACATAAGGTTTATAGAAAATTAGCTGATTCTTCATCAGGGGGGGAATCAGGAATTACCAAAAACTGAAGGGGGGATGTGCCCCCTTGCGGTTCGGGATGGAACAGCATTGTTGGTTTCACCGGAACACAAGGTTTATGGACTAATCCGGGGATATAATCCTTTTAACTCATGTGTTGAAAATACTTTGACTTTAGACTGTTTCTTAAATCTCTTTTCGTTAGACCAGATGGGAATGGAAAGTTTGAGAGCTAACGCGAAATATGAGGCATCTTTCGGATGCTCTGGTAATAGATTTTTTGCTTCTGAAAGAAACCTTTCATATTCTGACTTTGAAATAATTCCACTCCATTACTGTATAACAACTTAACAAAATCCCTTGTAAACGATTCAGGTTTAAAGAAGGAGAACAAAATAGCGGCGTCAATAACAAGTTTTCCATTCTTGACCTTCAGATAAGCCCATGCCTTTTAGCAACTCTCTCTTCTAATTCTTCTGCCAATTCTTTAGCTTGTTCATCTGTTAGTTTACTCTTCTCTAATATATTGTCAACCACCTTGAATAATAGCAGTACTCTTAGCTTTTCCTCCACCGCTTCCCTGAACAACACCTTCGTTTCTGATTTTTCAAGTTCTTCCCTGGCTATTTTAAATAATCCCGCGGGGATCTCAACTTTCAATTCTGCCATTCCTATCACCAATAATAGTATTAATCATGAGTATATAAATAACTTCTCTCTTATAAAGATAGAAAATATCTACCAGAAGATTTCGGATGTAAAAATCCTGGTCTTCCTTGATGAGAATAATAAACCTGTAATCGTCAATAAAATAGAAAAAGTCCCTTATAAAGGCAAGATTTACGATGTCACCGTTCCAAATCACATAATTATGGTTAAGAGGGATGGAAAAGCGGTATGGAGCGGCAATTCCCACGTTCTTGTCAACTCAACTACAAACGCCACCAACGGCACTTTTATCCTTTCTTTGTCCGTACCCCAGGACGGAGCGTACAATATTACGGCAACCGCTTACGACAAGGCAGGGAATTCTGCCACGCATACTGTAAATATAACGGTTGACACGGCAAAGCCAAATATAACGATAGACGTGCCAACCGAATCCGCCCCAGTTTATCGAAAAGGAGGCGAGCAGTTCTACGTGAACTTCACGTACACGGCGGAGCATCCGAAGAACTACACGGTAAAAGCATATAACAGCAGTGCGGTGATTAACGCATCAAGCGGTGATTATCCCGCGGGAGGAGAAAATAAGGTCTTGAATGTGAGTTTTCACCTGAATGCGAGTGCTGCGGATGGTAAATACAACGTCTCGGTGGAGATGTACAATAACGCATCGAACTACAACATTTCGTATCAGAATGAGTCGGTGGTGAAGGTAGCAGCACCGCCAACACTCAACTGCACCTGCGGTGACATCTGTGTAAACACAACTGGGTGGTGGCGAGCCGACGCCGCTTTTAATGCGAGCAATACGCCCATACAGCATGCGATAAATAACGCAACCGAAGGGAATACCATCTGCGTGAAAGATGGCACGTACAACGAAAACGTGGATGTGGACAGGCGGTTGACAATTCGGTCAAAAAATGGCTCTGCTTTAACGACTGTTGAGGCTGCAAGCACAAGCGACCATGTTTTCAATGTGTCAGTTGACTACGTGAACATCAGCGGGTTTAAAATGACCGGGGCAACAGGTGGCGAGAAAGCAGGAATTTATCTTGACAGTAATGTGGGTCACTGCAACATTTCTGATAACAATGTAAGCTCGAACTACTTCGGCATCTACCTGTCTTATTCGTGCAATAACAACCTCACGAACAACACAATGTCGAGGAATGCCTATAATTTTAGTCTATCCGGTAACGCCGATTCTCATTTCAATAATACCATCGACATGACGAACAGCGTTGATGGAAAGCCGATATATTATATCAAAGATAATTCCAGCGGGATGATTATTGACAGTACCTCAAACGCAGGCACGATATACTGTATCCGATGTGACAACGTTACGATAAAAGACCTGAATCTCACAAAGAATTGGTATGGCGTATGCTTCTGGAAGACGACCAACTCAAGTATAGAAAACGTCACCGCCTCGACCAACTACGAGGGCATCTACCTGTCTTCTTCGTGCAACAACCTGACGAGCAACACCGCTAACTCGAATACCAACTACGGCATCTTCCTGTATTCTTCGAGCAACTACAACACGCTCACGAACAACACCGCTAACTCGAACAACAACTACGGCATCTGCCTGGTGGGTGGTGTGAGCCACAACAGTATTGAGGGCGGCAATGTCTCTCACAATTCTGGTGGAATTTCCATCGTTTTTTTCCGGAACCCGAGGAGGTTTGCACCGATTTATAACAGCATCACAGGCGTCACTATTACTCACAATAATAACGATGGAATTCGATTACAGAGGGGGGCGGACTATTGTACCATTGCCAATAATATTATACGTGATAACATAGGATACGGTATCCATCTGGAGTGGTCGAACCACAACACACTCACGAACAACACCGCATCGAACAACACCAACTACGACTTCTACTCAGACCAAAATTCGCATAACAATACCGTCAAAGACTTCACAATAGCAAGCATAGCAAGCATAGCAAGCTACCCAACTACAATCTCCTTCTCTTATGATCAGGGAATCAAGATAAAAGGTGTAACGACTCCGGAACCAGACCCTGCGGGAAAAGGGAACATCAGTAAATACGTGAATGCAACGAATGTTACTGCGAATTCGTGGCTTTTCTTGAATGTGAGTTACAGCGATGCCGAGGTAATCGGCGTGGACGAGGCAAGCCTAAAAATGTACAGGCATAACGGAACAGGCTGGGAGCTTGCAGATGGTTCCGGAGTAAATGGAGTCAACCAGGCTGCGAACTACGTGTATGCAAACATCACGGAATTCAGCGTGTTTGCACTTCTTGGGAATGTTACTGGACCGACACTCGAACTTGGAAACGTCAGCAACATAACTGAACACTGGGGCAGGGACTTCAACCTGAACCATTCTGTGACGGTAACGAATGCAAATGCGAGCAATGTGAACGTTACCTATAACGTGTCATGGCTCACAACGCAATCGCTGGGAACGGTGAAGAGGAGCGAGACAAAATGGGCTAATCAAACTGTTTCTAACTCCACGGTGCAGAACGTCACCGTTAGAGCGAATGCGAACTCGACAACCGTATCTGCAATTAACGACACCGAACCGTTCTGGATAAACCTCACGAAGCGTGACATCGTAATTGTTGTGAATCCCGAAGCTACACAAACCGTTCACCCCGGCGAAACGCTCTGGATAAACGGGTCGGCGAAAGACGAATATGGAAGTGAACTCATAGGTAAAGCGGATTTGCTCAGAGAAGGAATTATCGTTGGAACACAGGATATAAATATATCGAGTGGAAATGCGAACTTCAGCAGGACAGAGCCTTCAGCAGGGGCTTTCAACTTTTCCATTCGGTTCTATAACCTCACGCATTACAACAATGCAACTACGTCTAACTCATCGGTAACTGTCGTTATACCTGTGAACATCACCTCTTTCGCTCCTCCTTCGCCTGTAAGCGATACAGAAGGTGCAACTCTAACTTTCAACATCACAATCAACCAAACAGTGAACGTAAGCTGGCAAATAAACGGCACAGAAGTGCAAACGAATGAAAGCGTGACTGAAGCATCATACACGAATACGAGCGCGGCTATTGGAACATGGAATGTTTCTGCTATCGTAAACAATACAAATGGAACCGATATGCAAACGTGGACATGGACAGTAGAAGCAGCACCATCACCCTGTTACATCGCAACCGCAACTTACGGAACGCCTTTAGACGAGAATATAGACGTGCTACGTGATTTCCGGGATACGGTGCTCATGACGAATCCGGTTGGAGAAGCATTCGTTTCCGCATATTACACAACGAGCCCGCCAATCGCAGATGCGTTAAGAGAAAACGATGGTTTGAGAACCGTTACAAGGCTCACTTTGATAACTCCGCTGGTATCTCTCTCGAAACTCGCATTGAACGACATTTGGCTCGTGTTAATCATCGGATTGACAGTGACTGCGGTTCTTTCGCTTAGAAAAGATAGAAAGAAGATATTGAAACCACTGTTAGCAGGAGTAGGTGCGATTCTCGTGTTCATCGCAGCGATATTCTCGCTTGGATTCACTGGATACACAATACCGCTCTGTGCCGTTGTCGGCGCATACATGCTTCCTTTTGTGATACCGCTGTCAGTGGTTTTCACGCTCTGCACAGTTTTGAAACTGCGTATAAATATGAGCCATAATATCAATGTGCATGCTTGAAAATTAAAAAATGAGCTATACGATGAAGAAAAGCAAACGCGCTGGAAGGGCTGGCATATGGATGGATGAGGCTAAGTATGATTTTGATACATGCCTTGAACTTCATAAGCTCGAGAGATATAACTGGGTTTGTACTTGTTCCCAGCAAGTGGGAGAAAAAGCCATAAAGTCGTTGTTCCTTTTAAAAGGCGTTGATTTCCCGTGGACACACAGTATTGTTGACTTGCTGGATGAGTTAAAAGAAGAATGTCTAAAAAATAGCAGGAGGGTGCTCGAATGGGCAGAGAAACAGACACAGTAATAGAGCGAGTAATCGAATATTGCAGAAGAGTGGATAGGGAGTTTAGATTGAAGCGAGTGGTATTGTTTGGTTCAAGGAGTAGAGGAGACTTTTATCCGCACAGCGACATTGACCTCCTTCTGGTATCTGATGAGTTCCCGGATGACTGGTTCAAGAGACAGGCAAAATTGTACTTTTTTTAATAAATTTCGGGTAACAAGGCACTGATTTTCAGTGGCACAGATGTAGCAACACAGGCGTTAATATTGGCGAGAATTATATAGCGGTATGATTGCTCTTTTTTTTTCAAAAGTTTGACGTATAAGTTCTACGGAACCTAAACGGCGAGAATTCCACTCCTCCACCCTCATAAAATTTCGTGAACCACTCGTAGAAATGCAGCCTGATTGTGTGGATACCCGCCATTATCGCCTCAAGCACGATCACCACCCCATTCCCGGCTACGAACACAATAACTCCGATCACTGGTCCTATCACCGCGATACTACCCCAGCACATGAAAGTCAAAAGAATGAACACCTCCATTAACGCCGCATGACATAATGCTAACGCGAGAATCCTACCGTAAGAGACGATATTCGCAAGAAATCTGAAGAGATTCTCCAGCACTGCATCTATTACGCCATCTATAAGAATGATGAGGTAGTCCATGCCAGCCCGCTTCTCCTCCTTTTCCTCTTTACCGTGCTTTTCATGCCTCAACTCTGAAACTACCTTGAGAGCGAAGAGTATGAGTACAGGGAGTGCTACTAAAAAAATAATACCTTCCTTTAGTTCAATATGAGAAAGAACAGAAACGACGAAAACTGCAATACCTATGTCTATCCCTTCAAGAGAAGAACTGAGTAAAGCAAATAAGAAATAAAGAGTGCCAAACAAGCACCAAATCTTTACTGCTTCCCATATTACACCAAACATGTCTCTGCTGGAGACTTTGTTTATCGCATTGAGCAGTAATCCGAGCCCCATGTGTAGCGTCCCTATTAGCATCGTTACGATGAACATAACTGTCACATTAGGGATCGGCTCGAACCACAAAGGCTCGAAGACAAACATCTCGGGAATGCTCATGCCCATAGAATCATGAACCAAATGGCTTGCATACTCACTTAAGCCGAAGAATTCACCGAATAAAAAGCCGCTGATCAACGAACAAATGCTACATAACACTATTATCACGCCCATACCCCGGAACTCCTTTCCCAAGCCCCTAAAAGCAAACATCACTGCCAAACCAAGTGCAAGCAAAAAAATTCCATGCCCTATGTCAGGGAACATTAGACCAAAAAGAATCGGGAACATTATAGCGGTAATCAGCGTTGGGTCTATATCCTTGTATAACGGATGCCCATACATCTTAATTATTGATTCAAAAGGCTTTATTATTCGTGGATTATTAAGTAAAGAAGGCACTCGCACGTCCTCGCGCTTTGGCTCCCTCACCTCAACCACGGAAAATCCACCTGTCGCTTCGTTTATTCCCTCTATTACGTTCTCAACCTCTTTTTTAGGTGTCCAGCCTTCGATAACCCGTACATATTCACTCTTACCAAACAGAACCTTTGCCTTTGCCTTGCTTTCCTCTATTTGCACAAGCTCTTGCATCACGAGCAGGTGTTTGAATTTTTCACTCCTTATTCCCTCTATTTCTCGTTCCTTATCTTTTATTTCGCCTTTTAGCCTCTTCATTCCTGCCGATGCTTCCTCTATTGCATCCTTTGTCCTGTTCGGAACGTGTTCCGGGGGCTGCCATGATTCAAAGTCCAACCGGCTCAACGCCTTTCCCACTTCCTCTTTGTCCTTATTTAAGGTTACAATCAGTGCAAAAGCAAAAGACTCTTCTTCTCCCCCGACTATCTTCTTCGACACAACGAAGTGATTTTCCCCGGCTACTGCGTCAAGAGTGCTCTCCAACGCATCTAAATTCATGCTCGGTAACTTTCCCGTATTCACAGCGATAAATTCGTGCTCACCTATAAAATCCAAATCAACGCTAAAATCTTCTAATATCTTTAATACACCTGATAATTCCTTAGTATTTGATAATTCTTCTTTTAAGCTATCATTCTCACCTATTAACGTGGTTACCGTGTGCTCTAATCCACTAAACTCCTTCTCAATCTCTTCTAACCTTATCTCCTCTACCCGTATCTTCTCCCCTTTTTCTTCTTCCGGTGCTTTAAACAGCATCACCTTCAGGCTCTTCTTCGCTCCCTCCGCAGGTCGCAACAGAGCTATCAGGTTGTCTATTCTCGCCAGGAGTTCAGAGGTTTTTATTAATACCGCATCAGCTTTTGAAGGTTCTATTAGCCCTTCCCAATCACCTAAGAATTCCTTTATATCCGTAAGATGGACGGAGCCCAAAGCATCAATTCTTTTGATTACCCCGTCTACATACTCCTCCAGGGTGACGATTCGCAGTTCCCTCATCTCAGCAGGTTTCAGCATCGTATTTCCTCGCTCTTGTCTGTAACTTCACACTACTTTTTAATCTAAAAAATTAAATATAAACAAGAGGAAGATATGATATATAATAAAGAAGGTGGAAATGCAAATTTTTTGCGACCTCTTATTAATGCCTATACTCTACTGCCTATACACGAAATAACGGCAATACCAGGTAAGATTTCCGGTGCTTTAATGCTCGTTAACGCTATTACGGATGCAGTTCCCCTGATTCATGGTCCAATAGGATGTGCATTTCAGAGGAAGATAAACCCTTTTAGACCTCATTCTGCGTTTTATGAAACTCCATGCACGAACATGCGCGATTTAGAAGTGGTTTATGGAGGCGAGGAAAAATTAAGCCTGGGAGTTAAAGAAACTTATGAAAAGTATCATCCAGGTCTAATTGTAGTGATAACAACCTGTGCAAGTGATTTAATTGGTGATGACTTTAAGTCAGTTATAGAAAAGACAAAAGAGGACGTTGGTTGCGAGGTAGTATATACGGCAGGGGATTTCGTTGGAAAATCAAAGCCAATTGGTTATCAGGACGCTCTGTATGCCATTACTGACCAGATGCTGTGTAAATATCAGAAAAAGGAAGAAATAGAGAAGAATGATTGCTCTGTTAATATTATCACTTTACCTATCCAGAACACCGCTTTAAAGACTGCCGAGATGGCGTCAGTACTGAGTGAGATGGGCATTAAAATAAACAAAATTTGCTTTGACCATACCACTGTAAAGGATTTATATGAGTTGCCAAAAGCTGAGCTCACCATTACTGATTATCCCCTGGCTGCGCTCACGTTAATGAAAGAGAGACTGGGTGTTGATTATTATGCAACGGTGGAACTGGAGAAATACAAAGAAAGTAAAGAACCAGAATTATTAAGCCCTTATGGAATAGAAGGAAGTGCAAGGGTGTTTATGGAGATTGCTAAACGATTGGATAAAGAAGGAGAAGCAGAGGAAGTGATAGAAAGGAGGAAAAAAATTGCGTATGAAAAGCTTTCGGAAATTAAAAAAGGCAGTGGGCTTGGAGGTAAAAAAGTCGCTTATTCCGGTAGGGGTTGTCTCCATAGTCTTGAACAACAGATGTTATTGCGGGATGCGGGAATAAATCCAAGTCTCGTTATCTATAAGACGGGTGGTTTGGGGCTATTCCTTTCCATGGACGCTATGGAAGAACTGCAAAACATAACGGTTGAATGGGCAAGGAAATATGGTTCAGAACCCAAAATCTTAATAAACCCGACTACTGAGGAAGAAATAAGAGCGATGAAAGAGAACGGGATTGACCTGGCTATTATATCAAGTTTAAACAATGCCGTGTATGAATACCATAAAGAAGGCATAAGAACTTTTAACCGTGAGGACCTTATAGTTCATTATCAAAGAATAGGTTTTGAATGCCCTGTTGAACTTGCTTTTCGGTTAGGAGAGGCACTGAAAAAACCAAAAAAGAGGAATCCTCTATTGTGCATGTTAGAATACGACACGTGTAGAGCAAATCTAACTCATGAGTGGGCAAAATTGGCGGATATATTTATGAGTCTTAGAGGGGGAGCGGTAGGTGTTAGGTGATAGGTTTTAGGTGATAGGAGATAGTGGAAAAATGGGAGAGATAAGAGGGTTTGAGGATTTGAAAGTATGGCAGAAGAGCCATGAACTTGTGCTGGAGGTATACAAAGTTACACAGCAATTTCCAGGGGAAGAAAAGTTTGGCTCAACATCGCAAATTCGGCGTTCCACCGTTTCCGTTGCAGCAAGCATTGTAGAAGGTTCTAAGAGACAGCATTTAAACGAATATAAAACCTAAAAAAAAATGAATAACAAAGAGGTAAAGATGCGAGAAGGAGTGGTTTTCGACCCTACGCAGGACTGTAAACTGGTAGGAGCTGCGAGAGCATTAAGTGGCGTTAAAGATGCGATAACCATCGTTCATGGTCGGCATGGCTGTCATTGTGGCGTATTGCTTCTCAGGACGCTCGGGTCGAATCAAAACGACATAAGAATAGTTGGTAGTGCTTTTCGCGCATCGGACATGATATATGGAGCAGAGGGGAATTTGGCTGCGGCAATAAAATTATCCTATGAAAATTTTGAACCTGCGCTAATCACAGTTCTTAATTGCAGTGCACCTGCTATCATGGGAGACGATGTAGAAGGAGTTGTTCTTTCGATGAGAGAAGAGATCCCCGCTGAGATATTTTCTTTAAGTACCGGAGGCTATGAGGGACCCGCATGGATTGGCTATGAGGAGACCCTGGCGGAGCTTACGCAGTTTATGGTCGAAAGCGAGAAAAGAGAAAACAGTGTGAATATAATAGGATTCAAGCAAGATGAGATAAAGGCATATTCTGACCTTTCGGAAATTGAGCGTATGCTAAACAGCCAGGGAATAACCGTCAACTCCGTATTAACCAATTCACGTTTCGTGGAAATAAAAAAAGCGCCAGAAGCATCATTAAATATCGTGCTGGGTGGAGATGGACTTGAGAACGCAAAAATTATGAGAGAAAAATTTGATGTGCCATACGTAGTAACTCCTTATCCATTTGGATTGAATAACAGCGTGGAATTCCTGGAAAGCGTAACCCAAGGGTTGAACAAGGAGTGCAATCGAGAATTTATTTCCGCCGAGAAAGCGGTAATTAAAGAGCGCATAGAAAATGTTTTTCTCTTTTTAGAGGGTATCTATGATACTTCAGTTGCAGTAGTTGGTGACGGAGGTCGTGCATTTGACTTAGCTAAGTTTGTCAGTGATGAATTGGGGTTCGGGGTAAAGGTATTAGCGATTACTTCTAAAAATTATGTTACCCCTGATAAAGAGAAAGAAGATTATTTTGAAACTTTACTTATAGAGCCAGACAGATTTGAGATGAACCGCGAGATAAAAGCAAAAGGAGTGGAGATGATCTTTGGTTCCTCAATGGAGAAGAAATTGGCATACGAACTTGGCGCTCCACTGGTCAGAATGTTTTATCCAGTACTGGACGAGGTGTCAATCTCTGATTCTCCTTATGCTGGGTTTAAGGGAACAATACAACTTACAGAAAGTATTATAAACTCTATAATAAGCAACTATACAGAACTATAAAATAAATTATTGACACAGATTACTTTCAAACTTTAGGAAAGTTTGATCAAAATGTTTCGCTGTTGCCCTAACAGCATCCTTGTATTTCATGATAGCCTCTTTTCGTGGCACTTTGTGGGTTACTTTCTCCCATGCTTCATTGAGATTTTATCTCACCTGTTTTCCGTTTCGCCAAAGCAGGATCCCTTCGCATAATCGGCGTTTTACCCTCCCGGCTGTTACCAGCCGTTCACTGGCACTGGCTTTTTAGCACCTTATGGCATCGCGGTGGAAGCAGATGGCAGTCTTGTGGTTGTAGATGATGGTCTCGATGCAGTGGTGCGTGTAAATCCAATCAATGGTAACCGCACTGTCGTTTCCGATGCCAGCACAGGCAGTGGCACTGGCTTTTTAGCACCCACGGGCATAGCGGTGGAAGCAGATGGCAGTCTTGTGGTTGTAGATCGTGGTCTCGATGCAGTGGTGCGTGTAAATCCCATCAGCGGTAACCGCACTGTCGTTTCCGATGCCAGCACCGGCAGTGGCACTGGCTTTGCAGTACCTGTTGGCATAGCGGTGGAAGCAGATGGCAGTCTTGTGGTTGTAGATCGTGGTCGCGATGCAGTGGTGCGTGTAAATCCAATCAATGGTAACCGCACTGTCGTTTCCGATGCAGGCACCGGGCAGTGGATAGACAAGATATACGAGATAGGTATGCCTACAACCCCTGTACCTGCTGAAACACCAATCACACCACCCACGGAAACTCCAACTGCAAAACCACCAGGTTTCGAGCTGATATTTGCAGTGATTGCAATTGCAGTGGTTGCATATCTTGCAAAGAGGGGACAGTAGTTAAACAATGGCAAGGGTTCTGACGGACTTGGTCAGGACCCTGTTTTTTTTTATCTTTCTACCTGTTTTTTGGCTATATTATGTTTATAAAAATTTTTTTAAAAAGAAAAAAAACGTGTAAATCTATGTCGCTTAAATAGAAGGAAGCTATACTTTATATACAAAAATAAAAGGGGAAAAAAATGAAATCAGGAATGCGGCAGATAGCATTCTATGGTAAAGGAGGCATAGGGAAATCCACAATAGCATCCAATCTTGCTGCTGCTTATGCCGAACGCGGACTTAATACAATGATGATTGGCTGTGACCCGAAGTCAGATTGCACGAGAAACTTGCGCGGTGAGGTTGAGATACCGACTATTCTTGAGGTATCACGAGATAAGGGAATACAGCGTTTTGGTCTTGAAGACCTTGTGGAAGGAAAGAAAATCGAACTCGATGAAGTCATCTACAAAGGTTATAAAGGAGTTTATTGTGGAGAGTGTGGCGGTCCAAGGCCGGGTTTCGGATGCGCAGGTAGAGGGGTCATCGTTGCAATAGATTTGCTAAAGAGGATGAAAGTTTTCGAGGAATTGAAACCGGACATAGTGATATACGACGTGCTTGGAGACGTGGTATGCGGCGGTTTTGCGATGCCTTTGAGGCGGGGCTTGGCGGATGAAGTTTATGTTGTAACATCAGCGGATTATCTCGCCGTTTACGCAGCAAACAATATTTGTAAGGGTATTAGCGCATTCGCGAACAAAGGAGGGTCGCCATTGGGAGGTATTGTCTATAACGTTAGAGGTATGCTGGATGACAAGGATGTCGTTCAAGATTTCGCGGAAAAGGTTGGGTCACAGGTCATAGGATATATACCTAATGCATATCAGATTGCGGAAGCGGAGATTGAAGGTAATACTGTGATTGAATACGCACCCAAAAGCGACATTGCCAACTTGTTCCGGGAGTTAGCTCAGGCAATATATACGAACACACAAACTTCGGCTCCTGAGCCATTATCAGCAAAAGAGGTGATGG
>Ga0114919_10003087_pt1 | contig 13468 bp, 10 predicted proteins | sample BlataG_FD_88682 | JGI IMG/M metagenome (GOLD analysis project Ga0114919, IMG submission 88682) | Deep subsurface microbial communities from Black Sea to uncover new lineages of life (NeLLi) - Black_00105 metaG | ecosystem: Environmental > Aquatic > Marine > Oceanic > Sediment | place: Atlantic... | reverse complement strand
TTTTTGCGTTGGAGGGGTGTTTTCTCTTGACAGGGGCCTTTTAATGGGTGACCCTGCAAAAAAAAGATATCATTTTTTGCGTTGGAGGGGTGTTTTCTCTTGACAGGGGCCTTTTAATGGGTGCCAGTATCGGCATCATTCAAAACAATAATTGATATACAGATATCATATTTATCTGGTGTCAGGTCAAGTAAATCCTAATTTTGACCTTTGTCAAATCATCTGCGTCTATCGACATCTTATCTGTGATACTTCCTTCGAGTGATTCTCAACTCGCCTGTATTCCCGAGAGTGAAGGTCCATTGCAAGGCTTTTTGGATATGGCTCAACAAAAACAACTCGCGATATTCCTGATGCTACAATATGCTTAGCACAATTATGGCCTCACATCCCGTCATAATCACGATTTTGGCAAGTCATTGCGATCGGTGTCGGAACATCCATCCCGCAAGCGGCAGCGTAAAACCGGCCATCAGCAATAGCGGCCAGAGTTGGGGCCAGATCATGCTCACATCGGCGCCTTCCAGGAATATATTTCGCAGGGCGGTGATGATATGGCGCAAGGGATTGATTAAGGTTCCGATCTGGAGCCAGTGTGGCATATTTTCGATGGGGGTGGCGAATCCGGAAAGGATGACCGACGGCATCATGAAGACAAAGGATCCGAGGAGGGCCTGCTGCATGGTCATGGACAGGGACGACACCAGCAGCCCGACGCCCACTATGGTGATGATGAAACACCCCAGGGCCAGGACAAGAGTCGGAACGGTTCCGCGAAACGGCACACCGAACCAGTAAACCGCACCAGCCGCAAACAAAAGGGCGTCCATAAGTCCGAAGAACATACCGGGCAGGGATTTGCCGATGAGAATTTCTCCGGGGTTGAACGGAGCGACCAAAAGCTGGTCGAATGTACCGAACTCGCGCTCCCGCGCCACCGAAAGGCTGGTAAGAATCATCACCACCACCATGCTGATGAGGCCGCCTAACGCCGATACAATGAACCATCTGCTTTGCAGGTTGGCGTTGAACCATGCCCGATCCGCCAGCATCACGCCGGGACCGTCCATGCTGACCACCCCGTTTTTGACAAGATCCTGGTTGTACTTTTCGACAATGCTTCCGATATACCCTAAAGCGATCAGAGCCACATTGGAATTACGGCCGTCCACGATCACCTGGAGCGTCGCCGTGCGGTCGTTGTGAAGATCGCGGCTGAATTCGGACCCGATGTGGATGACCAAACGAACTTTTTCACGGTTGATCATAAAGGCAATCTCTTTTTCGGTTAAAAGAGTCTTTGTCAGCTCAAAATTTTCAGACCCTTCAAACCGGGACAGAAGCTGCCGGGACTCGGCGGTACGAGACTCGTCGAATACCGCATAGCGGACGTTTTTAAGATCATAGGTTGCGGCATACCCGAACACGAAAAACTGGATCAACGGCGGGCCGATAATGACAAAGCGACTTTTGGGGTCCTTTAGGATCATGATGAATTCTTTAATCGTCAATGCGATAATGCGGCGTACGAAATCCATTAGCCCTCCAGACGCTTGGTGATTTTGCGAAAAGCGAGGCTGATAAATAAAACAGCCATAACCGCCAGGGCCAAGGCATTGGGCAGCAGCACCGGCCAGACGTCGCCGGCCATGAAAAGGGTATGGCTGATGTCCACGAAATACCGCGCCGGAACCACGTGGCTTACGATTTGAATGAAGCGCGGCGTGCTTTCCAGGTCGAAAATAAGGCCCGAAAGAAAGAGTGCGGGCAAAAATCCCGCCACAATAGAAATCTGTGCGGCCACGAATTGGACTCGTACGGCAGCTGATATCAACAGCCCGAAGCCCAGCGAGGCCAGCATGAAAAGCGCACTCAAGATAAAGAGGGCGACGATGGAGCCGCGAAACGGCACATGAAACAGCGTGGTGCCGACGACCACGGACAGACCCATGCCCAGCATACCCAGGATAAAATAAGGAAACACTTTGCCCAGTAAAAGATCAACTCTGCGAATCGGCGTGACCAGAATGGCCTCCATGGTTCCCCGCTCCCATTCCCGGGCCACCACCAATGCGGTCAATAGGATTCCGATGAGGGTCATGATCAGGGTAATGAGACCCGGCACCAGAAAGTCGCGGCTCACGGCGGCCTCGTTGAACCATATCCGTTGGGATATTTTCACGGCAGGGCCGGCCACCGGTTCGCCCCGGGCCTGACGCAGCTCGGTCCATGTCTGAAGCACCCCGCGCGCATACCCCTGAATCAGACGCGCCCGGTTGGCATCGATGCCGTTGACAATCACCTGAACCGGCGCCTGGTTCCGTTGGTACAAACTGGACGAAAAATCGGCTTGCAGATGAACAATACCGTCAACACGCCTTTGATTCAGCCACTCCGTTGCTTCGGCCATGGATGTCAAATGAATGGTTTTGAAATACGGTGACAGATCGAATCTGGCCGACACCTCCCGGGCCACCGGGCCGTTGTCGTCGAGCACGACGGCGATGGGCACGTTTTCGGCATCCAAGGTGACCCCGTATCCGAAAATAAAGAGAAGCACCAAAGGTAAAACAATGGCCAGCGCAATGCTGCTGGGATCGCGCAGGATCTGGAGCACTTCCTTGCGGAGAATCCCCCGCATGCGCATAAAGAAAAGGGTGCGCGGCGTCATTTTCTCCCTCTGCTGTTTTCAATTCGATTCGGTCCGCCGGAAGGTGCAATGGTTCCCTCTGCAAGGGCGATAAACGCATCTTCAATGGTCGGTTCCGGGTTTTCTTTTGAACGGGCCAGCGCCCGGATTTCAGAAGGCGTGCCCATGGCGAGGCTTTCTCCCGGGGACATGATCAACATCCGGTCGCAGTATTCGGATTCTTCCATAAAATGTGTTGTCACCACAACGGTCACCCCCTGTTCGGCAAAGCCGTTGATCCTGAGCCAGAACTCGCGGCGAGCCAAAGGATCCACGCCTGACGTCGGCTCGTCCAGGAAAAGAATTTCCGGCTCGTGCAAAAGCGACGCCGCCATGGCCAGGCGCTGTTTGTAACCGCCCTGAAGCCGTCCGGCGGCCTTTTCGCGCCATTTGCCGAGTCCGAATTCCGTAAACGCCCAATCCATCCGCTGCCGCAGACGATCCCCGCCAAGACCATAGGCCTTCCCGAAAAAGTTCAGATTTTCCTGTACGCTGAGCTGGCCGTAAAGGGAAAACTGCTGGGCCATGTATCCCAGACGGGAGCGGGCCCTGGACGGCGAGTTCCGTAAATCATACCCGGCCACGCTGATCTCACCGGCGTTGACACTCAGCAACCCGCATAGCATCCTAAAGGTGGTGCTTTTCCCGGCGCCGTTGGGACCGAGCAGACCGAAAATCTCGCCGCGCCGCACCTCGAAAGTGAGTCCTTTGACCGCCTCGAAATCACCGAAAAATTTCTGAAGCGACCGAGTCTGCACCACCACTTCTTCATTCCGGATTGTCTTGCCGGAAGTTTCGTCGACAGGATTGATTTGAAAGCGGCTCTCTTTGTGGGGGATTAGGGTCATAAAGGCATCTTCAAAGGTCGGGGGTGTGCTCTTGATGGTTGCCGGCCATTTTTCCGGCAAAGCGTCGGCTACAGCTTGGGTGCCGTAAACATCGGTCACCACGCGCACCCTCCCGGATCGGATGGTGGCATCGATAATATGCGCTTTGCCCACAAGATGCGTGTGTATCTGACGAGGCTTGATGTCCGGCGAAGGATCCACGAGTGCTACTTTTTGTCCCACCCGTTCTTTGAACTCTCTGGGCGTTCCTTGGGCAAGCTTCTCGCCGTCATGCAGCACCACCACATGATCGCATCGCTCCGCCTCGTCCAGATAGGCTGTTGAAAGCAGCACCCCGATGCCGTCTCTTTCCACCAACTCGTAAACGATTTTCCACAACTCCCGACGCGAGATGGGATCCACACCTACGGTGGGCTCGTCCAGCAACAGCATCTCCGGCGACTTGATGAGCGAGCAGGCCAGCCCCAGCTTCTGTTTCATTCCGCCGGAAAGCGCACCGGCCATGCGCCGGGTATAGGCTTCCAAGCCGGTCATCCGCAGCAAGCGGCGGTAACGATCTGGGCGATCGGAACGAGGTACCCCCTGAAGATCCGCATAAAGATCCATGTTCTCCTTCACGGTCAAATCCTGATACAGGCCGAATTTCTGGGGCATATAACCGACGCGGCTCTGAATTTCGATGGTATGGACCACGCTATCGAGGCCCAGAACGGTAACTGATCCGGCCGTGGGCACAATCAGACCGGCTGCCGTACGGATCAAGGTGGTTTTCCCGGCCCCGTCCGCTCCCACAAGTCCGGTTACCTGTCCGCGCAGGGCATTGAGCGAAACGTCCCGCAGGGCCTGAATCGCAGGCCCTTTTTTGGAGGGAAACGTCTTTTCCAGATTCCGGACCGCCAGCACCACTTCCGTGGAGGCCGCGGTCTGTATATGTGACTGAGCAGCCATATCGCTTGCTACCCTTAAGAAGGTTGGGCGATTTTTTGTGGCGGGACTTCGCCGTCCCGGGATACACCGGCAGAAGCAGTGCGATCCACGATTACCGTGACCGGCATTCCCAGCCGAAGCAGGTCTTTGGAATCATGAACAAAAACCCTCACCTCGTACACCAGCTTTGTTCGCAGATCCTCTGTTTCCACGGTTTTCGGGGTAAATTCGGCCACAGGAGAAATAAAGCCGATCCAGCCTTCAAATTTTTGATCAGGGAAAGAATCGCTCAAGATCTTAGCCTTCATGCCGAGATTGATCCGGCCGAGATCCGGCTCCGGTACATAGGCCCGTACCCACTTGGGATCGGTCAACGCCAGAGTAACAACCGGCTGGTTTGGACTCGACATTTCTCCGGGCTCCAGAATCCGGTTCCGAATGATACCCGGCGACGGTGATATCAAAGTCATATCCGCAAGCCTTATCTTTAATAATGAAAGCGACGCCTTGAGTGCCTCCAGCGTGTTTTTGGCCGCGGCAATGTCTTCCTTTCGAGGGCCTTCCAGTGCAAGATTCAGCGCCTTTTCTTTGACTTTGAGCTGGGCCTGATCCACATCGAGCAGGGCCCGGGCATTGTCCAAAGCCTGCTGGCTCGTGGCCCCGGCCCCTGACGTTTTACTGATGCGCTCGAAATTCAGCATCGAATTCCGGACTGTGGCTTTTGCCGCCGCCACCTCGGCGCGGGCCTGTTCAATCTCCTGCCAGCGGGTCCCTGCTTCGAACCGTTTCACCACCTCCTTCTGGGCGGCAATTTGGGCCTCGGCCTCTCTGATTTTGGCTTCCAGCCGATGGGTCTGCAGCCTTGCCAGAACCTGCCCCTTTTTAACGCGATCCCCTTCTTCTACAAAAATCTCGGCAATACGCTCCTGTTCATTAAACGCAAGGTTCGCGTCTCGGATATCGATATTTCCGTAGATCTTGAGTTCGGTGGCGGACGGATTCTCTTTCATTTTTGTAAACCACCAAGCGCCCAGAACCCCGACCGGTACAAAAATAACCGCTATAATGAAAATCTTGAAAAATCGCTTCATTGTATTGATGCTCCACCTTCCGGAATAAGACACAGCCGTGTCTTTGCTTTGTTGCCAGGCTGTTTATTTACCGTGTGCTCGTTTATCCGGTCATCTTTCCGAAAATTTCAAAATTAATTGAATTAGTCAATCGTTTATTTTTTTATCCCTCCTCACCCGGCCTCTCCCGATCGGTTTCGTATTTCCCACAGCGCAGGGTAAACGCATTTGATTTCGGTGCAGCGTTATCCCTGTATTGGGATTCAAATGCGTTTGCCCTGCCAACAGCGCCTTTTCACTTGACTCAAAAACTTGAATCTCTTAAGGTTTCAATTAATCTGGATGTTGCTTCCAAAAAAAGAACGTTACACTTTGAGACCTTTGAAAAATGTTCAATTTTGTTCAAGGCCAAGGAAGGCGAAAATTTTAACCACAGGAATACATTGAGTATTTTGAGGATTAACCCACCAAAGTTCGGTGGCGGGTTAAAATTTGAGCCTGACGCCGGAATTGGGCAAAAGGGAGCGTTTTGCAAAGGTCTCACTTTGAGACAGCACTATGACCATTAGACGCTTCCTCATTTTTGCACCGATACTTCTCATTATCGTTTTGTTACAGTCATATTTCTGGGTGCCCACCTACGAGGAACAAACCAAAGGAAATCCCGAACGCCTCAATAAGTATATTGCCGGCTCCATTGGTGATGCCAGCCTGCTGAATCCCATTCTCACAGCGGATTCGGCAAGCAGCAGCATCGAAAACATGGTGTTTGAGGGTCTCATAGACAGGGATGAACAGTTACGCTTCAGAGGGCGTCTGGCAACATCATGGGAGGTCTTGGAAGAAGCTTTTTTTTACGTAAACAAAAGCGCCGTTATACCCGGACTGGGCAAGGCCGACCCGCAAGATGTGGCCAATTTTCTGAAAAACGCAAAGAAAAAAAAGGATGCAATAACCCCCGGGCTCAAAAATTCTTTAGATTACATTACTTCAATTTCTGTTATCCCGCCTCGGAATTATTCGGTAACGAAAGAATTAAAAGATCCGGATACTGGCGAACAGAAAAAATATATTACCATCAATATCGCAGCGCCTGCCAGAATAAAATTTGTTCTTAATCGGGTAGATCCGGATTTTTTCCAAAACCTTTCACAGCTGTTGGGTAAAAGTTACTTTGAATCCTTTAACAGCAAAGCGTATCTGATGTCTGATTCCCAATTCGAAGAGGACAGATTGGCCGAATATGCCGACGAGCTGTTACCGGCTGTTGAGCACAATCCGGTACTGATGTTTCACTTAAGGCCCGAGGTAATGTTTCATGACGGCCATCTATTTGATGCCTATGATGTCAAATTTACCTATGAATCGATCATGAATCCGAAAAATCTTTCCCCCCGTATTGCCGATTATGAACCGGTTAAATCTGTTACCGTTATGGATCCGTTAACCGTAAAAATCGTTTACAAGCGACTCTATTCTCCTGCCATGGGAACCTGGGGCATGGGAGTCCTCCCCGAGCATCTGCTCAATCATAACGCCCTTAAAAAGGAAGCTCACCGTCTCGGGAAAGACCCGAACACGTTCTCCATGCGCCAGAGCAGCTTCAACCGGAATCCCATCGGGTGCGGACCTTTCCGGTTTCAGGAGTGGAAATCAGATCAGTACATTATCCTGGATCGTTTTGACGGCTACTGGGAGGGACCGCCCAACTATAAAAAATATGTTTTTCGTGTAATACCGGATCGGCTGACCCAGGAAATGGAATTTTATGCCGGCACCATCGACGGCTACGATGTTCAACCCCATCAGGTAAAGCGGCTGGAAAAAGACCAAAGGTTCCAGAGCTTTTCCGGAACAGCCTTAGGCTACACCTATATCGGCTACAACATCCGGCGCAAGCCTTTTGATGATGCCAGAGTACGAAGGGCGCTGGGCATGGCAATTGATATGGACAAGATTATCAACTACGTGCTCTATGGTCAAGGGGAGCGAATCACCGGTCCTTTTGTCAAACAGACCGATTATTATAACCACAATATTAAACCGGTTCCTTATGATCCAAAGGGCGCGTTAACCTTGTTAGCTTCAGCCGGCTGGAAACCCGATAAACAGGGATGGCTGACAAAAGACGGCAGTAAACTCCAATTCACCCTCATTACCAACAACGGCAACGATCTCCGTAAAGCCATACTGGCAATTGCTCAGGACGCATGGAAACAAATCGGAATCGATGTCCATACCGATCTTTTAGAGTGGTCTGTATTCATCCAGGAACGGGTGAACAAGGCAGATTTTGATGCCCTGGTCCTGGGCTGGCAAATGGGAATAGACCCGGATTTGTATCAGATATGGCATTCAAGCCAGACAAATCCTTATCAGCTCAATTTTGTAAGTTTCAAAAACAAAGAAGCCGACGATCTCACCATAAAGATTCGGCAGGAATATGATCACAACCGTCAGGTCCAATACTGTCGAATACTTCATGAAATTATTGCAAAAGAACAGCCGTACACCTTTCTTTATGTGGGAAAATGGACGGCCGTTTTAGACAAACGGATCGTGATAAAGACTATCGATGACGCCGGACAAATACTCTATAAAAAGATAACCCCCACGAAAACCGGAACTTATAGTTTTTATTTTAACAAATGGATAAAACTTCCGGAGGCCCCCAGCTTTATGGATGAGGGATAGACCATGATATCATTTATCGGACGTAGTGTTATCCAGAAAATTATTACTCTGTTTTTCGTCTCAATCGTATCTTTTTTGATCATTCATATTGCGCCCGGCAAGCCGAGCCAGGTGGATCCGATGAATCCCAAGTTCACTCCTGAAGTCGTGGAACGATTTCAAAAAGAGTTTCATCTGGACAAGCCGCTTCATGTTCAGTATTTTTATTTTTACAAGGATCTTTTTACCGGAGAAACCATCTCCTGGAAGGATAATCAATCGGTCCTTAACAAAATATGGGAACGATTCTTAAACAGTCTGCCCCTGTTTATTGTGGGTACAATTATTACCTGGACCCTTTCTTTTCCTATTGGGATCAGGTCGGCTATTTTCAGGGGTCAATTCTATGATCGGAGTGCCACATTTTTATCGTATCTTCTGATTTCCATTCCCGGTTTCTTTTTTGCTTACGTCCTGATTATTTTCGTGGTGAACCAATTCCATGTTCCGGTCATCGGCATGGAAACTTTCGGAATCGGTGACGGCGCTTCCCTGCCGCACCTATTCATGGACAGGATCTGGCATCTGTTCCTCCCTTCCGTGCTGGGCGCCACCGGAGGAATTGCAGTCCTTTCCCGGTATGTCCGAAGTCAGATGCTCGAAGTGGAAGGCCAGGATTATATTCGTACGGCCCGGGCCAAAGGACTTCCACCGGAACAGGTCCACTATAAGCATGCTCTGCGAAATGCCCTGCTTCCTTTTGTAACCATGTTCGGACTTATTTTACCGGGTCTGATCGGAGGCTCGGTTATCATCGAATCGATATTTTCCTGGCCGGGGATGGGACGGATGGCCTATGAGGCGATTCTGGCCAGAGATTACCCGGTTATTCTGACGGTTAATTTTGTTTCAGCCGTCCTGGTACTGGCCGGCACTTTTATTTCAGATCTTCTTTACCTGGTTGTGGATCCAAGGATACGTCTGTAATGAACAAAAAAGAAAAAGGGTTTAATGAAAATTTCCAATTCGAGACGCCTTTGGCTCCGAAACGGACCCGGCTCCAGGAATTCTGGCGTCTTTTCAGGCAAAACCGGCTGGCCATCCTGGGGCTCTTTATTTTCATTCTTTTTTTCTGCTGCGCAATTGCGGGTCTCTTTATGACTTCCGGGCCGGACCCTTTATTCGATCCAGCCATGATCCGTCTTCAAGAAAAGCTGCGTCCGCCCCTTGTAAAACCAAATCTTGATTCGTTGCGCCGCGAAGAGATCCCATGCCTGGGCTTCTACCTGATGGGAACCGATGATCTGGGACGGGATGTTTTTGCAAGAATGCTCCAAGGCGCCTGGGTTTCCCTGACCGTTGGTTTTGTGGCCGTCGGGATATCTGTACTCATCGGTATATTCATGGGCGGAGTAGCGGGATACTTTGGGCAACACCATATCAGAGTCGATCATATTCTGGTGACAGTTCTTTTGATTTCGGGCACAGCTTTGGTAACGGGCCATTTTATCCGCTTCGGTGCAGTGCTTTTATGTCTCACTCCGGCATACATTTTTTATTCTTTCTTGACCCAAAACAGATCCAGGGAAAAAACCGTGCCCTCATGGGCCAGAGTTTTTCGTAAAAACGCTGTCTCCGTGGACACACTGATCATGCGACTCGTGGATATTATGCTCTGCTTCCCGAGTTTTTTTCTGATTCTAACGGTTGTGGCGCTTCTCCCTGCAAGCATATATAATATCATGATCGTTATCGGGTTGACCAGCTGGATGGGGACCACGCGTTTTGTCAGGGCTGAATTTCTCTCCTTAAGAGAACAGGATTTTGTAGCGGCTGTAAAAACCCTCGGCGTCGGCAACTTCAGGATTATTTTTCGTCACATGATGCCCAATGCCGTTGCGCCGGTGCTGGTCTCCGCTACCATCGGCATTGCTACGGCCATTTTAACGGAAGCCGGCTTGAGCTTTCTGGGATTCGGGGTGCCGCCCCCCTACGCCACCTGGGGAAACATTCTTTCAGACGGCAAGAATTTCATCTTTGATGCACCCTGGCTTACCTTCATACCGGGCATTGCAATTCTTATTGTGGTGCTCTCTTTTAACCTTTTTGGTGAAGGTCTCAGGGATGTATTGAACCCAAAACTCAGGGAAAGACACTGAATTGTTGATTGAAGATTGAAAATTGACAAATGACAACACTCTGATTTCTGTTCAGGATTTAAAAGTGTATTTTCGAACCGGCCACGAGTGCGCCCGCGCCGTAGATGGTATCAGTTTCGAGGTTCGGGAAAAAGAGACCGTCTGTCTTGTCGGCGAATCCGGATGTGGAAAGACGGTTTCCGCACTCAGCATACTCGGTCTCATTCCAACACCTCCCGGTGAAATAGCAGGGGGTCGAATTCTGTTCCAAGGCAAAAACCTGCTGGAAATCGACGAAGAAGATATGCAGAAGATTCGCGGAAATCGTATTGCCATGGTATTCCAGGAACCGCTGACATCCCTGAATCCTGTTTTTACCATAGAAGATCAGATCGGCGAGGCGATCCGCATCCATAAAAACATAGGGGCCGGAGAGTTGCGTGACTGTTGTATTAAGCTTTTAAAAGACGTGGGTATCCCCTCCCCTGTGCAGCGACTTAAAGATTATCCCCATCAGCTCAGCGGCGGGCAGAGACAGCGGGTCATGATTGCCATGGCTCTGGCATGTGATCCGGATCTGATTATAGCCGACGAACCCACCACCGCCCTTGATGTGACCGTACAGGCTCAAATTTTACAACTGCTTAAATCCATTCAGAAAACACGATCCATGTCCGTACTATATATTACCCATGATCTCGGCGTAGTGGCGAATATTGCCGACCGGGTTTATGTGATGTATTCCGGTATCATCACGGAACAGGGGAATACGACTCAGATTTTTCATGATGCCCGGCATCCGTATACCCAGGGGCTTCTTGCGTCGCTTCCCAGCCGATCAAAACGGGGGAAAAGGCTTTACAGCATCCCCGGAACAGTGCCGAACCCGGCCTACAAGCCTGCGGGCTGTCCCTTTCATCCCAGATGTCCTCATGCAATCCCAATCTGTGGCAAAGAATATCCCAAGATGTGTGATTACGGCCAGGCACACCTGGCCCGCTGCCCCGTCCTGTTTGAAGGGGGACACGGATGCAAATAAATGAAATGCAACACTTTAGCTTTCTAACAATATTGGCGCTCGTTTGAAATCGATTTATTTCAAAGGACTACACTATTACAATGGAATTGTTGAATAAAGACAAACAGATTATCCTGCGTGTACAAAACCTGAAAAAATACTTTCCCATACGCAGAGGTTTTTTTCAGAAAATCGCCGGATGGGTTAAAGCCGTTGATGACGTGAGCCTTGAAATCGAACAGGGAAAAACCCTCGGTCTGGTGGGAGAGAGCGGCTGCGGAAAAACAACCGTTGCCAGACTCATTCTGAAACTTTTGGAGCCGGATCAAGGAAAAATCATTTTTCGAGGGTCTAATATCGGCAAATTGACCGAAAAAGATATGAGGCCCATTCGAAAAGAGATTCAAATCGTTTTTCAAGACCCCTTCGGATCATTAAATCCCCGGATGACCGCCGGATTGTCCATCGAGGAAGGGCTGCGAATTCTGGGTATTAAAAAGGGAAAAAGGCGAAAAGAGCGCCTTGAAGGACTCCTTAAAATGGTGGGCATGTCTCCGGACACCGCAGATCGATATCCCCATGAATTCAGCGGCGGACAGCGCCAGCGCATTTGCATCGCACGTGCCCTGAGCGTGGACCCCTCACTGGTTGTATGTGATGAACCGATCTCGGCTCTGGATGTATCCATACAGGCCCAGATCATTAATCTTTTAAAAGATCTTCAGGATCGCCTGGGATTAAGCTATCTTTTCATCTCTCACGATCTCAATGTGGTGAGTTATCTGTGCAGCACGATTTCTGTCATGTACAAAGGCCGGATCATGGAGTCCGCACCCGCGGAGGAGCTTTTTGAAAACCCTTGTCATCCCTATACCATGTCACTGCTTTCGGCCATTCCCGATCCCGTGCCGGGTAGAAGACGTAAAATAGAACTCGTAGAACCGGATCTTTCTGATTTTCTTATGACCTCCAAAGGATGCCGTTTTCAGGGAAGGTGCCCCATCGAGGAACCCCGTTGTCTGGAAGAGAAAATCGGCTTTGAAAAAGTAGGAGAAAAACACCGGGTAAGATGCTGGAAAGCTGCAAAGAAATAAATAAAAGAAATTTTGAATCATTTAATTGTTGCAAGGAGGCTTTAAGATGGAACCTGTATTGCTGGATAAAGACGGCCCCGTGGCGTGGCTTACCTTAAACCGGCCTGAGAAACGGAATGCACTTTCTTTGGAATTGATGACAACTATGCTGGATAAGCTAAAAATTATAGAACAAGATCAGGATATCCGTGTGGTTGTCATCAGGGGAAACGGCCCGGCGTTTTGTGCGGGGCATGATCTTAAGGAAATGGTCGGATCAGACCTGAATGTCAAGGATTTTGACAAGATTTTTTCAGTATGCGCAGAAATGATGCAAACGCTTTTCAAACTGCCGCAGCCGGTCATTGCTCAGGTTCACGGCATCGCAACGGCAGCAGGATGCCAGCTGGTTGCCGCCTGCGACCTTGCCATTGCGGAAACCGGTGCGAAATTTGCCACCCCGGGGGTAAAAATAGGTCTTTTCTGTTCCACCCCTTCGGTTCCCCTGGTTCGGGTTGTGGGGCGACGAAGGGCTTTGGAAATGCTCTTGACGGGTCGTTTTATTTCTGCCGAGGAAGCGGAACGGTTCGGACTCATAAACAGAATAGTTGCTCCGGACAAGCTTGTGGAACAAACCGGAAACTGGGCCATGGAAATCGCTCAATACAGCCGGTATACGCTTGCTTTTGGAAAGCGAACTTTTTATAACCAGGTGGACCTGGATACCCCGTCAGCTTACAATTATGCCACCCGTGCAATTGTGATGAACTGCCTGGCTGAAGATGCGCAAGAAGGTATGTCGGCTTTTCTGGAAAAAAGGAAGCCCGAGTGGAAGAATCGTTGAAACGCTTCAGAGAGACCCGAGATGACCAGACGCAGGCCAAAATATTTTTGAACATCACTATAGACGAGTCTGTTGATTAATGAGGATTTTCGTTCAAGATCAAGGCATGCGAAAAAAATAACCACAGGCATATATTTGATATTCCGAGGATTATTTTTTGAGCATAACGCAGAGATTGTGCGAAAAGA
>Ga0114919_10003086_pt1 | contig 13468 bp, 7 predicted proteins | sample BlataG_FD_88682 | JGI IMG/M metagenome (GOLD analysis project Ga0114919, IMG submission 88682) | Deep subsurface microbial communities from Black Sea to uncover new lineages of life (NeLLi) - Black_00105 metaG | ecosystem: Environmental > Aquatic > Marine > Oceanic > Sediment | place: Atlantic... | reverse complement strand
GAAGCCGACTCGCCAAAGCGTTCTGGGAGATCCTCTCGCAGAACGATCGCCGCTGCAACGTGGTGGGGTTCCCCTGGACCGAGCCGGCGGAGGAAACGAACGGAGTGTTCGTCAGTCCCGGCTTCTTCCGAGCCGTCCCCCAGAGCTACCGAACGTCGCGGCCCGTGCCCGAGGGCACGGTCTGCCCGTTTGATCGCGCCGATGACCTCAAGGACTTCATCGTCTCAATGGCGGATATCGACCCCCAGACCATGGCGCTGTTCGTGCCGCGGTTGAAGGAAGTGGACCCGGAAGACCGGCGACTGACAACGATAGCCGTAAGTCTTGCCAGGGCCCTGTCGGTCCACGCGGCGGCGACCTGGCTGATGGAGAACACCGACTGGGACGTAACGGCGGTGAACTACCCGGTCATCGAACTGCTGTGGGGACACTTCCTCAGGTACAGCCAACCACGACTGGGCTGGGTGGATGAGCACGAGGCCGACCTGTTCGGCGAGGTCGGGCCGGGCGCCGTTCGGTTATGCGACCTTCTGCTGGGCAGGCTCTTGGAGCTGGCCGGCGAAGATACGGCGGTGATCCTGTACTCGGCGCGGTCTTACTTGTCGCACGAGCACATTGAACGGCAGTACCTCTCGCCCGGCGCCGTGCCGAGAGAACGATTGTGTCAGCCGCAGGGCATCTTCGCGATGCGTGCAGGCGGCGTCCGCACCGACGAGCTGGTCCACAGCGTAAGCAGCGTGGACCTGTGCCCTACGATGCTGCACCTCAGCGGCGTCAAGCCCGGTGCGGACATGGACGGAAAACTCCTGTCCGGGGCGTTCACCGAGCCGCCCGCCAAGGTGGAGACCGTCGAATCCTGGGACGCCGTGCCTCCGCTCCGCCAAGCTGATCCTGACCGGCAGGCGCCGGAAGAAGCAGTAGCGGGAGCCGGCTTCTTCGCATCCTACCGGGCCACTCCGGCGCGGCGCATAACAATGGACAATGCCTGGGCGCTCGCCGCGACGCTGCTGGGCACGTTCCGCCGCCCGATGGCCTTGCCGCTGCTGATCCGCCTTTACTATGCCAATCCGCTGCAAATCGACAAGGCTGCCGTGACGGCCGAGGCGCTGTACCTGGCCGGTCAGATGTCCGCGGCAATGGCCATCATGCAGCCCGTGGCCGACACGTTCCCGGACACGCCGGTCGGACAGTTCGCCGCAGGCCTCATAGCGCTTCACAAAGGGCACACATACAAGGCGCTGGACCTTTTCGAGCAGTCCGGACAAGGCAAGCTGCAAATCCCTCAGTTGTTCTTCTATCTGGGGCGCGCGTGCCTGATGATAGACCGCCTGCCCCGAGCCGTGGCGGCGTTCCAGCAGGCTGTGGAAATCGATCCGGGCTTTTACCACGGCCATCTGGGCCTGGCCGAAGCGTTGTACCGGTCCGAGCAGTTCGAGGCCTCGGCGGAGGCGGCCCTGGCGGCGGTGTCGGTCTCTTTCGCCGAGCCGGCCGGCCACGTCGCCCTTGGCTGCGCCCTTGCCAGCATGGGCAAAACCGACAACGCCAAACAGGCGTTCCAGACGGCGGCCAAGGTCGATCCGGCCAACCGACCCGCCCTGGCCGCACTGGACGCCATCGAGCGCGGAATCTCGCCCGTCCCCGGGCCGGGCGAACAAGGCCGCCAACCACTGCCCGGCGAGCCGCCCGACCAGCCGACCGACGCCCAGCGGCAGCAGGCGTCGGCCATAGATGACGCGGTCCGGCAGGCCCTGCATGAAGCGGCTCAATGGCATGGGCGATTCGTGGAGGACCTCGCCCAAGCGGACGGCCAGTTGGACGAGTATCTTGCCGCCAACGCCGCCGCCCGGGGCGTGGCACCGCCGGACTCCCGCGCCGCGGTGGCCAGTGAGCTCGCTGAGACGGACTGGACGATCAGGCCGCCCATTCCCGCCGATCAGCCGGCCCTGCGCCGCATATTCGAAGAGCCCTTCGCCGACCCATGGAGCCGAGAGGTCCTCCTGCTGCACCCGACGGGCACGGGCGACATCCAGGGCGCCGTCGCGCTGACTGTCGGCGACGATTTCGGCGAATCGGTCAGGCTAAGCTTGTCCCTGCGCGCCGAAGAAAGCGGCACGGCCCGGGCGGGCAAGGAGGAGGACTTCCTGCTGACTTTGCTGCTTCGCGCGGCGACGGCTCGCGCCGCCGCCGGCGGCGTGAAACGGGTGACTTTTGGGTTCTCCGACGAGCAGCCACACCTGGTATTGCAGCAGTGCCTGGAGCGGCTCGGCTTCGAGGCCGCCCTGACCCAGGGCGTCTACCTGATGGACGTGAAGAGGTTCAGGGACCGCTGCCTCGGGCTGGTGGAACGCTACAGGCGGCGCAAGAAGATCCCCGACAATATTCAACTCCTGCCGCTGGGACAGGTGCCCTGGCGGAAGGTCGACGAGTTCCTGAGGCAATGGTTCATCGACGGCGCCGGCGCGCCTTCTCACGAGCTTTCGCCCAACGTTCCGCAAGTGATGCTGCGGGACGGCGAAGTGGTCGCAGCCTTCGTCGGGCAAAGGAAGAGCGATGAGACATTCCTGGTCACTCGGCTGGGCGTAGTGGACGACCTGCGGGGCCTGTGGGCAACGCCGTGGCTGATGGGCAACGGCGCGCAGGTGGGGCTGGACGACGGGCATACGATGATCGAGTTCCGCGCCGACGAGAAGAAGTTCCCGGACTTCGTGAGGATCGCCCGTCACACGGGCGCAAAGCTCATCAACACCCACTACACGATGAGCCTGCCGCTGGTCGCCCCCTGGCCGCGCCCCCAAGGCGGCGAGGCGCCTTGACTGCACCAGCTGCCAGGCTACAACCCACGCGCCGCGAGCGGCTGAAGGCTGTGGATCATCGGAGAGGTCTGGGGTGGTCGTTGGCCGGCGCCTGTCCGAGGAGCCACAGCAGCATGAGAGCTCTGTTGGGGTCCTCCTTGCCGACGATGACGGGCACGCCCGCCTGCGGGAATCAACGTAAGCCCTGCCGCTGCGTCAACCGGTGGTCTCAGGTTTCACTTGTCCACGCCGATAGTACAGTAGTAGGTTACTGCTGAGAGAGCCGGTATGGACATCGCCAGCCAACTGCAATCGCATCCGCTGTTCGCGGGGTTCTCGCCGGAGGCCCTGGCCGAGGCCGTCCGCGCGGGCATGGCCGTCACCTACGAGCCCGGAGAGATGTGCATCCACGGCGGGGAGGCGGGCGAGGTGTTCGGCGTTCTGATATCAGGCCGGCTGGAGGCCGTGCGAGGCCACAACACGCCGCAGCGCGAGGTCCTGGGCGCCATCGAGCCTGGCGAGTGCTTCGGAGAAATGTCGCTGCTGACGGGCAACCCCTCCAGTGCCGACGTCGTCGCCGCCGAGCAATCTCATGCCGTCGTGTTCCTACAGGAGGCGATATCCCCGCTGATCGCCGTCAACGGCGAGGCCGTGCGGTTCCTCACGCGGCTGATGACCGCTCGTCTGGCGCCGGCAGCCGGGCGGGAGACCCCGCCCAGGCCCGAGGCTGCGCGATTCAGCCTGGGGGCGTTTGCGCCCATGCGCGTGCTGTCGCTCAGTTGCCGCCGCAACGACATGCGTTACGCCTACTTCGACACGACCAGCGAACAGGCCCTCGCCCGCGGAGAGGCAAGCGGCCTGGGCGAAGCCGGCCAGGCCGCCCACACCTACCTGGGCCCCAAGGGCCGACGCGAAAGCGCAGTAACGCCGGCCACGCACGACAAGGCGCTGGCCGACGTGTTCGCCGCCCTGACAGATGGCGACGGCGGGGTGATTTCGGCGGTCTCCGATTTGTCGGCCATCGGGCACCGCGTGTGCCACGGCGGGCTTCAGTTCAACGGGCCGGCCCTGGTGGATGAGGACGTGAAGAAGGAAATCCGCGCCCTGGCCGAGCTGGCGCCCACGGAGAACCCATACAACCTTCAGGGCATCGAAATCTGCCAGGTCCTGGCCGAGGGCGTGCCCCAGGTGGCGGCGTTCGACACGGCCTTTCACTTGAAGATGCCCCAGGCCGCCTACACCTACGCCCTGCCGCACGAGTTGGCGCACGATCCCATGCTCCGGCGGTTCGGCTCCCACGGCATATCCCACAAGAGCGCCGCGCGTGCGGCGTGTGCGTTCCTCGGCGCCAACATCGAAGTGATGAAGATCATCGTCTGCCACCTCGGCAGCGGTGCGTCGGTGGCGGCGATAGATTGCGGGCGGTGCGTCGACAACAGCATGGGCCTCACTTCCCTGGAGGGGCTGGTGATGGCCACTCGCCCCGGCGACCTGGACGCCGGGCTGATTCTGCACCTCATCGCTAATCGCGGCATGGACGCCGAGCAGCTCACGCAGCGCCTCTACACGGAGTCAGGCCTGCTGGGGCTGTCGGGAATATCCGGCGACGTGCAGACGGTGCTGGCCGCGGCCGACAATGGCCACGCCGATGCGCTACTGGCCATCGGGGTGTTCTGCCGGCGGGCGAGGAAGTACCTGGCCTCCTACATCGGGCTGCTCGGCGGGGCCGACGCGATAGTCTTCACCGGCGGCGTCGGCGAGAACGCCCCCGGCGTGCGGGCGCGTATATGCCAGGGCCTCGACCGCATGGGAGTACAGCTTCACGAGGCCAAGAACCGCAGCGTCTCCGTCGAGCCGGGCGAGGTCGTCGAGATATCCCCCTCTCATCCAGCCACGCGCTTGCTCGTCGCCGGCGGCAACGAGGAATACTCCATCGCCCGCTCGGCCGTCCGCGCGCTGGCCCTCCAGAGGGTCACAAACGTCATCCGCCTCCACCAAAGGCCGATCCCCGTCAGCCCATCGGCACACCACGTACATCTGACGCAGGAGCATGTCGAGCAACTGTTCGGCCCGGGACACGAGCTGACGTGGTATGCCGACCTCAGCCAGCCCGGGCAGTTCGCCTGCCAGGAGCAGGTCAGCCTGCTGGGCCCAAAGGGCCGAATCGACCGCGTACGCGTGCTGGGCCCGGCCCGGCCGGAAACCCAGGTCGAGATCGCCCGCACCGAGGAGTTCAAGCTCGGCATCGACGCACCGATCCGCATGTCGGGCCAACTGGAGGGCACGCCGGGCATCACGCTGGAAGGCCCGGCCGGGACGGTCGCGCTCGACCACGGCGTGATCTGCGCGATGCGACACATACACATGTCGCCGCAGGACGCCATGGAGTTCGCCGTCCGCGACCACGACCGCGTGCGAATCCGCGTGCCCGGCGAGCGGTCGCTGATATTCGGCGACGTGATCGTCCGCGTCAGCCCGGACTACCGCCTGGACATGCACATCGACACGGACGAGTCCAACGCGGCCGAGCTCAGCCCCGGCGCGGTGGGCTACCTGGACTCCATCCAGGAACGGGCGTATGCGTCGTAGGGTCAAATGCTAAATGCTGAATTCAAAATGACAAATGACTGCTGCACGCGGGCCGTACCCCCCTCACTCTGAGTCTAGCAGGTCCGGCCATGTCTCCCTTATGTTCCTGTAGAGATCACAATAGACATTCCACGCGGAAGTGCACGCCTTGCCATGAGCATTCAGTTCACGAGAAAAATCTCTGCCTACGACCCCGGAAGAGCGTGTGAAGGTCCGCCTCCCCGGGTTATCTGGATCGGGGGAGCAACACTGGGCGATCGTGATCGTCTTGAGCAGTTCCCTGTGAAACTGCGAGAATAGCCGATTTCGTTTCTCACAGATGAACTCCCCCGCCAAGCTCCTGAACTCTTCCACGCCCCGCCATACTCTTTCGTAATCCGCTTGTAAGTACTCCGACCTCCTGAGACCAGTCAAGAATCCTTCCACGAGTTCAGACGGCAATTTGTGTAGGAAGTCTCTTGCTCGCCTTTTGTCATAGGCCTGTTGTCCGTCAGTCAGTTCTTGCTGCTCAGAGGGATCCAACATCTTTCCGGGGCTTGGTGTTGACGCCAACGCAGCCTGAAAACCGCCCTTTGTACGCCAATGGTCACCGGCTCTATTCACGGCACACCCACCAGTCTCTAGTCGCGTGGCAATCTGATTTCTCTCGCCACCATCATCGCCCTTTGGAAATCGAATAACATGGCGTCCCTTCAAATCGCTAAAAGACTTAACATTTCCGAGTTCGACTACGATGGTCTGCTTTGGAAAGCGTGCCAACGCCATTCCTGTCTCAAAAAGGACATTAGGTCGAGCTTGGCCCCTTACGTTTGTTTCGTCCGGCCCGTCATTCTCTTTACACCAGGCTTCGTTAAGTCGAACATCATCATCCGGGGTCATCAGGACCACGACCGCCTTCGCGGAACCAAGGGCACTTTCCACTGTCTCGCCCGTATAGGGCAACGCGTTACCTGTTCCTTGCACGCATACTGGCCATTCCAGCGGATTGAGGTCAAGAGCGCGAAGAAAGTCAAACATCGCTTCGTTGGCCTGGTCATTTCGCCCGTGAACAACGAAGACCTTTCTCGGATCGACAGCAGTTGCCGGTGATTCTTTCTCTTCAGCCATTGCATCCTCCTTCATGCGAATCTTGTGCTTCGGTTGCAGGAAGGCCTCGGACCCACTCCGCGACTTTGCCAAATCGAGCCGTTCATCCTCATCGAGCAGGTCCAGGTGCCCCCTTACTTCCTCAAGATCAAGATCAACCTTCGTAGCTATGTCCTGATCCGAAACATATCTGCTTCCCGCGCCTTGGAGATCGGCTATCGCTTCAAGAATCTTCTGTCGGACGGTCATACTTGCTCCCATCTCCCTGGGAAAAGTCTACCACGCTATCCGAAATGTTACCACACCCCTGTGGCACCTGCGACCGTTCCGAAGGCTTTAGACATTAGTCCTTACACCTTAGACATTCCGCCTTTCCATTTAGCATTTTGGATTTGGCATTTAGCATTCAGTCAGCCGCCCGGCTGATTGAACGGGCAGGCCTTGATGCAGTTGGAGCAGCTCGCGCCGTTGACCCGCCAAAAGGCCAGGCACTTATCGGCGTTGACCTGCCACTTGATTGCGCCGGGGTTGCTGGCCGGCGTTGGGGCCTCGGCCGTCGGCTCGCCTGTCGTGATGGCCCGGGCCGGGCAAGCATCGGCGCAGAACGTGCAGTCGTCGCAGCGCTCAGCTGCGCCGAAGGAAACCGGCTCGTCGCACGTCAGCGGGGCATCGGTGAACACCTTGCACAGGCGCACGCGCGGGCCGAACCGTTCGGTTATCAGCATTCCGTTTCGGCCCATCTCGCCGAGCCCGGCGTCGATGGCCAGCGGCACGGACAGGGCCGTGTCGTTGCCGCTGGGTATCGCGCGCCAGCCGAGCCGCCGCAGGTGCTCGGCCAGGCCTGTCGCAGCCAGTGCGGCCCGTGAGTAGCCCATGCCCGTCGCCGCCGTCGCCCGGGCAGTGGGCGATTGGGCGATGCCGTCGTAGTCCATCTCGACCGCCATCACGACGGCAGTGTCCATGCCCGCCGGCAACGGCTCGTCGGCTTCGTCATCGACGGCGTACAGCCACAGCGTGTTGACCTTCGTCACGCCGGCCAGCGACGCGCCGAGCACTTCGGCCGCCTGTTTGACCCGCGCGGTGAACTCGGCCCAATCGTCCGGCTCGTACGGCTCGGCTGCGGGCGGCTGCTCGGCATCCTGCCAGGCGCGCTGGAGCACGCGGTCGGCTGCGCAGGCGGCCGCTTGCAGGGCGAAATCCTCCCGCCCGTAGCCTCGCTCGCCCGATGCGATGAGTTCCTCGACCGAGCGGGCCCGCTCGTCGTGGGCTTCGCTGGTGCTGTCCGACCGGGAGCGGGCAAAGGCCACCTTGCGGCGGTCGAAGCGTTTGAGGTCGCTTGTGATCTCGTATGGTCGATCGGCCATGATGCCTCCAATCTGACAGCGGCGGGGCCGCGTGCGATTATGGTATCGCGCAGCCGGCCGTGGTAACAGGCTCAGCTCGCTCCCCGGCCCGAACGCTCAGGCCGAGGGGGCTTGACGCCAGGCGGACGGTCGCCGATAGTGGTGTCTCATCGTTCTCGCTGCCGGTGCGGCGCAGGCCCTTACAGTCCCCTGGGGACGCAGGAGCGCAAGATGGCTACGATACTGGTTCTCTATCACTCTCAGGAGCACGGCAACACACACGCCATGGCCGAGGCCGTCGCCGAAGGCGCACGCGATGTCGGGGCACAGGTAAAGCTGGTCAACACCAACGAGCTTCGCCTGGACATCGACCACTACCGCAAGGTGGACGCCGCGGCGTTCGGCTCGCCGGACTACTACAGCTACATCGCCGGCGGGCTGAAGGTTTTCCTGGACGACTGGTTCATCGCCAAGCAGTTCGACGCGACCGGCCTGGAGGGAAAGCCGTACGCGCTGTTCTACTCGCACGGCGGCGGCGGGGGAGTCCGCGGGCCGCTGGAAAAACTGTTCGACCGCATGGGCACGAAGGTCGGCGAGACGGTGGAGTCTGCCGGCCGGCCCGGCGATGCCACGCTGGATAAGTGCAAGCAGCTCGGCAAGCAACTGGCCGAGGCGGCGAGCAAGTAACGAAAGAATCACCATGCAATACCGACGCGTAGAGAAAACCGGCTGGGACGTTTCGATCCTCGGCTTCGGCTGCATGCGGCTGGTCGATGCGGACACGGCCCGCGCAGCCGTGCACCGGGCCGTGGCGCGGGGGGTGAACTACTTCGACGTGGCCCCCTGCTACTGCGGCAGCAACTCCGAGGCGTGGCTTGGTGAGGCACTGAAGGGCCTGGACCGCAGCAAGCTCATCATCACGGCCAAGAGCTCCCCCGGCAACGGCGGGACGGAGCTGTGCGACTACGACCCGAAGGGCGGCTTCGGCATACGCACAGCCGACCAGGCCCGCCGGCAGATCGAGCGATCCATGGAACTGCTCGGCGTCGATCACCTGGACATGTACCAGCTTTGGGCTGTGCACAGCGATAACGTCTTCCAGGAGGGGCTCAAGAGGGGCGGCTTCCTGGAAGGCGTGCTCAAGGCCCACGAAGAGGGCCTGTTCGACTACATCGGCATGACAACGCACGCCGAGGCAGACGACATCATCCACTTCGTCAAGGACTCGCCGTATGAGTTCGACATGGTCACGCTGCCGTTCCACGCGGTCAACGCCGGCCGGACGAAGGCGATCGACTACCTGGCCCAGCGCGGCATCGGCGTGGCGGCGATGAATCCGCTGGCCGGCGGGCTGCTGACCCGGAAGGTGCCGCTGATGAACGAACTGGCCGCCCAGGCCGGGGCGAAGTCCATGACGGAAGCGGCCCTGCGGTTCGTGGCCTACACGCCGGGAATAACGACGGCGCTGAACGGAATCACCTACGCCGAGCACGCCGAAGAAGGCGCCGAAGCCGTCGCCGCAGGCCCCCTGCCCGACGAGGCCGTAGCAGTGCTAACGCGCCGACTGGCGGAAATATACGAGAGCGTCAACCCGCAGAACCTGTGCACGGCGTGCGGGTACTGCGGCGAGTGTCCCCAGGGCATCCTCGTTCCGAAGGTGTTGGCGGCGTTTACGGACATGCGGATTCCGTCGACGGCCGACGCCGCCCGTGCGGACGTGACCGCCCGACTCGCAGCCGGCGAGGAAGGCTGGGACCCCGCCGCGTGCGACCAGTGCAGGCAGTGCGAGCAGAAGTGCCCCAACAAGATCCCCGTAGTATCGCTGATGGAAGAGGCCGTGCAGGTCTGGCCAAAGCCGTAGGCGCCACAGGAAGCTCACGTATTGCGCCGCTCAGGGCGCAAGAGTAACGGGTCGGCCGTGATGATGGCCGACCCGCCGGTTTCTCCCTCCTGACTGATCTCGTCAGTTCCGGGCCACGCACATAGACCTGGGGGAATGCTACTAGATGTCGCCGCCCTCGTTGATGGCGGAGTAGACCTTGTTGGCCAGTATGCGATACATCACGTCGAACTCGGCGTAGAGAATGCCGCCATCGGCCCGCTCATCTGTGGCGAGCAGCAGGTCCAGCACGGTCATCTCGGTGTAGTCGTCCACGCCGAACACCACGCCACTGAGGCCGACGTTCCACGTGGCAATGCCCACGCCGCTGTCATCTACGAGGAAGCCGTAGCTCTCGCCGACGCTTCCGGCCAGGTTGCCATTGGTCACGTAAACGGCAAAGGCCGTCGCCATCACCTGGCAATCGAACTTCGCCGGGCCTTCAACGGTGCCGTTCCGGCCTTTGATCTTGGCCTTGAACATGTCCCTGTAGAAGGTTGCGACCTCGGCATTGGTCATGCCGCTCAGGTTATTCACGCCGGCGTTGATCCCGTACATGTTCGGGAACGTCGCCGCCAGCCAACTACCAAGGGAACCGTCGACCGACTTCAACAGATTCTGGCCGTTCTTGTTCTGCCAGAAGCCTATGGTGGCCGTCTGGCCCGCCGTGACGGTCGAGCCGGCTTCCGTCCTCTCACCGAAGTTGTAATTCACGCCGTCCTGGTTCTGGTCCAGCGCCACTTCGGTGAACACGTCGTTGCCGGCGACGCCGACAGGCACGCCGTCCACTTCGCCAAGCACATCAACGCCGTCCTCGTAGCCGGCCGGCTGGGTCTCGGTAATCGTGTACTCGCCCGGCCGAAGACCCACAAAGGCGTAAATGCCGTCGGCATCTGTTAGGTCGGTCAGGTCCACGGCCTCGCCGCGGTCGTTCGTGCCCGTCAGTGTGACGCTCACGCCTTCGATGGCGCGCTCGTTGAAGTCGATCAGGCCGTCGTTGTTGAAGTCTTCCCACACGAAGCCGGACACGCTGACAGGAAGCACTTCGCCGAAGTTATAGCCCGTGCCTTCCTCGCCGCCGACCAGGAGGATGTCGCTCAGGACGTCATCACCGACCGACCCGCCGAGGTTGCCGACGGCGTCATCACCGTCCACGTAGTCCAGGGGCTGCGTCTCAGTGATCGTGTAGGTCCCCGGCAGCAGGTCCGTGAACAAATATGACCCGTCGGCCGCCGTGGCCGTCGTCAGCGTCACGCCGTCACCGGTTAGTGTGACGGTGATGGCTTCGATGCCGGCTTCGCCATCGTCCGCGCCGTTGTTATTGGCGTCGTGGAACACTCGGCCGGCCAGCGTGCTGGTCTGGGGCGTCAGTGGTCCGATAGCTCCCAGTGAGCCCTGGGCCTTGCCGCCGAAGTTCACGCTGAAATCACCGGTGAACGTCGAGTTCGGGCTGATCATGGCGACGCCGATGTCCATTCCCACAAACAGCGGCGCCAAGTCGCCGCCGGTTATGGCAAAGCGGAAATCGTACTGGTCCGTCGTGCCGCCGCTGTCAAGGTAGCCGAACTCCAGGATTTCGCCGGTTAGCAGCACGCCGTCGTAGTCGATCACGCCGTCGCGATCTCGATCGATCTGCCCTTCGATGTACAGATCGTCGCCTACCACGCCTCCTATGAGATTCCCGGCATTGTCCACCTGAATGTGCAGTTGGAAATCACGCGGCGGCATGACCGCGGCAGCCTCGGTAGCGGCGAAGCGGATGGCCAGCGGCGTAGCGTCGCTGTCGAACGTCTGCGTCGCCGCGTCATAGGCAATAACACCCGTTGCATCATAAGGCATCTGCGGGAACTCAAGGTCCACGCCGATCAATGACAGCAACAGGCGGTCTTCCAGCCTCTCTAGTGTCGGGAGAGAGGCTTCCCGTTGCTCAGTCCGGTCGCTGGTAGCCCGGCCGAGCAGCTTGTTTACCATTTCTGTCAGCATGTACATATCTCCCACACGGGTTGTTTGATGTGCTTCCATGCCCTTGTCCGGCAGGCCGGTTCCCTCCGGGCCGACCTCCTTTCCGCACGTATTCACATAGGGCGAGGCGTGTGCTGCTAAACTTCGAGCGAGATATGTTTGTTAAGCTGAGCGAGAAGTGCGCCGGCGCCGAATCATTGCAAGCCCGCCAAGGATGAGCAGGCTCATGGTCGCAGGCTCGGGGATGTCGGCCTTGCCGCCTCCGGCGTTCTCGAAATCGTACAGGAGGGTGTCCCAGCCGACCGGCAGCGAGTATTGCCCTTCGCCGTCGAACAGACCGGCCAGAATGACGGACACGCCGCCGCTGTTGGTCATGTCGCCGGTGGCATTGCCGAAGACAAAGTCGAACAGGCCGTACCCGCCATAGCCGAACGCCAGCAGGTCGGTCGAGTGGGCGCGTTCGCCTACCTCCCACGTGTCCAGGTCGCCGCCGCTAAAGTCCGTGTCGCCTTCAAGCCAACCGTACATGCCGTCGCCGCCGCCGAGCCAGCCCGTGTCCTGATCGGACGAAACACATAGGCTGCCGCTGACGGACTTCCTCTCTGCCTTGTCGATGACCGCCGTCAGGAGGAAGTAGCCCAGGTAATTGTCGGTCGACGTCACTCCGTCGAGCGAGTAGTCCTGAAGCGCCTTCCAGCTTCCCCACGGGTCAAACGTGCCGTATGCGGTCAGCAGACCGTCGCTGCCCGCCCCGTCGGCGTCGTAGGTAACCTTCAGGTCGAACGTCACGAGGATCGGGGGCGTTAGCTGAACGTCCAACAGATCTGCCTGAGCTGCGCTGGCGCAGACACTCACAATCACTAGAGCGGCCGCGCACATTCCTAGACCTCTCATCTCCATACTTCCTTTCCATCCGTAACCAAATGTACAGTTGCCTCCAACTGGCCCGTATTCTACCACGCATGGCGGTTATTGCAAGCATTTGTCGCACTTTTTTCAAGAATTCGGGCGATTTTGGCGGCTGCTGCTTTGGCCGATCAGGCCTGAAGATGTCCCGCGACGCAACTGTAAGCGTTGTAAGATAACGCGCTTATCTCTGGCGCCTTTGAGCGCCCGCCCTGTCCGCCGCTTCAGGCCTGCTTGGCGACCGATTTGCAGAGCCAAGTAGGGCAACAGTTCTTTCGCGTTCCCTGGTCGCAGCATTGGCTGGTCGTCGGCCCGCCACTTGCCCGCCCAGCCCGTCGACTGTACCATGCCACCAACGGTAACGATAAGGAGACCGCCATGACGCCACGCGAGGCAGTGATCGCACAGATCGACCATCAGGAAACGCACCCCGTGCCTTACACGATCGGCTTTGAGGGAGACTTCGACCAGCAGCTCAACGAGCACTACGGCTCGCCGGATTGGCGCGAGCGGATCGTGCAGTACATGACCTCCGTCGGCGGGATCGACACGCAGATGCGGCAGTACGTCGAGGGCAACCCCATCGCCTACGACGCATTCGGCACGGCCTGGCGGCTGGACCTCCGCCCGTTCCACCTGGAAACTCCGGGGCTCACCGAGCCGTCCTTCGATAACTGGCAGTTCCCGCCGATCGAGGACTTCCTCACCAAGGCGGCCGAGTCCACGGCCGACGCCCAGAAAACTGTCGACGAGAACCCCGACACGTATCACCTGATCTACATGGGCTGGGGACTGTTCGAGGAGTCGTGGGGCATACGCGGGTTCAACAACGTGCTGATGGACTGCATCGCCGAGGAAGACTTCTTCGGCGAGCTGCTGGACAAGCTCACCGAGCTGTTCCTGGCGCTGGT
>Ga0114919_10003084_pt1 | contig 13470 bp, 16 predicted proteins | sample BlataG_FD_88682 | JGI IMG/M metagenome (GOLD analysis project Ga0114919, IMG submission 88682) | Deep subsurface microbial communities from Black Sea to uncover new lineages of life (NeLLi) - Black_00105 metaG | ecosystem: Environmental > Aquatic > Marine > Oceanic > Sediment | place: Atlantic... | reverse complement strand
TCTTGTCAGAACCATTGCAAAACCAAGCAGTTTTCCGGTCATCATCTCCATAAATCAGTGTCCAATATTCTGAATGTGGCCGAAAATGTCGTTGGCAAATCTAAGCATCACCTGGAGCATCCAACCGCTGAAAAGCAACATTACAACACCAACAGCCAGAAGCTTTGGAACTATCGTTAAGGTCATATCGCGTATGGACGTAACTGCCTGAAGCAATGTTACCATTACCCCCACTATCATACAGGTTATCAAAATCGGCGCGGCCAAAAGCAAAGCCGTCTCGAGAGTCTGTCGGCCAAGATAAAGTGCGAAGCTGCTGTCCATCTGTTAAATCCGTACAAAAATTTAATTCCTCATTTGAAACCCAGACTAAGACTCTTCGCCAGCAGCCCCCATCCGTCAATAAGAATGAATAATATCAGCTTGAAGGGCAGCGAAATCATTACAGGCGGCAGCATCATCATACCGGCACTGAGCAAAACGCTTGCAATAACCATATCCACCAGCAAAAAGGGTATAAACAGAAGACAGCCTATCTCAAACGCCGTCCGAAATTCGCTGATAATGAATGCTGGGATTACTATATGCATACTAATTTTCATAGGATTGGCTGGTGCTTCTATCCTGGCCATTTGTACAAAGAGGGCCAAGTCGGACTGCCGGCTCTGCCGCAGCATAAATTCCTTCATACAATTGCCGGCCTTGGCTCCTGCCTGCTGGAAATTAATCTCATTTGCAAGATAGGGCTGAACGGACCTGTTGTTAATCTTGGAAAATGTAGGTGCCATCGTATATAGCGTCAGAAACAACGCCAGACCTACAATAGCAATCGTGGGTGGTATAGTTTGAGTCGTCAAAGCCCGACGAACAAAAGCAAGAACGATGACTATCCGCGTAAATGATGTCATCATCACCAGAAGGCTTGGTAAAATCGCCAGCCCGCTGAAAATGATTACAAGTTTGACAGGGGTTGACCAGTCTTTGCCTTTGGTCTGCTCTGCGGTTGCTTTGTCTATAACGGTCATCAAATCCCCAATGCTCGGGACAGAATTTCCCGACTCCTTTGCCGGGGTAGTATCGCTGCCTTGACCAAACGAGACATCTGCCGATGCAAGAACGACAACCACCAGCAAGAATGCTCTAATAAGCCTAACTGTCATTTATATCTCCCGGTTATCATCTTTAGTTTCTTGAGATGACAAATTCGTCAGAGCATCGGTTACATCCGCTAATGGTGTGATACCTTCGTTTGTACTGCCAACAAGAAGCTGCTGATTTCCTATTTTCAGCAGATGTACCGCCTTTCGCGGCCCAAGGTGCACCGTTTCGATAATGCGAATTTTTTTGCCGGGTAGATTACTAATCTTCGGCAGCAACTTTTTCGAAGTGTAAATCGCCGCCACACCCAGAGCAGCGACAAGCAAAACCGCAGCCATCATTTTCACGAACAGGTCCCAGGTGCTGATACTCCCACCTGAGTAATTGAGGTCAGTCTCGGAAAGTAAATCGGGGCTACGTGATGTTTTTCTCGGTTCAGTTGGCCTTGTTTGAGCCGAGCACATCACCAGCGCACCCCCGCCTACCGCGACCGCTATTACAAACGCAACGATTTTTTTCTTATGACCCAACACGCTAAAAACGCACCAGATATTATTTACGTCTACTTGCTCCGCAAATGGCGTGCCGAAATGCCAAATTCCGCCCACATACCGTGCTAACCGCCTTTTTTTGAAAAAATTGACCGCAGAGTCGGACACATTGTCGAAAAACTTTACAATGTGTAAAGCCTGCCATTTTGCGGAGTCTTGAAACCGGGCCCCGGAGTCTAATCCTTTGCCCTCAGAACTGCGATTAGTATCTGCGACTGACTTGAAATCGGGCTTTCTTCTCCCACCCAATCGCCTCCCGGCCCAGTGCCCCATGAATAAATGCGCCATTTGCCGCCCGAAGGCAGGATATCTTGTAGAAAGTCCGCAACTGCCTGCGCTCGCTTGGCCGACACTATCCACCGTTCCTTATCGGTTGCTTCCTCACCGGCCAGACCAAGCACGTAGAGCTTGACGGGCTCGGAACCGGCACTGTCCTGTAAATCCACACTAAATTTGGTTAGAAACCCTCTTGCTGCTTTATTCACAGTCGCATCACCACGCCGAAACCGAATATTGGTTACTGCAAAATTGCTTTTCTCTGCGACTATTTTCGAACGCATAGTCGTCATAGAATGGCTGACACTTTGAAAAATCCGACGAATGTTTTCTTCCCTTGCATCTATGGTCCTGCCTTTGAACCCCTTGTCCGGGTTCCTTATGAAGTATTTGATTTTGTCTTCGCCAAGATCAGGCTTTTCTTTTCTGCCCGGCAGCATTCCAAGTCCAAGCCCGGTCATTGATTTCAAAAATGAATCCCGACCTATATTAAAGAGCCCCGGATCTTGGGGCTGAGCCAAGCTCAGCAGCATAACAAAGAACGTCAGCAGCAGCGTCACCATATCCGAAAACGTCACGATATACGCTGGCACTTTAGCGGAACTTTCCTTGACTCGTTGACTCTCGCGCTTCAATTATATAAGCTCCGTTCAAGTATAACAATCTCAAGCATACGTTCAGCTTCGGCCTCTGGCCTGCCCCCACCACCGCTCCTAACGTCCTCTTCAGCCACCATACTCGACATGGAGATGCTAAAGCATTTCTTATCAAGACCTTCTTTTGTTGTAAGATACTCCATTACCGCCCATGCCCGCCGCAGACCGAGTTCCTCACTATCTCTTTTGTGCCCCCACCCGTTTTCGCTAATAACTATCCGGCCGGGTACTTCTTTTAGCAACGATGCCATTGGAGCTATAATATCGCGACCCTCGGATGAAATAGCCACCCCTTTCCCCCAAAAAACCTTCTGTGATGAGATTACAAAAACCTTGCGCCTGCGGAAATCCACAGGCTCGGTTTCCTCTTTCAGGTTGTCCTCCTTCCCTCGTGCCAAAGTCAGTTTCTCACTGCCCTCGTCAGGCCCTTCTTCATGTTCTATTTGTGTTGTATGTAAAAAACCGTCTTTGTGCCTTTTGTCCGCCCCGCCAACTGAGGGCAGTGCCTTGGCAAAAATCACCTTCAATTTCCAAAAAACTTTTTCGTCGAAGGATGAAAAACTCAGAAGCAGCACAAAAAATGTCAAAAGCAGCGTCATACAATCACTGAAAGTTACCATCCATTCAGGTGCACCCGGAGCTTCGTCAGCCCCTTCCTGCCTTTTCATGCCCATCATTATATGTTAGCCTTTACTTCTTTCCGCCTGCCCTGGGAAACGTACGCCTGCATCTTTTCTCGAACAGCAGTCGGATTGTCCCCTCGCGCGATAGCGCATGTACCCTCCGCTATCATCTCCATTGCCGTCGTCTCTACTTTGGAATAAAGCCCCAATTTCCCCGCCAGCGGCAGAAAAATCAAATTGGCTGTTAATGCGCCGTAAAAAGTCGTAAGCAAAGCCACCGCCATTCCGCCACCAATCGCCTCCGGCGAATCCAGGCTCCTGAGCATCTGAATCAGACCAATAAGCGTACCTATCATCCCAAACGCAGGAGCAGCAGCGCCCATAAACTCCAGAATCTTTTTGCCCGTTACGTGACGCTCTTGAAGATTGCGGATCTCCAGCCCCATAAAGTCCTCAATGTCCTCGGAAGCCTTGCCGTCTACCAGCATTTGCAACGCCCTGACAAAGAACAAATCGGTTACTTTCGGAATCTCCTGCTCCAGCGCCAATGCTCCGTCACGTCTGTTGATGGCCGCATAATTAACCATTCTTTGAATCAGCTCCGACTGCGGTGGTATCTTCGCAACTATCGTCTTCTTGATTACAGAGAATATCCCCAAAAACTGCGGCAGTGAAAAATGTATAAGCGTAGCACACAGCATTCCCCCTATGGTGATTGCAAGTGACGGAAGATGGATAAATATCTGCCAACCACCACCAATAACGATGGCGCTCGTAATCACTACAAAACCAAGAAGTGTTCCTACTATTGTTGCAATGTCCATAGAGCTACTCTTTCTCGACTATTTGTTGCAATCTCCGGCAAAGAGCCGCCGCAAGTTTTGGCTCAGATGTCACTAACTCCGCCAGCAGCTTGGCCCGGGTTCGTTCGGTCATATAGTGCAGAATCTTTACTGCGTCATCGAGGTTATTGCCTCCGCTGCCTGTCTGCATCTTGCTCAAATTGACCAATATCTCACTGGCGCTGGCGGCAGGCATCTTGTCGTAGGTAGCTGCTGTTGACACCAGGTTGGCCTTTTCCGCCTGGGCAATCTCAACTCTGCTCTTAAGCAGCTTGTCCCGCTCGCTTCTGAGCCTGGCAACGCTTGAAGCAAGTTCCACGCGCAGATTGTTAAGTTCTTCAATATCACTCTTAATCAGGTTCTGTGCTATTTGAAGCCTTTGTTCCCGCACCGCAAGACTTTGCAGCTTATCGTTATACTCTTGTATTTTTCCCTGAATGTCATAGATAAGGCTCTTTAGTTGTTTTTCCGTCATAGCTCTTTTCATCTTATCCCCAACGGGACCAGATGCTTCCAACTGTGCCAGCGCCGCCTCTGCTCCTTGGCTCGAAACAGTTGACTCATCCGACACATTGTGCTTGTCCGCAGGAGTTGTCTTAGTTAAAAATGCAAAGGCAAATGCCCCCCCAAAGCTTACCAGTCCTGCCGCCGCTGTAATTAATAGTTTCTTATTCACTGCTTTATCTCCTACCTTCCCGCTGCAACCTCGATTTTGTCGAGACCACAAAATCTTAAACTTTATTTTGTCCTATTATCTTCCGTGCAAAACCAATTGTTGCACCCTCGTCCAGCTCTTTCTGCTCAAGTTTTTCTTGTTCCTTTATGAACTGCATTTTTGCTTTTTCTCGCAGCTTCTCCAAACCTTCGTTAAACCTTTTAAGCTTTAGAACCTCAACAATTTTTTCTCGCTGTTCCGATTGAAGCCTGCGTTCTTTTCCTTTCAGTTTCTTAATCAGTTCATCATTCGTTGCGGCCCACTTCAAAAAAAACTCTTGCTGGCCCAATCGCCTCTTCGGCTTCTTCCCAGCTATTTCTGAGATTATGTCTTCCAATATTCCTTTCTGCGTCAGTAGCTCCCCTCGCGCCTGGGCCAGTTTTTCCGTTAGCTCAAGCAATTCTGCCCTCTTTATTTGTTCGGCCTTTCTCTTTATGTCGAGAACTCGCTGCAACCGCCATGCAAATCTTCTCATTCAATTTCAAATCTTCAGCTATCGATACTTAACAGTTTATCCCAGGCTCGCGTAATATCTTTTAATCGCCTCACAGTCTCTTCAAAATCCGTCCTCTGTCGAACAGGTTGAATAAGAAAGTTGTTTATTCTGTCAATCAAAGCTATCGCTCCGTCAATACGCCGATTGCTTCCTGGAGAAAATGCTCCGATGTTTATCAAATCTTCAGCGTCAATATAGGTGGCATATATCTCCCTAAGCTTTTGAGCGACGGCTTTGTGCTCCTTGCTTGCCACCATGGCCATCAATCGGCTCACGCTTGCCAAAATATCGACAGCAGGATAATGTCCCCTGTCTGATAGTTTTCTTGACAGGATTATATGCCCATCCAGCAGGCTTCGTGCACTGTCTGCCACCGGATCAGTCAAGTCATCATTCTCAACCAGAACCGTTAGAATACCGGTAATACTGCCGCTCTCGGCGCATCCCAGACGTTCGATCAGTCTCGGCATCAGCGAAAATACGCTTGGACAATAGCCCTTTGTCGCAGGAGGCTCGCCCGCGGCAAGACCTATTTCACGCTGGGCCTGCGCGAACCGCGTAAGCGAGTCCATCATAAACAAAACATCATTGCCCTTGTCTCTGAAATACTCGGCGATTGTAACCGCCACAAAACCCGCCTTTACACGCTGAATCGGCGGTGAGTCCGATGTGGCAATGATAACCACGCTTCGAGCCAAACCCTCTGGACCAAGGTCTTCTTCCAGAAACTCCCTCACCTCCCGGCCGCGCTCCCCTATCAGTCCTACAACATTGACTGCCGCCTCACTTGAATTCGCAATATCACCCAGAAGCACGCTCTTGCCCACACCACTGCCTGAGAAAATGCCCACTCTTTGTCCCTTGCCACAGGTCAGCAGTCCGTCTATTGACCTGATACCCAAGGCCAAAGGCCTTGTAATTCTCTCCCGGCTCAATGGCGGCGGACCACTTGCGTCTAAGGCTTTTTTCTCCGTTCCCTCCAATGGCCCTTTATTGTCGATAGGTTCTCCCAGCCCGTTTACCACTCTGCCAAGGACATTTTCACTCAAGCTAATATAGCGTGGAGTAGTCCGCGTGGTTACTGTATCGCCCGGCGATATCCCCTCTATATGTTCTAACGGCAGCAGAATAAGCCGGTCTCCCTGAAAACCCACCACTTCTGCCAGCACACGCCGGCCGTCCCCGATATGGATACCGCAGAGTTCACCCAACCCTACCATCGGACCGGTAGATTCAACCTTCAGACCTGACACTCGCACTACGGTCCCCCGACAATCCAGCAGATTCACCTCGCGCAGTGCCGAGTGAAATTTCTCAAAATCTACTGAACAATTGCCTACCTCACTGGCTGTCATGAATTATCCTGCCTCTTCAAGTGCTTTACCAATTCGTTCCAGATTTTCGTCAATCAGCGATTCGATTATTCCTTTTGGACTCTCAAGCCGACATTCTGCACGACCAACATTTGAATCAGCGACAAACTTAATACCAGCCAAAGTGTCGGCGGCATCAGCTTGCAGGGCCTTCTGGCATTGAGCGTGGTCCTCGGGATTCAAATGCACCACCACATCCTGATGTGTTGGGGCGTTTTTAAGCGCTTCTTTGACGATAGTTTCTATTTCATAGTCACCCTCCTGGATTTTTTGAACTAATATTTTTCTGGCGATTTCCACAGATAATTTGGCAATCTGCTCTGTGTTCTTCTCGAATATGTTTTTTTGAAAGTTGTCTATTTTGTCAACTACACCCTGTAGCACCTGACATACCTGAGCAAGGCTTTCTTTTTGCGCTTTCAGCAATTCATCTGCTTCGGCACACGGTATGCCAGAGTCCTCCGCAGCCTCATTCATCAGATTGACCGAGGCAATCGGCTTTTCAAAACGCATTGTAACCGTTGACAACATCCTATTACCTTGGCAAGAGTCTAAGTGTACCTTCTTCGTTGGCCTTTCGCAGAGGACCGATAACTCCTTCCCTTGCATCAAGAATCTCTTTTTCAAGCGGTTCCTGCATCAGTGAAGCTTCTTCATCGAGTGCCTCAGCGGCCCGCTCAGATATGTTGGAGCGTATCTTCTGCACTATCTCATTCTCAGCACCATAGAGTGCTACCGCCAACTGCTTTGATTCCACCGACCGCAGTGCTTCCTGCAAAGAGCGGTCTGCTATCGCCGTGATATCTTCCCACGTTATCATTAGATTCCTTACCATTGCAGCCGTATCTTCATCATGCTTTTTGACCTCGTCGAGTAGTTGGTCTCGCAATTCCTTTTCCAGACCACTTAACACAATGGCAAGTTTTCGCAAAGTTTCTTTTTGTTTCGTTGGTCTTTCCAGAAAAACCTGTCCTCCGAGGCGACTCAGCCGTTCGCTAACCATAGATGCCATCCGTCGCTTTACTTCTCCTCCCAGCGACTCAAGATTCACCATCTTGCCCACCGCCTTGATACGAACGTCCTCTCTTAAAAGAGGCAAAACCTCCTGACTTTTGGTCGGAGCCAGCTCTGACAATACCACAGCAATCGTCTGTGAGTGTTGACCCTCCAGCGCAAGAACCAATTCATCCGTACCGGCCGAACGAATATCGGCAAACGGGTCTTTCTTTCCTGTCAGGCTTCTTATATGACCTTGAATTTCCTCCGCCTTGCTTTTACCAACTATGTTTACCAGCATCTCATTGAGGAAACTTTTTACAGTGATCCCCTGCTCTTGGCTTGTTCGAAGTAACTTACAGAACTCCTGTGCAACTCTTGCTTCCTGCTTTGTGCTCCGTTGGCCCGGTGTATCAATTTTCGCAAGTTCCACGGCAATCTCTTGGATATCCTCCGCTGGTAGCCCCTCCAAAAGCTTGGCGACACTTTCAGCATCAAGGCCCATTAGCAGCATCGCAGCTTTTCGTTTACCCGCCAATGCCACTTGTCTTTTACTCCTTCTCTTCAATCCAGTTAGAAAACAGTTGCTTCACCTGCGCAGGATTGCTCTGTAAAGCGCCGGCTATTTGTCTGCGCAGCACCGATGGCTCAGAACTCTCAGCCGAAGCCGGCAAAAGACCCGCAGACTCCCCTGCTCCGGCCAACCGCTCGGCCTGTGCGGCAGAGCTCGCCTTTTTCTTCGCACCTCTGAATACCCACAGAACAAGCAGTGCGCAAATCCCCGTAATACCTAAAGAAGCCTGCCGCGCAATTGCCAAATAACGAGGCCACTTAGATGGTTCCTCCTCAATAAGAGATTCAATCGGACGATGAAACCTCGCCTCAACTACCTTAAGTGAGTCTGTCTCCTTAAGCCCGAGAGCATTTTTGATGAGATCTTGCACGTCCTCCGACGACATTATCTTTGCTGGCTCACCGCCGGCCGCCGCTTCGTTGGCATCAGCACGCGATAAGTCTACAACCGCTGCGACCGAAACAGATATTATGTCGCCCGGCAAATCAACTTTTTGCTCAACAGTTTTGCCTACCAAGTATTTGGTCAAGATTGTTTCGTCCGTCTTTGTGCCGCCTGGTATGGCCGGCTCACCTTCGCCACCTGCGGTAGCAGCGTCCTTTTCAGAATTGGTTTTAATCTCTTCTTCCGTAACAACTTTTTTGCTTGGGTCGTACGTTTCTGTAACAAGATTAGCGCTGGTCATATCTATAACCGCGCTGACTCGCACTTTAGCCCGGCCTGACCCTAAAACAGCCGTCAGCATATCTTCAACCTTGGCCGCCAGATTTTGCTCCACTCTCTCCCTGTAATCCTGAACGGTGCTCGCACCGTTGTCTAAGGTCTGGTCCGACTCACGCGAAAGAAGACGTCCTTCACTATCTATCACGGTTACATTTTCAGCACGCAGGCCATCGATGCTCCCGGCCACCAGGTGCGTAATTGCTGCTATATTCACGCTGCTCGACCTATACCCCGGTCGTAGTTGAAGAATCACCGAAGCGCTTGTTTCTTCCCCTTCAGAGGAAAACAGTGTCTGCTTAGGGCTTACTATATGAACCCGTGCATGAACCACACCATCGATCATTTGGATACTCTTGGCCAGTTCCTCCTGCAGTGCACGCTTGAGGTTGACATTTTGAACAAATGGGCTGACACCGAGTTTTTCATCGTCAAATATCTTGTAACCGCCCTGAGTATCTGCTGGAAGACCCTCTTTTGCCATATCCAGACGAAGCTGATACATCTTTGTTTTAGGGACAAAGATGCTTCTTCCGCCATTTCGCAGTTCGTAAGCAATACCCTTTTCACCGATTTTCTCTGTAATCTTGGAGGCCTCTTCGAGGCCAAGATTGTGATAGAGCATCCTCATATCGGGCCTGCGTGCCCACTGAGTAACTAACACTCCGACAATAATAACCGTCAGAGCAACAGCAACCAGCAAGGCACGCTGAACCAGGCTTACATTTTGCCAAATTGCCTTTATCTTTTGGAAAAAGTTCATCAAGCCCCTTCGTGGATTGATTATCGATAATTGGAAAAGACGTTCAAAATAATTAGTAATCGATAGTCAAGAATCAATTACAACGGCATATTCATAGTTCGTTTGTAGGCTTCGATTAATTTGTTTCTCACACCCACAAGCAGCTTGAAGCTTATGTCAGCTTTGGCGACCGCCGACACCACCGAAGTAATGTCCTCATTCTTGCCGCTCAGCAAATCCTTTATTGCCATATCTGAGGACTGCTGAAGGTCGTCAACTTTCGATATATGTTTCTCGATGGCTTTAATGGTATTCGCAAAGTCGGATTTCTTCCCAGGGCCGTCGCGCACTGTGGGTATGGCTATGTTGGGCTTTGGTAGTGCCGAACCTACGTTGGGATTTAGCTTAATCATTCCGCTTATTCCTCACTTATCGAAGTAATTCAAGCGTGGTTTCCACCATTTGCTGGTAACGCTTGAGGACCGCTGCGTTGGCCTGATACGTCCGTGTTGCAATAGTCAGATTTATCATCTCCGTCGGCAGATTCACATTCGGCATTGTCACATAACCCAGTTCGTCCGCATTAGGATTGCCGGGGTCCAAAATCTTGTAAAAGTCGCTCATGTCCGCCACTATATCGTCCACTCCGACACCCGCGATACCCTCGCTTTCTGTTTTCAATAGCACCTCTAATCTGCGGTAAGGCTCGCCTTTACCTGCGTCGGTGGTACGGGCGTTGGCAACATTCGATGAAATCACTTCCATATGTTTACGCTGGGCTTGCAGACCCGAAATCGCTATATCTATGGGGCCGAAGGTATTATTGACGTCCATCTGGTACACCTGTCTTTTGCTTCTTTTCGGTTGTTGCTCGGTTCACGCAGCACCCACGCTAACAGACAATCGCTATTTTACGTCTATCGCCAATTGAATTTGGCTATACTTCTTGTTGAGCAGCCGAATATATGCCTTGTGCCAAAGAGTATTTTTGACCATATTGCCAATCTCGACCTCCAGGCTGACATCGTTGCCGTTTGCTTTCACCGGAGTTTGCTTAGGCTGATGAATCTGCGGCTCGATTTCATCAAGGTCAGCCGACCCCGACGAATCCAGGGCCTTGGCGAGCTGTTCTTCAAATTTGACGTCTATCCTGCGGTATCCCGGAGTCTCGAGATTGGCAATATTACTGGCAATCGCCTCATGTCGAAGGTACTCTGCTCTTATGCCAGCTTCGAGAAAATCCACTATGTTGCTTGTCTTGGCCATCCCTGGTTTCCAACATCTCCGAACAAAACAAAATTTGCCTGCTCAACAAAAGCAAGCAATAATCGTGCCAAATGCTTACAACCGGTCCTCCTCAGTCTATTAAACAGCTCTCTTTCTGCCAAAAACCGCCAAAAACCTTATATGACCGTATTTTCAGACACCACCGGCAGCGTCAGGATTCTGTACAACCGCGTGCGTTTTTTACATTTCAACGCCCCCCAGCTTCTTAAGTTTAGCCCAAGCATGAGCGGAAATTCTTTCCTGACCGCAGGAGTGTTTCTCCACAAATAGCAGTCCACAGCGATACATCTTTCAGCTAATCTTTGTTTTCTAAAACACATAACCCCCTTATTAACAAGCACTTATAGCCCAAAGAGGTGTCGTACTTGGATGTTGGTATGACGATTGCTAAAAGATATTGATATGAATACCGGTACGTTGACGCTTCAGAGTGCATTCCTATTGGTGGGTGCGGGCGGTCCCAGCCCACTTCCGGCTGGATCTTCACAAACCTCAAACACCAACCACCCTGTCCTGACCTCCGCTGATGGCCTGTCCTCGACCAATCCTCTCGAAGCACCAACGACCGATAATAAGCCAACTGTCGCCCAGACCGGACAGGTCGGAGAGCAGCCACGGAAGTTTGACCGAGTGCTGCGCCAAACGACAGTCCCGAACAAAACTCAGAATGCCCACGGTCAAATAAAACCGAAACCCGACGATAGGACTGTTGATGAGCAGCCACAGAGCTTTGGCCGAGTGCTGCCTGACACGATGGTGCCGAAAAAACCCCAGAATGACGACGGTCAAACAGAACGCAAACCTGGCAAGTCAGCTTCCAACCCCCTTGCGGCCGCCAGCCAGAAACAGCTTGCACCAGCTCAGGATGCGGTTGCTCTCGCAGTGGGCCCCGGCAAAGCAACCGCTGCAAATGCTGATAACCTCTGCTGCCGGCTACCAGCGTCAGAAACCCCGAATAAACCTGCCAAATCAGTCGGCCCGCCACAAGCCAACACGTCCGCACTGCTTTCCGCTCAGGCCCTCAACTCGGCTGCTGCAAAGCCCTGTCAATCGAAGCCTTCAACCCAGGGTAGCGAAGAAAGCTCTCTTCCAATTATTAATCAGCACCAGCCTCTGACAAACACCGTTTCACCTGGTACCTCAAAGCACCAGCTTACCGCCGACAATCAGGCCAATCAGGGTGAGAATCCCGCAAACATGCCCAAATCAGGCAAGACATTTGTCACCGCAGAATGCACTGCCGACCAGCAAGGCCCAAAAGAATTAGTCACCCAGGCTCCAGGTACTATTAGTGAAACAATTGCTGCTGGTGAGAAAACATTCGAAGTAATAGCTTGTAAGACGCCCGTCCACGAGCTCGAACCTTCGCAGGCACACCAGAAAACGTTAGTCAGTGAGGGCGAATCAACACTGGACCTCGAGAAACCTGCCGATAACCAGACCAATATGGATCAGCAGACCGGCGAAGCCGCTGTGCATGGCGCCGCGAAGCAGGGACATAGTCAAATACACTCGGAGTTGTCCCCAGGCAATGGCAAAAACCAAAGCGACAATACTTCAGGTGGTTCCAGCCCCAAAGACTTGAACGTGCCCCAGGTCCAGACCTCTGCACAACAGGCCCAGAATAATGGAGGCCAGACCATCCACAGTGACACTAATCCGGGCCTCGAGCAAGTCCCTGCTCACAACGACGCCCAAACCTATGTTGTAGAGCGCTCGTTCGCCTCTTCCTATGTCGCAAAGAGCGCCAATGATGCTTCAACTGCTGATGCTTCTGCAAACACCGCCGCACAGATTCAAGAGCACATCCACAGCACTTTACAGCAGGGCGAGCGGGAAATCACCATTCGGCTCTATCCCCCAGAACTCGGAAAGGTCTTTGTGAGGCTCCAGGAGCACGAAGGACAGATCACAGGTTTGTTGGAAGTTAGCAAAACGCAAACCAGATATGATATTGAGCAGGTCCTGCCCCAGATTGTCCGAAATCTTCAGGATTCGGGTGTCCAGATAAAACGCCTCGAAGTCACCCTCACAGACCAGTCAGACCAACAGGCTTATAAAGACCAATCCCTGCAGGATGGCACCTTCCAACCGCACAACTTCTCCAATGGAAAACATTCGGATAATACAAACGCTAATGAATGGCTGACAAATGATGACAGCTATCAGAATAGTCCCCAACCGCAGGTCCAGGTTACTGATAACTCCATAAATATGCTGATGTAAGCGCATATCGAAATGTCACCCTTTATCAGGACCAGGCGAAGGGCCGAATCAACCTTACTCTCAAAAATTCTTGCGGTTTTTTTGTCCTCTTCATTAACTTGCTTGCGGTATAAATATCTGCGATAGCGATATTACCGGTCCAACGATTTTGCGGTCATCTGGCGTAAAAAACCACTTAAGTTCGGTCTTGTCTGGCCGATAAAGGCCTTTGGAAGAAAATTCTCACTATGTGCCCGGTGCAACAGAAGTGGTAAGCCGGGTCCGACAGGGCAAAAAGTAGTTGGTATTTTTTAAG
>Ga0114919_10003083_pt1 | contig 13474 bp, 15 predicted proteins | sample BlataG_FD_88682 | JGI IMG/M metagenome (GOLD analysis project Ga0114919, IMG submission 88682) | Deep subsurface microbial communities from Black Sea to uncover new lineages of life (NeLLi) - Black_00105 metaG | ecosystem: Environmental > Aquatic > Marine > Oceanic > Sediment | place: Atlantic... | reverse complement strand
GGGCGTTATCTTTGTAGGCGGGTCGGTGACCATCCCGGGGTCGGCATCGTAGCCGTAGTAGTAATCATAAGCTGGATAGTCCACGCCGGTTACCGGCACCTGCTCGGTATCGCTCAAAGCCACGATGGGATTTGGAGGGTAATCGCCGGGGTCGGCTAATGTAGGCACAATTGGAAGAGCGGCGATTATTATCAGGGTAAGTAGAGAAATTAGAGGAAGATAAAGCTTGGACGACATCAAAGGACCTCCGTTTATCGTTGGGGATTGGGGTTATTGCCTCATTTTCAACCTATTAGACCTTTTTCAAGCGAATGGGGTTTAATATCCAGAATATGAACTGTGCCTCCAAATCTTCCATTAGTAAGATGAAGTAGCCCTCCAACTTTCCCTTGACTGACAAATCTAAATAACCTATGATTTTGTCAGTTGAAGACGATTCTTCACCCAACCCTAAATTATGTTCAATAAAATCCTCATCGCCAATCGGGGAGAGATAGCCCTGCGCATAATCAGGGCTTGCAAGGAGCTGGGCGTCCGCACGGTGCTGGTCTTCTCCGAGGCTGACCGCGACTCTCTTCCGGTGCGCCAAGCCGACCAGGCTATCTGCATAGGACCTCCTCCGGGGAGTAAGAGCTATCTGAACATCCCCCGCATAATCGCCGCCGCCGAGGTCTCCGATGTGGAGGCGATCCATCCCGGTTACGGTTTTCTGGCTGAAAACGCCTATTTCGCCGACGCAGTGGAGGCTTGCGGATTAACCTTCATCGGGCCTACCTACGACGCCATCACCAAGATGGGGGACAAGGCTCTAGCCCGCCGCACTATGGACTCCGCCGGTGTGCCCATCACCCCGGGCAGTGAGGACGGAATGACCGACCCGGAGAAAGCCCTGCAGGTGGCTTCCACCATCGGTTATCCGGTGATGGTCAAGGCGGTGGCTGGCGGGGGCGGTCGGGGGATGAGGATAGTGCACAGCGAATCCAGCCTGCGCAAGGCGGTAGCCACCGCCTCCGCCGAGGCTGACGCCGCCTTCGGCAACCCCAAGGTCTATATAGAGAAATACATCATTGACCCCCGCCACATTGAGTTCCAACTGCTCGCCGACAACCACGGCAATGTCATCCACCTCGGCGAGCGAGAGTGCTCCATCCAGCGCAGACATCAGAAGCTGGTGGAGGAGTCTCCCAGCCCGGTGGTAACCGAGAAGGAGCGGGAGGAGTTGGGCGCCTCCTCTGTTGCCGGCGCCAAAGCCACCGGCTACCGCAGTGCCGGGACTATGGAGTTTCTGCGCGACCAGAACGGCAAATTCTACTTTATGGAGATGAACACCCGCATCCAGGTGGAGCATCCGGTAACCGAGATGGTGAGCGGTATAGACCTGGTCCAGGAGCAGATAAAGCTCGCCGCGGGTGATAAACTGTCCTTCGGGCAGAAGGACCTCAAGCTTTCCGGTCACGCCATTGAGTGCCGGATAAACGCCGAGGACCCCCAAAACGACTTCATCCCCTGCCCGGGTAAGATAGAAGACCTCCATCTTCCTGAGGGGGAGGGGGTGAGGGTGGACACCCATATCTATGCCGGCTACACCATACCCCCCTTCTACGATTCACTTATCGCCAAGCTGATCTGCTGGGGGGAGGACAGGGAGACCGCCACCGCCAGAATGTCCTCCGCACTGGACGAGTTCATCATTGAGGGGATAAAGACCACCATACCGTTCCACCGGAAGGTGATAGGTTCGGAGATATTCAAGAAGGGTGACCTTTCAACTTCGTTTGTGGAGCGGCTGATGGAGGAGGAGGAAAAGGGGGGCATAGGTTGAAATCTGTAGCGGGGATTTTCAATCTCCGCTACTAGGTAATAGTAAGAATAGAATATGGAGACGAATATGAGCAAAATAAGACCCACGCTATTCGGTTTGTTACTGACCGTTATGGTGGGGGCTTTTATTTTGGGGGGGGTTGTGTGGGGGGAGGAGGAGGCAACCATCTTGGAAACCCCCAAGGTAGAAGATACCACTAAGGCGGAGGGAGAAGACAGACCCGCAGGAGACGAGCCCACTACCCAGCCCCCGGGGGATGAGCCCGCGCCCCAGCCCGGCGGCGCCGCACGCAAGGGCGAGGAGGGAAGCGAAGTGGGAGAGGAATCTGAATCGTACTATAAATATCTTGAATGCTGTATCCACTTCTATGGGGGTTTTAGTTGGATTAATAGCGATAGTCCTTACTATCATTAGCGTAGTACTTTTTATTAAATTAAGAAGATGGGAAAAAACGATAAACCGCCTAGAAATAAAATCAGACCAATTAGAGAAGGATTTTGGTGAAAAAACATTATTTTTGGAGAAAATAATATTAAAAATAGAAGAAGAAGTAGATTATATTAAAAAACTTAAAGAGTATGCTGAAGTTGACACAAAAGAAATAGAATTAATTGCAATGAAATTGAAAAATCTCACAAAAAATAGAGAACTAGATACTCCAGTAGGTATCCTTGTTGAATCAAACAATAATTTGGAATACTTGGAAAAACTAGGATTTCCATTAGATGCAGAAGATTATTTTTCTTATGGCATTAAATGTTTTTCACAAAATAAGCATCAATCAGCAATTAGGGCTTTTGAGAAAGCATTGGAGTTAAAACATGATTTTGCAGAAGCATGGAGTAAAAAAGGAGATATACTCGTTGAGCTTGGCATGTACGATGAAGCTATACAAGCATATAACCAAACTATAAAAATAAATCCTGACGATACAAAAGCATGGTATAAACAAGGTACTATGCTTACAGAACTAGCTAGGTATGATGAAGCTATTAAAGCTTATGACCAAGCTTTAAAGATAAAACCCGATTTTGATTTAATATGGTTCAAAAAATCTTGCATTTATGCCCTATTAAAAGATAAGGAGAATGCAATAAAGAATCTAACTCAGGCTATCAAATTGCATATATTATTTAAAAAAATTGCTAAGTCTGACGAAGCCTTCAAATCCCTCCGGGACCACCCGGACTTCAAAAAGCTAGTAGAATAACCCCCACCTATGTCCACCAAAACCCCCATATTCCTGCCCGTCAAATCATTGACATATTAAAGTTTTAAGATTATTATAAAACCATTAGATGCTGTAAATCTGGGCTGGTTGTAATTTAGAGTAATCAATACTCCAGAAAGGAGAAGTAAAATTGGCACTAAGTGCACAAGCTGTAACGGCACAGGCAGGTGTGAGCAATGCAAGGGCTCAGGTAAACGTGGATATCCAGGTTGGGGAACACCTTCAAAAGACCCATGCACTTGGTGTCAAGGATCAGGTGTATGCCAAAGATGTCATGGAAGTGGTGAAAACCCGTATTAGAAAAAATATAGATTTTAAAGAAGGGTAAATTCCCATTAGTGCCACTAATGGGATTTAACCCAAACAATAATAGGAGGGTTAATTTAATTATGGCTATTGGTAACAATAAAGTAACCGACATACTATTCCCTGCAAAGTGCCCGAAATGTGGAGGGATGTTCGGGACATCGGAAAAGGGTAAGATTAAGTGCAAGTATTGTGGCTCGGAGTTTTTTTTAACAGCCTCCTTCGCTGAAAAAGAAGAAGTTATCCGTAACTATTACGAACTCGCCAGTACCGCTTTAAGTGGTAGGAATGACAAAGAAGCGTACAGTTACTACACCAAGATCCTTGAAATTTCTCCAAAAGAAAGTGTGGCTTGGCTTGGGAAAGGCATGTGTGCATCGTCTCTATCCACATTATCCCTTTCCGAATCCAGTCATTATAATCCAACCGAATATATCTCCTGCTTCGAAAAAGCAATTGAGGTAACACCGTCTGAAGTGCGGGATGCCTTCGCCCAAGAAGCTGGTAGGATGGCGGGTAGATTAGCACTTACCCTTTACAATACGCACTCGTATTACTTTGGAAAAAAGGCAATCTTAGATTTGCTCTTTTTCTGGGAGACAAAAGAGCCAGACAATTTAGATAATTGGAAACATATAGTATTAGTCGCGGACTATTATGGTGACGAAAAATTATCCAAAATGTATTCCGATAAAATAAGAGCTAAATATGACCCTAATTTTCTGAGTGATATTGAGGAAAGAAATATTGAGTATGATAAACGCGAAAGAAAACGTAAAAGAAATATTAGATTGAGATATATTATTGCTTTAATGGTAATAGTCCTTATAGTAATATTCATTTTCGTAATTGGCAAAACCGTATTTCACAAAACCAAGTCCCCCGATAAAACATTGGAAAATGCTGTCAAGTATATTCGCGTTGAGGTCGATTGGGGATTACCTGTCCGAGCTACACCTAAGCCTGACGGAAAACTGATTAAAACTCTTAAAAAGGGTGAGCAACTGCCTGTTATTAGCGCTGAAGGTGATTGGCGCGAAGTGCGAATAAACGGGGAGACCGGTTGGGTCAGGATTAAATTGAAAGGCGAAACGCTTGCTTCAGAAATAACGTCGCCGCCCATACCCAAGTAGTTTATTTATTAGAACGCTATTAAATGGACAAACTCATTTATGTCAAACTTATATAAGGGAAAATTCTAATCGAGCCTTCCAATTATGCTAAAATTGATTTATAGGAAAAAATTAGAGACTTGATTACTTCTACTGACATCTCATGCCCACCAAAACCCCCATATTCCTATCCGTCAAATCAGCAGACGATTTTCGGGAACTGCTAGACCCACTAAAGATCACCTCCGAGACCATCGTCATCAAGCCCAACTGGTTCTCCACCCACAAGGGCAACTTCACCGAGGCGGAAGTGCTCTCCGCCGTCCTTTCCGCCCTGCCCGCCAACGCCTACAAGCTGGTGGTGGAGGGCTACAGCGGATTCCGCAACGACGGCAGCCGCCGGATCAACCTGAAGGACCAGAGGTCGGACTGGGAGTGGATCAGGGAGCAGGACGGGTGGTTCAGAGAAACCTTCGGCATCACCGAGGTGCTTGCCGAGCACGGCGCCAAGTATCTCTCCGTAACCGAGGAGGTGTGGAGCGGGCGGACGGCACCCGCCGACGAGGTCTCCGCCCTGGTGGAGAAGAAAACCTCCTCCAAGAAAAAGGCAGAACCACTCGCTCATAAAGAGCTTTACGAACAGGTGCCGATGAGGCTGTGGGAGCTTGCCGGGGCGACGCTTATCAGCCTGACCAAAATAAAGGGGGGCTTAAGCCTCTCCCTCAAGAACCTCTTCGGTATGGTGCCGGAGCCCTTACGCTTAAGCTACCATGGAGAGGACAGCGCCGACCTTCCCCAGAGCATAGCGGACATAGCCCGCATCTATCTCACCCTCTTCAATGTAGTGGGGGTCTGCGAAGCGGTCTTCTCCACCGCCGTATATAACGAGAAGGGAGCCCTCACCACCAACTGGGGTAGCTACGACCTCGTTGAGTCTGCGGGCATAGCCTGCGCCGGACGAGACCCCCTCACCCTGGATGCTGCTATCTCCGCCATCTTGGGCGAGAAACCCAAGAAACTCCGCTACCTGCAGAAATTGGGCAAGAGCTACGGTTCCTACGACCAAAAGGCGGTTACGGCGGCTGTAAAGCAGTATTCCGACCTCTTCGCTCCCTTGAAGCGCTAGCTTTTATCCCTTCCGAAGGACTTGCCTTTGCCCATCCCCTCTGTTATCCTGGTGTTTGGTTTCATCATCTCTAACCACTTAGGAGACGGCCATGAACTGCCCTAACTGCGGAAAACAGGTATCCGGAATGCCTGAGAGTTGCCCCCACTGCGGTTATCCCCTGAAGCTCTCCTCCCAGTTGAAGACCTCCATCCCCCAGCATGTGAAGCCGGAACCCTCGCCGACTCCCCCCGAAGAGGTTCCTCCGGCAAGGACCAAGACAAAGAGCGGTCTGCTGGTGGTGATCAGCCTTATGTTAATTTTTGTCGTTTTCGGAATTGCTTCATATCTGCTCACCTCGGAGTCCACCGAAGGGACAGATGAAGAGCTTTCGGAGACTGAAGGGACCGAGGCGGTAGGGATAGAGACAGAGAAAACAAGGGGTGGCGGAGGAATCAATTATGGGTCCCAATCGTTGACCGAGACCCCTTCCGGTGTATCAAGTATGATGGTGGTCCAGGTTGACTCCCTAATCCTCTATGAAGTGCCGTCGGAAGATTCCGCTACAGTGCCGATCCAGCCTAAGCTGTATCAAGGCCAGGAGGTAATCATCCTTGAGCAGATGGGCAACTGGGCTAAGGTGAAAACCGCCGAGGGAAATATCGGCTGGTGTCAGATGGAGAAGGAGGGGCTGGTAACGCTGGAGTAAGACAGGACCTTATAACACAAAACTCTCATTTATGGTAAACGAGGACTTTAGTGAAAACCCGGGGAGGCAATCCCCGGGTTATTTTCGTTGACTTTTTGCTCTCCCCCTCAATACGACACCCTAAAGCAGAGTATCTCCACATCGCTTTGTAGATAATCCTTCGCCGACTCCACCTTGATAATATAGTTGCCGCTGAACATCGTTTCGTCCATATAGAGAATGGTATCGTAACCGGGTGGTATCTGGTCCCTGACGGCGTTGGCAAGAACCGGCGGCACCTGCGAGGAGAACATCTCATCACCATAGGGCGAGTATATCCCCGCCTCTATATCGCCTTTCAGGGCGACTATATAAGAGTTGCCCCTGATTACATCCAGGTCAAATGAGGAGGGGCTCGTCTCGCTTATCCTGGCGCTGTAGCTTCCGGCGTATTCCAGGATGGGGATGTCGGGAAAGACCTTAACCGGCTCAGGTCCCCCCTCGGAGAATAGTGCTTGCTCCAGGGCGCCGATGGTTTTAAAGCTTACGATGCCGTTCGCATCCAGGTGATGCTCCTTCTGGAAACTGAGCACAGCCATATAGGTGCCGAAGCCGAAGCTGCCGGTAACGCCCCCTTCGCTATCCAGAAACTCGCCGTAGCCCAAAGCGTAGAGGTCCTGCTGGAGAAGGGTGACGAAATCCCCGGGCAGAAGGTCATCTGAGTAGCCGATGGTCAGCAAGTATCCCCCGTAGCGCTCCTGGGAGAGGGAAACCCCAGCCAGCCCCAGAAGGAGAACAGATGCGACTATAATTTGCATCGCCTTCTTCATCACGTAAAAATTATACCACAATTGATGGTGGATTGGGAAAAATTGCAGCCTTCTCAACCGAAGCCGTTGCTGAATGTGATTGGGCTGGGGTTTGGATTTTGCACCCTGCGGGCGTCATCAGGCGGCGCTGAGGTGAGCGCCAGGACGGTGATTGTTAGATAGAACTTGGAAAAACCGAAGGCGAGGATGAAAACATCTCCCAGGCGATGCTAATCCACGCCTTTTTGTATGCAAGAACACCAGCTCCCTTGCCATCATCACCCACCTATGTTATCCTCTCCGACTATGCCCCCGAAAACCAGACTCACCTCCCATGAACGAACCCTGGTCCTGACCGTCTCCGCCGTCCACGCTTTGGTGCACATGGCTATGCTTGCTCTGCCCAGCCTGCTTCTTCCCATAAAGGAGGAATTCGGTACCGGCTTGGTGGGTGTGGCTTGGGCGGCAAACGCCGCCGGTCTGGCTTTCGGGCTCTTCGCCCTGCCGGCGGGCTTCCTCGCCGATCGCCTATCCCCCCGCTGGGCGCTCTCCCTCTGCCTGGTGGGCATGGGAATGTCGTCCCTCTTCGCCGGACTGTCAACCAATATCTACACCTTCATCGTCGCCGTCTTCCTGCTGGGCGCCTTCGGGGGGCTATATCACCCCGCCGGGCTCTCCCTCATCTCACAGGGGGTGAGCTCACGCCGGGCAAAAGCCATCTCCTATCACGGCATTGCCGGCTCCATAGGCTTAGCATGCGGACCCCTGGTAGCCGGAGGCATCTACTCCCTCTACAACTGGCGCCTCACCTATCAAATCTATCTTTTCGCCTTCCTAGCCACTCTGGCGTTTCTATTCCTGGTAGCGCGCAAAACTTCTTCAGGCGAACCAACCAAGACCCCGAATCCAAATAGCGCCGAAAACCCAGAACCCAAAACCTCCATCCGCCGCTTCTTCCTCACCCGGCGCATGCTCATCTTCTACGCCGCTTCCGCCACTACCAGCTTCGTCTTTCACGGCTCGCTCAACTTCCTTCCCACCTTCCTTGGCGAGCAGTTGGGTCCCCGTATTGAGGGTATAAATATTGTGCTGACCGGCAACATCTTCACCGCACTAATGCTCCTTTTAGGAGTGGTCGGCCAGTATGTAGGAGGGCTATTCCACGAAACGGTCAAGCAGACCAAGGTTCTGGCGATAGTGAACGGCGCAGTTGCCGTCATGCTTCTAGGGATGGGGCTCTTCCTGGGCTGGTGGGTGCTTCCCTTCACCCTCCTGTTCGGGCTGATATATTTCGCCAACCAGCCCCTGACCAACACCCTGGCGGCAGATTTCTCCCCCAACGATATTCGGGGCAGAACCTACGGCATCCTCTTCATCACCAACTTCGGCTTGGGCTCCTTCGGAAGCTCGGTCGGCGGTTACATTGGAAGCGCAACGAGCCTCTCGTTCATATACCTGGGAATGGCGGGTGCCAGTGTGGTGGGTTTTCTGCTGTGCGTCCTGTTGTATTTCCATATCAAGAGGTCTGGCAATTGACGGATTGAGAAGACCAAAATTGACCGAGAAACGAGCGTCTGAAATCCTTTCCTCTTTATCCACTTGACCAAATCCCCGCACCAAGCTATAATTCGGGTTCAATCTCCACACACAAAAGAAACCGGGGGGTTTTGATGTTAAAAAGCACCTCCTTCATCATCCTTCTCCTGCTGGTAGCGGGCGGCGCTTGGGCGGACATAACCATCAGCGACAGCTCCTATCGCACCGTCGCTCACATTGAGGACGACGGCGATGTGCTTGATTCCTCATATCGCACCATCGGGCACATAGAGAGCGACGGCGACATCACCGATTCCAGCTACCGCACCATCGGACACATAGAGGACGACGGCGACATCACCGACAGCTCCTATCGCACCATCGGGCACGTTGAGGACGACGGGGACATCACCGACAGCTCCTACAGCACCATCGGGCACATTGAGGACGACGGGGACATCACCGACGATTCCTACCGCACATTAGCCCACGCCGAGGGCATGATGCTCGGTCAAAAACCGGTGGTCGCTGCTTATATCTTCTTCTTCACCAATATGTTGACTCCCTAAATTTGCCACCTTCATCATGAGGAAGACAATGAACTTAAAGACACTCCTTTGCACCCTTCTCCTCATATCATTGTCAGTGCCCGCCTCCGCCGAGGTTATAAAGATATATCTGAACGATGAGTTCAAGGCGCTCATTGACGAGGATGGAGAGGTCTATGAGGGGAAAAAGCTGGCCGGCAAGATACTGGAGAACGGCGATGTATTTCTCCAAAACACCTTCACCGCTTTCGTCAACAAATACGGCGATATGTATATCGGCAACACCCCATACAGCAGTATTGAGGAGAACGGGGAGATATACATGAGCGGGCTTTACAAGGGCAAGATTGAGGAGAACGGCGACATCTACATAGGCGACGAGCTATCCGGCTACGCCGAGAACATGGACCCGGAGGAGCGCTGGAAGGTGATGGCTTATCTGGTTCTCTTCGCCCGGGCGGTCAGATAGAACTTTTCCCGCCGCACCATTGGAGGTAGTGCGATGTATCTCAAAATAAGCCTGACAATTGCCATACTCCTCCTCGCCGGGGGGGCTTTTGCGGACTTTGACATCTACATAAACGGCTCGTATGAGGGGCGGATTGAGAGCGACGGGGACATCTACATAGACGGCTCATACTGTGGTCGTATAGAGATGGACGGGGATATCTATGTGGACGGCTCCTATTCTGGAAGAATTGAGGACGACGGCGATATCTATGTGGACGGCTCCTACTACGGGCGCATAAAGGACGACGGCGATATCTACATTGACGGTTCCTATTCCGGTAGGATTGAGGACGACGGCGACATCTACCTTGACGGCTCCTACTTCGGCAGGGCTAGCGGAATGCCCTACGGCACAGCCCCCCTGGTGGTCGGCTATCTAATTTTCTTTGCGGGGTATTTGTAGGCGGGGGGAAATATTTAAATCAGATATTAATTACTTTTTTGACATTGCAATTATTAAAAGGTCTAGTTACTTTTTTGAAAAATCAAATTACAAGGAGGAAGAAACATGTCAAAAGATTTCCCAAAAAAGATAAAGATGACAATAGACGAAGATAGATACTGGGATGGTTTAGGCAGGCAGGAGATGGATTTTCACCAAGTATTAGGTGAATTAGTTGACAACAGCATTTCTGCATCTGGATTTGATAAAGATGGAGACTTGTTACCCTTCTTAATTGAAATCACAATCCAACGAATTGGAGCTAAGATTAAGATTAAGGTTGCAGACCAAGGTACAGGAATGTCTATTGATGATTTAGAGAAAAATGTTCTTTCACCTGGTGGAGAAGGCTCTACTAAAGGTCCATTAAATGAGCATGGTTTTGGGTTAAAAAATGCATTATGCATGTTATCTTTAGGAAATAGATTACCTTTTAAAATACAAACAAGAGATAAAGAGGCATTAGACAAAAAACTTTATTACCTTGTAGAGGGACCTTTCTCATCAAATATGTTTATAAATTTAGATGAGGAATCAAATTGGAATACAAATTTAAACCATGCCAAATCAGAAAGGGGAACAAGGGTATATATTGAAACATCTTATGACTATTTTAACACTATATATAAAAGAGGAAGATATTTTGAAGAACCTTTAATCATCAGGCTGATTGAACATTTGGGTGTTATGTATAGAGGATTTCTAAAAAATACATCTAACAAGATGTGGTTAAGATGGCAAGACCTTGGTGACGATGAAGAAAACCCAAACATATCTTCTCAATGGAAAGAGCACAGAATAGAAAACATTGATATTCCTTATGACATAAAAGGGTGTGGTGAAAGAGAAATTGAAGTTTCCTGCTATGAAGGAACCTCAATTGTTATTTATAGGGAAGGTAATTTAGATACAGGAAAAGTAGAAAATGCTACCAAAGGATTTCCCTACCCACTCATGATCTATTACAAGGGAAATATTCCAACACAAGGTATAGACATTAGTGTAAGGGGAAGAATTGTAAAGACAAAACAATTGACAGAAATATGGCCAGAAAGACAAAGACATTCTGATTATAATCATTTTGTTGGAGAATTAATTCTCGATGAAAAATTTAAGACAGTAAACAACAAAATTGCATTAGACCCGCACAGTCCTTTTTGGAAAGTTCTAATAGAAAAGCTTAATCAGGAATATTATTCACCTGAGAAACGAACAAGGGTACGGACAGAAAGAGAAATAAAAAACAAACTGAAGACATTATTGGAAGGAGCAGTCTCAGGAAGTACAGTTCATATAGATAGACCTGTCTGGACTGGTAGTGGAGTTAGGATTGATATATATCATCAGAAGCCTTCAGGTCTTGAAATATATGAAGTGAAACCAGATACTGCAGAACCCCTCGATGTATATCAGTTATTGATGTATTGGGATGGAATTGTAGTTGATGAAAATAAAAGCCCAGATTTAGGAAGACTTGTTGCAAAGGAAGCACCTGATAGTGTAATAAATATGATAGATAATATAAACAATAGAAAAGATGGTCTCGAGAATAATTACAAACTTGAGTTTAAGAAAATTAGTGACTTCGCTATTTAATTTCATTAATTTTTTCGGGCTATTTGTAGTGGGGGGGGGGATTAATGATTAATAACTAATATTTATTTTCCAAAGTAAATTACATTTGAAGGAGGTACGGAAATGGAAACAATCAAGGAATCTAGATATATAACTGTTAAAAACAGAGTAATAAACTTAAGTAATGTTAAATTACTAGTTGACGAGGTTTATAAAGAATATTCTAAAATAATGGATAAATCATATCGTAAAGAAATAGAATACTCAGTAAAATGTGACGATAACTCTACTTTTGAAAGTGAAGATATATCACTTTTCTCGGATGATTCAATTATAAACAAAAAACGTGTAATATCAATAGATATTTCATTTTATTTTTACAATATAGATAATGACTTTAGAAATTCAATCAGGATAAATTTAAACCATGGAAATACAGCCTTTGGTAATGACATAACTGTAAGTGGAACAGATAGTAAATGGGTTAATGGTATGATAAAAAGGCTGGAAGAAAATGTTGATTCTTTTAAACCTCAAAGTACATTTTTTAAAAATCATAAATTTATATCAACAAGTATATTAGCTTTAGGTTTGGGTATAGTTTATGTTTGGATAATTATATTTTTTGTAAATGCTACTTCTTCACCAAGTGCAAATGAAACTACAGAGACCCTAAGTCCCCTTAAAGAACTGTTTATTAATTACCCTATTATTAAGACAATGATTCTATATTTATTAGGGTTGATTGCTGGTATTATTCCAGCATCTCTTATTATTGAAAAACTTAACTCTTTATGGCCTTCAGTAGAAATACAGATAGGTCCTGAACATACCTTTTTCGAAAAAAAGAGAAGATTTTGGCTTATAAATTTTTTATTATTTGGAGTTTTACCAATTGTTGTAGGTTTTGTAGTAGAATTAATAAAATATATACTATAAGTTATATATTTCCTTATCACTAACTTGATTAATTTAAAATAACATTTTACAAATACGAAGTAAGGTGTTTTATGTAATATTGTTACCAATAGGCACTAATCAAGAATAAAATCAGTTTTTATACTGGAAAATCTAAGCGTCCTGCTTCGCTCCGCAACTTCGCAAAACCGTAACCCTAATCACCCTAACCCCTAACGACCAAACAATCGGCAGACCAAAATGAATATGAAGCTCAGCAGAGAGACTCTCCTGCCTCCCCCTCTGCCTAAAGCCTTCGTCAAGGCTCTCAATAAGATTGTCGGCAAGGGGCAGGTTTTCACCTGCGGACCGGAGATGGTGGCTTACTCCTTTGACGCCACCAAACTCGCCTCCTGGCCGCAGGCGGTGGTCATACCCACCGAGCGAAGCCAGGTAGCTCCAGTGGTCCGGCTCTGTAATCAAAATGGGGTTCATCTCATCCCCCGAGGCGAAGGGACCGGCTTCACCGGGGGAACCGTCCCCGTCACCGGAGGAGTAGTCCTGGTGCTGAACGAACTGAACGCCGTCTCCTTCAAAACCGGTCCGCCCCCCCATATTGAGGCTGAGGTGGGGGCTATCACCACCAGAATTCAAGACCTGGCAGGTGAAAACGGCTATTTCTACCCTCCGGACCCGGCAAGCCAGAAGTATTCAACCATCGGAGGGAATGTCGCCGTCGGCGCCGGCGGACCCCATTGTCTGAAATACGGCACCACCCGGGACTATGTGTTGGGCTTGGACCTGGTTCTCCCCGATGTAGAAGAGGTAAGCGTCAACCGAAACGATGAGACAAAAGACCTACTGGAGTTGCTCGTCGGCTCCGAGGGCACCCT
>Ga0114919_10003081_pt1 | contig 13476 bp, 19 predicted proteins | sample BlataG_FD_88682 | JGI IMG/M metagenome (GOLD analysis project Ga0114919, IMG submission 88682) | Deep subsurface microbial communities from Black Sea to uncover new lineages of life (NeLLi) - Black_00105 metaG | ecosystem: Environmental > Aquatic > Marine > Oceanic > Sediment | place: Atlantic... | reverse complement strand
TGCTGAATTTCCTTAGCCTCAGCAACGCTTACCTGCCAGCTGTGAAGATTGCGCCCTTTCATATCAGCCAATTATATCCCCTGGAATACCCCATGGCAAGCTAACCCATTGACACATGGCGCTTTATCACTCATAATAGCAACATTACGAGGTGAGCAATGGTAAAGATTCGGTTGAGTCGTGTAGGCAGGAAAAAGAGACCCAGCTACCGGGTAGTGGTCGCCGATTCCCGGGCCCCGCGCGATGGTGCATTTATTGAAATCATCGGTCACTACAATCCCCTAACCGACCCCGCTACCATCGTGATTGATGAGGAGAAGGCACTAAAGTGGCTTCGTCAGGGGGCCCGGCCTACGGAAAGGGTGGCCATCCTGCTAGCTAAGCTTGGCATCATAGAAAAGCCCACGAAGAAACACACAGAGAAGCTGGCGAAGAAGCTCGCAAAGGAGCCAGCGAAGAAGCCCGCAGCGGAGCCAGCAGAGGAGAAGCCCACAGAGGAGCTAACGGAGGAGAAACCTACAGAGAAGCCGGCGAAGAAGCCCGCAGAGGAGCCAGCAGAGGAGAAGCCCACAGAGGAGCCTACGGAGGAAGAGCCCGCCGAGAAGCCCACAGAGGAACCCGCAGCGGAGCTAGCGGAGGAGAAACCCATAGAGAAGCCTACGGAGGAGCCCGCAGAGGAGCCCACAGTGGAGCTAGCGGAGGAGAAGCCTATAGAGGAGCCTGCGGAGGAGCCTGCCGAGGAGAAATCTACAGAGGAGGAGCCCACGACGAAAAGCGAAGGTTAGCACAGGACCCTTCCCCAAGAAGGGATCAAAAAACTAGTCAAGGAGAGAAATGAAAGAGCTTATCGAGTTTATCGTCAAGGCGATCGTGAACAATCCGGATGATGTGGTGGTAACCGAGGAGCAAAGCGAAGGAGGGGTGCTACTCAAGCTTCAGGTTAACCAGGAGGATATGGGACGGGTGATCGGCAAGCAGGGTCGGGTGGTCCAGGCGATGCGCACCCTGCTCCGGGTGATGGCGGCCAAAGCAGGCACCCGGGTAGAGCTCGTAGTAATGTAATCCTGGTTCGATGGCACTATGGATTCCCAGTTCGTCGCGGTGGGTCGGGTCGTTGCCCCGTGGGGAGTGCGGGGTGACATAAAGGTGGAGGTGATGACGGACTTCCCCGACCGGTTCTCACCCCAGGAGAAGGTTTACATCGAGGGACGAGCGGTGACCATCGAAAGGAGCAGATGGCACCGGGGGAGGGTAATCCTCAAGCTGGCCGCCATCGATAGCGTTGAGGATGCCGAGGGGCTTCGCGGTCGATTCTTAGAGGTGCCCCAGTCCCAGCTTCGCCCACTGCCAAAGGATGAGTATTATCAGTTTCAGCTCCTGGGCCTCGAGGTCTGGACAACTGAGGGGGAGCTTCTGGGGCAAATCGCCCACATCCTGCCCACCGGTAGTAACGATGTTTATTTGGTGCCCTCAAGGCATGGGGAGTTGCTTATCCCCGCCATTGAGGATGTGGTGAAATCGGTGGACCTGGAGAGGGGGCGCATTGTTATTGAGGTGATCGCGGGTTTGCTTCAGGAGAAGACTTGACACCGAGGCGAGGACAGAAATGACAGATCAAATCCCAGAGGTAGTAATCTTTCGTTTGCCGTTATACCTTCGCATCCTGACACTCCTCGCGGCAGAGAACGTTGAGGTGGCGAGTTCGCAGGAGTTGGGAGAGAGATTACAGATGACCCCGGCGCAAATTCGAAAGGACCTGAGCTACTTCGGCAAGTTTGGCAAGCAGGGTAAAGGCTACAACGTGAGACTGCTCCGGGAGCAATTACGAGAGATCCTGGGGCTTGACCGGGAGTGGCGCATGGCCCTAATCGGGGTGGGAAGATTGGGGAAGGCGATCCTTGACTATGGCATGCTTGCGCTACGAGAGTTCACCATCGTGGCTGCCTTTGACATAGACCCTCATCAAATTGGCAGAAAGGTAAGCGGGGTGGTGATTCAAGATCTCGCCGAGCTCGCCGACACGGTGAAAAAAGATGGCATCGAAATTTGTGTTGTCGCCGTGCCCCCGTCACAGACTCAACAGGCTATTGACTGCTCGGTGGGTTGCGGCATCAAAGCGATCTTAAACTATGTACCCGCTGCTGCCCGGGTGCCTACGGATGTGCGAATCCAGGAGGTGGATCCCACGCTCGCCCTGCAAACCATGACCTACCATTTAAAGTCCCTGGGCTCCTCCTGAGCCAGGCCTCTTCTTTCTCCTGCGCTCCGCTATCTTGAGCCGCATCAGAGAGCGCATGAGCGCGGCCTCGGCGGCGGCAAGGTCCATTTCAGCAGGGCGTTCCTTAAGCTGCTCCTCAGCGCGGCTCTTCGCCTCCTCAGCACGGCTAATATCGATCTCCTCAGCCCGCTCGGCGACATCGGCAAGAACCGTCACCCGATCCCGCATCACCTCGAGGAAGCCGCCGCTCACAAACATCGCCGTCTCCTCGCCATCCTTCCGCACCAACATCTCGCCGGGCTGAAGCATGGTTAAGAGCGGGGCATGGCCGGGCAGGATACCTAACTGCCCCTCGATGCCGGGTGCAACGACGATATCGACATCATCGGAGTAGACAATGCCCTCAGCAGTCACGATCTCGAACTTGAGTTTAGGCAAAGTTCCTCACCCCCTGACCGCTTCAAAAAGACCTCCTATGCCTAGGCGTATTTGCTAGAAACGCGGTGTACGCTTCAGAATATTCCCATAATAGCTTTCCATCGAGGCGCCCTGTAACTCCGTGATCCTCTCGAAACTCATGTCGAAAGCATCTAGGGCACATATACCGACCACTTACAAGACTCCTACCACACAGGGCCAACTTACCGCACAACGGACAGGGAGTCCAATCTTCGGGCTTCCACTTTCGATTCGGAAAATGCCTCGCAAGGTGACAAGGTCTACATAGGTATCTTAGATTGTCTACTGTATTATTCCAGTGATGCATATCAATGTGGTCAACTTCAAGTTCTTCAGCACGACTACATAGAGCACACCGTTCCACAACACCTGCTTCCTTTAAAAGCCCGCGAAGTCTCCCAGCTTCACCCATGTCCCCCCTACCCCTCCAGCTCCTTCGCCCTCTCCAACGCCTCATCGATGGTGCCCACCATGTAGAAGGCCTGCTCGGGGTGGACATCGTGGTTTCCATCAAGGATCTCCTTGAAGCCGCGCACCGTCTCTTTAACCGGAACGTAGCGACCTTCCATACCGGTGAAGGCCTCGGCGACGAACATGGGCTGGGAGAGAAATCGCTGGATCTTGCGGGCGCGCCCTACGGTGAGCTTGTCCTCCTCCGATAGCTCCTCAATGCCCAATATGGCGATGATGTCCTGGAGGTCTCTGTAGCGCTGGAGCACCCGCTGCACCCCGCGCGCCACGCTGTAGTGCTCTTCGCCGACAACGCGTGGGTCGAGGATGCGGGAGGTGGAGGACAGGGGATCAACGGCAGGGTAGAGTCCCTGCTCGGCAATGGAGCGCTCCAGGGCGACCACGGCATCGAGGTGACCGAACACCGTAGCCACACCGGGGTCGGTATAGTCATCGGCAGGGACATAGATCGCCTGGAAGGAGGTAATGGAGCCCTTCTTGGTGGAGGTGATTCGCTCCTCCAGGTCGCCCATCTCTGTTGCCAGCGTGGGCTGATAGCCCACCGCCGAGGGCATGCGACCCAGGAGCGCCGAGACCTCCATGCCCGCCATAATGTAACGATATATGTTATCGATAAAGAGCAGCACATCCTGCCCCTCAACATCGCGGAAGTATTCCGCCATGGTGAGCCCGGTGAAGCCGATGCGCAACCTCACCCCGGGAGGCTCGTTCATCTGCCCGAAGACAAGCACGGTTTTATCGATGACCCCCGAAGCCTTCATCTCATGCCATAGGTCGTTGCCCTCTCGAGAGCGCTCCCCCACCCCGGCAAAGACGGAGAAGCCGCCATGCTCCGTGGCAATATTGCGAATCAGCTCCATGATGATAACGGTCTTGCCCACCCCGGCGCCGCCGAAGGCACCCACCTTCCCCCCTTTGGTGAAGGGGGTGATCAGGTCGATTACCTTGAGCCCGGTCTCCAGCATCTGGGTAGAGGTCTCCTGCTCCCGGAAGGAGGGCGGGGAGCGGTGAATAGGCCATCGCTCCTCAGCCTCAACAGGCCCCAGATCGTCCAGGGGCTCACCAAGGATATTGAAGAGCCTTCCCAGAGTGGCTGGACCCACGGGGACAGTGATGGGTGCCCCGGTGTCGATAGCCTCGGCACCTCGCTCCAGGCCGTCGGTGGGGGACATGGCGAGACAGCGAACCCAGTTGTTCCCCACATGCTGCTGCGTCTCGAGGAGGATCTTCCCCTCATTGAGGGGGATCTCGATAGCGTTATTGAGCGCCGGCAGCTCATCAGGGGGGAACTCTATATCCACTACCGTGCCGATTACCTGGGCTACTTTACCTTTTGCCACGATAACCTCCCGAGATGTTGTAGTCGTTGAAAACGTTGTATCACTTCGTTTGTTTAAATCGTAAATCACTCCGGTCAGGTCAACAGTGATTTCTCCAAGGCGATTAATTTAAAATAAAGCTTTTCAACAAGCGGAGACGCAGTCATCTCATAATCCGTCTCTGTAAGATATTCCCGCCTGATCGCAATTTTTAAACCGGCGACCACCTCTAAAAGCGAGCCTATAGCAAGCCGAATGAATCTCGCGAAATCCTTCTTGTGATACCTTCCGCTCCCCTCAGCGATGTTTAGAGAAATCGAGATAGCGGCTCTCCTCATTCGTGAAGTAAGGTTATACAACTCCACGGGCGGGGACTTGTCTGCAATCGCATAGACCCCTCTATTAGTTCTAAAGCTAGATTCCAGACCTCCAGTTCTTCAAATCCAAACTTCATAGAATTGCTATAGCCCCGATTTCAACGCCTTCAACGTCTTCAACGTCTACACCAGCGCCGCCGCTCCCCCGGTGATGTCCAGAAGCTCCTTGGTTATCATCTCCTGCCTCGCCTTGTTATAGGTCAGGGTAAGATCATCGATGATCTCGTTGGCGTTATCGGTGGCATTGCTCATCGCCACCATCCGCGCTGACTGCTCGCTGGCGATGGACTCAAGGATGACATGGTACAGCCCCATCTCAACGAAGCGGGGGAGAAGCTGAGCCAGCACCTCGTCCGGTGCGGGCTCGTAGATATACTCCACATTTTGCCCCGGCTCAATGGCCGCCGGCTCAATGGGGAGCAGCCGCCAGAGCACCGGCCGCTGGCCCATGGTGGTCACAAACTGGGTGTAGGATATATATACTTCATCGATGAGGCCATCGGTGTAATCATCGATGACGATGCGGGCGATGGGGAGGACATCGACTATGGAAGGACGGTCGCCCAGGCGGGTGAACTCGGCGTGAACCTCCTGCCCGGAGCGCAACATGAAATCCCTCCCCTTGCGCCCGACAACAACGATGGTCACGTGAACACGCTGCTCCAGGATAAAGCTCGCCACACTGCGATTAACATTGGCAACGAGTCCGCCACAAAGGCCGCGGTCGGGAGTAATATGGATGATGGCTATCCTGTTCACCGGCCGTTTAACCAGGAGGGGATGAATCTCCTCGCCGGAGCGGCACTGCGCCGCCAGGTTGGCAAGAACATGCCTCATCTCCTCGGCGTAAGGGCGAGCGGCGATGGTGCGCTCCTGAGCACGCCTCATTTTGGAGGCAGCGACCATCTCCATTGCCCTGGTGACCTTGGATGTGCTCTGGACACTCCTGATGCGGCGGCGAATTTCACGAATGGTTGGCATTCTTTCGACCGTTGGGAATATACTCTATCTGCTCTCTCACCTACCCTATCGATAACTGTAATGCCCTCAGTATGGCACCTTCTCCTTGAACTCGACGATCGCATGCTTCAGCGCCTCCTCGGTCTCATCGCTGAGCTCCTTCTCCGCAGCTATGCGCTGGCCAATCTCAGGGTGGCTTGTCTCCATGAAGCGATGGAAGCCCTCCTCAAAGGCCCTCACCCTCTCCACCGGGACATCGTCGAGGTAGCCGTTGATCACGGCGTGGAGGATAGTCACCTCTTTTTCCAGGGGCATGGGAACATACTGGGGCTGCTTCAGCACCTCGGTGATGCGCTGCCCCCGCTCAAGTTGCGCCCTGGTTGCCTTGTCTAGCTCGGCAGCACCAAATTGGGAGAAGGTTGCCAGCTCCCGGTACTGAGCGAGGTCCAACCTCAATTTCCCCGCCACCTGCTTCATCGCCCTGGTCTGAGCGGCGCCCCCTACCCGGGAAACGCTGAGTCCGACATTTAGCGCCGGCCTTACCCCGGCATTGAACAGATCGGTCTCCAGATATATCTGGCCGTCGGTGATGGAGATTACATTGGTGGGGATATAAGCCGATATATCGCCGGCCTGGGTTTCGATGATGGGCAGGGCGGTAAGCGAGCCGCCGCCATACTCCGGCGCCATCTTGGCGGCGCGCTCCAGGAGGCGGCTATGGAGATAAAAGATATCGCCCGGGTAGGCCTCGCGACCTGGGGGGCGACGCAGTAGCAAGGAAAGCTGACGATAGGACCAGGCATGCTTGGATAGGTCGTCGTAGATAATCAGGGCATCCCGCCCCTGCTCCATGAACTCCTCGCCGATGGTGCAGCCAGCGTAAGGGGCGATATACTGCAGCGCCGCCGGGTCGGAGGCGTGAGCGGAGACCACGATGGTATGCTCCATCGCTCCATAGTGCTCCAGGATGGCCACCGCTTGCGCCACCTTGGAGGATTTCTGTCCAATAGCAACATATATGCAGATGAGGTCGCCACCTCTCTGGCTGATAATGGCATCGAGGGCGATGGCGGTCTTACCGGTGGCGCGGTCGCCAATGATGAGCTCTCGCTGCCCCCGCCCCAGTGGGATCATGCTGTCGATAGCCTTGATACCGGTATGAACCGGTGTGTCCACCGACCGGCGCAGCACCACATTAGGGGCCACTCGCTCTACGGGGCAGGTTTTTTCGTACTTCAGCGGCCCCTTGCCATCGAGAGGCTGGCCCAGTGGATCGATTACCCGACCTATAAGGCCATCACCTACTGGCACCTCGGCGATCCTGCCGGTGGAGCGTACCTCGTCCCCCTCCTTGATCTCGGCCCAGTCACCCAGGATCACCGCACCAACGCTATCCTCCTCTAGGTTAAGGGCGATGCCGATCACCCCACTGGGGAACTGTAGCAGCTCGCTATACCTGGCGCCGGAGAGCCCATGAATGCGCGCAATGCCATCGCCCACCTCGACCACGGTGCCCACATCCACCATGGTTACCGTGGTGCCAAACTGCTCGATCTGCTGCTTTATGATCGCGGTGAAGTCGTGGGCACGAGCCATTTTTTAACCTCCGATTTCTTCCATCAATCTATTTCCAAGAGCAACTTCCCGATCTATCCTATCAAGCCCTCGCGGAGAACGAATAACATCCGATCTATCCCGTTAGTCTATCTCCAAGAGTGACCTCCCGATCTATCTCATCAGGCTCTCCCTGAGAGCGAGAAGCCGCGACTTAGTGCTGCCATCAATGAGCTTATCCCCCACCCTGGCCACGAGCCCCCCGATAATGGCGGGGGCGACCCTGGTGGTCAGCACAATCTCCCGGCCCACCAGAACACCGAGACGACGAACAAGCTTATCCTTTTCTTCAGGCTCCAGGGGGACAGCGGTCGTCACCTCAGCATGGGCTATCCCCTGATGTTCATCGACCAGCCGCCCATACTCCAGAACCATATCCGCCACCAGGCCCAATCTCCCACGGGACACCAGTAGCAAGGCCAGGTTCATTACCAGGGGGTTCAACCCCTCAAGGCCCTGGCGCAAAATCCTCTCCTTCTCTTCGAAGCGAATCCTGGGGCTTTCCAAAAAGGCAAAAATAAGGGGATCCCTCACCGCTTCGGAAAGCCGCTCCAGGTCCCCGCGCCATACCTCCAATTCTTTCCGCTCCAGAGCGATCTGAAACGCTGCCTGGGCATGCCTTCTCGCCGCAGCCCGCGCCATCAGCCCTCCTCCTTCGCAACTCCCGCTGTCATCCCTTCTTTTTTCGTAACCCCCGCTGTCATCCCTTCCTTTTTCGTAACCCCCGCCGTCATCCCTTCCCCCCAGGAGCCTGCTCCAGCACCTCCTCGATAAGGCGGCGATGTTTCTTACGATCCAGGGTCTCGTTAACCACCTTCTCGGCAGCGGTTATCGCCAGGTCAACAAACTGGCGCTTGACTTCCTCGATAGCCTCATCACGTTCCCGCTCGATCTCAGTGCGCGCCCGGGCAATGATAACCTCCGTCTCCTGCCTTGCCTCCCCCCTCGCCTCCTCCTTGAGTCGCTCCCCCATCTGAGCTGCTTGAGCCAATATGTCCTGCCCCTCCCTGCGGGCAGCCTCCAGTTGCTCCCTAACCTGCTCCTCGGTCTTGGCCATCTGCTCCTTGATCTGCTCCGTCTGCTCCATGCTCAGCTTGATTTTGTTAGAGCGCTCATCGAGCATCCGGCGCATCGGCTTATAGAGCAGGAAAAAAAGTAGGCCAAAAAGAATAGCGAAATTTATGAACTGAGCCAGCAGAACATGCCAGTCAATACCAATGCTGCCCATATCGACTCCTCCTCCCAGATTCGAATCCGACAATCAGGCGATGAATATCAGCATAATGGACACAATAAGGGCATAGATTGCGATAGCCTCACAGAAGGCAATGGCCAGAATCATATTAGTCATGATGGGGCCGCGTGCCTCGGGGTTGCGTCCCAACGCCTGCATGGCACCATACCCTAACATGCCGATCCCCAAGCCAGGTCCCAGGGCACCAGCGCCAATGGCAACTGCTGCAGCGATCAACTTCATGGATTCGGCGTCCATAGTTCATCCCCCTTTCAGTTTTGCCTATATCAGTGCTCCTCATGACGAGTAACCGCCATGACCAAGAAAACCAGGGTCAACCCACAGAAGATGAGAGCCTGAACGAAACCGATGAATAGCTCCAGCCCATAGAAGGGTACTGCCGCCACCCACGGAATAAGAAACAGCATGGCGAAAATGAGGATCTCCCCGGCGGTCATATTGCCGAAGAGTCGGAAGGTGAAACTGATAATGCGCACCAGCTCGCTTACCATCTCGATGAGGCCTACGAATATATCAATAATTCCAGTAAATAGCGTTCCCAGGCCACTGCGGACCCGGCCCCGTAGCATCTGCCCCACGCCACTAAAGTACCGGCGAACATTGACAAACCTGCTCATGTAGCGGATGAAGCCCTGAGACCTAAAACCCCAATACTCAACAAAGATAAAGGAGACCAGCGCCAGCGCAAGGGGTACATTGATATCGGTATTTGCCCCGCGAAAGAGAGGCATCAAAACCTGCTCCCCCCCCTCGGTGTGCCAAAAGCCTATGCTCATGAAACCGGGGAGGAGCGCCAGCCAGGCGTTTGCGATAATAAAGATAAAGATGGTAGCGACCACCGGGAAGAATTTACGCCCGTACTCCTTTCCCGCGATGTTGTCCACGAAATTCATGAGCACCTCAATACCAGCCTCCAGGATATTCTGCAACCCCTGAGGCACGAGCCTCATCTTGCGCGTGGCGGCATAGGAGATACCCCCCATTACCAAGATGGTGAGCCAGGCAGCAATCATGGTATTGGTGATAGGGATGCCAAAGGGAGAAAAGACTGCCTCCGCAGCGAGTTCAAAATGGGGTATAGAAACGGGAAATAAGAGGCGTCCTAATACTACCAGGCCAAATGAAAGGAGGGCGATAATTCCTATTCGGCGCCACAAGCCAATTCTAGACACTAGTCCCCCTTATCCTTCCTCTTGCTGAGGAGCGGGAGAAGCATGCGGTATGTTCCATAAAAGGCGACAAACAGCCCCAAGCCAAGCCCGAGCAGGGTAAACAGCGGGCTAATACCAACCTTCCCATCAAGCCACACCCCAAGATAGACCCCACCGACAATGCACCCGCCAATATAAAACCCAACACTGGTAAGCCTCAGCGCCGCCGCCCAGCGATTCACGGTCATACCCCGAATGAGTATATCATACGCTACTACCCTCGGCAACCTGCCCCTGACATAAAAAAACCCCCGACCTATCGGGGGGTTAACAAAAGCCATCCCTGCTTCATCCCTTTTCTTTCAAGAAAAGGTGTGAAAAATCCCCGTTGAACTCTCTTAGGAAGTTATGGAGATCCAGCACGTCATCGGTGTCTACCACAGCCATTTCGCGGTACTTGGTATACTCCTCTTCAGTAAGGTCGGTAACCAACTCGGGGTGCTTCCCATCCCTGAGCACCGCAGCCACTAAACTCTGACTATGACAATTAGTGCAATAAACGCTGAGAAACCAGAGGTCTGTATAGCGGCCGAGAACCCTCACATTTTCCCCTTCGTAGCGCTTCCCGCACACCGAACAAGTTATAATCGTCATCAAGCGCTTGATTAGTTTTTCGTCCATGCTGCTACCTTTAAACGGGCGCTATGATTTCTCCAAATCATCCATGTTCAGGGTATCGATAAAGTCCTTGAATGGGGCAAGCTTACTCAGTTCATCCTCGCCGAGCTCGCCCTCTCCATCTTTAGGGGGTAGTAATATCCCCGCTTTCTCCAGCACCGACTCATCGGCGTAAATCGGCACCTCCACCCTTACCGCAAGGGCGATGGCATCGCTGGGACGGGAATCGATCTCCATATCCTTTCCATCGACGATAAGGAGGATCCTGGCATAGAAGGTATCATTACGGAGGTCGTTGACAATGATCGAGTTAATCCTAGCCCCCAGGGCCTCGATCGCGGAGCACAACAGGTCATGGGTCATCGGTCGGGGCACCTGCACATCCTGCAATTTAATCGCTATGGAGTCCGCCTCCGCGGGGCCGATCCAGATAGGAAGGTAACGCTCCCCATCCTTCTCCTTGAGGATAACCACCCGCTGATAGTTCATCAGGCTCATTCGAATACTATCAATCGTCATCTCGATCATGGGCAACCTCCCTCAGGGATTCTCAGCTAAGACCATTCTATCTTAGTATCTCACTAAATGTCAACATACACTATCTTACTCTATATCAACCAACCCTCTCAGTTTATGAAGTGACCTGACCCCGGCCACGGTGAGCTTTGGAGAGAGGGATTGATGGCATAGGGTCAGCTTAGAAGTTTACCTAATACTTAAACAAATCCATACTCAGGTATCTCTCTCCCCTGTCGGGCAGGACGGTAACCACCTTGTCGTATTTCTTCGCCACCCTCAGCGCCACCAGCATGTTGGCGCCGGAGCTTATCCCCACCATCAGCCCGTACTTGTGGCATAGATTGCGCGCCATATCAACGGCCTCTTTGCTGCCGACGGTGACGACCTTGTCCACCTTGCTCATGTCTACGATCTTGGGGATGAAGCCATCGCCGATGCCCTGTATCTGATGCTCCTCGATACGGACGTCGCTCCCGCCGAACATTACAGCGGCCTCCTCCGGCTCGACGGCGATGACCTTGACCTCCGGGTTGACCCTGCGCACGACGTTGGAGACACCCATCAGCGTCCCGCCGGTGCCGACGCCGATAACGATGGCGTCCACCGGTCCGATCTGCCGCAGTATCTCCTCGCCGGTCTTCTCCTGCGCCTTTACATTATTGGGGTTACTGAACTGCCGCGCGATGAAGTGCCGCGGCTTCCTGGCGATCTCCTCCGCCCGCTCAATGGCCTCCTTCAGGCTGCCGCTCCTGGAGGTAAGCACCAGCTCGGCGCCGAAGGCCCGCGTCATCTGCTTACGCTCCTCGCTCATGTTTTCTGGCATGACAACAACCATGTGGTAGCCCTTGGCCATGGCCACCATGGAAAGCGAGATGCCGGTGTTACCGCTGCTGGCCTCGACTATAGTGTAGCCCCTCTTCAACTCCCCCGAACTCTCGGCAGCCTCGATTATCTCCAGGGCGACGCGATCTTTAATGCTGCCGCTGGGGTTCACGCTCTCCAGCTTGGCGTATACATTCTTTATCCTGACAAGAGGCGTATTTCCGATAACATCTAATACACTGAACCCTTTGTTCTCCATCTCCCTCTTCTTCCTTCTATTGGTGAATCGGTGGATAGTCCCCTACTCAAGCACACTGCTCCCCTTGGAGGGAGTGCCCTTTACCCGGCGCTCAAAAACGCCCCGCGCTAAAAGCACGCGCCGGTGGCACTTTTGACACCTGATCCCAATATCAGCGCCCACCCTGACCACCTGCCACTGGTCGCTGCCACAGGGGTGCTTCTTCTTAAGGCGCACCACATCGCCAATCTTTATCTCCATCTCTAGGCAGCCCCCAGGTAACGGTTGATCTCATCGCGCAGCTCGAGCGCAGCACCGCGTGCGGCCTCGGCAAAGTCCTTGCCCTTCGATGCATAGATGATCTGCCGCGAGGAGCTGATGATCGCTTTTTCCCCCTGGTCGTCCACACCATAGCGAACCGCGCTGGCGAGATCGCCGCCCTGAGCGCCGATGCCCGGAATTAGTAGCGGCATCTGGGGGCAGAGCTGGCGCACCCGCCTCAGTTCCTCGGGATAGGTAGCGCCCACCACCAGCCCCACATTGCCAAAGGTATTCCACTCCCTGGCTCGCTGGGCCACGACTTCGAATAAGGGTTTTTCGCCCTCCCCAGCCTTCGCCGACTTTTCGCAAAGTAACAGGTCTTGGAAATGAGCTGAGCCTGCATTGGAGGTGCGGCAGAGGATGAACACCCCCTTTTCCCTATACTGAATAAAGGGCTCCAGGGAGTCGTATCCCAGATAGGGGTTCACGGTGGCAGCATCGAAGCCCAGGGTTTCAAAGAGCGCCCGGGCATAGGCCCGCGCGGTGCTGCCGATATCGCCCCGCTTGGCATCCCCAATGACCGGGATATCCGCAGGGATATAGTCTACCGTCTTCTCCAGCGCCTTTAGCCCATCGACGCCCAGCACCTCGTAGAAGGCGAGGTTGGGCTTGTAGGCGCATACCAGGTCCTGAGTGGCATCGATGATGGCGCGGTTGAACTCAGCGACGTCGCCCCAGGGCATCAGCTCCGGGTCGGGGTCGAGCCCAATGCAAAGGAGGCTCCTGTTGGTTCGGGCAGCGTTAAGCAGCTTCTCTAAGAAGTTCATCGTCCCATGGCGATAATACCGCCCCGCCAAGCTAACGTCAAGGGCAAAATATTAGCTCGTTCATATAGACAGATAACACCTTGCCGTCATTGTAAGGCACTCCTTCATCATATGGTGAGGCTTGCCCCCAGCGAAACGCTTTCATCGCCACTGCCACGAAAATGGAGTCTAGTCCGCTCGCCCTGAGCATGTCGAAGGGCCGTTCATGGTTCGACAGGCCTGTCCTGAGTTAGCCGAAGGGCTCACCACGAACCGCGTTAGATACGTCAATTCCCACGTTTGGCGTGTTGCCAACCATCGACAGGAG
>Ga0114919_10003078_pt1 | contig 13480 bp, 15 predicted proteins | sample BlataG_FD_88682 | JGI IMG/M metagenome (GOLD analysis project Ga0114919, IMG submission 88682) | Deep subsurface microbial communities from Black Sea to uncover new lineages of life (NeLLi) - Black_00105 metaG | ecosystem: Environmental > Aquatic > Marine > Oceanic > Sediment | place: Atlantic... | reverse complement strand
GAACAACGATCACAGGTTCCTGCACAGTTCTCACCTTTCCGTAATCGAATTTTGTTGTTACATAGCTCGGTCTTGGATTTAAAACCTATCTCATGGTTAATACCACAAAACTGATTATATGCTTATGTGAGAGAATAAGGCAAGACCAGTAACAGTGAACTTAACTACTTCTTTTACCATTCCAAATGGCGTGAAAGAATGCGAATTCTGAAGGTAACGAGAGAAAACGTTCTAACTGCTTCGCAAACAGTGAAAACTGGAGGCTTAGTCATGTATCCAACCGATACGGTTTATGGGCTAGGCTGCGACCCGTTCAATGTAGCGGCTGTCAAGCGGGTTTTTAAGGTGAAAGGCAAGAGGAAGAAGTCGCTACCCATATTAGCTTCAGATATTGAGCATGTTGAAAAAATAGCTTATTTGTCAAAAAATGCTAGAAAGATTGTGGACAGGTTTTGGCCTGGCCCGCTCATGATTGTCGTTCCGAAGAAGCCAACTCTCCCAAACATTGTCACATGCAACTTAGGTTCCGTGGGCGTACGGGTGCCGAACCATGATTTAGCCATTCAATTCATCTCCTTGTCAAATGGTCTCCTCGTGGGGACCAGCGCAAACAAAACAGGAGAAGAACCACCGCGAACTGCCCATGAGGCCACTGAACAACTGGGGAAAGAAGTGGACCTGATTCTCGATGGTGGACCTACACTCCCAGGCGTGCCATCAACCGTAATCAACCTAACTTCAGAAACGCCCCTAATCTTGCGTGAAGGACCTATAAGTTCAAAAGAGATTTCAGATGTGTCTTCACCAGAATAGTTTCTATCTACTTGTTTCTTTGGTCGCACTTTGGCATGCAGATGATTTTCTCTTCTTCAAGAAGTAGACCGCTCCAGCCAATACTACGATTCCTGCTACTATTATTGACCACAACCACCACTGCATCCATAGAGGGATCCCTTCTTCAAGAAATTCAAGACCAGACGCAGGGTTCATGAGCGGATAACGATCTATAATCAATCCTTTCGCATAAGCAGTATCACCTATTCCATCCCCATCTCCATCAACTCCCGTGTAGTCGCTCCAATAGTTGCCGCCGGAAGGATAGCCGCTATCCCAGATGTTTGTGGAGCCTTCGCTGGATGCTTGGGCGGTGTTGTTGACAAAGTTGTTATGGTAAATGGTGTTGTTATCTGACTTATGTAAAAGGATGTCTTGTCCATTGTTTTTTATGAGGTTGTTGCTTATCGTGTTCGCTGTCGAATAACTTTGTAATGCAATACCGACATCAAAGTATCCGTCCTTATTGTCTGTTATGTTGTTGGTGCGTATAATGTTGTCATCAGAATTCACCAACTGAATACCGTAATACCCCATTTTTGTTATGAGACAGTTTTCTATAAGGCATTTTTTGGAGTTTACTAGTACTAAGCCTTGCCCGTTCTTGGTTAAGTTCAAGTTTTTAACTGTGATGTTTAAGGAATTGATAATCGCCACATAGCCTGCGTTAGCCGGTACCTGCCCATCATGTTGGTTTATCCAATAGTAGATGGGTTTTCCATCCAGAGTGTTTGAATCATCAATGTTATGTATGAAGCTAACCGAGATCCCAAAATTCCATCGATTACCTGCTATCTTGTTGTCTCTTAGAGTGACGCCGAGCGAATAGCCTAGGTAGAGCCCCCACTTACCGTGATTCATCACGGTATTGTTCTTTATCATACTGTTGTCTGAAGCTGTTAGAAAAATGCCATCCCATCGATTGTTTGTGATAATGTTATTTCTCATAGTGGTGTTTGGTGAGCGATCTAGAAGAATGCCGTATACACAGTTTGTTATGGTGTTGCTCTCTATACTGTTGCCAGTTGATTCTCTAAGGTAGATGCCATAGTCAAAATCTGTGATACAGACTTTCTCGATCGTTACGTTGCGTCTGTTGGACAAATCGAATCCTTTACCATCTCCGGTACCTTGAAGAGCATAATCGTTTCCATTAACTATAATGTTGTTTCCTTGCACAACGATTAGTTCAGAAATGTTGGCGGTAAAAGTATACAGGTTTCCGTCCCGCTGAATTGGTGCTGTTGACGGGTCAACGCTTCCATCAGCCCTAATGTAAATGGTTCCAGATGCTTTGACTGGTTGAGTGTCAAATGCCAAAGTTAACATACTTATTAGAAGCATTGTTAGCATTATTCCAGAAATCATTCTTCTTAGCAATTCCTTTCTCCCAGTTATAGATAGTTGAATCAAGAAATAACATTTTTGAAAGTAACTTCTTCTATTCACACAGAAACACTGTGTGCGTTACAGATGTCGTCACGAAAAATCAGTTGGAAGAGTTTCTACCATAGTGGATATGTGCAAATGCGATTGGCATGTCTAATCATACGAGTGGGATCCCTATACTGAGAGGTTGAAGGGAACAGATAGGCAGAGGAGAGATTTAACGCGATTTATGCGTGCGGTTCTCAGCGGACTTTAAGTTTGTACCTCATTTTCTCTCCGAAGAAATCCACTGCTCTGAACTCGCTCAGGAACTTCGCGGAATGTTTTGCGTGGGCTGGAATGAAATATTCATCACCCTTTTCACAGATCTTAGTTTTGCCGTCGATCGTTAGTTCCATTTTTCCTTCTACAACAACCCCCATTGAGGAGAGCCATGGCTATGCTCTGATACTTCTCCAAAAGGCTCTATCTCAAAGAAGACTATTGATGACACTCGCCTTGAGCTATCCACCCTCTGACGCCCTTAAACTGAATATCAGCTTCTGGCAAATCGTTAAGCCCACATTCCTCAACCCTTTTCATCTCCACCTTGAGCCCTAGCCATTCAGCTCCTTTGCCGATCTCCTCAGCCATCCTTTAGGTGTTGCCTTTTCCTGTGTAGTATATGATAAGTAGCCGTTTGGCCGCCATTCTCTTCATCTATCTCAAGCGATACTTGAATCGGTGTTATATGTTTTACCAGTATAGCTGAAGTAGCCTACCTATCTCAAGCAATAAGGAAATTAGACAATGCGAGCACGGTGACATTTGTGGTCAAACCACTTACGGTGTGGAAGATTGCGAAGATGAAGAGTTGAGCGCTGATGAAAGAATACTCATGAACATACTGCGAGAACAAAAGAGCTTGGCAAGCAACACGCTCTATGGCTTCTATTCTCAAAGAGCAAGGCATCCTAAGAGCAGAAGGTCGTTCAGGAACTACATGCAAAATCTATGCGCGATGGGTTTAGTGAGAAACATCGGGGAGAAAAGGGGACGAGTCTATGAAATAGTCAATGAAATCCTTAACCACAAACACGGTGGAAAGGCAGAGTTATGTAGAATGAATAGAAGCGCTAAACAAAATTGATCAGTCAGCATTTTTTTTCATGAATCTATTCTACTATTGTTGTTGGTCCTCTCAAAGGTTTTAAGATAAGTCATTGATATTAATATTTCAACTGGTCGATTTGTGGTTAGATAGATTTAGTGTTATTACAAGGAGTAGGCGAATGGTTGAGTCAATTTAGGCTTGAGAAGGACGTTGCTGGCGAGTACAACACTTTTCGAGTTTATCTTCTGATGCTTAGGGTGAGGGAGGCTTCTGCCAGGGATGTTGCTCATCAGCTTGGATTCTCTAGTCCCGCTTTGGCAGTTCATCATCTTAAAAAGATGAATGGTCTGAAGCTTGTTAAGAAAGATAAGTATGGTGTCTATCATGTTATCCCTCAAAAGTTTGGGATACTGAAGTTTTTCTTTGTCGTGAGAAAGTTTATAATTCCAAGAAGTTTCTTCTACGCTCTTTTATATGGGGTTTTGGCTGTTTTTTCATTTCTCATGTTTGGTGGAGTGATGAGATTTGTGGCGCTTTTGTTTTCGTTGTTAGGCTTTGGAATTCACCTCGTAGAGACTATACAATTCTACAGACTTATTCCAAAGACCGCTGTTCAAGAAGTTGAACAGAGTGTTCAAGAAAATGATTAAAATAGTAGAAGACCACTGTTCTAGGTGGGATAAGAATGATTGTGTCTCCAAAAAAGGCGGCTTTCTTATGTATATTACCTATTCTATTAGGGGGCACGATTGCGTGGGGAGTGAAAACGATTATTTCGTCAGAAGCGGATTCAATAGAAATGAAGGAAGTTAGTGCTGTTGAACCTCCGTTGAAACTTGTCATGAGGCTTAACAAAACGGAATACCAGCCTGGCGATTCGATAACTGTTGAGATGAAACTGGTAAACATAGGCAACTCCACGGTAACAGTCTGGTTCTGTAATCGAGGCCTTTCCGTTTGGCTTAGATTCGAGATTTATAATGCTTCAGATGATTTAGTGTTCAAGCCATTTGTAGGTGCTTGGTCTGCAGAGACTATTGTATTCTTGGATCCTAACGGCTTTATTGGTTATACCCATGGGGGTCAAGACGACATCAGCTATCCATTGATACTGGATCACCAATTGAAACCTGGAACCTACAGGATCATCGGTTTTCTGAATTCGAACGCACGTCTGGATTCTTACCAGGGATCTGAAATCGCTTTGGAAACCCCGCCTATTGAGATAACCATTGGCTAAACAAAACACAAACCAAAATAAATGCTCTGCAGAAACAATGTAGAATAGTTGACTACAGAAGCCTTGACAATTTAGCCTCCGAATCAGCGAAAGTCCTTAGAAAAAACAACGCACAAATGATAAATACAACATTCTACATAACCATGGCTCAATCATAGCAGGTGTGAAAAGTGAGTTTTAAGAATGCAGCAATGATTTTGACAGTCATGTTTTCTGATTACGCCAGTACCCTCAGCTCACATTTTAACAGTTAGTGAGTCGAGTGATATTGAAAACAAGTTTGATCCGTGGTTTTGGAATGAACTTGGGGAACTAGAGGGAAATGGAACATCAAGAATGATAAGTTTGATAATCGTGTTGACTGAAAACCCATCAGAGACTGACTTGAAGAATAATACGGCGAGTTTGCTAATTGAGCGTCATGGCGTAGAAGATGTGTGGATCGCTTCTGTATTGCGATTTTTGATAGCGAAAGTTAATTCCACTGAAGTTAAAACGATAGCCGCTTATGACTTTATAGAGCTTTTGGGTGATGGAGAAATGTCAGGTGAATGGAGCCTAGATGACAGCACAAAAACAGTACGTGCTTCTCATGTCAGGAGAAATTATGGTTATAATGGTTCAGAGGTGATAATAGCGATTTTGGATTCTGGGATAAATGAGACTCATCCGGGTTTGGTTGGCAAGATCATTGATCATGTTGATTATACTGGCACTGGGTATGGAGACAGCTACGATCACGGAACACATGTTGCTGGCATTGCTGCAGGAACAGGAGCGGGTTCGCCAGTCGGAAAGCTTTATACTGAAGTCGCTCCAGGAGCATCGTTGCTAAATGTGAAAGTAGGAACCGCTGCGGGCTGGCGTCCAGATTGGGGTGTGATGGGTATCGAGTGGGCAATGACACATGGAGCTGACGTCATAAACCTTAGTTTGGAATGCGTGTATCCGTGTCCAACAATGTGCGCGGCGGTAGAGGATGCCGTGGAAGAGGGAGTTGTAGTAGTCGCTGTTGCAGGCAATCAAGGACCACCACCAGGATCAATAGCATGTCCAGGAAGCTCTGAAGCGGCGATAACGGTTGGAAGTATCAATGATTTTGACACTGAATCGATAAATGATGATCAACTCCGTAACAAGAGCGGCAGAGGCCCCGTGGATGATAGAATCAAGCCTGATGTCGTGGCTCCAGGTGGCAATATAATGTCGCCGAATCGTAGTGGAGGATACAGCAACTTTAACGGCACCAGTGCAGCAGCTCCCCATGTTGCTGGTGTTGCTGCCTTGCTTTTGCAGGCTCATCCAAGCTGGACTCCAGAAATGGTTAAATGCGCCATCAAAGGAACAGCCATGCTAAACGACGAACTTCAGGGAATGGCGAATAAGGAAAATGATCGTGGGAAGGGAATCGTTGATGCCGCCAGCGCCATTTCATGTTGCATCGATGATATACCAGTTGTCGAAGCTGAAGGCTTCAATGTCAGCGGCTATGGAGATTATCTTGCAGAAGCATACCCTTATTATGGACGGTACTACATTTACGCATATGGATACACGATCTTTGATGATGCAGAAGCCAACGCAACTCTCAAGAGAAGCTTTGTTCCAGAGCGCAACATTACCAATCCAACATTCCTATTCGCCTTTTACGACGAAGGCTTCATGAGCACCTCGCTGCTTGGATGGGCAAACCTGAAAGCCATTCTGAGGATCTGGCACGGCGAAACGCTGTTGTTCGACTACTGGTCAGACGACATACACTACGTTCAATATTTAGGTTCAACCCAGACTTCCTGCCAGCACACACACAACACAGAAGACCATGCATACACGGGCGAACTGCTTGCTGGACAGGACTACATCATAGAGTACGGTTTCAGCGTGCATGCACACTGTTATTCAACATCTGATTTTTACTACTCAGATCGTTACATCCAAGCCCTCGCCTTAACCATAATCGGCCGGCCCAGAGCTAAGAACCCAAGCTTCGAACAAAGGCTTAAGTCAGTTTACGAACCAGCCTATTGGGGCTGGTCAGACGTTACCAATGATTGGCGGGAACTGAGGGGTGATGTTGGTGGTGACGGTCTGGTCGACATAAGTGACATTGCCGCGATAGCCAGAGCCTGGGGCTCCGTACCAGGCGATCCAAACTGGGATCCAGACTGCGACCTAAACGGCGACGAAATCGTGGACATAAGTGACATGTCAATGGTATCGAGGGAATTTGGAAAAGATAACTACCTCAATAGTGTCGATGGCGCATACTCATGGTACACAAGCGGAAACGGCGACTATTACATGGAACAGTGGCTATGCGACCACGACGTACACGCCCTAAAAGGGCAGCAAGTCACATTCTCCTTCTGGTTCAAACCAAACGGAATAGGAAATAATGCCGCAGCAAAAATTATGTACATCATAGATAGCCAACAAACAACAGTCAGCGGCAACTGGATCTACGCAACAGAAGGCTGGCACAACGCCACCGTCACAACCACACTACCACCAAACACAGTCGCCATCAAAGTCATCATCCACCTCACAGACAACTTCCAAACATGGATAGACAAAGCATCCATAGTTACTTCATAGAATTTCTGCGCATCTCCCAACTAAATTACTGGAAAAACGGAAGTCCATTCACTAATAATCACTACCATTTCGAACTTCAATCTTAGTTCATGGACAACATTTTGACAGAAGACATGGATGAAGAGGTTCTTAGGAGGATGCCGTTCTGGTTCAGGAGGTTGAGAGAAGCATACGCAAAGAGAAAACTACGCGGTTTCTATTAGGTTCAAGAGTTTATCCAACTTTTGAGGATCTTCAGTCAACTTGTCAAATAGTCTATCTAATTTTGCTCTCGCCTGATCCAGCTTGATTGCAGTCTCCAAATCTAACGCCAATCCACAAGCGTTGCAGAATTTTGAATCGGGTGAATTCTTGAGTTTGCATCTTGGACAGGTTTTGGCCCTGAATTTCTCTTGTTCTTCTTTGTCATTAACTGCGATTCCGTTCAATGCTAACAGTGCCTTGTCAACATCTCTTCCAGATAAGTGAACATAAACAGAAGCCATGTCAGAATTTTGAACCCAACCAAAATATTGTTTCATTTGAGCCTCAGTAAGATAATTGGCTAGCTTTGTCGCTCTAGAATGCCTGAACAGGTGAGGATGAACTCTCTTTCTTATTCCTGCTCTTGCAGCAATATCGTGGAGTAGACTATTGACTCCTCTGTAACTCAATAAAGTGCCCCTGTCCCTTGTTCCCATGCATGCATGCAACATGCAACTTGGAAGGACTGATAAGATGGCATCAAAAATTGAGACTTGACTTTGAAATAGTGGATGCCTATAAAATGCTCTGCCAGAGCGTTTTCGGAATCCGACACATTTTGCGCGACAAAGCCAAGCGCACTTTGAAGAGGAATTATCCACATTAGAGGTATCAAAGTTCCCACATGAACATCTAATCGAAAAAATCTCAACTGACAAACAGATGGTAAGAGTTAATTCAAGGCTCTTCAAAAAGCAAGGATTATCTCTTGACAGACTCTTTTCAGCAATGGTAACTTCCGCCAAAGAGACAGAGGGGACCCAAAAAGCTTTCTTGAAGCCTGTGGAACGAGTTCAAAAGCTTGGTGAAGCTGGCAAACTGAACTTTGACAAATCTAGCCTCGAAGACTTCGACAGAGAGATGAATAAAGAAAACTATCTTCCATGTCATCACTCAGAACGATACCGAAGATCAAATAAACCAGTATACATAATTTCAAAGAGACAAATCTTCAAAAGAATCTTCAACATCAACTGAAAACTGCAGCAGAGCATAACATGGCATGAAACCACGTGTTCACGGATACGGACACTTCAATTCTCACCCTTTTCCAGACATTTCTATACAAAAATATACGCAAGTTAAGCCTCTGTTAAACTCGTTCTTTTGAAAGCAACCTGAAAACTGGCGTTCCACTCCTCCCCCCGTATAGGGGGTCTAAAAACAGAGAGACATACGCAGATAACGTGACAACGCTAATCTCTTTTAACGGCTAGCGCAAATACGCTATAGTGAAGGAAAGTAGGATGCAGAAGGACTTCAACCTGCTTATTTCAACGTCGCGAGGAAACGAAGAAAACACATGCTTTGAGATAAGGCATCTACTAGACGAAATAGGAGATACAACAGCTATGACTGATAAAACAGGAATCATAGGACTCATAACAGCCAAAACCACTCTCCACCCCTTCGAAGTCATCAAAAAGTTCCGAGACATACTAAAAGAAAGCCCATGGGAATTCCGCTACACACTCAGAGTTATTCCCATCGAAAGGATTTTACACACGAATCTCAAAGAGATCCAAAGAACAGCCACGCAACTCGCTTCAAAAATAAATCAAAACGAAACATTCCGCGTGGCGGTGGAGAAAAGATTCACTGCGCTTTCAACTAAAGAGATAGTCGAAGTTGCAGCAACGAACATTGATAGAAAAGTGGACCTGGAAAACCCAGACAAAATCGTTCTCATAGAAATCATTGGGGAACTAACAGGTATATCAGTTATAAAACCCGCAGACATCTTGTCGGTGGTGAAAGAACGGACATAGCTAACGCCGAGTTACCAGCAGAGCCACGTGTTCGATCACCAAGTCAATCAAGGCTTTTTTTTCAAGGCCCTTCTTCTCCAATTTAGCCTCAAGTTCAAGATCAGAAATACCAAACAATCTTCTGATATCCTCAACTTTTTCATCAGTCAGCTTAAGAACACTATCATCACGTTCACCGGGCATCAGCTGAGAAACGATTTCTAAAGTCGCGTTCGCCCCTTGCTTTGTTTTGGCGATAGCAAGAACCGCAACATGTGGGGACTCGGGCTTAATTCCAAGCAAATCCACGGCTTTGCTGATCTGCCGTTGAGCCGAAGCGTAAAGAAGAGCCTCAACAGCTAAACTGTTTGAAATGTTCAACATGCCTTCGAAGGCCCTCAGCGCGTTCAAGACGGCAAAATACAGGTGCTCCCATCCTGCTATCAGTTTAGCATCGAAAAGCTGAATGTGGGTGTCTTTGGTCTTCTTTCGAACTTGGCCGAAGAAGTTCTTAACATCGTTTATTCTGACGTTTCTGAAGCCAGCTATGGCGACGTATTTATCGAAGCCCTCTAGCTTTTTGATCAAGTCTGTCCCTCAGAAACTTCTTGAATAAATCGCTCTACAAGTTTGCGGTCCATTCCATGTTTCACAAGTTTTTCCTTAACTTCCTCGACGGTTCTTCTTTGACGCTTATACTGTTCGACAAGTTTTCTGACAGTTTCTTTTCTTTCCCAAGGAAAAACAACCCATGCACTTGATTCTTTTTCGTAATAGTCGGGAGTCACCGCGCTCCATGGTTTATAATAAATTGTTGCAATCTTGATTTCAGATGCACCCTGCTTCTTCAAATGCGATTGTATAAGTCGAAGGCTTTTACCCGTGTCCGCGATTTCGTCTACAATAAGCACCTTTTTGTCTCGCACTGAAATGGAAACTGGCTGCGTTATCGTGGGTTCACCCTTGGTCTCTGCAACCCCCATGTAAAATTCTGTCTTAACATTCGCAAGCTCAGGGTTTTCCAGCAAATCAGATAGCACTCTCGCGGGAGGCCATCCTCCACGCGAAACACCTAGAATCACGTCTGGTTCAAAACAATCTTTTCGGATTTTGTTGGCGAGATTCAGAAGCATTTCATAAATCTGCTCCCAAGTAGGAATCTCCAATTTCAACTCTGAGCCCAAGATTTTTCTCCTCGGGAAAAGCGGAATAGAAGTTGAAGCAATGAATAATTTAAGCCTTGCCACCTTGAACTACAAGTGACGTTACGTCACGACTTCTAAAAGAACCTAAGGTTTAATACAGCATAATAATCCAACTCATAGAAATGGAGGACGAATAACTTGAAAGAAATAGTTGAGTGCATACCAAATTTTAGCACATCCGATCCCAAAGTTGTGGAAGCTATCCTAAACGAGATAAAGAGAGTTGAGGAAGCCTATCTCCTTGACCACACATACGATAACTACTATAACAGGCTCGTTGTTTCCTACATAGGTAACAAGAACTCGGTTTTTACGGCGGCTCTGAACTCGGCCATAAAAGCCATTGAACTCATAGATATGAACAGCCATAAGGGCCAGCATCCACGCATCGGAGCCGTAGACATCGTACCATTCATTCCAATCCGAAACGTCAGCATAAAAGACTGCATCGAGCTGGCAAGGAAATTTGGGAAAAAGCTAGCGGAAAGATGCGACGTCCCAGTCTATCTCTACGGAGAAGCTGCCAGCAGTTCTGAAAGAAGCGATATAGACTGGATAAGGCTAGGTGAATATGAAGGCCTCCAAGAAATGCTCATGAAGCCTGAGCGGAAACCAGACTTTGGACCTGCTTCGCCCCACCCCAAAGCAGGCGCAACGATAACTGGTGCCCGAAAAGTGATGGCGGGCTTTAACGTGAACCTCGGAACGGCTGATATTCGAATAGCCAAGAAAATAGCCAAGGCGTTGCATGCTAAGAAGGGAGGACTGGTCTTTGTGAAGGCTATGGCTGCGGAAATACCGGAGAAAAAGATCACTCAGATTGGAATGAGCATAAGCGACTTCGAGAAAACGCCTCTGTACAGAGTTTTCGAATTGATTCAAATTGAGGCGAAGCGATACAATGTTCCTATAGTCGGGTCAGAATTCTGTGGACTAGCTCCGTTACGGGCGGTAATAGACGCAGTCAAGTATTACCTGAAGATAGACGATTTAGATGAAGATAGAATCTTGGAAGTTGCTGTGCAAAAAGCCATAGAAAAAGGGCGAGAGTAAAGTGGCCATAGAAAAGGTAGATTTGCTGATTGAAAATGCTAGTGAACTTGTTACCCTGCGTGGAGGAACTCAAAGGCCACTTCTAGGCGAAAAAATGAGAGATTTAGGCATCATCAAATGCGGCAGTATAGCTGTTAGGAAAGGAAGAATAGTTGCTGTAGGCAAAACACAGGATGTCAAAAGGAAATTTGAAAGCGAAGAAACGATAGACGCGAGCGGAAAACTGGTTATGCCCGGCTTTGTAGACCCTCACACACACTTAGTTTTCGCCGGCTCTAGAGAAGACGAATTTGAGATGAGAATACAAGGCGCTACATACATGGAAATCCTAGAAAAAGGAGGCGGAATTCTAAGAACCGTAAAAGAAACGAGAAAAGCCAGCAAGGAAGAGCTGTTTGAAAACTGCAAGAAAACCTTGGACATTATGTTACAGCATGGAACAACCACCGTGGAAGCAAAAAGCGGTTACGGATTAACTACAAAAGATGAGATAAAATGCTTAGAAGTCATGAAACTGTTAGCTAAAAAGCATCCAATCGACATCGTGCCCACATTCCTTGGGGCTCACGCCATCCCATTAGAGTATAAAGGCAAAGCAGACGAATATGTAAACCTCGTAATAAACGAGATGATTCCCGCAGTTGCAAGCAGTAGACTAGCGGAATTTTGCGATGTTTTCTGCGAAAAGGGAGTATTTAGCGTAGAACAGTCCAGAAGAATTCTCCTAAGTGGTAAAAAACACGGTCTATTACCCAAACTACACGCAGACGAGATGACCAAGCTTGGAGGAGCTGAATTAGCCGCGGAAATGCAAGCGGTTTCAGCGGATCATTTGCTTTTTGCTTCTGACAACGGGTTAAGAGCGATGGCGAAGCAAGGGACGGTTGCGGTTCTGCTTCCAGGAGCGTCTTTCTCGCTTATGATGGATCACTATGCGGATGCTAGAAAGATTATTCAATTGGACGTGCCTGTTGCTTTAGGAACGGATTACAACCCGAACTGCTGGGTGGAGAATCAACAAATCGTAATTGCGTTAGCTTGTCGCGAGATGAGGATGATGTCTGCAGAAGCTATAATGGCGACAACCATAAACGCCGCTCACGCTATAAGCCGAGCACAGAATATAGGAACCTTAGAGCCCGACAAAAAGGCTGACATCATCGTTTTAGACGCTTCTAATCATAAATTTCTCGGGTACCGATTTGGAGTAAATCTGGTCGACAAGGTGATAAAAGAAGGAAGACTTGTTGTGGACAAAGGAAAAGTAATTAACGAATAATAAATAAGGTCTCTTCTCATTTTAAAACACTCATGGTGACATTGATGAAAACGGTAAAGTGTATAACGGGTCCTGAGCTGCATTGTAAAAATTGGCAGATTGAAGGCATTCTCCGTATGTTACACAATGTGGTTGACCCTGAAGTTGCTAAAGACCCTGAACATCTCATCGTTTACGGTGGTACAGGAAAGGCTGCTAGAAACTGGGAATGCTTCGACAAAATAGTTGAAACCCTTAAAGAATTGGAAATCGACGAAACGCTTTTGATTCAAAGCGGAAAGCCTGTGGCAGTGTTTAAGACACATGAGTGGGCTCCACGGGTGTTAATTGTCAACAGCATGCTTGTGCCGAAGTGGGCGACATGGGACTACTTCTACGAGCTGGAGCAGAAGGGGCTAATCATGTATGGACAGATGACCGCTGGCTCATGGGCGTACATCGGAACACAGGGCATATTACAGGGCACCTATGAAACGCTGGCGGCTGTGGCAAAAGAACACTTCAAAGGCAACCTAAAAGGAAAGCTTTTGCTGACTGCTGGACTAGGCGAGATGGGTGGAGCGCAGCCGTTGGCTGTGACAATGAATGACGGCGTCGCTCTGGTCGTTGAAATCGACAAAAAGATGATTGAGAGAAGACTGAAATACGGATACGTTCAAACATGGACGGATGATCTGAACGATGCGATTGACATGGCACAACAGGCAAAGGAGGAAGAAGTGCCGAAGAGTATTGGACTGCTCGGAAACGCCGCTGAGGTTCATCCAGAACTCGTGAAAAGAGGAATCATTCCAGACGTTT
>Ga0114919_10003075_pt1 | contig 13488 bp, 14 predicted proteins | sample BlataG_FD_88682 | JGI IMG/M metagenome (GOLD analysis project Ga0114919, IMG submission 88682) | Deep subsurface microbial communities from Black Sea to uncover new lineages of life (NeLLi) - Black_00105 metaG | ecosystem: Environmental > Aquatic > Marine > Oceanic > Sediment | place: Atlantic... | reverse complement strand
AGGGGGACGGGGTTGAAATTGCGCGTTTCGTTTTTGTTTTTTGAACCCCGGTTAAATAGCCCTCCGGCCCCGGTTGAATAGGTAAAGAAGATTCAACTGGGTAAAGATTGAACTGGGTAAACCGCCCCGGTGAAATAAAAAGAACAAGTGAGCTAAAATGCCTAAAATTTACCCCGTTAAACTTGTGATAACAACAATGTAGTGCATTTAACTGGGGTGATCTAAAGTGCCTAAAGTTTAAAAAATGATACGGGACAGGCAGGGTAAATTTAGCGTAATAGCGTTCGTGCAGAACGTACAGAACTGGTAGTTCGTTTAAATGGTTTGTAGAGATCAGCGGGACGCCCCTCAAATTATAAGTTTCTATATGCAACGGTTTGGATAGTTTGATATTGGCCCCGGTTAAATCCGCCTGTGGATGAATGCAAAGCGGTATTGAACAGGGCAGGCCCCGGAGATAAAGAGAGTGAATAGTGAAACGTGACGAGTGAAAAGTGTTTTTTTAGATGGAATTTATATTGAAGCCATACCATGCATTTCAGAATTCGGATAATGAAGAGCCGTGACTGTTAATCTTACCCTTTCGTTTCTTTGTAAAAGACTCAGCACTTCAAAAAGGTTGCTCGTTTTCGGATTACCTGCTGGGCCCAGCATTCTGTGCAGGCTTTTGCTGGGTTTACCTATCTGCCTGCTAAGTGTCTCAAAGCCGATAGTTGCATTTATGTAATCACGCAGGACAGCTTTCCCCACTTCAACATCACCAGATAAAAAGCTGTCTACTGCCTCGGTTAGCATGGCTTTGCGATATTCAGAGTCTTTTTTCGCACGCTCCTGTACGTTTTCCCTAAAATTTCTTGTTAAAACCATTTTAAAACCTCATTTTATATTGTTTTTCCGAGCCTTATAATCCTGCCAACAAGCTCTTGCGGTGTTAATATCATTCTGTTGATGTTTTTTTGTTCCACCGCCCAGCAGGATTACTATATTCGGCCCATCTTTACCAAAATAAACTCGAAAACCTGGACCAAAATCTATTTTGTATTCGAAAACTCCATTGCCAACACCTTTTACATTTGAAAAATTTTCCTGTGAAAAGGGGGACAGGGTTGAAATTGCGCGTTTCGTTTTTGTTTTTTAAACCGCCCCGGTTAAATTCGCTCCGCTCGTCTTCTGCGAAGAATTGAACAGGGCAGGCCCCGGTACCATCTTCCGGCCTGTCCCGGTACTTTCACGGGGAGCTACCCTGGTGAAATGCGCTTCGCTGTTTTCTGCAAAAAATTTAACAGGGCACAGCGTGGCAGGCAGGGCAAGCGGGGTAAATTAAATGGTTGATTAGCAAAGGGCAGGGCGCAAAGATTGAAGATTGTCGATTGAAGATTGATGATTGCAAAACAACAAAAGCATAGTAATAAAATCAGGTATCGGAGGATCAGGGACCAGTTGTAATCCGTGCTTGGGGTTTATAGAGCTTGATGAAATTCACCCTCTCAAAATCGGCATCGTTAGAGGCGAGATTCTTTATCTTCATGTCTTTCATAATCTGAAGCGCCAGAGAGTCGTTTGAAAGGAGACCATAGCGTCTCTTCATCTCCTGACTCCTTATGATTGCATCCATGTTGGGAGACACTATCTCCAAATTGAAAGAGGCTATCTTTTCAGGTATGGCACGATGTTTGCCCAATTTCTTGACAATTTCGGGATGGACTTTCAGGTATTTTACAATGTTTTTCACATTGTCATCAACAGCAGAAACTGCTTCCATGATCATCAGGCGATGAATTGCTTCCTGCACTATTGCTATGGAGGTGAAACCCACAACTCCCCTACTTTCAATGCGCTCAAGGAATGCCGTGCTCGCAGCATTGAATCTCGATTTCTTTGCGAAGTGATATACGAAAATATTGGCATCTACAAAGATATAACAACCGTCTTCAATCTCTGAAAGAACCATGGTCAGGACTCTTCAGGAAGAAATTTAGGGGAAAGGGCAATCTCATCAATTGTGCTATCATCGAGCTCGCCGAATATACCACTTGTGGCTCTTACAACAGCTTTTTCCTCTTCAAGGATCAATTTTACTGTTTCATGTTCTTTTAACTTTAAAGGAACTAGCGGTTTTAATACGCCTTTTTCGTACACTGCCTCTATATGTTTCGTCATTTTATCCTCTCCAACTAATTCAAAAGGTTAACTTTTTTTGATAAGTTAATACTAATTTCAGGTGTTGTCAAGTCAATCTGGGATTTCCGTCGCGGTAGGAATGCCGGTCACCCGGCACCCCCCCCGCATGGTTGATTGTATGATTTTGGGGACATTCTTGACTAGCTTGACTAACTTCATTTTGTTCTTTTTTGGCCCCAGAGAAATACGCTACGCTCGTCAGTCCCTGAAAAGGGGGACGGGGTTGAAATTGCGCGTTTCGTTTTTGTTTTTTAAACCGCCCCAGTACCATCTTCCGGAGCTACTGGGCAGGCCCCAGTTAAATTCGCCCCGGTTAAACAGAAAAAATAGGTTTAACTGGGTAAACTTAGCTCGTCTTCTGCGAAGAATTGAACCCCGATGAAACAAATAAAAAGGTTTCATTGGGCAGGCGGGGCAGGCCCCGGTGAAATAAAAAGAACAAGTGAGCTAAAATGCCTAAAATTTACCCCGTTAAACTTGTGATAACAACAATATAGTGCATTTAATTGGGGTGATCTAAAGTGCCTAAAGTTAAAAGGTGAATTCAAGTTGCAAGTGCACCACGAATAGCACTGTAAAAGACTTCATGTGGCGTCTGATAATTGAGGGACCTTCGTGCAGGACGTGCACAACTTATGGGTTCTTTATTGAGTCTGTGTTTATTAAATGGATGATTCGTTGATTAGCCACGGACAGCCACAGACGCACACAGACAGACACAGACAATTTATTCGGTGGGGAGGCATCCTCGACTTTCGCTCATTTGGGGTATTACCTTCGGCCTTTTAAATTTTTGGTTTTTGGGTTATTTTTATAACACTTTGGACACTGGGCCAGATATTCGCCAGGTGCGCACTTATACAGACTACCGCCCTGCAATCCAAATCCTCCTGAAGTAGGTGTGATATCAATTATTACCTCGCACCCGCACTCTGAACACTTTTTTTTTATTTGAATTCTCGATCTTCCGTAGTTGGCTTCGAATATTTTTCTTAATATGTCTATCATGCTGAAGAATTAATCCGAATATTTCATGAAAATTTTAGATACACCTCTTATTAGTAATTAAAACCGTTTGTTATTTACAATTTTGCTTTTTTTATGATCTTGGGCACGTTCATTGTGAGGTGCTTGGGGTCAAACCCCATGAAAAGGGGGGTTGAAATTGCGCGTTTCTCTTATGGTTTTTGTGATTTTATGAATGTCCATTGTTTTATTGTTTTCGATGGGTAAAACCGTTGAAGGGTTCAGGGTTCACTGTTCTAATGTTAAGGTTAGAAAGAAGCAGGGTGAAAGCGCAGTAATGAAATATCTATAAATTTTCCCACTCTTCTAAAGAAATCTCCTTTTTTATTCCATTTTCAATTTCTTTCAGAAGCATCTTGACTTGTGGAATAGAATATTCTTTGTTGTTTGGTAGGGTTAATGTGTATGTCTTATAACGCATGTAGAAATGACGTCCACCGGGTTCAGGTGGCTCAAAGCCGAATTTCTTTAATTTTTTGATAAACTCTCTTCTTTTGCATGGCCTCCATTTACCCATGAGCAGCAGCCTCTGAGTGAAGAACAGGCATTTTTTTGTTCAGATTAATCTTGCCCATCACTGGCAATTTATCCCCATGCCTAATTTTCACAATCAGCCATCCCTCAAGAGAGGATTTCAGTTCTTGCTGGCATTGATAAAGTGTTTCTCCAAAGGCCACAACACCCGGGCATTGTGGTATTTTACCAGAGAAAGTATCATCTTCAAGCTTATCATAAACGGCCTTACTCATGGCCTTGTTAATGTATTCGATAAGCATTTCTTTGCCTCCGACTCGTGTAAAATTCAGGTGATAAATTATCCCTTTCCTTGCATAAACAATACATCAGATTATACGTTTCAAAATATGGACAGCTCGGCTAAATTGCTTTAAATTTGAAGTTATCTTTTCATATTTCTGAAAATACGTCAATAAATCATTTTGTATGATAAAGGATGTTCGTGCACAACGTGCATAACCTCCTGTTTATGAATCGTATTCTTGCATAGTCTTGGAGAAATTCATTGGTTTATTGGTTTCGATGGGACCTGCGGGACGTCCATAAATAAGTAAATAGCTCGCTATCCAATTGATATTTATGCTAATTTAAAACCTCTTTTTTGAAATCTTGGGGACGAAAATGGTGAATTCAACTTCAAAGTGCACCACGTTGAATAAAGTTTAAAAGTTGGGGACATCCTTGACTACATTGAACAACTTCTTTTTTTCACTTAGCATTTTCAACGTACCATTTATATGTCTTTTATTCCCTCTTTCAGGCCAATTCTTGCCTTCCAGTCAATGAACTTTATTTTTCTTATCCGTTTGAAATATTGGACAGTAAAGAGTCAATGCCCCATAGTTTAACCCCATAACTTTCCATTTCTGCCCGGAGTTCATCATCGGCTCGCAGGTCAGCATCTCCTGAAACAATAGCATCAGCCCGGCCATCTATTGCTGTGGCTAAAACAGGATGATCTTTGGGGTCACGACAGCGAGGTGGAATGGTGGCCGGCTCCACCATTATTCCCCTCCAATTCAACTGCTCCAGCAAGATTACTGCATATTCAGCATTGATACGGTTTTTTAGACGAGGCCGTTGCCAAACTTTGTCAAGCTCGTCCAAAAGGGGTTGACTAACGACGACTTGAAACTTACCAGCCTGCCAGGCCCTCAAAACAGGGAGGGTCACGCGTCCGCCCAGCAATGCACGTATCCATATATTTGTGTCAATAACGATTCTTAGCATTGTCAGCTATGCATTCAAGTTTCGAACAGCTTTGATTTCAACTTCAATATCCTCGTCACTAAAATCGTCGGCGGGTGTGGTCTTAGCCAGCTTCTCGATCAGACTTGCCAGTTTTGCATCCATTTCAGTTTCCATCAGAACCCGGGCCAGTTGAATACGAGAGGCATCATCAAGTTGCCGAACAACCTTAAGAAGCTGATCAACAGACAGTTTCACCTCTGGAATTGTGATGACGGTTGATTGTAAAGTCATATTGAGCCTCCTTTCATTAAGGAGATCCATTGGGACCATCCTTAAATGGTATTATAGCACAACATCTATTTAGATTGTCAACACATCTCGAAATCAGTCAGAGAAATTATCTGTCCTGTATCAAGGGCCTTATGTATAGCAAAGGTGACTTCGGTTGTTTCGACCAGCTCGGAAGAGGGAATAGGCGCAGGACCTCCGTTCGTAACAGCGCTGACAAAGGCATTGATTTCGGCGTCAAAACCCTTTCTTGGGGACGTTGGCAACTTTGTAAACCTACAGGGGAGCGGGCCCCAGTTAAATACGCTGCGCTGTCCTTCGGAATTGAACGGGGCAGGCACTGATTCATTATGTTCTTTTTGCGATTAGCAGGGTTCTTCCAACTGTTCCTAAAATACGTTTATCCTGCATTCTCTGTACCTGGTTTCCGCTTAGACGTTCAGAGGACAGGGGGCATTCTATTCGATGGGTTACTTTCCATCCTGTTTTAGATAGAAGTCTGTGGTAGTCGAATATTGTGATTGATTTATCGGGTTTCTCTTTTGAAGCGGGTGTGGATTCAAAATCCCTCCAGTCGGCATTCAGGAAGGCCATCCTGGTCGTTCGGTTTGCGTTTTGATGGGCCAGCAGGAAGAAGCCTTCAAGAAACCTCTCATACTCCTCCTTTGTATAGGATGATATGGAAGGAGTTTTCTCATTTGCTTTTTTGCTGTATTCCTTCTCTTTTTTGGTGTAATAGGGTGGATCAAAAAAGATCAGATCCGGGTTTTTTGTGATCGGCCAGTTCCAGTTCCGGGGGTCCCAGTGATGGCACAATATCTCAGGGCGATTGTCCCTAACTGCAAGATCAAATGATTGACATTTTCGCCCAAAGAGAAGGCACACATCAGGGACAACACCTCCGCCGGCCATTGGATCAAGGACAAGATCGCCTGGTTTTGTGAAATAGAACAGTGTGTGCGCAATTAGTTGGGCCGGTATTCTCCCGGGCCAATCGTCTCCGAATCGTTCATCACATTCATTGAAGTTCCACTGATCCCATGTGCGAAGTCCCCATCCAAGCTCTTTGAATTTTTCCTGATCCGTTTTTCCTTCTAATCGTAAGGCCCAGACAAATGTACTCCATGTCATGGCCCTGGGAGAGCAAAGTGTCGATTTCGCCAAAATTGGCATTTCCGACAATTTCCGATGCCCTGTTTCGGCTTAAACCCACCACTTCCGCGATCTTTTCCTGAGGCCATCCAAGGCGGCTCAAGCGAAGGATAACTGTGTTTCGGCTTGCTTTCTGCCGGGCTCTAATATCTGAGATCCAGGTATTGACAGTTTGGCGGATAACCCCTAATTTTTCTGCGAGGGCCTCTTCAGTCCATGTACATTCCGGGTCTGTTGATGCAATATCACGGGCGATCCGCTTTTTATCGCCGGGACTTAATCGGTCTCCATGGCTGATGTTACATTCGGCCGATTCAAGGAGAAGCGCTACTTTGTTTTTCTCGTAATTAAGGGGCTTGCCCTTCCATTCTACTGCCGCAACCTTCCTGGTTCCACTTTCCTTGAACGCAAACCAGCGGTGGATACCATCTAAGATTATGGTCGCTTCGGTTGTTTGATCGCCTTCCGCATAGTTAAAGACTCTCTGAATCTTGATTGGCGGAAATTGAGCGCCGATGGCAAGCGCTTCAACATACGCGTTAATGGTTTTCTCGCTTTTACCTACTCTCGGGTAGATGAACTGATCCCAGGTTAAATCAGAAATATTGACTTCCATCGGCTCTCCAGGACAATGTTTAATCCACAGACCCGCCTGCCAAAGCTTTCACTAATAATGTGGTTATAGATGCTTCAGCTTTGCTATATCACGCCCCCACTTGGTTTATGCTCGTGTTCAGGCATAGCGGGCAGGTTTCGCAGATTTCATAGATTACTCCCAAGGGCCCAAAGGCCAGGGTCTCCCCATTTGTGCCTCTGAGCCTTTCTTTTTACACCAGTTGTATCCTTATTCGCCCTGCGTCTTTCAGCATCTTCTGGATTTCTGTTGGCAGATAAAGCTGGTGATTCCCGGTAATGGCCAGGCGGCCTGTGTAGGTCTCTCCGGCCTTCAGGTTCAGTATCCGCACTGCTACTTTCTGCTTATTTTCAGTGCCGATCTCTTCTTCGGCAGCAAGATCCCTCTGTTCTTTCGGGATAATGATCTGCTCTTCATAACCATCTTCATTTACTTCCCATTCGATCAATTGCATATTAACTGCCTCCTTTCAGGTGTGTTTGGGTTGAATCGGGGACGCATTGGGATTGATGATTGAATATTGACAAAAATGTTGAACCGCTCCAGTACGATATTTTGAACCGCTAAGGCGCAAAGGACGCAAAGAGTTTTTTTGTGTTGAACCGCCCAGTACGATTTTCCGGAGCTACGGGGCAGGCCCCAGTGAAATACGCTGCGCTGTGATCTTGGGGACATCCTATAATCCTTCTGTCAAGCACAAAGTGTAAATTTTTAATAAACTAATTATTTCAATAAGATATAAGAGTGGCTAATTCCCGGACGCACTTCTCCTTATGGTTTATTAAAAAATTTTCGGCGAATCTCTCACAAGTACGAACCATACCTCTGATCGTTACGTTTATCCGGTATGCCCTATTTATTTAAGGCTGCCCATCATCCCTTATCCAGAGTTTGTAAGTTCAGTGAGAGGCCCAGGATTGTCCCTCCAGAGGTCTTGATGCCCCAACGCCCTTGAACGGGCTCTCTCGCCGAAATAGTAAAACTTCTTATTCTATGTTCAAATATGCCGGATCAAACGGTTCTCTTTTCTTCATCAAAGTCCAGGCGATCACCAGCATTTTTGCTGCCAGTTTAACACACATTTTTGTTTTAATCCCGCGCTCACGTTCTCTTCCTTTAAGAAGCCTGGCAAAGTAAGTTCTGAACAGATCTACTCTTGCAGATGCTACCTTGGCTGCCTGATACAAGGCATAGCGAAGCTCACCGTTGCCTTTTTTAGATATTATAGGAATCGCTTTGTCGCTTGTTTTACCACTCCGGTTTGCACATAAATCATATCCGGCCATCTTGATAAGCTGTTTTCGGTTTTCAAATCGAAAAGGATCTCCAATGGACGCTAACACCCTGGCCGATATGTAAGGACCAAAGCCTGGTATCGTCAATAGGTAACTGTATTCATCAAATTCAAGACAAAAGTCTTTAATTAAATCATCGGTCTTTTTTACCTGCTGACGCACCTGATTGAGCTTTTCAACAAGAAGATCTGATTCATATTCGCCTGCGGGTCCCAAAGGACAACCCACGGATTCTATTGCCAAACCATGGATCTTGCGCAGCCTGAGCGTCTGGGCTGTCCCCCGACGAGTTCTTTTCACCAGGTGAAAGAACTCACCAAATTCCATTGCTGCGATTGTATCAGGATCTAGAAGATACCGTACGATCAAAAGGGTTTCACTCTCACAAGCATTATAAAACCTGTCTAACTCGGGAAAGTACTGGGCCAGAAGATTGTTTCTGATTCGCATCCGAAGACTGTGCTCTTCTCTTTTCAACCGCCTTCTTAATGAAAGTAAAGATCGAATCTCAATAATGCCATGTGACGGACAATCATAGTAAAGGCATCTTCCTCTGGAAACCAGATCTGCGATATTGGCGGCATCTTTTGTATCATTTTTATCCCAGCGCCCATCCAGAAGATTCCGGTTGTTTTTGACCGCTTGGCCGGTAACAAGAACAACATTACAATCACAACGGATTAAATGCCTGGCCAATGGCTTATGGTAATTGCCGGTAGGCTCCAGTCCATAGACGATTTTGGAAAGGCTGTTTTGAGACTTGATCTCATCGGCTGTTCTCAGTAACCGTGAAAAACCCTCTATGTTGTTTTCAAAGATCAGTTTTCTGAACAAAGATTTACCGGTTGCTGTGCCCATGAAAGCATGGTGCTTGTCTTTAGCAACGTCTATACCAACTACCAGATACTCCTTTGAACTTCGTACTTCTTTTACAATTTGACAAAATTGCTTGCGCCTGATAATTTCTTGATTGTTCATGATAACCTCCTTTTGGCATGTTTAGTGGTTAAAAATTTTCCAACCTTATGCTATCAGGAGGTTATTTTCTTACAAGGCGATAATAATTTTTTTCTGTGCCATGCTGGAGGGTATAATCTCTTGTTATCTTAATATATAACGCCCTTCAGTTTTACAGTTTTGATATCCGTTAGCTCGTCCCGGTGAAATCCCCTTCGGGGATTGCAAAGCAAAATTTCACTGGATAAATTTAAATTGTCCAGGTGAAATACGTAGTAAGGTTAGGGTTCCCCAGTTAAATTCGCTTCGCTCCTTTTCTACGAAAAATTTAACGGGGTAAACAGGGTTCAGGGTCAAAATGCCAGAGATCTGAGATCAGAAGTCCCCGGTTAAATACGCTCCGCTTGTCTTCTGCGAAGAATTGAACGGGGCAGGCAGAGGTCAGCTATCAGAAATCCCCGGTGAAATGGAACGAATAAGTGAGCTAATCCGCCACAGTGCATCGGCGGACAAGAGTGAGCTAAAGTAAAAACCGTGTTCGTGGTTTAGGTTTTAAGGAATACGGATAAAGGAGTATTAAAGACAAAATTTGCCAAAGTTCGATGTTGAATAAATTTTTAAATTTGATAGAAGAAACGGCCCTTAAGTTCAGAATTCAATATGATGTAATTTTTTCTTAATGAATACCCGGACATTATTAGCTGATCGATAGGCTTTTTCTGCTTCATCTTTTGAAAAGATAGTGGGCCAGTGGACAGGATATCTCGTTTCAATATAAAATGTTGTCAGATAATCACAATCGTCTTCTAATTGGGAAAATGAAGGATCCTTAGATTTGCACTGTTTTAGCAAAAAATGAAGATCGTGAGTCTTCCGAAACTCAAGTCTGTTTGCAATGATGAAAGCTTTTAGGTATTTTTCTACCGATTGATTAAAATGAAAGCAGATTTGAGCAAAAAATTGTTTTTCTTCTTCGAGATTTATGCGAGCAAACTCAAAGTCTTGATCAGCTTTGGTTATCCATTCTTTAATGATATCGCGGTCAACCATAAAGTACTTTGCCTTCTTTGATGATTGTTTTCAGAAAAGGATCTCCCATCTCTACCCTTTTTCCAAATTCATCAGGACGGTAAACAAGAAAGTCAACAGCAATATCACGAGTTATGAGGCGACTGAGTTCTCTGATCCTTTCTGCACCATAATAAGGTGTATCTTTTTTTATAATCAAAAAATCGGCATCACTATCAGAATTTGGATTTCCACTTGCCACGCTTCCAAAGAGGATTATTCTATCCGGCTTGTACTTTTGGATAATTTGAGCAGTTATGCTTTCAATTTCTTTTTCGATGTTAACTTTCATGTCTTGAATATATTTTATCTTATTGATATATCTTGATTTATTTCATATTATGTCTATTTGGGTTTATTTAATATTTAAAAATAACACAGATTTAATTAAAATGCAATAGTGAGATCTTGGGGACGTCTATAGTGAGATCTTGGGGACATCCTATATTCCTTTTGTCAAGCATAAAGTGTAAATTTTTAATAAACAAGTTAATTCAACAAGATACAAGTACGGCTGATTTCCGGACGCACTTCTCCTTATAGTTTATTAAAAAATTTTCGGCGAATCTCTCACAATAGTCCTTCAGCAGGTTCAGGATAAACTCACTCAACATATGATTCCTTCGGCAAGCTCAGGATAAACTAACGCTTATCCGACCTTACCGCATTAACAGCAGCGCTGATCATCCCTTATCCAGAGTCGAAAGTTCAGGAAAAGGGGGACGGGGTTGAAATTGCGCGTTTCGTTTTTGTTTTTTGAACTGACCCAGTACCATCTGCCGGAGCTACCCCAGTACGATCTTCCAGACCTACGGGGCAAGGCGGGACAGGCGGGACAAGTGGGATAAATTAAGGTCGTTATGGTATCGAACTGATGTACCAGTCGTATGTTTCTTTTATTCCCTTCTCAAGCTCAATTTTGCTTTGCCAGCCCAAATCATTCAATCGGGAAACATATAGGCGTTTAACCTGTGTGCCGTCAGGTTTTGATGTATCGAATTGGATATCTCCATCAAATCCTGTCACTCTATCAACTGTTTCGGCCAGTTCTTTGATGGTGAGATCCTTTCCGGTACCCCAGAGTACTACTTTTGGTTGAATAGTTGATTGGCTGAGTGGTTTATTGGTTGAAGGGTTGATTCCAAGTGACTCTTTTATCTCATCAGGGACTGGGCCAAAGATTTTTTCGTCTTTTTGAATGTCGTCCCGGTGGCCTTGGGCAGCAAGTTTTGCCAGGTGAAATTTTCGAATTAGCGCAGGAAGTACATGGGATGTTTCCATGTCAAAATTGTCATTCGGACCATAAAGGTTTGTTGGCATGACACTGATATAATTGGTGCCGTACTGCCTATTATAAGACTGGCACATTTTAATGCCGGCAATTTTAGCTATGGCATAAGGCTCATTTGTTGGCTCCAGATGTCCGGAAAGGAGATATTCTTCCTTCATGGGCTGAGGGCAGTGTTTAGGATAAATGCATGAACTGCCCAGGAAAAGTAGTTTTTTAACATTATTTATATAGGAAGCGTGTATGATATTATTCTGGATAGTTAGGTTGCTGTATATAAACTCGGCTGGAAAAGAATTATTGCCCCAAATCCCGCCAACTTTAGCGGCAGCCAGAAACACATACTCCGGTTTTTCCTTTTTAAAGAATGCTTCAACTGCTTCCTGTCGAGTCAGATCGAGTTCGTCATGGGTTCTGCATATGATATTGTTGAATCCTTCGTTCTGAAGCTTTTTCATAAGTGCAGCACCTACCAGCCCGCGATGCCCTGCAACATATATTTTAGATATTTTTTTCATTTCTTACCAAACCATGCAAGTTAGTTCGCTTCGCTCACAATTGGAATGATGGAACAATGGAATACTGGAATATTGGATCTTTTTTGCATCGCATTTCATCCCAGTACGATCTCCCGGACCAACGGGACAGGCGGGGCAGGCAGACACACACGAACTTACTTTACTCATTATAGTTATAAACTTGAAATCCGGCTCTTTGGCACAGTTCATCTTTTTTGGCATCTTCAAGATCAGCCTGGACCATTTCTTCGACAAGGAGGGTGTTCCCTTCCCTTTTTACCTCAGCCATTCATCAGGCATTGCCAATCCTGGAGGAAGGTCTTCAATGGCAAGAGCCGAGTTTTTCTTAAACGGGTTGTAAAGGGGGTCTCCAATCAGGATTTGCCGCCAGGATAAAAGCGGTATGATGCGGAAGTAAACCTCAGCAAGGGTGTAGCAACCAGTCATCAGGAGAGGGAAGAACTGCTCTGGAGCAGGAAAGGAATGGAGATAAGGTTCTGCTACCGGGCCTAAGGTTGCGCAGATCCCTTTTTCAAGCATGGCCTTGCACCAGGCCCTGCTATTTTTCCTTCGCAGGGTGGAAGCCTCACCACTGGCCACATGAAAACCCACCGATCCCCGCACCCATTCGAAGGCATCTATATACGTTCGCAAGGAGTACCACCCACTGTAGAGGGCCGCCTCTGGCGCAGATCCCGGATGAAACAGGGCTTTGTTGTTATCAAGCTTTACCTTTAAGGAGGTCTTCTCCTTCAGAAATCTGGCTAATTCCCGCATTTTTTTGTCATACCAGCCATGGGTTCCAACTTTATCGGAGGAGGCAAGGCCCCGGGCATCAATGTAAAATATCCCGTCCAAACCTTTTTCCTCTGTTGCCATCGCATCATCCACCAGACGCTTGGCTACCTCAGGAGTGGGACCATCAAGACGGGAAACCATTACAATCTTTCGTCTGATATCTCCCACCAACGGATGTTTATCATATTCTGGTTTAAGAGGATTGGGGATCGAATCCGCAATGGAGTAATTTTCGTGAAGCACGAGAGACAGCTCACTATCCACTGCAGCCAGGGCCTCGCTTTTCAGGGCAGCCCGCTGTTGCTTTGACCAGAATTCCAGCTCCCCGATCACCCCGTTGCTTGTTCGCACATAGGCTGCCAGCTCCAGGGCAGATTGCCGAGATAGGCGCGATTTTAATAGAGATCTTTCCCGGAATCTGAGATTTGCAATCAAATGAAGGATATCGATCATTCCCTGCTGTCTCAGGGTGGGTTTACGGTCGATCTCAGAGATCACCTTAGAAGTTATGGGATTGAAACCAAAAAGTGCAATGCGGACTGAATTCAATGCTGCTTTTTCCCGGTTGAGAGCTTT
>Ga0114919_10003073_pt1 | contig 13495 bp, 8 predicted proteins | sample BlataG_FD_88682 | JGI IMG/M metagenome (GOLD analysis project Ga0114919, IMG submission 88682) | Deep subsurface microbial communities from Black Sea to uncover new lineages of life (NeLLi) - Black_00105 metaG | ecosystem: Environmental > Aquatic > Marine > Oceanic > Sediment | place: Atlantic... | reverse complement strand
AGGGTTAGGTAAGACGACTGCTATGAAAACTGCTACATCTATATGGGGTGACCCAGCAGAGCTAGTTATCAATGACCAGGATACGCATAACAGCAAGATGAATCGGTCTGAGGTATTGCCGAACCTACCTTAGTTGATCGACGAGTTGACTAATGCTGAGAGTAAAGCGTTAAGCACGTTAGCCCTACAGTTCACCACTGGTAAGCAGAGGGGGCGGTTGGTTAGTGGAGGTAATGCAGAACGGTTACGTGGTGAGTCTTGGAGTCTTCTGGCATTGACCACAGGTAACACCAGCATCATAGAACGTATTCGCATGAAGAAAGACAATCCGAATGCCGAAGCACAGCGCATACTAGAAGTACGTGTGGAAAAGATGTTTACAGGTTCTAGTAGCAAGAAAGAAACAGATGAGTTCAGTCGCGCATTAGGTAAGTGTTACGGGCACGCGGGGCCAGTCGTCGCGCAGTATGTAATGAACAACCTTGATGAGGTTAAGCGGATAATCCAAGAGATACAGATTCGTGTTGACAGAAAGGCAGGGCTATCTTCAGAAAACCGATTCTGGTCGGTGTATGTAACGCTTACTCTGGCAGGTGCGGTCATTGCGAAAGAATTGGATCTAATCCGGTTTGGCATACCGGAGCTTACTAACTGGGCGATACAGATGTTGTTAGAGAACAAAGCCAAAGCACAGGACATGGCTGTCTCTATCGAGCAGACGTTGAACGAATACGTAAACGAGCACATCGATAACATTTTGCGTATCAAGAGCACCAGTGACTTACGCAAGCAAGATGGCACCACTATGGAGTCCATAATCTTGCCCGAGGCCGTACCCCGAAACAAGTTGGTGGCTAGGTATGAGACAGATATCAAGAAGCTATACCTAGTACCCAAGCCGTTGCGGTTATGGTGCGGGGAACAGCAAATAAACTACGGGGCGTTTGTAAACGATCTAACCGAAAAGCTAGGGGCCAAACGTATGAAGATGCGGTTGAGTAAGGGCACCCAGCTAAACATGCCCCCTACAGATGTGATTGTAGTTCAGTTCTCTGAGGGTGATGATGAAGAAGGGAGTATTGAGAACGTATGATCTGTGCCCCGATGGGGTTCAGGTTATAGTAAATTGGGGGTCGATGTCAGTGGGTACATCTATATTCGTACCTTGCATCAATACCCCTGAAGCAGTGCGCCAAGCCAAGGTTATAACCGCTAAAAAGGACTGGCGTATAGAAACCAGAGTTAGGGTTGAGGATGGTAAATTAGGGGTTCATATATGGAGGGTGCTGTGATATATTTAACCCGACAGACCGTCCTCCTTCTCACATAACGTGCTGTCATCCTCCTGCTCTTAGAGCGCCCCCCTCTTCGGAGGGGGTATCCTAACTCCTATATCAAGGAGTATTTATGGAACCTACAAGGAATGATTTATTGTATGCGTGGATGACGCTAGTTAAGCTACGTGACACAAACGTGTTAGACCCCGGTGATGACCAGTTAGTCTTATCAGTGATGCAAATAATAGACAAAGAACAACACTTACGGATGGATGATTAATCTTCTAGCGTTATAGGAGTGCTATCATCTAGGTGTTGCTGCAAAGCTGTTCGGAACATCGGACTTATTGCGATACCGTTGTGCATAGTGGCAGACGTATTCATGTGTGACCGCATTGATCGTCGTATGGAGTCCGTAGTTATAACAGCTCTTGGGAACTTTACTCCAACTCGTTGGTTAAACTTCATGATTTCTCTTTGGAGTTCTGCCGCACCTTCGTAGTCTCCCATACGTATAGCAAGGTAGTATTGCTTGAGTAACTTACCTCGGTTGTTGCGTAAGGTATTCTCAATACGTTTTGAGACTTGGTTCTCTTCTTGCCGTCTCGCATACTCAGCGGGGGCAAAACCTATCACCTGCGCGACAAGTTGACCGCTAGTGATATCGTCAAGGATAGGATCTTTACGTCGAGTCAGGGCACCTTCTTCCGTATAACGTACTGCCTTCATAGCATTACGCACGGCTCCGGGCACCATAGCTTCGATACCTCGTTGCATATCTCCGTTGATAAGCTCGCCTGTACCTCGGATAAACGACTTGCCAACACTCCATGCGGGGCCACCTAAATAGTAAAATAATGTCTCTTCCGGTGAAGGGTTTCGGTTGTACCGGTTGACTTGGAATAGCAAGTTAGTGAGAGCCACCCGTTGCGATACATCTATGTCAAGCAGTTCTGTTAGGGCACCCTTGTACCAACCTTCTCCGATATGTTTACGTACGATGGTCTCTGCATCATCCTCGTCCTCATCCAAGAACAAGTTAGCGATCATAGTGAATGCACCGAAGAGTGGTAGCCCCTGCACTCCTGCAAAGAACAACGCCGTGCCATGTACTGCAATCAACTGTTTTAGTGCAGCCTTCCTAACCTTGGGATCATTTTCTCGACGTAAACCAGTTATCGCTGTTTTAATCATCGTGTAGTACATTTGGATGCCATACATCTTATACATCAAAGCAACTCGACCAACACCCTTCTGCGCGAACCGAGGAGCAGTTTCTAAGACTGAACCACCGTTAAGTTCCTGCGCCTTGTATAACGCGTTTTGAGCAGCTAACTCTCTTCGTTTCCCGGCGGATAAATCAGGCTGTTCTTTTGCTAGACGTGTTAACTCCAGCTTGTAAGCTGCAAGCATTGTCACTTGGCGGTTGTACTGCTCTACCTGATGAAACATAAATGCTGACCAAGAACTTACTCTGTCGATAACACTTTTGTCTCGACCAGAAGAATCTAGACCTAAGCTATCTGCGAATAAGGATCGATTAAGCTGCCCACGTTCTGCTGCAAGTTGGACAAGGGGTAAGATCTCCTCAAGTTCTTTCCTACGTTTTGCGTAACTTTCAATGTCTTTACGCACCGTATAATTACCAGCGTCGTCCATCTCAAATAGGTTATCAATAGAGGGCATGGCGAACGCATCAACGGTGTCGTTTTTACCGAATGGCACGATACCCCGAATACGACGTGACATTGTTTTGCTGGAGAGGAGCGTCCCAGATACTAGACCCGCTGCTTCAGTGATTGCTTTGCTTGCATTACAGAATCCGTGTTTGCCGCCCAACATAGGTAATACGAACAGAGGCACCTGCGACAGGTTGACCAGCGCAGAAGAAGTGTTAAGCCCAATAGTCCAGATAAACGCCGCACGGTTGGCCGCTTGAGCAAAACCATCTTTAGGTGGCCGCATGGCGAACTCTGCCCTAGCTACTAACTCTTCTTGTATGTCTTTTAACTTACCTTCTCTACTTTTTATCCGTTTCAATGCGGACGCTTCACTGTCGGACAAATCAGGGTCAGTACCGAGTATCTGTTGCTGTAGTTTTGTTATTCGGTTGGTGTAGTCCAAACGTACAACCTGCCGCCCTATGTCATAGATCTTAGACCGCATAACCTGCGTGTGGTTTTGGTTAAACCCAGCGGTACCTTCACGTCGTTGGAAGTTCTTAGCAAAAGACGTTTCTGGTAGTGTTTCTATGAATGAGTTGAGGATGTCGTTTTTAACCGAAGCATCTACTTTGGCGGTCTCTAGAATCTCTAAAACCTCGTTAACAAACCCGACAGAGGTAGTCTTTTTGTACGTCGGAGAATCATTACCGTCGTATTCGTTATATACCAACTCGCCGTCGCTATCACGTTCTACTCTACTATCACCCTCTAACACGTTCTTAATATACTTATCACGCTCTCTTGGCGACTCAAACATTAAGAACACGGGTTCGGTACTATCCGTTGCTTCGTTATAGGCTTGGAAACTAAGTTTGTAATCCCCGGAACGCATAAGGGGGAAGTATGGGTCTACCCCGGCTCGATCAGTTATCTTGTCAAAAACAGATTTACGTAACTTCTCTTTGGATTCTTTATCTACTGGCAACCCATCGATACGTTTGTTAACAACGGCAAGTAGCTCTTTGTACAACTTAGCGTACGAGTCTCGCATACCTATGTATACATCTTGACCACCACTTGCCTTGAGCTTGTTCCATCTAGGCTGCAACCTTTTCCAGACCGCTAACTTTTCTGCGTTATTTTCGTAGGTGCTTCTAGGCTTGGAAGGGTCAACACCTTCTAACGTACTGTCAGTAATAACATCATCGAGCAGGGGCACAGTGTCTTGGTTGTTCTTAACCCACTCATCCAACTGCTTCATGGTGCCATCAGCAGCATTATCTTTTTTATTTAATGCGCCACGCTGTTCTTCCATCAGCCGATGTAACTGTAGGCCTAGATCGCCTAGCTTCTTATTATAGCTACCTGCTATGTCTGCCAAAGCCTGTGAAGGCATAAAGCCGAGGAAAGCACGGCGAGTCGTACCCGATACACCGCTTCGTAGGAACTTATCAGCTTGGTTAACAAAGTCATCCCGAAACTTCTTGGTGGGTTCTTTAAAGTCTTTCTGGACGTTACCCATCTTACGCATCAAAGCACGTACTTCTGGGTCGGTAGAGTTCTGCAACAGGTCACCCGCACCTTTGTAGTCAGAAGCAGGGGCTATGATCTTTTGCAGTAGGGTATCTAGTTCGGTAAAGGCATCTGTTTTGGACACCTCGACAGGGGAACCACCGAATAATTTTTTCAGGAAGTTAACTATTACGTTTTGCCAATACTGCCACCCACTTACGTATTCACCATCTGCCACTTTGACTTGTATCTGAGAAAGTTGCTGAATAAACTCTTGGCTACCGTAAGCCTCCGCAGCAAACTCTAGTACGTTGTCAGTACCGTTTACACCAGATAGTTCTGGTTCAACAGCTTTAAACAGCTTGGTTATTTGCTTAGTAAGTGGGTGTGACGGGTTCTGCAATGTTGCGTATGTTACCGCGTGAGCCATCTCGTGCATCAAGGTAGCAGGGGTCAAACCCGTAGCTTCATCCAATAAAATTATGTCGTTGAATCGTGCTAACGTCTTTTCATCACTTATGGGCTGGTACATCCCCGGTACACGAGTATTGTTTTTCTCTCCTAACGTGTTTAAAACTTGCCTGTATGCCGCAGCAGTTTTTTTATCTTGTATTACGTTATATATGTCTTTACCTGTTATAGCTTCTGGGCTTACAGGAACCACAGCAACCTTAGTAGTGCCCACCATTGTAGAGAACTGTTTAGCCAACCGTTTGATAGTAGGGTTAACTTCCGTTTTGCTAAGAAGCTCCAAGGCTTCCTTCAAGTTACCTTGCTTAAGTTCTTTTAATACCGAATCTGGTAGGGGGGTATCAACACCATTCTCAAACCTAGGTACACCTAGATCTTCTTTGACCTTCGTTATTATCTCGTTGACGGAACCCGGTTCGCCTTGATCTATACGTTTGTTAGCTTCTTTTACAACGTCTTCCGGTAACGACTTGAGCGTAGTCCTACGTTTTGGCGCGGGACGTTTTTGGGCAGTGCCTGACAATTCAGGTACTTTCGTTTTCGTATCTTTAGCTGCTTCAGTTCGCTTTAAGTTAGCCTCTCTTTGTTTTATGGCGGCTTCTGCTTTAGCCTTTTCTTCTGACTGCTCCCTAAGCTCTATTCTTTTTCAGTTGCTTTGGTGGCTTCTTGTCGCAACTGAGGATCTACATCTTCCAATGTAGGCTCTATACCTCTCCGCATCTGACGCAGCATACGTACACGTTGGGCGGGAGTAATGTTTCGTTTCCTACCCTCGTCCCGCGCTATACCTACCGCTGTTCGATCTACATCCCGGCGAGTTTCGCTTTCTTCCATCAAAGTTTTTTCTGAGACGGTCTCCCCACGTTCAAGCTGCTCGTCAACAACTTTCGCAGTAGTGAACTCAGTAGGCGCACCCCGACCTTCGAGTATCTTGATTTGCTCCTCTATAGATTTGCCTTTGAGACTTGCAAGTAACGCCTCTCTATCTTCCGGTTTAGCGTCTGCTTTAACTGGAGCTGCCGGTTTTACCGTTTCTGCCGTTTCGGTCGTTTTCGTAATTCCGGTAGGGGTTACCGTCTCAGTTTCTTCAAACGCCAGTTCGATCTGTTTGTTCTCAGGTATACCTAAAAACGCGTTGATTTTAGCTTTAGTGGGGGCATCTTTTACATCTGGGTTATCTACATATGCTTTAAGTTCAGTTTTTAATTCAGATAAAGGTACTTCTTTCTTAGCCATCAACCTTTGATATATAGGCTTAGTCTTTCGGCTACGCGTATCTGTTGGAGCGATCCCTATATCTTTCAAGAACTTTTGGCTAATCTTCTGTTTGGGTTCTGGCGCGGGTTCTGGCGCAGGTCTTCTAGCTGCTTGTGCTTCTGCCGCAGTGAGTTGTGTAGGGAATAAATCTGTTTGTGGTCTACCTGCTAGTTCTTGTCGCGCTGCTGCTAATGCTTGTGCTTCGTCAGCAAGCTGTCTTTGTTGGATTACTTGGGGAGCAGGTTGGTCGGCTAAAATCGGTCGCGCTTCTCGATTAGCAAGTGCCGTAGCCTGTTCTAGCTCTGCTTCCAACTCTGCTTTTTTGATTTCTACTTCATCTAGTAAGTAGTTATCCTGAACTTGCTTTATCGGTACGGTGTTACCTTCAGCGTCTGTAACGAAGTCTCTGGATTCATACCCTAACAGGTTACGGTTATCTTCTTCAGCTCTAGCTATTTGTGATTTTATTGCTTGGTTTTTAAATATAGCGGATGCTTCAGTAGTAGCATCTTCTAGAACGGCATCACGGACGGTTCTATCAGGATAGGCGGGGATTGCAGCTATTCGCGCTTCTTCAGCAGCAATGGCCTCTTGCTGTAATCGGTTAGCCCGTACCACTGCATCGAAGTCTAAACCTAGTGCTTCTGCTTCTGATCGTGTTACGTCTGCTTCGCTACCATCTTCAAATACTACTGTTGTGCTGGGGTCGTACGGTAACGCAAGTGTTTCTTGTACCGATTCTTCGGTTACTTCGTCTGGTTCAGGGGCGCTCCTACCTCTGCTTTTTGGTAAAGCTAAATCCAATACACCCTGCACTAAACCACCGACACCCGCACCGTAACCAAACGCTTCACCGGTATCAGTAAACACGCCTTGTTCAGGGTCGTAGACGCCCTTTTGGATTAGGTTTTGAGCGACACCTGCCGCCGCTTCCTGTGCACCTTCTGCACCACCGGCTATGGCTGCGCGTTTTACGCGAGTAAGTGCTTCTTTTACTATACTATCGTCCACGCCTTTACGTAGCGTGCCGAGAACTTTTAACGGGATTAGTTCGGACAGACCAACTACGGCACCTAATGCAGTAGCAAGCCCTCGTTCATCTTCGGTAGCGCCAGCGGCACGGGCACGTTCACTAGCTTCTCCAGCACCAGCGCCTATAGCTAAAGCACCCGCAGCGGGTAATCCTACACCGGGAATCACAGCGGTAGCACCTAGTCCTACAAAAGAACCTAGTGCTTCACCGAACTTACCGCCTACGGTGTCTTCAGAACCTACATCGGGGGAGAAATAACTTTGAGCGGAACGACCGATATCTTGGATAGCTTCTCTGGCTTTCAGTTCAGCTTCTTCGTCAAGTACAGCAGCGCCACCAAGAGCGGCAGATTCAAGTAACCCTAAAGCCCCGCGAGGAATACCCTTACCGAACTCTTCGATCTGGTCTAAGAAGTCAGGTTCTTCAGGGGTGGGTTTTAGTGCAGCAATAGATTCTCGCTGCCTTCGCCTAGCAATATCAAGTTGGCTTTCACCCACGTCTTCGGCTGGTTGAAGGTACTGCTGTAACGCTGAAATTAACTGCCCGTCAGAAGCTCCTTCCGGCCCTTCTATTTCGTATATTTTACCGTCAGGGGCTTGTATCTCGTATATAGGCATATGTACCCCTGACTATGATTTTTCACCTAATACTTTAAAATCACCCGCACCAGAACCAGCCATACCTGCTCTTCTATCGGAATACTCTAAAAGTAACTCTTGCAGAGGTGCCATAACCGCGTCTTGCTCTAATTGTATCTGCTCTTGGAGTTTAGTTAACTGGGTTTGAGCTTCTTCCGCAGCTTCTGCATCGGCACTGGTTGCTGCACTACGTAAACCTTGTATTTGGTAAGCATAGTTTTCAGCTATTTTAGCCGCTGCCGTTGCCATCTGTATCGTTATATTAGCTTCTAACCTATCTAGAGCATCTAACGAACGACCTTCTCTAGTTATGCGGTTACCTTCTTCACGCAGTCTATTGGCTTCTTGTGCTGTCTCGTTTGAGGCTATAGCTATCCTTTCTCTAGAATCTATATCCGCGTTCTGCAAAGCTGTATTAAGAGCTTGTAGCTGTCGATCCGAGTCTATCTTCATTTCTGTAGAAGCTAGTCCTTGCATAGCAGACAACCCTGCACGTATATCAGCCCTATCTTCAGCAGATAAACTTCGTCCGTATTCAAGCGCACCTTTACCAATTTCTTGGGTTCGCTGCATCTCTTTTTCAAACTCTGCACTGTATTTATCAAACGCCGCTTTATTGTTTTCTTTAGCAGCTCTTTCTATGTTATTTGCTGTTTTGACCATACCAGCACCAATGCTGCCTAGGCTACCTCTGTTAGCAGCAGAAGCGAACATAGAAGCAATGGTCGATAGTTTACTGGGCTTTTCTGGTTCAAACGCTTCTTTACGACGCCGTTCCATTATTTCCTTTCTTTCGGCTTGCATATCTTCGGGTAATGCCATAGCTTTTTTATAAGCCGCTATACCTTCTTCGCCAGTCTTAGCAGGATCTCTATCGATGAGTTGCCCTAACCCTTCTTTTAATTTAGCCGTTGCCGAACCCGGCCCAGCCATAGGATCAAACTCAGGCATGGCTATAGGAGCAGATTTTTCAAACGCTGGCCCTTTTTTAAGTGCAGAATCAAGAGTTTTAGCTTGTGGTGTAGAAGCGATCCCTTGATCTTGCCTTGCAATAAATGGTGAGATCTCTTTTTCAGGTTCTGGTAGTTTAACGCCAGTGTAAGGGGCCAGAGGCTCATCAACAACAACGTCTTCTGTAACCCCTTCTGTGAAGTCCACGATAGCTTGGTCTGGGCGTTTCAACACTCCTGCCCCACCCATAGCTGCCGCTGCTCGCATTTCAGCTAACTTATCTGCTAACTCTGGAAGTTCTTCACTATAATCCCTTATTGCTTTTCGTTCTCCTGAAGACAAAGACTCTCCTTTACGGATTTTCTCTACGATATCTTCAAAAGCACTGCGTCTCATACCACTAAGGGGGTTAAATTTTGTGCGGTTATATAGGTTAGGAGTGCCCATTAACCCACTACCGGCTGTACCCCCTCCTATAGGCCCACTGCTGCCGTTAGCAAAAGCAACGATGCCACCACTTTCAAAGTACCGTGGATGTATATTCGGTGCAGCTTGGGTCATTAAACCGCCCATTGCAGCACGTACCGGAAGCTGTTGGGGTCTTGGCTCAGGTCTACCTGCACGCTGCATGTTCTGTTGCTGCATACGCTGTTTCTGTGCCAGTACACCACCTACTTGGGGTATTCGATCACGCATCATGGGCATACCCGCAGGTTGTTGGGGCTGTGCCATCTGCATGACTTCTTGCTCTACCTGCTGCATAACTGTTGCAGGGTTAGGCTGTGCTTGCATATTAGCTTGCATAGCCCGTTGTTTTTCTTGGTTAGCAATCTGTTGCAACGCAATCATCTTGATGGTGTCTGGCCCCATCGTTTTCATTTCTTGTTGCAGACGAGGGCCACCTTTCATCATCTCATTAGCGACGTTTCTACCTAACCCTACGGGTTCAATTGGTTGATATGCCATTAGTTTGACCCTCCACCACTACTACCACTACCACCACCTAGCATCTCAAATAACTTCATAATGCCACCTGCACCACCCAAAATGTTAGATAGCGTACTGGGTTGTGAGTAACTGTAAGATTGAGCCGCAATAGGTAGACCTTGCAACAATGACTGTTGATACTGTACTTGTTTGTACGGGAAGTCACGTTCTTCTTCAAACTGAGCAATATCAGCAGCGATACCCTCGGCTTCAATGGCACGTTCTTGTGCACCAAGGTTAGCTTGTGAAGCCAGTGCTTCTAGGCCGTATCGATTAGCAGCATCTTGCGCTGTTTGTTGTCGCTGCTGTTCAACGTTGAATTGATTCATGGCTTGCGTATAGGCGTCTTGGTAGCCCTGACCTGTAATACCTGCAAGATTTTGCATCAAGTTACGGTTTAACTCAGACTCCATAATAGCCTGACGTGACCCACCGTATGCCCCTGCTTGGGTTAACCTACTTGCATCAGCTAGTCTTGATATCTGCGCTTGTCGTCGTGCTTCCTCAATTTGCGGGTCTAGCGCAGCTTGAAGGTATGGGTTCATATAGTCTTGAGCAGCTTGAGCAGTGAACTGCTGTGGTTGAAACGTACCCATTTGTTGTGTAGGTACAGCTAGGCTACCCACTCCCTGAAACGCAGCTTGTTGGGCGGTAGATTGCCCTGCCGAAAGTGGCCCTGTATAGGCTTGGTACGGTTGGTTGGCGAGGGCTTGCCCCTTACCCAACATACCCGTGACGTAATCTCCTGCCCAGCTAGATAAGGAGGATTCAGAACCTGTTTGCTGCCCTACATTAGGATCAACGGTAGAATCAACGACAGACCCCGTTTGATATCTTTTAACGTAATTCATGTTATCTCTACCCGTTCGGTATAAAGTTTTTTGGGTTAATCTCTTTACCCTGTTGTGTGCTACCCGTGCGAGCTTGACGGACTTTATCCATCATCCCATGTAGCGTTTTCGCACCTGCATTGGAATTACCATTACCTAAATGACTTACCACATCCGCAGGGATGACAAACTCTCCGTCACTTAACCTAGCTTCTTGAGCACCATCGATACGTGCAGGGACTTTATCTGCCATGCCATCGGTACTACCACCTAAATAGTAACCCGGATTGCTATACCGCCCACCCGCAGAATAACCGTTATACCGTCTGTTGTACGCAGAAGCAGCACCGCCACCAGCCAATGTGGCAATACCACCGCCCATTCTGTATTGGGGTGAGAAATTAGCTAACCCCCCTTGTTGCGGAGGAGGCATCATAGCGCCTACTTGAGACGGTGCAGCACCCATGACGGGACGAGGCATTTGAGGTTGTGGTTGTGGAGGAGCACCGTACTGCCTAGCTTGATTGGCCATATTAGCAGCGTTCTGCGCTTTTAGATTCATGGCTTGTTGGACGGCTCGTTGTCTAGCGGCTGATTCTTGTCCTTCCTCTACAAATTCGGTATCAGAAAAGAAACGTTGTCCACCACTTCCGGGTCGCCTACTGGGGTCATAAGTGTCCTGTACCTGTTCTCTTATAGCGGTGTACTCAGGAACGGTACCTTGATACCCAACAGGCTCTACCCTTGCGTCGGCTAGCCCGAGTGCGTTGATAGCGGTACCACCTAAAAGACTGGCAAGCCCGGCATACCCGGCATTTTCTTCGTTACTAAAAAAGTCTGCCACGCCAGATACGTAGTCAAGAAAACCCATACTAGTCTCCAAAACTCATTATTTGTGAGATTTCACCTAAGAAATCATAATCTACTTTACCACCTTTCGCCATACCCGGAAGACCTCGTAAATTTAGCGGGCCTTGCATAGCACTGGCTACTGTTTGTGGCCGTCGTTGTCTTGATGCAGCCATTGGTGCACCGTAAGGACTTGCAGCGCCGTAAAATCCCGCCTGTTGTTGGGTAGCAAAAGGGCTTTGAAAGTCGTATACGTAATCTATCTGCGCTAGTGGTGACTGCCCTACGGTAACTTTTTGCCCTTCAAGGTCTTCTGACCCTACTACTAAATCAAAGAAGTCTCTGAATGCACTTTGGCGGTTGGCTTCTTGAACCTGCCTCTGCGTTTCAATAGCAGTGTCGGTTACTGTATCTCTGGTTGTTTGCGCTTCAGTCTCTATCTGCTTTTGTAAATTCGTCTCAATCTCACCCATGCGGGTGTTTAAGTTAGATTCCGTTGTACCAATCTGAGTAAGTAAGTCTTGTTTAGCTATCCCTAATTGACCAGATACTTCTTCGATGGCCGCAGATAAAGCAATATCTCGATCAACACCAAGGGCTTCATATTCCGCCATTTTAGCGAATACATCTGTTTCAAACGCGGCTACTTGTTCTTTGGTTGCTAATTTGGATAGATCCGCGTCTAATTTAACTTGGAAGTCTGTAAGTTGTTGAGTTATCGCTTCTTTAGTTGTACCTAAATCAGTAGCTAACTGGTCAATGTTTTGGTTAGCATCATCAAGGCTTTTCTGGATAGCAACATCTCTGCTATATCCTTGATCTTCATACGTTTTAATACGAGTAAGTAGGTTGGACTCAACGGCTTCAACTTGTTTTTTAGTCGCTAACTCTGCTATATCCGCACTGATGTCCAGTTGGAACTTGTTTAGGGCTTGTGTAACCCCCTCTTGAGTAGTTCCTAATTCGGTAGCAAGTTCCCCAAGAGCAATGTCTATGGCATCAAAACGAGTTTTACCTTCAGCTTGTAAAGCATCTATCCTGTCTTTGAGTCTACCTTCAGCGTCCAGTACGTCTTGCTGAGTCGCTAGACCTTCAATTTCACCAGCAACTATTGTCTCTACTTCCTCTCTAGTAGCCAAATTAGTCATCTGGTCTTTTATGGCAGCGACATCATCTGCGGTTGTACCTAACTTGGAAGCAACCCCATCAATTACACCATTCATAGCGGCTACTTGGTCTGCGGTAGCAAATTTACCTAACTCTGCATACAGTCCTGAAGGCCCACCTTCTTGTCCGGCTGGTACGCCTATGGCTTGTTTAATGGCATCATCCCGAGCAATGCCATTAGCTTCTAGCTGGTTTATTAGTTTTACGATGTTATCTTCTAAGGTACCTACTTCGCGGTTGAAATCACCTACTCGTACGTAATCATCTTCATCACCAGAAATCGTTGTGTCATCTAGGTCAACTTGGTCAGATAAATCCGTGTCGCTATCGATATCAGCATCTTGATCTCCGGTATCGGTATCAGCATCTTGATCTCCCGTACCTGCATCAGCATCACCTTGATTAGCGGCAGCTAGGTCTTTATATGTTTCTGCTACGTCTGCTATATCCACCGTACCTGATGCAACGTCTTGAATTAATTGATCTACAATTGCAGGTATAAGGTTTTCTGCTCCAATCGCAGCTAAAGCATCACGAACTCTTTCGCTCGTGGTTTTCCCTTCATCAACTTCAGTACCGTCATCAGTGGTACCGTCATCAGTGGTACCGTCATCAGCATCAATGTCTGCCCCCTGCGTTCCTCTGTTATCTCGTGCGTCAATAAAGTCTTCATAACTATCTTGTGTTATGTCGTCTATACTTAGCGTTTCTGCGTCAACCAACCCCGCCAACGCATTAATTGCATTGTCGTCAAAGGTTTCTATACCTCCAGCTCTAAGGATTTCGCGGATTTGATCCGCAGTGCTTACTTCTTCAACTCCAGTACCGTCATCAGTAGTTTCGTCAACTCCAGTACCGT
>Ga0114919_10003072_pt1 | contig 13495 bp, 10 predicted proteins | sample BlataG_FD_88682 | JGI IMG/M metagenome (GOLD analysis project Ga0114919, IMG submission 88682) | Deep subsurface microbial communities from Black Sea to uncover new lineages of life (NeLLi) - Black_00105 metaG | ecosystem: Environmental > Aquatic > Marine > Oceanic > Sediment | place: Atlantic... | reverse complement strand
TTTTTAAGTTATAAATAGAAGTTGATAAAATTGGGTCCAGATATAATTTGTTTGGGAGAATTGTTAGTTGAAATTATGAGATCTGAAAAGGATACTCCTCATGGAATAATTGGGGCTTCTTATAAAGGACCATTCCCCAGCGGAGCACCTGCTATCTTTATAGACTCAGCTACTCGAATGTCTAAATCGTTTAATTTCTCTACAGGGTTTATTGGTGTTGTCGGAAAGGATGAATTTGGAGAGAGTGTTCTTAAAAAATTAAAATCTGATGGAGTAGATGTTTCAAAAATAAGGATCGATAATTCAAAATTTACTGGAATTGCTTTTAATCAATATAATTCAGATGGCTCTCGAAAATTTATTTTTGCCGCTGGAGCAGCAGGAGAACTTTCTCCAAATGACATTGATAAAGAGTACTTCTCAAACATAAAAGCGCTTCACATTATGGGTAGTTCTCTTTCTATAAGTGAAAGTTCCCGGGAATCATGTTATAAAGCAATAGAAATTGCAAAATCAATAAATCCAAAAGTCCTCATCTCTTTTGATCCAAATTTAAGACCAGAAATGCTAGACTTAAAAACGATATTAAAAATCTCTAAACCAATATTAGAAAATACTTCAATCTTATTCCCTAGCGGAGAAGAAGCAGAAATGTTAGCAGGTGTGAAAGGAGAAACAAAAGCATGTAAAAAACTATTAGATCAAGGTTTGAAACTAGTAGTGTTAAAACAAGGAAAAAACGGTTGTACTATATTCTCTTCTGGAATTGTAGATGGAATAAAGGTACCCGGATATAAAGTAGACGAGATAGACCCAACTGGAGCAGGTGATTCATTTGATGGGGCTTTTATCGTTTGTTATTTAGCAGGGTGGGACTTAAAAAAAATTGGAATGTTTTCAAATGCAACTGGGGCGTTAAAAGTTCAATCATTTGGACCTATGCCAAATACATCGAATGATGAAGTAATTGAATTAATGAGTAAGAAGACATAATAATCTTTCAAATTATTTCACTTTAAATGTAATGAAAAAACTTTAGCACTAATCATTTGATTATCTTTAATGGTGTAAAGTCTAAAACCTGGGGGTTTAAATTTGAAATGCGCTGAAAGTGGTCCCACGGCTTGCGTTTGAAATATAAATGGTTTGTTTACATCGAACCATACTTGTAAATCTAAAGGATCCTTAATTTCCTTAAATTTATCTCGATATCGCGAAGCGTAAACTTCACAGGGTACTTCTATATAAATAGGGAAAAACCAAAAACCAAAATTTATTCGATCGGTTTTTTTAGCTTCTTTTAATCGATATTCCTTTAAAGTGTGGGTATGACCACACATTACGATGTCTACTTTCCTCCGAATTATCTTATCTGAGCCTGTAAATATTCTCAGAAGCGTAGACCAATTATACATTATTGTTTGGTATTTTAAATTTAATATCTTGTCTAACCTTCCTGTTCCGTCGTATCTTCTTAAATTATTCTCGTAGAAATCTGACCATTCTAATTTTCTATTCTTAATATTAAATTTTTTTTTATACTTTCTTCTTTTATTTGCATTAAGGTTAGGAGAAATGGGGGGTGTGTGCATAACTACAATAACTTTTTCATTACGTGCCAATTTTATGTATGCACGCAATAAATCAACTTGATACTCTTTAATCCCTTTAGTACTCGGTCCACCTTTTAGCAAATCATGCATATCTGCTATAGAATCTTGCCCAGTATCAAGGAATATAAAATTATAATGGTCTCCTATTTTAAGATTAAAGTTAAGGTTAGGATTAATATATCTAAAATAATCCTTTAAATATTTATCGTTAGACCTAAGAGCAGTAAAATAATTGAAGAATTTAATATCATAATATCCTTTTACATCAGAATGAGTCATTCCAAAGATCTTATGAATCTGACCAAATCTAATACCATAATGTTCTTTTCTATAGTCATGATTGCCGATCGTGGTAAAAATAGGAACTAGAATCTCTCGTTTATTAACAAACTCATCATCGGAACCCAAAAAAGGTGGTTTTTCTAATCCTTTATTCAAACCAAGTAAAATATCTAAAAATACGTGAAAATTATTCTTATATTGAAAGTTTCCTCTCGCTATGTTTAAATAGTCTATTAAATCCCCAGTCATAAACATGAAATCGAGACTTCTCTCTGATGCGCTATTGTTAGCAAATTCTATTAATTTTCTCAAGTTGTAATTAAAATTGTATTTTGCGGTTCTTAGTTCCTCGTATCTATCCTCTTGGAATTCTTCTTTAAATTCAAAATCTCGGGTTAAAACAAATTTATCAATTTTAGATAATTTTTTAACTTTAGAATCAAATCTATTTATTTTTGATCTTATATTTTCCCTTAAGAAGTGTAATATAAAATCGTTACGTCTTGCGATGTGAAAATCTGAAGCGTGAATGAACTTGAAATCATTCCAATCTTTATCGTATATTGCGATGCTATGATAGTTTACCTTGTTCTCGCTCAAGTTGGGAATATCGTGAACGATGTCGAACAGTAGAAAATCTCTGTTAGAATCTTTTAATAATTTCTCTATCGTTAAAAGTTCGCGTATTTCTAATTTTACCCTATAAAGATGTTCTCTTTTGCCGAAAACATCATTAAATTGAAAAACGCAGTTATTCATATCCCATACTATACAATTCTCTTCCTCTAAAACCGGTTGGTATCTAAAATCTAATTCTTCAATCTTTTCGATTGCGACAAGATGTAAGTCTATTAAATCTCCTCGTCTTTTTGAGAAATCACCGCTATCTTTCAATATTGGTTGAATAAATAAGTTTTGATGAAAGTTTTCTAAAATTTTTTGAGCGGAATGAGTTTTTGAAGCAATTACTAAAGCTCTAAAAGATAAGTTTTTTACCGGAAATTGAGCTTTAGTATGATCATCCTTGATGTTAAGTAAGATAGGGTTTCCAATGTTCGGGGATATTATAATAGGATAATTTCCAAGCTTTAAATCAATCATAAATACAAAAATCTAAAATTAGGGGAATTTACTTAATAATTATTATTTGGTTTCCTACATTAAAATAATTTATTTAAAATACTTTATATTTATTGTTCGATTTGTAAGGATGGTAATTAAATTGGAAAGATTATATCAACCGGATTTTAGTTCCATATTTGGGGCAATTTACGCAAATGCTTTTATCTATGGTCAAATAGATTCCTTAATTTGGCCGATATTTAACGATAATGAACCTTCTAATGCTCTAGCAACTCTTTTAAAGCTTCAAAATAACGATGGGAAAAAATACTTTTACTATAGAAAAATTAGTATAGAAGATGAAAAAATTGAACTTCATTGTTCAAATATTAAGTATGGATTAATTCAGGCAATGGATTTAAATAGAGAATATGGAATAACTAATGAGGATGTCATAACAGTTGTAAAAAAAGAACCTGATTTGTTTAAAGCAATTTTATCTTTTGATCTTAGTAAAAGTGCCATACCCGAAATAGAATCGATCCAAAATCAGATTCCGGTTGTTGGAATAGTAATTTATCCCTCCTTTATAAAATTGGATATAACCAAACCAAGTAACAAATATTTCAGCGAATTAATTAATTATTGTAAAGACAACAACTACTTCCTTAAAATAGATATAGGAAATTTTAATCTTCCAGAAAATAACTCAGAATACACGACGTACGATAAAATCAAGTCATTTTTATCAGAGCATTCAGACATAGTTACTATTTTAAGTGGATTAGATCTCTCTGGAGATTTTAATTTATATTACCAACTCCTAAAACTCTACAATAATGTGTGGATTGAAATCGATCCTAGAACTTTTGGGGGAATGACTCCAACTAATTCTTTTCTTCAAATATTCACGTTAAAAGGATTTATCCAAAACTCATGGCACAGAATAACAATAGGAAGTGCTACGCCTACTTTGGAAGTATCCCAAATGATAAGAGGATTTTTGGAAGCTACTGAAACTTTAAATTTCTCACAAAAAAATCTCTTAAGAAGTTGGGGATATAGAAATGTAAATAGATTAAATCCAATTAATTTCAGGCCCACTATTGAACCTGCTATATTTAATTCTGTGAGAGAAATCAACGAAATTAATAGGGTTGAAAATAATAATGAATTAATTATAATGTATAAAGTAAAGTTGAGGAGTTATGCTATAACTCAATTATTGTTCATTACAAATATTATTAAGAAAATTCTTAACTTAAGCTTAGAAGCAAATCCAAATTTAAAAAGTGGGGAACTAATTATCAGACCGTATCATACTACAGTAAGTTTAATTATGAATGAACACGAATATGGCAATTATCTTGATCTACATTATATGTTTGCTGAGATATCATCCAAAGATAGTTCCCAATTTCTACATACAGTAAGAGCACTTGAAAATCGTGCTGATTTCAATCACTACGATCATGAATTGGCTAGTACCTATGGAAATCGTCAATTAATCTTGCCGATTGTTGATGGAACATTAGAAATTGGGGGCCGTGAAAATTACTATGCTTTAGTAACTTTTGGACCTAGAACTTTTTTTATTAATATTAAGATTAGATTAATCAAAGAAAAGTAATCATAGCAAATCCACTTTTCTCAAATAGATATAATTAGGAACAGAATAGAATGAAATAATATTTCAATTTAGTCCCTAAATTCATTATTTAAATAAATTAATATAATATATATAACAATTGGGGTTGTTAAAATCGAAATCTAGGCTTCTGAAGAATTCATTTTTTCTATCTTTCTACAGATATTCCTATATAAATTTATTGCTTGATCTAGAAACGAAAAACCCTAAAAATAAAATGATGTCAAAAGTTTAAATATTTGAAATCAGTATATTTTATAAAGAAGTTTGTTTGATGTAGAAAATGAATGTTTATTTGTGTCAACATATAGTTGGGCAAAATAAAAAATATTTTTTGTATTTAAATAAATATTAAATTATAAATTCCAAATTCTCCTTTTATTAAATGCAAATTTAAAAATCCTAAAATAAAAATCATAATATGACAGACGATGAGATCAAAGAGGAACCGGAAAAATCAGAAGAAAAATCAGAAAAAGATATTGAAAAAGTAGATAAAGAATATTTATCAAAAGCTAAAAATTCAAGAGATTTGATAGATAAGAAACTTAGAACTTTTGAAAATAGTATTGAAGATATTTCTGGAACAATTAAAAATGGTGTTATAGAACCAGATAAAAAAGAAAGAAAAAGTGATAACATTAGTGAAGAAGTCAGGGAAGCTCAAGAAAAGCTAGAATTGATTCAAGCTAAAGTTGGAGATAAAGAGGAATATTTAACTGCTATTGAAGAAACTATTAAGGTGCTTGAGGAAAGATACAATCATAAAACCGAGGATATGCAAAATTTAGAAGAACGATTCGAAATAATTAAAGAGAGTAAAGAAAATTTAGAGGTTGAGTATAAAGAATTACTAAAAAATAATGAGCAATTAGTAAATACTTTTGAAACGAGACAAGTAGATTTAATTGTTTTAACTGATAGTGTAAAAGAGAAAGTTTCTAACCAAGAGGAACTACGTAATAGCGTTACAAAACTAAATCAAGAAATTCAAGAAAAAGAAAATCTACTTGAAAGACAAAGAGAAACTGCCGAGGCTTTAGAAAAAAAGATAAAAAGTCTAACGGCTGAAAATGAAACACTCAAAGTATCAATTGGTAAAAATAAATTTGAATTAGAACATACAGACACTGAAATTGAAGCTAAAGAAGAAGAAAAAAAGTTGCTAACTGAGCAAATTGAGAAAAATGAAGCTCGGATTAAAATTATTGAACAAAACATAGAAGATTACAAAGATGGTTTTCCAGAGATGGAACAACAAAGAAAAACATACGAAGAACTTATTGCAAAATATAAAATTCAACTCACAGAAAAACAAGAACAATTGATCGAAGTCGAATCACGAATACAACAACATAATGAAGCTAATAAATCTATTCTTGAACAAATATCGAGTCAAGAAAGTTTAATCAAAGCAAATAAAACAAGACTAGAAGATATTAAAAAGGATATTGACGCCTCGAATCTTGAATATACTGAAAGAGAGGAACGAATAAACTCTATTACAGAGAAATTAGATTATATGAAAGATGAACATGAAAAACTGGTTAAATCTAAAGAAGTTATCGATCAAAGTACTAATGATGCCAGGACTCTCCTTCAAAAATTAAAATTAGAACTTGAAACTCAAGAGGAAGAAATTCGAGATAAAGAAAGTAGAATTCATAGATTAGAGTTCCTCTCCTTAGTCTATAGATTGTCAAAATTTTTCGGTGGCATCCTTATAGGTGTCGGCATACTAATAATAATATTGGTACTCCTTGGTTTCACTGGAATTTTAAATTTTAGCGAAATGGAATTCTTACTATTTCTTATTCTTCTAGTTGCAGGAGTTTTCTCAGTTGCTAGTGGAGTTTTTCATCTTGAAAAATCTTAAGCATACTAAAAAAGTAAAATTTTGTTCATAAGATAAATTTACCTGAATATTACAATACAGAAAGATTAAACTTGAATGAGATAAAACCGAAAGAAGTTCTACGAGAGAGGACATTAAAGTTATCTCAAGGAATAATGTATGGGATAGGATGTGGAATAGGGGGTTCCATATTCGTATTGTTAGGATTAGGTATTGACATTGCCGGATCAGGTTTATTATTAAGTCTCCTTTTAGGTGGGATACTAATATTTTTTACCGGGTTAAATTATGCTGAAATCTCTACTAGTCTTCCAGTTGCTGGAGGAGCATATAATTTTAGCAAAGAGGGTATTGGTGGATTCTTAGCTTTTATAATTGGTTTCTTTTTATGGATAGCAAATATAGCAACATGTTCGTTTTCTGCGCAAACATTTGCCTTAGTGTTTAAAGAAGTTTATAATAAATTAAACATTCCAATTTCAGATATATTAATAACTCTGATATCTATCTTGCCTATTCTTTTAACAAGCTTTATTTTTTTTAGGAGACAAAAAATTACTGTCAAAGCTTTAATATTCTTAACCTTAATATTAATTGGCTTACTTGGCTTCTTTATTATTTCTGGATTATTTATCTCACCAATCACAAATCCTAATTTATTTCTTCCCCCCATTAAATTTGAGGGGATAATTCCCGGTTTTTTATTGCTATTTATTTTTTTTACTTCAATAACTTCAAATATTGCCTTTTTAAATCCTGAGCTAAAAAATCCTTCTAAGAACATCCCTAAAACGAATATATATGCTATAATTATTACAGTACTTATATACTTATCAATAACATTTGTAGTGTTATTAACAATTGGAGAAAATCCAGCCGATTTGAGTGGAACTCCCGTATTATTAGCTGATGTGTTTGAAAATGTTTTTGGACCCTTAGGTTTTTATAGCATGATTTTTGCTGCCATTATCTCAACATTGATCGCTATTAATGCAGCGCTCGGTTCAGCAGTAAGTATAATTACAGCATTAGCACGAGATCGATTTTTGCCAGAAAAAATTCGAGATACTAAAACTAAATCTGATCTACCAATAATGGGATTAATAATTTCTGTAATGTTAATCCTAATATTCACGATTTTCGCAGGTATTGGATTAACTGCTGAAATAACTAATTTCATCTACTTTTTTGCTTTAGCATTTGTCAATTACGCGGCAGTTAAATTAAGACGAAAACGCAAAGAATTAGATCGCCCGTTTAAAGCCCCTTTTTTTCCAGTATTACCTATTTTTATTTTTATCTGCTTTTTAGCTTTTGCCGTGATACTAGGTGTTATTATTTCAATCCAAGCTTTAGTTTTAGGACTAATAATATTAATAATTGGCTTTACATATCAATTATTAGTAATGACTGATAAACCTTCTAAGAATTTGACTCTTACTGGTGTTAAATTCTTCTTTTCTCTTATAATAGGACTCTTTATATGGGCGATAAATAATTTTTCTGATGTTAATCCTAATTTAGCGATAATAAATAGAGTCTTAATTATTTTATGCGTGTTTACATTTATCACAGTTATTTTTGATTTATTACCTCTGAGAGAGTTAGCATATTATTATGTAAAGTTTATTGATAAAGAAAGGGTCGCAATCAATATTGGGAGCGCTCAGATCATTGATTTAGGAAAAAAAAGATCTAAAATAATCCATAATATAAATCTTTTAATAGCAGTTCTGCAATTTATCTCGGGAGTAGTTATTTTTGGTATTGTGTTTATGTTCGTAAATAATTTAGTCTCGATACAGGATGTATTTGTTACCCTCGGTATTTCTATTACGCACATCCCAGGTTTTGCAGGAACCACTCTTTTCACTTCAATCCTTTTCATTTTTGGGACAATTCTCTTCATTTTCGGAATTCTATCTTGGTATCGTATTAAAGAAATAAAATCACTGGGGATGTAATAGAGAGCTTAAAATGAAATTTCTGATGAAAGTTTGAAGAGATAGATGTATGAAAATAAGATTCCCCAAAGTAAATTTACATATTCACTCAAAATATTCAGATGGAAGAAACTCCATTGAACAAATTATAAATTGTGCCCTAAGAACGGATCTAGATTATATTTGTATAACAGATCATTTTACAGATTCATGGAAAGCTGATCGTATCCCTAACCTTAATAATCTTGATAAAATTAAGAGATATTTAGAAGAGTTAACGGAATTCAAAGAATATCTTTTTAAGGAAAATAAAAAGTTGACACTCTTCAAGGAAATAGAGATAGATTTAAGTAGTTCTGAGAAGTTCATAATTAACAATATCTCCCCAAACAAGTTTGATTTTATTTTATTCGAATACCTCGAGAGTTTTGAAGGGATTGCTTTTCTTAAGAAAATTCTTGATTATTGGAAGAAGAAAAACTACAATGGCTTTCCTCTAATAGGACTTGCTCATTTCGATCCATCATTTTTTATGATTAGAGGTTTAGATATGTTATTAGAGTTCTTAAGGCGATAAGATGTAATAGTGGAGTTAAATTCAAGTTATCCACAATTTTATGCTCCCAAATATGATATTTTTTTTAATAGATTAAGGGATAGTGGTATTAAAGTGTCGATTGGGTGTGATTCTCATCATCTTTCAACTTTAAAAGATATAGAAGGACCTTATGAGATGATAGAATATTAAAATTTAGAAAAAAATGTTGCAAGTCTAATAAAATCTTTAGAATTCAAAAAATCTCTATACTTAAAGAAATGGGAGCTATTATCTTTAAATTCTATTGAGATGATCTAAATAATATTTAAATGCTCGTTCAAAACAAATATCCAATAACATTTCACTCTGCTCCTTAGGATAAGAGAGCATACTTTTTAATCTATCCTTTCCGATATTAAAAATATCCTTGGTAGCTTTTAACTTGTTTGTCGTACTCATAGTCGGGATTTCTGAAATCAATTTGTTCTCTTTTTTTTGCCATTCACTTAAAGCGAACCATGCCGTGCTTCTCATTGCTAAATTAGGTATTGTAATTTGCTCGCAAACGAGTTTTGATATAATTTTTATTAACGGCAACTGCTCGGGCTTAAAAATAATTTTAGTATAGTCAATTTGTATACTCGAAATTTCTTCTTTATTAAAATTTAGGGCATATGTCATAATATATCCAACCTAATTAATCCTATTAATACTTCAACCAGCAAGTATATAAAGATTTGGGAAAATTTTATACCTATATAAGAATTAGAATATTAATTTATAAAGTAAGTGCATGTTTTAGATATAAGTGTCAAATATTGATTCATTATCTTAAATCCAATATTATAATCCAAATATATTACATTTTTATTTTCAGAAATTCATTTTATTAATATGGAATTGGAAGATAAAATCGAATTAGCAGCAAAATGGATTTTCGAATCCAATCGGCTTGTAGTATTCACAGGTGCGGGAATATCAACAGATAGTGGATTACCCGACTTCAGGGGTCCTGACGGCGTGTGGACGAGGCGTGACGCTGGACTAAGTCCGCCAAAATCACCCCCATGGGATCAAGTTAACCCAAATCAAGGACACTATGAAATTGTAGAGTTAATAAAGTTGGATAAATTAGATTACCTTATTTCTCAGAATGTGGATGGACTTCACGCAAAATCAGGAATCCCGTTTGATATGTTAGCTGAATTACATGGCAATTTGTATTTCATGAAGTGTTTAGCTTGTGGAAAAAAACTTACATTTGAGGAAGCAGGATGGGACAAAAAGAAATTGGGACCGGGATACAGAACCGGCAGAATTCGCAAAACCCAGCCAAATTGTCCAAATTGTGAAGGGAGACTCATCTCAAGCATTGTAAATTTTGGCGATCCTTTACCGATGGACGAACTTGAAGAATCTATGAGAAGATCCCAAAGCTCTGATGTCTTTTTTGTAATTGGTTCCTCTCTGGTTGTGACTCCTGCTGCAAATATGCCGGGGTATGCGTGGAGAAACGGTGCTAAATTAATTATTTTAAATGAAGGTGAAACTCCATACGATGATGAAGCTGATTTGAGGTTCTTTGATCAGATTGGAGAAGTGCTTCCTAAGATTGTTGAACGAGTAAAAAAATTGATAAATAATAATTAGATTACTGTTATATTAAAAAATGGGTTGATGAAATGTCGAATAATTTGAGGAACATTAAAAAATTTCAACAGAAACATGTAAATGCAGAAGACGCAATCAAGAAATATATTAAACCTGGAGATCGAATTTTTATTGATTCAGGGTGTTCTGAACCAATCGACCTCACCTCAAAACTTATTGAACTGAGTCCTCATCTTACGGATGTAGAAATGATACATTTTATAAGTTTATCCGATTTAGATTATTACAAATCAGCTGGTGGTAAAGAAGATTTATTTCGACATAATGTTTTTTTTATTAGCGAAAATCTTCGGGACGCAGTAAAGAGTGGATTCGCAGATTACACCCCAATGCTACTTTCAGATATTCCAAAATTCTTTGAAAAGGGGCAAATGCATTTAAAAACTGCTCTAATTCAAGTAAGCCCTCCCGATGAATTTGGATTTTGTAGTTATGGTATTAATGTAGATATTGCTAAACCTATAGCAGAGTCTGCCGAGTATGTTCTTGCAGAAGTTAATCCTAAGATGCCGCGCACATTGGGTGATTCCTTTATTCACATGGACGATATTGATGCGTATATATTATCAGATCACGATATTATCGAGTTTACTTACGATCCTCCAGATGAGACCGTTACTAAAATAGGAAAATATGTTGCATCCCTCATTGAAGACGAATCTACAATACAAATGGGGATTGGAAAAATACCCAATGCAGTCTTAGTTGAGTTAGAGGAGAAAAAAGATTTAGGAGTACATAGCGAAGTATTTTCAGATGGAATAGTTGATCTCGTCGAAAAGGGCGTAATTACATGTAAAAAGAAGACTATTCACAAGGGAAAAATTATTTGTTCATTTGTCATGGGCTCTCGGCGCCTTTATAATTTTGTAGACAACAATCCCTTTGTTGAATTTCATCCAAGTAACTATTGTAACGATCCCTTTATAATTAGCAAAAATAAAAAGCAAGTAGCTATAAACGCTGCAATTACAGTCGATTTAACAGGACAGATTAACGCAGATTCGCTCGGACATTCATTTTATAGTGGTATTGGTGGTCAGGTAGATTTCGTTAGAGGCGCAAACCATTCTAAAGATGGAAAACCAATAACTGTACTTCCCAGCACTGCAACTCTTAAGGATGGGACTGTTGTTTCGAGGATTGTTCCGTATCTACAACCCGGTTCGGGAGTAGTTATAACACGGGGTGACATTCATTATGTTGTTACTGAATGGGGAATCGCTTATCTTTTTGGAAAAAGTATACGTGAAAGAGTATTACAAATGATAAACGTCGCCCACCCAGACTTTAGAGAAGAACTTTTAGAATATGCGAAAAAAATAAATTATGTTTATTCAGATCAAAAATTACCCCTTTCTATAAACGGTAGGTTAAGCTTATACCCTGATAAATATGAAACGACTTATCAAATGAAAACTGGTAACACGATTAAAATCCGCCCTATCAAAGCTACTGATGAACGATTACTACAAGGACTTTATTATTCGTTAGATAAAGATGATAGATATTTGAGATTCTTTTCACACGATCGTAATTTTCCTCATAAATTTATACAACCCTTAGTTAACATAGATTATCAAACTGACATGATTTTAGTAGGAGAATCTCTTGAAGAAGGTGAACTGAAAATAGTTGCTTCAGCAGCAATTTTTAAAACACATCAACCTTCAACTGTCGAATTAAGCATAGTAGTTAAGAAAAATTTCCGCAAAACAGGAATAGCTAAATTTCTGCTTGATTACCTAATTACAATAGCTAGAGAACTTAATTACAAATATTTTACTGGTTCAATTCTTCTTGAAAATAAACCTATGCTCTATATTCTTAATAATAGTGGATACCCTATGAAGTCAAAAAATGTTGAGTATGGTGAAGTTTTATTTACACTTGATATATCAAAATAAAGTATGTTCCAGACAATATTTATGAAAGCCTATATCGAAAATGATATGGAAAAAGTTAAACTCTTCATTTTTAGCAAAGGACGATTGCTTGAAAGAAAAATGTTTTCTTATTTTTTTGAAGAAGGTCGGAAAGAAGAAGTTTTGAAAGTTTTAGTTGGATATCAAAACCATGATGGAGGATTTGGTAATGGTGTTGAACCCGATCTTTTATGTCCAGATAGTAGTGCTATTGGTGCTGAAACTGCGTTATATATTCTTGACCTATAAGAATCCAAAGACCATATTATATCAAAAAATTGAACTAAATGGATAGTAAATACTCTGAATAAAGAAGGATATATAAACCATCCTCCAGAAAATTTGCTTAATTACCCTTATCAACCGTGCTGGAAAAATCCGGATAAAGAAAGGATCTTCGTACTAGCTGGAATTTTGAAGAAAATGAATTCGGGAAACGATGAATTCTTTAATAAAGTCAGAGTTTTTTACCAGAAAACTGAATTTCCTAAAGATTTTGGATTTTATAACTATCCCTTTTTAGTTTATTTGAAATATTGAGGTCAAAATGAAGATGACATCGTTAAGTTTGAAAAAATAATAGAGGATATACCCTCAATATTAGAAGATAATAGAGATCACTTTCCACTTTTTAGCAGATATTGGTACTATGCAATTGAATATGTAAGTAGAGACACATTGGAAAATGAAGCAGCTTATTTTTTAGGTAATTTCGAAGAAGATGGGGGAATAAAAATACTTTATCAAAATTTGCCTTGGTGGCGTCCGATTTTTTCTCTAGATGGGCTTATATTTCTAAAGAAGTACTAGTTAATAAAATAAATGACCATAACATTACTCAAATTATTTGATTCTCTTTCTCTAGTCGTTTATTCCTTTGTATATAACATGTGTAATATCTATTCTGATGTAATTTCTAAAGAAAACTTAAATACAGAGATGACATAATTAAGCATTA
>Ga0114919_10003071_pt1 | contig 13496 bp, 12 predicted proteins | sample BlataG_FD_88682 | JGI IMG/M metagenome (GOLD analysis project Ga0114919, IMG submission 88682) | Deep subsurface microbial communities from Black Sea to uncover new lineages of life (NeLLi) - Black_00105 metaG | ecosystem: Environmental > Aquatic > Marine > Oceanic > Sediment | place: Atlantic... | reverse complement strand
GGAAATATTTTTCTCCAGAATAAAGCAAGATTTAGGATTTAACCTACAAAAATCAAAGGGATTAAATACCTTTGACATAACTACCATCTAAGGAGGAAGGTTGCATGAAACGCTCTCTCATAACTGTTGGTCTGGTCGTGCTATCGCTGATCCTGGTTTTAGGCTGCAGCAAGCCGGAAGAGCCCGCCAAAGCTCAGAAACCCGCGGTTGCAGAAAAGGCCGCCGCGGAAAAGAAAGCCGCAGAGCAAAAGAAAGCTGCCGAGCAAAAGAAGGCCGCAGAAGAAAAGAAAGCTGCCGAGGAAAAGGCCGCCCAGGAAAAGAAAGCCGCGGAAGAGAAGAAGGCGGCTGAGCAGAAGCAGGCCGAAGAGGAAAAGAAGGCTACAGAGGCAAAGAAGGCCGCCGCAGAAAAGGCCGCACAGGAAAAGAAAGCTGCGGAAGAGAAGAAGGCTGCAGAGGCGAAGAAAGCCGCCGAGGAAAAGGCCGCCCAGGAAAAGAAAGCCCTAGAGGAAAAAAAGGCCCACACGCAAAAGGAAGATGCGAAGAAGAAGCCTGTCGAAAATAAATGACTTGGTAGGCATGAGGGCAAGCCGTCTGGACCCGGAGATGAAATCTCGCGGTTTCACGAACAAGGGCGGCTACAATCGAGGTGACACCTCCTTCACGACTTGGTGGAATGCCTCGACCAACCAGTGCGTTTCCGTGGCCACGCAGCAGAGGCGGGTCCACAAGGTGAAGGCCATTTCGGAAGGAAACTGTAAGTAACCAGAAAGGAAGGGGTTTGCCAGGGCCGGGGAGTGAGGACTCTAAAATCATTTCTTGCTCCCCTGGCCAAAAGTGCTGCATGTCCCCGGTCAGAGGAGAAAAAAACAAAGGACAGGATGTCCACTAAATTACTGTAGGGTCAAGGAGAGACTAAATGAAGAAGAACCGCTGGTTCATTGGACTTGTGACCGCCGCCTGGGTTACCTTGCTGCTGCTAAATGTTCAGGCCTCTGAAGGTATCCGCAAGGTGCCGGTCCATTTCAAGAAAGGCACCTCCCAGGCCAGCATCCAGGGCCACATCAAGGGCCGGGAGACGATCGACTATGTCCTGCGCTCCCGGGAGGGGCAGACGATGACTGTGAACCTAAAGACCAGCCACACAGGGGCTTATTTCAACGTACTGCCGCCGGGTAGTAGTAACGAAGCCATCTTCATCGGGCAGGTGGCGGGATCGCACTTCGAGGGGAAACTGACGAAGGACGGCGATTACACGATTCGCGTCTACTTAATCCCCGCCGCCGCGAGGCGCAACGAGTCAGCGAAATACACGCTCACCGTCAAGGTGATTTGAGGCGCGGCCCGCATCTCGAGACGAGAGGAGAAAGCTTCATGAGACACTTCATCTCGATTCTCTCGGTAACTTTGCTTGCATTGACTCTGGGTTTTGGCTGCGGCAAACCGGAAGAGCCCGCCAAGGCCCCAAAACCGGCGGCCAAGCTCCAGGCGGCCCCGGCTAAAAAAGAAGCCGCCAAGCCGAAACCCCAGGCCCAAGAGCAGGGCCGGAAAGAAACCGCCAAACTTCGGATATACGATGAACTGGGTATGCCCATCCGTGCTGAGTATCCCGACAATATGCAGGTGCAGGGAACGAGCAGCGGCGAGGGCTGCGGATTTAACTTCACCTTCAAGCCTCAGGGGCATGCCCTGGACAAAGCCCAAGTCCACATCTTTCTTCCCGCCGGAGCAGCGACCGCGGCAGCCCAAGAACCGTTCGTCACCAGCCCCAACGGACTGTTACAAAACAACGGCTGGAAAAAGGCAGGCGAAACCACGGATACCGGTAAATTCCCGTATAAGTGGGTCAGAAAAATTATCAACTTTTCCGACCCCGGGAACAAAGACATGGTGGGGAAAATTCTCCTGGGGGAGGCCAGTGGCCAAGCGGTTCAGGTTATGCTGCATTACCCAGGTGAATATGGCCCAGGAATTCCTGGCCAATGCCAACCTGGTCTTGGGTAAACTTCATTTCAAGAGCGATAAATTGCCCTTGGGAAGGTCCCTTTGAGCGATTTAGAGGTCTTAGGTCCTTTAAATAGGGGCACTCGCTGGACCTAATATTTCGCCCCAGGTTGCCGTGAGGGGGCAAGGTAAGGGCTCAACCTTGTCACCCAGGTAGCCTAAACCGCTTTATCCCTGAGTCTTTTGACTAAAAAACGAGCTGAACCGTGCATCATATAATCCGTCAGGTCACCCTAGCTGCGGCCCTGATCACCCTGACCCTGATGATCTATATGGCCCGGCCCTGGGGGGATAATTATGCCTACCAGAGCCTGTCAGGATATGCCTGGCTGCTGGGCTTTGCCGTGTGGGTCATTCTCCCTTACCTCATGCTTCTCTTTCTGGCCAGAAAGGCTTTTGCATCCCAGACAAACAATTATGTAGTGATTATAGGTGCTTTAGTCATCTCTCTAGATGGCGTGGCCTTGTATGTCGATGCGGCGTGGTTACACCCGGATCCCCAAGGAGCATTAGTCTTTATAGCGGTTCCCCTCTATCAATGGATTATCTTGGGGTTAATAGCAGGAATTTATTTTCTTCTCAGCCGAAAACAAGGTTCATGACCTCAGCATCCCTCATCACTGAGTTTGCAAGAGCCACTTATTATAATAGGCCTATGCCAACATTTCCTTGGCCTGGCGCATGAGCTTAGCGATGGCCAAGCCGTGCGGGCAGGCCTGCTCCGCCTGGGAGTAATCAACTTCGGTCAACCGCCGCCTAACCTCCTCGGGCAGCCCGGCGAAGGTCTGCCTGGCCAGTTCCGGCTCGCCATAATACTGGTGATACATGAGGCAGCGCACGACCTCGTTCACAGGGATGGTCCAGCCCAGGGCCTCCTGGCAGATTTTGCCGCAGCCCCGACAGTAGTCACCCTTGGTCTCCAGGGCATATCGTTGCAAAGATTCGAACTCCTCCCGGTTAAGTTTTGTCTGATCCAAGGCCGCAGCGACATTAGCCGAGAGGATGGTCAAGTTGGGCATGTAGGAGCAGATGCTGGCGATGTTTTGGTTTTCCCAAACGACCTTGAGCTTGGCCTGCTTGTCCGTGAAGCCCCGTTTCAGAAAGTGCTCGGCCATTTCCGCTTTGGCTCCGCTGGCGATCTTCTCCCTCCCAGGCCTGCCGGCCTGGGTCTTCATGGCTACCAAGCCAATTCCGGCCTGACTGGAGGCCTTGATGGCGTCCTGCATTTTGGAGGTATTCAGGACCCGGAAGTTGTAAGTCGTCATCACCGCATCGATCCAGTTCAGTTTGGCAGCGCCCAGTAGACAGTCCTCCATGTTGGTATGGGTGCTGAAGCCGAAGGCTTTAATCTTGCCGGACTTTTTCATCTCCGTAGACCAATCCTTAAAGGAGGTTATTTCATCGATGCCGGTAAGGCTGTGAACCAAGAAAAGATCCACATACGACGTTTTAAGTCTATTCAGGCACTTATCCAAGCGCTGCGTGAAATTGCCACCCTTGCCTTGGAGCTTGGTAATCAGGAAAATCTCCTTGCGGGACTTAGGGTTGCGGGAGAAAAAACGACCTATCCCTGCCTCGCTACTGCCGTTGCCATAGGCTTCGGCGGTGTCCCAGCAGGTAACGCCCCATTTCAGGGCCTGCTTGAGGAGGAGTTGTTTATTGATGGTGTCAGGCATGCCGCCCAGACAGAGAATGGACACCTCCACCCCGGTCTTGCCCAGCTTGCGTTTCGGCGTAGATTGGGCCATCATGGTACCGGCGGCCGGCGGCTCGGTGGCGGCGACGGTCCCGGTCACCTTGCCCCCGGCCACGGCTAAACCGGCAAGCCCGACAGTGGTTAAAAACTCCCGGCGCGTAAGGACGGCATCTTTAGTCTTCCGGCTCATGGCAGTCTCATCCTCCTGCCCCAGTGACCCCCTTAAATAAGGAGGCATCAGCAGCCTTAGCACAGGCTGCTCCCTATTTCTATCTTAAGCTTCTTTTATATTAATCATGCAAAAAAAATACCTTGCCAACCCTTGCAGTTATCACCTCGCCTTAAAAAACTGCAGAGATGATTTGCCTATCGAAATGGGCAAAAAATCAGTAGCCTAGATCTTCGCCTACAAGTTTTACATGAATACGGTTTTCCAACATGTGCCCTTCGATGATGGACCACATGTAGCAAATCCGCTCGGGGCTCTTGCAGTCCGAGCATAGGCCCGTTTCGACACAAGGAGTGGCTCGGCTGAGGCGGATGGCGTTGATGGGGGCAGCATGATGTTGCACCCGGGCCATAGCGGTTTCCAGGGTAGGGGCCACCTTGTTGAGACCCACCGCCAGGATGACCTTTTTGGGTCCGAAACACATGGCCGCCACCCGGTTGCCCATCCCGTCCAGACCTTTTTGGCCGTTTCTGGCCGACCTGACTTTTCGTAGAGTTCCCCCAGCAGGAAATAAATAGCAGGAGTGGTTCTCTTCTGCTGCACCTGCCGCTCAAGAACCTCAACAGCTCCTTGTACATCTCCCTGATGCCTTAAATAAAATGCCAGAGAAAAGGCCTACTTGGGATTAAGGGGTTGCAGGGCCGGGGCTCGCCGGATTAATGACACGGCCTCCGAGGGGCGGTCCTTAGTAAATGATTTCATAAATATGGTCACGTTTTAGCAGGCCCCCTCACCCCAGCCCTCTCCCCCCGCTATCGGGGGGAGAGGGAGCGACACCCCCCCCTGGTTCCCAAGCTCCTGCTTGGGAACCCAAGGTGAACCGAAGCTCCTGCTTCGGCCATAAGGAGTGAGAAAATACGTTAGCGAATTTATGAAATGGACTACTTAGCCAGGAGCACTCCGAGATTGTAGGCCGCTTCGGGGAATTGGGGATCGCTCTTCGGGCAGTGCGAAGGGCAGCCTCAGCCTCAGGCGGTTTTCCCTGTTCGGCCAGGCGCAAGCCCAAGTTAAAATTGGCCGTGGCATTAGTGGGGTCGATCTTGAGGGCCTGGCGCAGGGCCGTTTCGGCTTGGTCACTCTGGCCTAACCGAGCATGAACCATGGAGACGTTGACCAGGGGCAGAATAGATATCTCAAGTCTCACCCTCAAGAAACCCTACTGCCCCATCCTTTTTATAAGAAAGAGCGAGAAGCTTTCAGCTTTCCCGCCCTTGAGGCCTAGACCTTGAATTAAGCTAATTCTTACTTCACTTCAATGGTTACCCCCTTAATACGCCCCTGGAACGGAAAGGGGGCTTTATAGTCCTCTGACACGGCAGACACGGTATCCATGCCGATGTCGAAGGGTTCCACGCCATAGCGGAACGGTACCGTCCTGGCGACTTGGCCTTTGGCCACTTCCTTGTCGTTGACCAATAGTTTCACATTCGCAGGTTTGCCGGGACCTGGCTCGACCGGCGTGAATTCCACTCTTATAGTGGCCTTCCCTGGAGGTAGGGCCTCGGGTGATTGGACCTTGGCCTGCTCCACCTCAAAGAAGTTGTAATAGAAGGTCGGCTTGCCTTCTTTAATATAAAGAGACCAGCCCGAGATGATGCCGCCGATGGCGGCCAGCACACCGTCGGCTCCTGTCTGTCCCACCTCCACCTCGGCCGTAACGCTGAACGGAACGCTGTGGGTGTTCAAAACCGCGGCTTCACTGATGCCGGTGACCCCCGGGCCATAGGTGAATTTTTTCAAACCGGCCAACGGATTGGGCCGCAGGGAGGTGTCAAAACGTTCGGCCAAACGGTCATCCAGGGGTAAAACGTTGTATTTTTTGGCCTCCACGAGGAAGGCGGCCTGCAACTCTTTCAGCTTCCGAGGATTCTTGGCGGCAAGATCATCCGCCTGACTGAAATCCTCGTCGATGTGATACAGTTCCCAGGGGTCCTTATCGAAATTGCCCGTGGCAGCGCCAGCAGTTTCCCAGGGCAGCCGGCCGTGCCGGGTTGTCGCCATCCACCCGTCTTTATAGATGCCGCGGTTGCCGAACATTTCGAAATACTGCACGGTTCGACGGGACTTAGCTTTCTCATTGTCAAAAGAATAGAGCATGCCGACGCCCTCGATGGGCTTCTGCTTGACACCATTGACCATTTTGGGCTCGGGAATCCCGGCTGCCTCAAGCACCGTAGGGGCGATGTCGATGACATGGTGGAACTGCGTTCTCATCCCATTCTGGGCACGGATGCCTTTGGGCCAATGAACGATCAGCCCGTTGCGAGTACCGCCGAAGTGGGAGGCGATTTGCTTGGTCCACTGAAAGGGGGTATCCACCGCCCAGGCCCAGCCCACGGGAATATGCGGATCAGTTTTGGGGCCGCCGATCTCATCGAACTTGGCTTCCAGCCCTGCCAGCCCCATCTGAAAGCCATTGAGAACGGCCATCTCGCTAATGGTCCCTTCCAGGCCTCCTTCGCCCGAGGCGCCATTGTCGCCGACCATGTAGATGATGAGGGTATTGTCCATTTCCCCGGATTTTTCAATGGCAGCGATGAGTCGCCCGACCTGCTCGTCAGTATGATCCAGAAAGCCTGAGTAGTTTTCCATCAGGCGGCGGTAAACCCTTTTGGCCTCGTCGGACTGCTTATCCCACGCTGGGATTTCTTGGGGCCGTGGGGTGAGCTTGGCGTTCTCCGGGATGATGCCCATCTTTTTCTGACGAGCAAACGTCTCTTCCCGGTATTTATCCCAGCCGGCGTCGAATTTGCCTTTATACTTTTCGATATAGGGCTTGGGAGTGTGGTGCGGGGCATGGAGAGCGCCGGTGGAAAAATAAACGAACCACGGCTTCTCGGGGTTGGTGGCATTCACCTGATTCAGCCAGCCGATGGCCTCGTCCACCAGGTCATTGGTGACATGGTAGCCCTCCTCCGGCGATTTGGGTTGGGCCACCGGTGTGGTGTTGCGGTAAAGCACCGGGTAAAACTGATGAGTCTCGCCGTTCATAAAGCCATAAAAGTATTCAAATCCCCAGGTCTTGCCGGTGGGCCAACGGTCAAAGGGCCCGGCGGGACTGATTTCATTGTCCGGCGTGTTGTGCCACTTGCCGAAGGCGGCGGTGGCGTAGCCATTCTGCCGAAGGATTTCCGGTAGGCCGGCGGTTGTGTTGGGGACAATGCCGGTGTAGCCAGGAAACCCGGTGCCCATTTCAACGACGACGCCGGTACCGACGGTGTGGTGGTTGCGGCCGGTAAGCAGGGCAGCCCGGGTGGGCGAACAGAGGGCAGTGGTGTGAAAGGCATTGTAACGCAGGCCATTGGCAGCGAGTCGGTCCATGGTGGGGGTTGGTACAGCCCCGCCAAAGGTGCCGGCATGACCGAAGCCGACATCATCCAAGATGATGATCATGACATTGGGGGCTCCCGCCGGGGCCTGGATCTGCTTAGGGAAATCGGGCTCGGAATCTTTTAGGGTTGTCCCGATTTTGCCTTTAAAAGCAGGTTCGGGAACCGGCAAAACCGTCCGGTCGGGTTTGTCAGCGGCCCGCCCGCCGGTGGCCAGCAGAACCAGGGCCACGGTCAGCACCGCAACTTGCAAAGCCTTTTTTCGCATAGGTTACCTTACAGGTTTGGAGACTTGATGACAGAAATGGTAAGGAATATTATTTCATGTTTTTGGGAGGAGAATCAAGAAAATTTGCTGGCTTCGATTCCAAAAGCGCTTTTCTTCTTCTTCCATTCCCTGGGGGCTGGATTGACGCTGCAGCGCGATTCCCGTTCTTCACACAACCTACTCAATAGGTTTGAGGACATCCGTTGCCACGTAACCCGTGATACCGTCCTCGGTTTCTACCTCGGAATAACTACCTGCGTCTTGAATTAACACGATCTTCGTACCTGCCTGAAATGTTCCATCAGGCGATCTGGCTTGCTGTGGACCGCTTGAATAATACGGGGTATCAGCTTTTAATACATGGGTGAACTTGTCCTTTTCAGGTTTTACCTGGGTCGACTTATCCGAATTTGTACATCCGATAATAAAAAGCATACAAATACATACGAACAATGCAAATATTCGAATCTTCATTTTCAGCCTCCCTTTCGAAATATACTGCATGAATCGAATTTACCTCCGTTCAGAGCAATTATTCGTAAATGATGGAACCATGATCCTGATACTCATCGACAGGTAAATTTGAATCTTTTTTTCAAACCCGCTTTCCTATTTATTTTATCCCTTCTTCGGACTGAGGGTATGAATTGGCGCCCGGTAGTTGTACAAAATTTTAAGTTAGGATGGTGGTCCAAGTCAAGCCGAAAATGGTCCGATAAAGTAGAAGTTAAAAACCTTGTATTCGATAGTTATACCTTGCCAATACTAAAAAGAAGCATTGGTATCCAGGACTGAAATTTCGGCTCCTCAATCAAAGCGCTCATCCAACCAGTCCAGACAGACAGCGGCAGCAAAGGAGACATTGCCCACCTGGCAATGGGTATCGGCACCCTCGAGCTCGGTGAAAAGGTGAGAATCGACCGGACCGGAAACTTTCTCGCAGAAAGATTGGAACTGCTTCTCAGGTTCCTGGCCTTCTCCGGTCCCGGCCAGGGCCAGGCAGGGGCACTGAATGTTGCTTACCACGTCTTCAGCGACGAATTCCCGCAGATATTTAAACGTATCGATGAACGTCGGTTGCCCGAAGCGCTTTATCAAGTTCCCTGACATAAGCTTGTCATGTTTGGACATGAATTGCTCGGGGATGTCGGGTATATCCTCCAGCCGAAAGTTCTCCTCCTCCGGGGCCTCGGCAAAGTCTTGTCCGGCGAACGCGGTCATATAATCATGCAAATTCAAGATGGGGGAATTGGCCATGAGTGCCTTGATCCTCTTTTCAAACGCGGCCGCCTGCACGGCAAAGTAACCCCCAAAGCTTATGCCCAACAGAGCCAACCGCTCAAGATCCACTCCGGGATGTTGGGCGCAAAAATCTACCATAACCTTGGTGGGATTCTCAAAGTCCGGCTCGAATTTTGCGTCCGGATTGAAGCGCAGCGTATCCATCTGCCCGGGTCCGGCGAAATGGACGACATTATAACCCCTTTCCAAAGCCGGCCTGCCCCTCATTAAATATTCTTCTTCCAGGGTCCCGTCATAGCCGCTGACAATCAAGAGCGTCTTTCTCTTTTTGACGTCACCTTCCGGGGCCATGAAATAAACGGGCAGTTGCATCTCTTTGTAGGGGAGCAAGAGGCTTTCAAACTTATGGTCCACATACTTCATGGCTGCGCCAAAGCAGTCCCTGGACTTCAGGCCGAGATCCCGGTGCCGGGGCTCGTAGCTATAGGTATAGTACTCCGCGGCCCGGTAGGAGTTGCAGGCCTTGAGAAACTGGTCCCGGGCACTGATGACATGGCCAGCCGCAGCGCGTTGTAAGGCATCATTTTCCTGATGCTCCGCGAGCCTGGTAAATTCAGCCACCCAACTTGACGGATCACCGTCGGCAATGCGGGCCGCGGTGGATAAGCACTCGCCGACCGAGGCGCCGCCGTAGGTCGAGGAGCCCAGCTGACGTATCAACTGAAAGTCCATCTCAGGATCACTGAAACCCTTCACCCTGGTTTTGCTGCGGGCTATTTCCGCCATTTTGGCACCTTCCTGTTGGTATTCGTTTGCAGGTGCGATTCTCCTTTGTCCAAGGAGTGTTATTCCGGCATATTCTTCGCGGTCACCGCCTTGCCCGGGGTGAGTTTGATTTCCTTATCCTGGTGGTTAATGCTCAGGCCCGTCCCTTCCTTGAGCAGATAGGTGGCTTTTTCCTGTTCAACGGTGACCTCCAGGAATTGACCCCGGAAGGTCAGGTGGAAGCGCAGCTTTTTTATTGATTCCGGCAGCCGGGGATGGAAGGACAAGACCCCGTCGAAATCCCGCATGCCCCCGAAGCCGTTCACCAGGACCATCCAGCTGGCGCCCATGGACGCGATGTGACAGCCGTCTTTGACATTGCCTTCCACGTTGCCGAGGTCCATGAGCACCGAGTAATGGGCATAGGCCAGGGCTTTGTCCATGTAGCCGATTTCCGCGGCCAAAATACTTTGAATGCCCACGGACAGGGAGGAGTCCCCGGTGGTCAGGGGGTCGTAGTATTCAAAGTTGAGCCGCTTCTGGTCCCGGGAAAATTTTTGCCCCAGCAGACACAAGGCCAGCACCACGTCCGCCTGTTTGATCACCTGGCGGCGGTAGATCTCCAGGGGATGAAAGTGAAGCAGCAAAGGGTAGAGGTCGCGAGGTGTGTTTTTAAAATCCCAGACCTGCTTGTCCAGGAAGTTGTCATCCTGGGGGTTTATGCCCAGGTCCTCCTCATAAGGGATGTACATTTCCTCCGCGGCCCGTCGCCAGTCTTTGATTTCCTGGTGATGCAGGCCGATCCTTTCGGCCAGGACATCGAAACGCTCCGGGTCCCGGTCCCGCAACTCCTCGGCCCGGACCGCGGCGCAGTGCAGGTTGTTCTGGGCCATGAGATTGGTATAGGTGTTGTTATCCACCACGGTGGTGTATTCATCCGGACCGGTGACGCCGTGGATGCAAAATTTTCCCCCTTTTTGCTCGGAAAAGAAGCCGTGGCTGTACCATAAGCGGGCGGTTTCCACTAACAATTCCACCCCTTTGTCGTGGAGAAACTCCTCGTCGCCGGAGACCTCCACATACTTGTGCAGGGCATAGGCGATGTCCGCGTTGATGTGAAACTGTGCGGTACCGGCAGCGTAAAACGCCGAGGCCTCCTCGCCGTTGATGGTACGCCAGGGAAATTTGGCTCCCTGTTCATGCAATTCCCGGGCGCGTAGCCGGGCCTGGTCCAGGATGCTGTACCTGAAATCCAGCTGATTTCGGGCCAGCCGCGGATTCGTATAGGCCAGAAAGGGCAGTACATAAACCTCGGAGTCCCAAAAATAGTGGCCGTCATAGGCCTGCCCGGTAAGGCCCTTGGCCGGAATACCGGTATTTCCCGCCCGGGCCGAGGCCTGGAGGATTTGGAGCAGGTTGAAGCGGATGGCTTGTTGGGTTTCCGGGGCCCGGTGTTTCCGGTCGGCGTGACCTTCGATCTGCACGTCACTGCGGCGCCAGAAGTCCTCCAGATATTGCCGTTGGCTGTCCAGGAGATCCTGGAAGCCGTTGGCCGCGGCCCGATCCAGGGTCCGTTCCACGCTGGCGCATAATTCATCCGCCGGAATATGGGCGGAAGTATGGTAAGCCATATACTTGGTCAGGCGGATGGGTTTACCCGCCTGGGCCGCGACGGAAAAAACCACTTTACCCAGATTTTCCTCAGCCTTGGTCTCGGTGGAATAGGAACAATCCGTTTCCAGGAGGTGTTCGATCCCGCAGGCCAAAGTCATTTGGCTGGCGTCGGTGGCATGGCCGAGCACCACCCGCTGCTTTTTCCGATAGTGCACCCGGGGCATCAGGACCCGACCCTGAAAGCCGCGCCCCAGGCGGGGATCGTCGCCGCTGAACTGCTGGGGCGGGTCATTGCGCATTTCCGAAGAGATGGTCATCGGAGCATCATCATTGAGCAGCGTTACCTCATAGGAAATCGCGGCCAGGTGCCGGTGCTCGAAGGAGACCAGGCGCCGGGATTTGATGGCCACGCGTTTGCCCGAAGGCATCTCCCAGACGATCTCCCGGTCCAGGGTGCCGGCCTTCATGTCGAGAACCCGCTTGTAACCGCCGAGGTTGGCGTCAGGCAGAAAAAAAGGCTCATCGTCCACGTAGAGTTTGATGATTTTGCTGTCCGTCACATTCACCATGGTCTGGCCGGTTTTCGAAAACCCGTAGGCGATTTCGGGGTAGTTGATCTTCCAGGACTCGTAAAACCCGTTGATGAAGGTGCCGTTCTCCGAGACCGGGGTGCCTTCCTCAAAGCAGCCCCGCATGCCCAGGTAGCCGTTGGCCGTGGAGAAGATGGTTTCGCTCTGGGACAAAAAACGGGGATAAAACTGCTTTTCGACGATCCGCCAGGGTTCGATGGGGTAGATGTGACGAGGAGGATTAACTGGTTTTTTCTGGAGCATCGAGCCTTCTCCTTTCTAGCGCACCTGGTCAATTCCAAGCATTACTGGAGCATTTCCTTAAGGTCGTTCACCACCAAGTCGGCGCCGTTTTTTTGGAGGGCCTCGGCATGACTTTGGTCTTTGCGATTGACCCCGATCACCAGGCCGAATTTGCCGTTGCGGCCGGCCTGAACCCCGGAGATGGCGTCCTCCACCACCACGGCCCGCGCCGGCGAAGCGCCCAGGAACTCGCCGGCCTTGAGAAAGGTATCCGGCGCGGGTTTGCCGGGAAGCTTCTGATCCTCCACGGTGTGGCCGTCCACCCGATCATCAAACAAATCTTCGATCCCGCCGGCCTGGAGCACCGCCTGGCAGTTTTTGCTCGATGAGACCACCGCAATTTTGATCCCCGCCTGGCGCAGCTGCTTCACCCAGGCCACCGAACCGTCGTAGACTTCCACCCCATCGGTTTTCAGGGTTTTTAAGACCAGTTCTTCCTTGCGGTTGCCGATGCCGCAGATGGTTTCCTTATCCGGCGGGTCGCTGGGATCGCCATAAGGCAGATGGATGTCCCGGGATTCCAGGAAACTTTTCACGCCTTCGTAGCGCGGCTTGCCGTCCACGTACTCGCTGTAATCCTGGTCCAGGTCGAAGGGTTGGAACGGTTCGCCGGTTTTGTCGGCCCGCTGCCTCAGGTATTCGTCAAAGGTCTTCTTCCAACAGGTGGCGTGGACCTTGGCGGTGGCGGTGAGCACGCCGTCGAGATCGAATAAGACCGCGTCGAAATTTTCCTTGGTTACAGAGGACTTCGAGGAACTCATAGATCCACCTCAGGATTTAATGTAGTAGGGTTTTGGATTCGGGCCCTTTTTATCGGAGAGACCGACTCGTTGGAGATGTCCCCGGAGGGCCATGCCGCTGGCGTCCTTCGGCCCTTGGCGGGCTTTTCTCCTGGGATTCTTCCTCCCAGGCAAAGATTTTTTTCCAATCCTGCTTCATGGAGATGATCACCCAGCCCTGCTTTTGGGCTTCGTCGAAGAGGGCTTGGGGGAAGGCGCCCACAGTGGTGGCAGGCAAGCCCGCGGCGGGCCCGTAGGCGTATTCGCGTCGGGGATCGTCGTGAAGCACGAGGAGGCCGAGTCGCGCCTCTCTCCCCGCGGTGGTCCACTCCAGCATCTCCAGATCCCCGGTGGAATTGCCGAAGGCTATCAGGGGCCTTTTGCCGATGAACAGGTTGATGCCGATGGCCTTGCCGCCGTGATCGTCAATGAAAAACACCTGGGGCAGACGCCATAAGGTTGCCTGGCCTTTTCGGTATTCAAATTTTGTGGCGATGCTCGAGCCCACCACCTGCTCGGGGGGCACCCCGTAGATCCGCTCAGCGTAGGCGCGCACAAACTCCTGCCCGCCACCGGTGACGACATAGGTTTTAAAACCGTTGGCCCGGAGATACTTCATGGCCTCCAACATGGGCAGGTAGACCAGTTCGGTATAGAGCCGCTGAAAGCGCGGGTGTTTGGCCGTGGCCAGCCACTCTTGG
>Ga0114919_10003070_pt1 | contig 13497 bp, 12 predicted proteins | sample BlataG_FD_88682 | JGI IMG/M metagenome (GOLD analysis project Ga0114919, IMG submission 88682) | Deep subsurface microbial communities from Black Sea to uncover new lineages of life (NeLLi) - Black_00105 metaG | ecosystem: Environmental > Aquatic > Marine > Oceanic > Sediment | place: Atlantic... | reverse complement strand
TATTTTGAACCGCAGAATACCCGCCTGCCATGCATTGCAATTGGTATTAAGGTGATAAATTTCACCATATCATCACTTGACTGTATTCTATACGAAAAACGTATAGACATTGCGGGCAGGTCGAATATCGAATAACGCCCCAGTGAAATAGAAAAAAGTTTCACAGGGTAAAAATGATGAATGTTGATAATGAACAAATCTTCGCAATTACCCTATCTTAAGAAAGGATTTGTCAATTTTCGGAATACCCGCTTCCGTCGGTATGATATGTGAATGATATTTGAAATAAAAAAGGCAGAGCCATTTGATGGCCCTGCCTTTTTAAGTTTTACGATCTTATTCGTTTTACTTCTTGAACCTCTGTCTCCCAAATAACGCGAGACCGATAAGCCCGGTTCCTAATAGGAACATGGTGGCGGGTTCGGGGACGCTCTGCGTACCCCAGAAAGAAATGTGGGAAATGTCCTTTTTATCTAGATCCCAATCTGTGCTCCAGACACCAGTTGATTCAGCCGGATCGATCCAATAAAGGACGAATCCTTCACCGCTTGCCTCACTACCAGCTTTCAGGCTAATGTAATCGATTTGATCAGAGAATGCGTTCCATGTACCAGACCAGGCTCCGTCACCAAATTCAATTTTATCCAAAAACACAGGGTCCGGCAAAAGTAAGCTGTGATTCAACCTATTATGTACTATAGTGCTATTTACATTTGTAAAGTTATCTTGTTGCGTCGGTGAAGACAGGTATGGATGACCAGTATCAATTATTAAAAAGCTATCTTGAGTGCCACCAAGAAATTGGTAGGGGTTCGCTTCTCCCAGATTAGTAACGTTAATTGTTATAGCACTTGAAGATGAAACCACACCAAAAACCAATAACATCACGCATAAAAAACAACCTAATAATTTCTTCATTAAATCACCTCCTTTAAATTAGATTTGGTTTGAGTGTTGAGTGGTTAGAATTAAAAAAGCCGGATTACCTCACTTCCCAAGGCAACCCGGCTGTCTTTGATCAGATCCGTGGCTTTCCGTCCCCCGGTCCCCCGGGGTTTGGCTTTTTCTTGTTAAGTCTTATTGTGCAAAAATCGTGCACAATTGACTAAAATTTAAATGAAATATAAATGTAATAATATTAGCAGGTTATTAAATTACGATTCGGCTTCATGAGAATGATTATTACATTTAGTTCACAAAATCTATGGTATTTACTTCATATTGTGTAATTAAGTACATAGGAGTCCGTTCTTTAGTTGTAAATTTTGTGCTTATTATAGCAAGACTTTTTTATTACTCCATGTTGTATTTTAATGTAAAAGATGCTTGATGCTGGTTTCTGGATGCTGGCCTTTAAAAAGCGAAGTTATCCTTGTTTTATCAAGCATCCAGCATCCAGTATCCAGTATCTATTCGTTGAATGACATAGGAAGTTGAATTATATAAAAATCCTATTTGGTTCCGGATCATCCATGTTACGACAGAACGGTCTGTTGCTTTTCAATTCGGGATAAATAGAGGTATAAAGCAATACCGCCAATCATCATCATACTGCAAAGTATCTGGCCCATGGAAAATGACATGAATATAAAACCGAGTTGGGCATCGGGCTGGCGATGGTATTCTATGAAAAACCTGACCGTACCGTAGCCTATGATGTAAAAAGCGAGCATTGCTCCCCTGGGTTTTTGCAGTTTTCGCAGATTCCACAAAACTGCAAAGAGAAAAATGCCTTCAAAAAAGGCTTCATATAGTTGTGAAGGATGCCTCAGATCCGTTCCCGGTGCAAGGGGAAAATGCATCCCCATGGGTGCCGATGTTATCCTGCCGTATAATTCACCGTTAATAAAATTACCGAGCCGTCCGAATGTATATCCCAAGGGCACGACCGGCGCAAACAAATCGGTCATCTCCCAAAAATTCAATTTTGTTTTACGAATATACAGCCCGACGGATAAAAGCACACCCATAAGGCCGCCATGGAAAGACATTCCTGAAATGCCGGTAAATCTTATGGTCCCTTTTAAAAATTGAAATGGTAAAAATATTTCAAGCGGGTTACTCAGATAATACGACAAATTGTAAAACAGCACATATCCCAAACGCCCGCCGGCGATAACGCCGATGATTATAAACAGCATGAGATTTTGAACATCATCACCAGAAACGCTGAAGCGTTTTTCGTGTCTGACACGATACAGAACCAGAACGTAAGTAACGGCAAAAGCGATGATATACATCAGCCCGTAATACTGGAACTTGAACCATCCGATTTCAAAGATAACAGGGCTCATTTTTTCGGGCAAATGCTGCCACCAGATCCAAAAGCTATACATAACTATTGAACTTCCTGTCAAGGGAATTAGAAACTTTTATAGATATCAGCTATGACAATTTGTTTTTTGAGTATTACGAGCATGGACGCCTGAGTATCTACTTTATCATCTTTATTACCAGGAAACCTCGATTTGTTCGCCAGATAAACATATGGATCGGTTCGTCCTTTTTGATCTCGCTGATAACTTTGTTAAGATCTCTGACCGTTTGAATGCTTTTATGATTAATCTCCTTGATAATATCAAGCCTTCTAAGTCCCGCCTCCTCAGACTTACTGTCCGGTTCCACAGTGCTTACAATAACACCTTTGGCCTCTTTGAGATTAAATCGACGCGCAATCTCAGGGGTAACATTTTCAACGCTAATCCCGAGCTCTGTCTGCTTTTCTTTACGGGTACTTCTGGCGGAAATCCTGGTCTCTTCTCTTTTTGAAATTTTAACTTTAAAGGTCCGGGTTTTTCCGTTTCGTAATACTTTGATCTTTACGGTTTCGCCGACACCGGTATCTGCTATCATACTGGTAATTTCCCTGGAAGTCCCAACTTCTATTCCATTAATGGACAAAATAATATCCTGGGGCTCTATTCCGGCTTTATCCGCAGGGTCGTCCGGAAAAACTTCCGTAACCAGAACGCCTTTTTCTGATTTTATTCCGTAATACTCTGCGACTTGCTTGCTGATGTCCTGGATACCCACTCCAAGCCAGCCCCGGATAACCTCTCCACTGCTTTTGAGCTGGTCGACAATGTTTTTGGCAAGATTTATCGGAATGGCAAATCCGATGCCGCTTCCACCGGCGATAATGGCAGTATTAATCCCAACAACCTTGCCCTGCATATTGATAAGGGGTCCCCCGCTGTTGCCGGGATTAATTGATGCATCGGTCTGTATAAAGTCATCATAGGGCCCTGATCCGATAACACGCCCTTTGGCGCTTACAATTCCTGCAGTAACGGTGTGCTCAAGGCCAAAGGGACTCCCGATTGCCACTACCCACTGACCAACTTTAAGCGCATCGGAATCTCCGAATAACAATACAGGGAGATCACGATCCGGCTTGATTTTTATCAGGGCCAGATCCGTGTTGGCATCCCGCCCGACAATTTCGGCGTCGAACTCTTTTTCATCTTTAAGTATGACTTCAATCTTTTCTGCGTTTTCGACCACATGGTTGTTGGTTACAATATAACCGTCCTTATCAATGATGAATCCCGATCCAAGGCTTCGCTGCTTAAAATCATGGGGTCGCTCTTCACCGAAAAAACGGTCAAAAAAATCATGAAAAGGGTCGTCCTCGCCAAAAGGACCTTTTTTGAAGTGACGGAATACTCGGCCTCCCCCTTTGATTGTTTTTATTGTCCTGATGTTAACTACCGCCGGACTGGCATTTTCGGCCAGCTCGTTGAAACTTTTCGGGTATGAGAGAATAGTGTCATTTTTTGTTTCAACACCTGAAGCCGGGTTAAAACTTGAAAGCGCGACTATTCCAACTGCCAGTAATACAATGAAGACAAGGTTTTTTTTTCTTGGAACATCTTTTTGGTTTGCAATAAATCTCATGGACAGACTCCTTTATATTTTTTTCTTAATTATGGGTATGGGAAAAAGCAATTTTTATGCCATTAATGATGAATTCGGGAAAAATCGAATTTGTCATGTTTTAAGATTTAAGTTTTAAAGAATTAAATTTGACTGTTTTAACAGACAGTTAAAGCTATCGTAAAAAAAGTCTCTTTTTAGTTTTTATCAAAATATCATATTTGTTTCGGCTAAAGCAATATTGGATATAAAATATCCGGTTTAGGTTGGTATGGATAGAAAGTATCCATTTTAGACCTTATAAGAAATTGTCAGAACGACCTATTTACGGAGCTGAGCTAACCTTACCTTTATTGCATTTGCATGTGCATCCAGTCCTTCGATTTCTGCCAGGCGAATGATGTCTCCGGCTTCACGCTCAAAAGCTGCCCTGGAGTACCGGACCAAACTGGTCTTTTTAACAAAGTTGTCCACCGAAAGCGCTGACGAGAATTTTGCCGTACCTGCAGTTGGGAGTATGTGATTGGGTCCGGCAATGTAGTCGCCCACCGGCTCGGGAGTGTAATCCCCCAAAAACACAGCTCCGGCATTACGTATTTGACCGATAACCGCAAATGGATCTTTGATCTGAAGTTCAAGGTGCTCGGGTGCGATTCTGTTTGAGAGCTCAACCGCAGCATCAATATCAGGCACCACTATGATTGCTCCGAACCGGGCAATCGATTTTTCGGCAATCTCTTTGCGTTTAAGAACTTCAAGCTGCTCATCCACGGCAAAAGCAACCGCTTTTGCCATGTCTTTGGAATTCGTGACCAGAATTGCTGACGACAGTATATCATGTTCCGCCTGCGACAGGAGATCGGCTGCAACAAATGCAGGATTTGCGGTGCTGTCTGCAATAACCAGAATTTCACTCGGCCCTGCGATCATATCTATGCCTACGGTTCCTGACACGATTTTTTTGGCAATTGTAACATAAATATTGCCGGGCCCGACGATAACATCTACTTTTGGAATTGTCTCAGTACCGTAAGCAAGAGCGGCAATTGCCCATGCGCTTCCGACCTTGTAAACCGCATCAACCCCTACCTTTTTTGCGGCAGCCAGAAGATGGGAGTCTATTTTGCCGTTCCTGTTCGGCGGAGTTACCATGGCGATATGCTTTACCCCTGCGACTTTGGCCGGAATAACACCCATCAAGACTGAAGAGACAAGAGGCGTCTTTCCCCCCATTCCTCCCGGCACATAAACACCCGCGGTATCCACGGGATTTACCATCTGCCCCAGAAGAGTGCCGGGCCTTTTTGTACTAATCCATGAGTTGATGAGCTGCTGTTTATGGAAGGCTTGGATTTGCTTGAACGCTCTGTTTAAAGCACGCACAAAGGACCGGTCTACTGTTTTTGCAGCAGTATCAATCTCCTGGCGTGTTGCCTTGATCGACGCTATGGTCAATCCCGGAGAATCAAACCGGTTTGTATATTTAATGAGCGCGTTATCCCGATTTTTCCTGACATCCTCAAGGATGCGCGTGACCGTAAGAATGTCTTTTTTCTTAAAGCCAAGTCCTCTGTTTGCAATTGACGCTATCCTTTTTTCAGCCGATTTTGATGGATAATTATAGATTTTCATAAAGGTTATCTTCCTTTTTAGTAACTTCTCAATAACTTGAGAGTCTAAAGTACAGAATATTTCCTGCAATATCAACCTATATTACAAATTACACATTTTTTTGGTGAATTAAATTGTTCGTATCTTTCAGCCAAATCAAGGTTTTTTCATTGACTTTTTATTTGTTGGTACCTATAATAGGTTCGTAATTTAAGTGCTAATATGAGTGATAGAAAGGAGGTCATATGTTGCAGGCAAAATTTAGCGTTCAAGAAACACAAGCTTATTTTTTGAGCAATTTTAAAGCGTATGGGTTTAAGGATAAAAGCTCTATGCTTCGGGCGGCCATAGACCATTTTAAGAAAGAAATGGAGCTTGAAAGTCTAAAAAAATCTGCTGACTTATATTCTGAAATTTATTCTGAAGATGATGATCTAAAAGAATTAACTGAAACAGCAATAATTGGATGGCCGGAATGACAACGTTGGAAAGAGGCATGATTATTGACGTCAATCTTGATCCGACACTGGGTTCAGAAACCGGAAAAATCAGACCATATGTAATTGTGACCAATGATGTTTACAATGAAAGAGTCCCGGTTATCCAGGTTGTTCCAATTACTGAATGGAGTGCAAAAAAGGCCAGAATTACTACAAACGTTGAAATTCATTCTTCACCAGATAATGGTCTATCTAAAAAATGCGTAGCCGACTGTCTGCAAACACGTCCCATTGATTATCGTCATAGGATGGTAAAAATTCGAGGAAGATTGTCATCCGATAAAATACAGGAAATCGACCAGGCGTTAAGAATCGTTTTTGAACTTAATTCCTTTTGATCCATTAAGGTCTTGTGCTGTTCAGCCCGACAAAGGCGCCACCGTTTCTCTGGCATAAAACGCGCATCAGGGTAGCAAATCGTTCTCCTGTGTTGCCGCGTTGGTTCGTTTTTTCCATGACTACCGGAAAACCTACGGCATGGATCCGGACGCGACGAGAACCGTCTTTTGTTGCCCTGTTGATTCTGTCCACCTCATTGATGACCGGCTGGATTGCTGCACCACTGAATTCGTCACCAAATACATAGAGACTTATTTTTTTATTTTTCGAATAGAACCTATTGATCGCTGCGGTAATCCCTTCCACCGGACTGCTGTTGCTGAAAGAGCTCCAGGAACTGAGGGCTGAGATGATAGCCCTGCGGCGGGCGGGGGTGTCCGGTATCCATTTTCCAGCATACTGGGAAAACAGGAAATTTCCCATATCGTTCATGATCTGAATACCTTTGACTTTGGGATAGATTTCGAGAGTCTCCCGCATTTTTTTCTGTACCAGGCGCCAGGCATTCCGCTGCATGCTGCCCGAGGTGTCGATGATAAAAACGATATACTCGCTGTCCACCGGGATACCCCCCACCGAACGGGTAATTTTTTTGGGTCGGCTTTTCAAAAGCCGCTTCATTTCTTCGGTCAGTTCCTGTCGTGCCCGGGCCAGTTTGCCTTCAATAATATTTTGTACCACGGCGTCGTCTTTCGATGCAGCGAATTGGCCTTCAACGTCCGAAAGATCGCCCTGGAGAGGGGCGAGCTTTTCCTTCTCTTGGGACAACTGCTCCTTTTTCGCCGTCAGCTCGCGATTCAAGATCTGGGTTTCGCCCCGGATTTCAAACAGTTCGTTTTCCAGGCGAACGATTTGGGTCTGCATATTTTCCTTGATTTTTTCAATGACCACCGGTTCGGCAAATTTGGACAGCACAAACAGCAAAATGATGGCGCCGAAACCGCAGCAGATACAATCAAGAAAGGAAAGGCTGAATATTTCTAGGTCCCGTCTTCGGTTTTTCATAATGCATAAATAGCCAATGGACTGAGAGGATACTGGCGTATTACCGTATTGAAATTAAAAATTTTTTCCACTATTCCAACACTCCATTACTCCAGTACTCCTTCTTTTGTGATGACGTTTAAGGTCATGTCATCTCGGACTGTATTTACGGCCAATTTCTCGAAGGACAGAAAAAAGATCCTTTGGTTTTCTTGGCCAGACGCCAATAGGCATCAGCAGCCAGCGGATCCCCTTCCATGGGATAAAGGATGATGTTCACCGGAACTCGGGCCGGCAATTTCGGGATCGCCTCATTAAATAAACGGACACGGTTTTTGCTGGAAACTCTTGTTCGCCATGGCTTGCTGATGCCCATGGTCGGCAAACTGTCGGAAAGTAAAAATATGTTGTCCGGAGCCGGTTTCATCTCGCTTATTGCTTTGAATGCGTTTAATAAACTGGTTCCTTTTTCCGGAACCACCCGGTGCATGCTGTCTGCTGCAAGGGTTAATGGGTCTGTCTCACCGGCATCCAACCAGATCCCTTTTGTTTTTTCAATCAGTGGACGCGCGGTTTCGTTAAATGTGTATATTTGAAATTTACTGGTCGGTGGAAGCCGGGTTATCAGCCAATCCACGGTTTTTACCACCTGACGCCATTTGGGGGCACTTAATTTTTGGGCATTCTTTAGATTGCGCCGACGAATAATCCCCACAATGGTTTCATCCAGCATGCTGGCGGAAGCGTCTACCAGAATAAAAATTCGTTTGCCGCCCATCTTCAAATCGGTGAGATACTGGCGATCCCCATGCCCGGGAAACGGGTGCAACCTGGAACCCAGATCATCATCTGTTTTTGCCCCGGCCTTCAATCGCCGGAGTTCCTCTTCGAGTGATTTTAAATCGGTTTTCAGCTTATTGATGTGTGTTTTGGTTGCCAGGGTATCCTTGTCCCGATCGGCCAGTTCCACCTTATTCTCATTGAGTATGTCTATGATTTCACTGGATCGCCCCTGGGTCGTCACCAGTTCGGTCTGGGTCTGTGAAAGGATGTTGCGGGCCTCAACCAATTTTTTTTTGCCCTCCAGCACCTGTTTTTCCAGTTTGCTTGCTTCAGCACGCAAATCTGAGGTTACAGCATCCCGGTGAACGGCGCTTTTGGCGTTTACCAGGACAAACAAAAGAATGATTGCCCCTAACCCGCAGCAAATGCAGTCGATAAAAGATAAGCTGAATACATTTAATTTTCTACGTTTCATGGGTTTCCATACAGGCAATGAGACGGAAGGTTTCTCCGGATGTCCCCAGACGAACGATTTGCCCAAGGTCCAGTGTCGTGCTCCCGTCGACCCTTTGATCGTCCACGAACGTTCCCTGATTGCTGGTATCCGTTAAGATAATCCTATCCGCATCACGGCGAACCGTACAATGCTTTTTGGAAACGCTGGATGATTGCGCCTGAACATATATGCCTTTTCCGGCAGGGTAATGGTCACAGCCCATGAAAAGAGGTTTTTCGGAGAGCGGATAGGCCACATCCCGGTAGAGCAAATGGGTCGGCCGTATCTTACCGGGAGTTTTATAAGGAATGGTTTGGGAAACTTTCGGTTCTGCCTGCCGCCAGGGACGGCTGGTGAAAAAGGACGCCCCGTTTCCGAAGTGCCGATCTCCCAACTGGTCCCAGATCCGCAAAACACCCAGAGCGCCGGCGCCGGGTTCGAGTTCCATGATTTCGCAATGATCAATTTCTGAAAGTTTATCCTTTAATCCCGGTAGGCGGGCGATTCGATGGGTCAGCTGGAGAGCAATCAAAAGGCTGTTTTTACCGTGCGCATCTCGCATCTTTACGATAGAACGGCGGATTTCATCATACACCGCCTCGCTCTTTTGTTTCAGCAGGTCCCAGAGCAAGGGAGTGCGATAACGATGTCTTCCGTGTGCTATTTCAAATATAAACGATGAATGACTTTTAAAAATTTCCAGAGCAGCGGGTAAACGGCTATATAGCTCCTGTTCGGTGGCGGCCTGGTGAAGCGGATCGAACCTTGTGGTACGCACAAATTCTTCGGCAATGGATTCCACCCAGCCCCGGTATAACTGCTCGAGGTTAATTTCCTGGACGGCCACTGAGTTCTCCCGGGTCAAATGCTCATCCTGACGGAGATAAACGATCTCAAACCGGTGCAAATGAATATCCAAATGCAGCAGCATTGCATCAGGACAAGGATTAAATGATGCGGCTATTGGAAGGGATACAAACCCGTTAACAGGAATCGACAGCTCCTGGGCCATCCCCAGAATAAGTCCCAGCTGTTCCCGACCGTAATAGTCGGGTACAGCGATAATCATCTCATCGCCATGCATTTTAATATTTTCCCAGATGTGGGATAAGTGGGCACATGCGATTTCAGCATGATTCTGCGCATGCCGACGCGTTTGTTTCAGGGGTTCCGTATTCAATTGATCCCAGAACCTGTTGATGACTTGAAGCGGAAACAGGTGTGCCTTGCTTGCTGCGGAATTTCCAACGACCAGACCCTTTTTTTCCGGGATGGCAACCCCCGGGCTTTCTTGCTTCTGTCCGTCGACTTCCAATAATCTCGCCTGTTTTCCGCCGGCAGCTAAGATTCCCGCATCGCTGAGTTCAAGTCCGAGAAGCGTCATTTAAGCACCCCAACAGATGAATTTTATTGTTGTTATTGCATATGCAAATGTCTGGTTAATTTATCCTCACAATAGGCTTCGGTTTCCAACACATATCTTTCCTGCAGGAGTTGCAATTGGTGCAGCATGAACATGAGAACAATACTGATAAGAAGCGCGATCAGGGTAGAGTTAAACGCTACTCCCAGACTGCGGGTAACACCGAAGATCTTTCCTTCAATGGCTTGGTGCGCCTGTCCGAGCGCATCTCCAATTCCCCGGACCGTGCCGATGAATCCGATGGAGGGAATGGCCCAGGCAATATACCTGATCATAGACAATTCGGATTCCAGCCGTTCGCCTTCCGCCGAGCAGTAGGCATGGGTGGCATCCGCAACATCCTGAACATTGCGGGTAGAGCTGAATCTCTGCAAACCCGCAAGCAACGCTCTTGGAAGCAATGCGTTCCGTTGATAAGGCGGCAACGCTTGAATCTCCCGGGACAGTTCCCGGGTATCTTCAGGCAGGATACGCACACCCTCGGCCAGCGGAATCAAATCCCTCTCTATCAACGTCCGGTGCCTTATGGTGGTAACGGTTTTAAACACCATAATGGCCAGCGCCCAGAACATGAGAATAAAACACGCTTCCTGCTCATAGTCTCGAATCAACACATAGACCGACCGCTCTGTACTCAGGGTTTTGTCCTTTTCGATCATAGCGGCCTGCCGTTCCAGGATGGCATCGGCATTGGGACGGATGATGCCCACGTAAGCGGCATGGACAACAATGATAATCAAAATCAGAGAGAATAGCTGGTAAATAAATTCCATGGATATGGGCAATGTTTTTTTCATAATGAATTCTCGCGGTTAGTTTTACATATATTGAACGTTTTTCAAAGATCTTATAAGCGTGCAACAAGCAATCCGATGATTCGGATTTTATTCAGCAGGCGGGAAGCAAGTCGATCAAATGTCATATGGGAAATCCACCCCCTGATCCGCCGGAATCGTTTCTGAAGGGACGAACGGTTTCAGCTTTTTTGTTTTTTTTTGGGCATTTTTCTCTTTTGTTAGGGTTTCCGGCTGGGTTGTGTTTTCATCGACTTTTAAGGTATCATCGGCAGTAACGGTATCCGACGTTTTCTTTTTGTCATTTTGTGAAAAAAATATCCTCGCATCCTGACTCGATTCTACATTTTGTACGAGCGGTCCGTTTAAACCATTCAAGGATCTTGCCGGCTCGGTTCCTGCACAGGTCATTTTGGGAACGCATACGCCCAAACAAACAATAATTATGATATACCAGTGGGTCATGTTTACTTTAAGTACCTGCAAACCCGAAAACCGACATCCTCCCGTTTATCATCGCCGTAACTGCGGTATGCCAGCCTTAGAGTGCCGATGCTTCCGTGCTTCCAGCCGGAGCCCCGAATCACATGGTGTTTACCGTAAACCGGCCCGACCGGGTCTATATACGTCTTTTCGGGTGCATAGCTGTAAATCGAATAATAGTCGTGACACCATTCCGCCACATTTCCCCCCATGTCATACAGGCCCAGCCCATTGGGTTTAAATTTGGCCGGAGGGGCCGTTGCCGCATATTGATCATTGTACCCTTCAAGAACGTTCGGGAGCAAGTCTTTTGCGGATTGATCGGAATAATTCCCCGATAACTGCTTGGGAGGGAATTTATGACCCCATGGATATTTCAAGGATGTCCGCGTGTTGGTAAACCGGGCACAGTATTCCCACTCGGCTTCGGTAGGAAGTCGGTAACCGGTATTTAACGGTTCTACTACAACCAGCTTTTCCCCTTTTTTACTATAGGCAGGCGAAAGTGACTCCTTGGCGCTGAGCCAATTGCAGAACAGAGCCGCCTGTTCCCAGGTTATCCGAACCACAGGCTGATCGTCACGGTTCAGATGTTTGGATTTGAAAGTTCCTGAATTGTGCCGGGCCATAAATTCCTTGAACTCTTTGTTCGTCACTTCTTGAAGCCCCATGTAAAACGGCCGTGTCAGTTTGACCTTCCTCAGGGTCTCATTGGATTTGCGTCCCTGTTCTCTGCGTGAAGATCCCATGGTATACGTCTTGGGCCGAATTAACTTCAACCGGTAACCGGTTTGGGTTGTGATCATCGTCGATGTCGCTTCTTTGGAAACACTCTCTTTTATCAGGGCTATTTTCAATTGTTGTGGGAACCCGGGCCGGGGTGTGATACGGGTACGATACGAGCGGTATCCTTTTTTTTTGAATTCCAGGGTATGTTCCACTGCAATCAGTCGTAATTGCTTGGGGGTAGCGCCCCATGATTTGCCGTTCACCAGAAGTTCCGTGTCTGCCGGTTTCAACCACAAGCGTATTATGCCTTCCCTGGGTTTTAAATTTACGTCGAGCCGTGTTGATGTTGCCGATGGAACGTGCACGTTACGGGTTGCTTTTTCATAACCGGCCTTGGAAATTCGAATCACGTGATCTTTATTGGGAGAAAGATCAATCACCAGCGGCGTTTGACCGATGAACGTTCCGCCAATCATCACATTCGCTCCGACGGGTTTTGTTTTAATCGCCAACTTGCCGTCAGCCGGCTGGAGCCGTATATCCTTTATTTCCTGGGGTTCATTCGGTTTCACGACCAGGCGGTGTTTCCAGGTTTTATAGAGATCGGCACTGATTTCCAGCAGGTAAGTGCCGGCCGCAAGCTGAATGCGTGAAGGGGTATTTCCGAACGATTTCCCATCAATCTTTAGGGTAGCGCCCTGAGGCACGGAACTGACGGTAACATCCGACCATCCCGGAAGCAGCGCCATATTAAACTCCTGAAGTTTTCCGCACCCGCGCACCTTGATATCCGTCTTCAAGTCCTGGTAATTCGAGGCACGAATTTCAAGTTTCGCCGGACCCGGCTTTATTTCAAGACTTTCTATGGGGGTTTTTCCGACCTCATGACCGTCGATATACACCCGCGCACCGACAATATTGCTTTGGGTTACGCCGGATTGATGGGCTTGGATCATAAGCCGACCGGGAAGTTTTTTCATCTTCAGATGTAAATTCTGCCGTTTTTCAGCACTGACCCGAAACGTATGCTCAAGGGGGGAAAAGCACTCCTTTAAAGCCGCTAACGTATATTCTCCGGGTCGCATCAGATAATAGTCGCCGATTCGAGGCGTAGGGATGCTTCCGGAAAACGCTATGGTTTCAGGAACAGGCGCTATCGTTATCACGACCTGGCGGGCCGTAAAGACAAACCATGCCGAGACCCCCAGTAAAATTAAAACAACTCCCAAAAAAATACCGGCAAACCATTTTAAGATGTTAAACGGCTTTACTCTTGGGGAGGGACGCCTGGAACGAAAGGAGATGGGTTCGATTTTTACCGGTTTTAATTCCATTTTTATTTTTACATTGAAAACCTGGTCCTCTGGGCCAGGTCAGAGATAGATGGCTCTGCCTTGGAGTTTTGTGTCTAAAATCACAAATCCCAAGCACCAAATTACAAATTAACCCGCCTTAGGCGGGTAAACCACAAATTCCAAT
>Ga0114919_10003067_pt1 | contig 13503 bp, 9 predicted proteins | sample BlataG_FD_88682 | JGI IMG/M metagenome (GOLD analysis project Ga0114919, IMG submission 88682) | Deep subsurface microbial communities from Black Sea to uncover new lineages of life (NeLLi) - Black_00105 metaG | ecosystem: Environmental > Aquatic > Marine > Oceanic > Sediment | place: Atlantic... | reverse complement strand
TGCATACGACCGTTGCAACTAACATGGGAATGTACACCCTGACTATAACCGGGAAAGAGATAGGTGGTTCAGTCGAGCATGACGTCACAATCTTCCTTGAGGTTCAGGAACCCACCGACGTGGAGGATCTGGCCGACAATCCCAACGCTCCGAGGATGCTGATCATGATGTTGACTTAACGAATCAGAAAGGAGGAGAGAGGCATGAACCTGAATAGACTGACCTTGATAGGAAGGATCACAGACGATCCGGAGCTAAAGAAGACCAGGACTGGTAAGTCCTACACCCGGTTCTGTGTGGCCACCACCGAGTTCTTCAACGGCTCTGATGGCAGAAAGGAGAACACCGAGTTCCACCAGTGCGTGGCCTGGGAACGGAAGGCAGAGAACATCTGCAAGTACGTGAAGAAGGGACAGGGTATCCTGGTCGAAGGACCAGTGAGAACCAGCACAGTACACCGACAAGGATGACGTGAAGCGATCCATCAGCCTGCTAAACGTCTTCAACGTCCAGTTTTGGCACCAAGTCCAAGAGCACGAAGCCCTCGGATAGCTCTGTGGATGAGCCAGGACAGAAAGAGGAGAGTGTGGAGCGAAGTACATCTGCAGAAGAAGGATTGGACCTGCCCTTTTAGCTTGTTCTGACAGGGGAGAGGATGAACGAGATCAGGGGCATCTAGCTGAGTAGGTGCCCCAATGAACTTAAGACGACAGAGTAAGGAAGCCCATGATAACCTATAGAAAGTTTCTCTCATTTCTTGTGCCAGGATTCAACCAGCCAGTGATTAAACTCTTGCTAACTCTGATAAGCTTGGCCTTCTATGCAGTCTCCCTAGACGTAATGAATTCTCTGGTGATGATTATCAAACGTAGGTTGAATCATCTGACGAGTAACCTGGGGAATGAAGAGCCTTCGGAGCGAGAACAGGGGAGAGAATAGCCTCGTGAAGAATCTAGCCCCTAAGACTATGGACGGGGATGGGGAGAGAGGTAGTAGCTCTCTTTCTGACGCAGTCCTCGTAGGAGAGAACGTATGAACCCTGCCCTACCCGATACCGCCCCACACCATGTTCCTAGTACCTATCCTATCTCCTGCATAGAGGACAATCTCAAGGACTTGGATACAGCCTCTCTGTCTCACCTTACGCCTCTTCTCCTCTCAGGACTTAGCTACTTACAAGGGTATGTGGGCTTTTGGGGTATAGCTGCTCGTACGAGCTCTTGTAGGGATACGACGCGGTGTATCGATTGGCTACTAGTTCCTCAGGGTGCCGTTAGAGCGTTGCATTTTTATGAAAATAATCGGGTGAAATCCTGAAAAAGTATCTATAATATGGAGTGTAGAGAGCAATTCCTGAATATCTGTCGTATCCTCAAATTCAAAGCAAAAGGAGATTCAATGATAAGAGTATTCAGATCTGACGGATGAAGAGATTCATGTTTAAGGGGCTTTCCGATTCCCCGCCGTTCCTGTCCTCCCCGTTCGAGAAGTTCGACCCGCAGTAGGAGTAATCCATGCCCTGGTTGACCAAAAAAGAAGCTGCTGACTACCTCAGCGTGTGCGAGAGCACGATTGACAACTTTGAGAGCGAAGGTCTTCTTGTCGGCAGGCGGATATACCGCAAGCCGGGCGGGAGAAAACCGATCGTTCGGTACAAACAAGAGGACTTGGATCCTATCTTCGAGAAGCGACGGAGAGGTCGGCCAAGGCAGACGCTGTCACTTGAGATGACGCAAACATGAAACAAACTGAAGCTAACTGTTTGATTGACAACATAAACCGTCGGGGTAGCGTTCCGAAGGTCGTCTCACATGAATACAAACTGATAATCTAACCTGCTGTGGCGTAGTAGGTTAAGCGTTGTATTGACAGATATGCCGTTATCTGTCAATAACTCCATCTCTTATTGACGTATCAGTTAATAACGGGTAAGCTTATTGACAGATTTGCCGTTATCTGTCAATAGTAAAGAACGCGCTTGACTCACACGTCAATAAATGGAGGTATGAAACATTGAATCCAGAAGACTTCAAGAACTCGCCATCCGGGAGGTGTGTCAAAACTCCGAGAGGATACTGGGCCTTCATGCCCAATCCTCTGCCGCCAACTCTCAGCTACGACAGAAACCTGACCGGTTTGCTTTCTGAGGCGGACAGACTACTGGGCGAGCTATCCGGCACAGGGCGGGTGCTGCCCAATCCGTATCTCCTGATTTCGCCCTATATGAGACGCGAGGCAGTATCCAGTTCCAGAATTGAAGGCACCCAAGCATCGCTCAATGACCTCTTCTTCTTCGAGGCGGCTAAGCAGGAAAAACCTAGAGTCCCAGATGTTCGAGAAGTAAAGAACTATGTTGAGGCGTTGGAGTACGGTTTGGACCGTCTGAAGCAGCTACCTGTGTCCCTGCGATTGGTTCGCGAGATTCATCGAGTTCTGATGGAGGGTGTGAGAGGGGAAGAAGCCATGCCGGGCCAATTCCGTCGGACGCAGAACTGGATCGGCCCTCCCGGATGTTTGCTGAACGATGCCTCCTTTGTCCCACCGCCCATAGATGAGATGAAGGAAGCTTTGGGGGATTGGGAGAAGTATTTCCATTCCGGGCCTAAAGAGCCCCCGTTGATCCAGTGTGCGTTAATGCATTACCAGTTTGAGGCTATCCACCCCTTTCTGGATGGAAATGGGCGGATTGGAAGATTGCTGATTACATTTTTCCTCTGTGAGAGAGGCTATCTCGCGCAACCCCTCCTATACCTGTCGGGTTACTTTGACAGATTTAGAGATGAGTACTACTCCCGACTTTTGACGGTTAGCCAAACCGGGGATTGGGGAGGTTGGATCGAATTCTTTCTTCGTGGGGTGGCTAGTCAATGCATAGAGGCCCTGTCGGACGCAAAGTCGATACTTGCTCTTCATGCGGAGTATGAAGAGGCACTCAAGGATGTTAAGAGACCCCATGAGACTGCTTACAGGCTGATCGACGAGATCTTCCAGAACCCTGTGATCTCGATCTCCGGTCTGAGCAAGAAGTGGGACGTTCCTTTCAATTCGGTAAAAAGGGGACTGATGAAGCTGGTTGAAATCGGCATCCTGGTCGAGGTCACGAAACGCAAGAGGAGCAAACTCTTCGTCGCACCGCGGCTGATGGAGCTCCTTACCGCCACTGATAAGGCTAGACGCAATGAGCAAAGTCACAAATAGAACAGTACGATTGTCTTGCCTGGTTGGAGAACAATGAGTATATTAGACCTGAAGATACGCACACCTTGTATACCCAAATGGAACAGAACTGCGCCCATCAGTACATGTTTCCAACCATAGCTTCTTTCGTAGGAAGAAGACATGAGCAAAGATGGCTGATGGGCCTTTGTGGTTTCCAAGGCTCTCAACGGAAAGGAGGTGAGAAAGAAATGAGAGTTTTTAAACGAGGGAGGAGTTGGTACGCGGACTATGCGATCGGTGGCAAACGCAAGATGAGGTCGTTTGGTCCGCACAAGAAGATGGCTGAGCTCTTCGTGAAAGACCTGGAACTCAGGAGCCTTCGGGGGGAGTTGGGTCTGCTGGATGACAACATCTCGCTGGAGAAATTCATCGAGAAGTATCTCGAGCATTCTCAGCTGAGCAAATCTCATCACACGTACGAGACCGATTTGACTCGGTTTAAGGTTCTGAGGAGGTTCTTCGAAGAACGTGAAGTGGACAAGCTGACCGATATAACTCCACGGCTGATGGAGGACTTCAAGTCCATCATCTTGCAGAAAAGCAAGCCCAGCACGTTCAACCGCTATCTCGAGATGGTCAAGGCGATGCTCAACAGGGCGGTGGAATGGAAGAACCTGAAGGAGAACCCGCTCAAGGGTTTCAAGAAACTGAAAAATCCTGGCCAGCAAGAGGCAAGGTACCTCTCCAAGGCTGAGATTGAGAAGATCCTCGATGTCGCCGATCCCTTCATGCACAAGGTAACAAAAATCCTACTCTACACCGGCATGAGGAGATCAGAGCTGGTCTATCTCACTTGGGAGGATGTCGACTTCGACAACAAGCGAGTCAGGATCCAGTCAAAGCCCGAGTCCGGTTTCCACACAAAGAGCTATCGCCCACGTTCAGTCTCCATGAACCCCGAGCTCGAGAAGCTTTTTTTGGATCTGCCTCAGCAGGGTAAGTTTGTGTTCGATGACGGCAAGGGTCGACCGCTTCACCACCCTGATACGTACACCACTAGATTCGCTAGGTTGGCAAAGAAAGCGGGAATCGTCGATGTCTCACTGCATAGCCTGAGACATACCTTCGCCAGTTATCTTGTGATGGGAGGTGTGGACCTGAGAACGGTCCAAGAGCTTCTGGGTCACTCCACCCTGACGGTCACAGAACAGTACTCCCACCTTTCGCCCAATCACCGGGCAAGAGCGGTGGGAGTCCTGAACTTTGAAACAAATTTGAAACAAATTGAGCCGAACTCAAGTCCGGCTCCCGCTAAGTCGTTGCCTTTCAAATAGCGGGGGCAGGATTTGAACCTGCGACCTTCGGGTTATGAGCCCGACGAGCTACCAGCCTGCTCCACCCCGCGATCTTTTTTCTTACACTCTATACGTCTATATTACTATGCACTATAAGATAAAAATAGCAACTTAAACTGCTGTTTCCTTTTACTTTCTCTCCAGTAATGTTCCTCCGCAGTTGTGATGAAAACAAGTTGAATTTGAACCAACGACCTCCCCGCCTTTGGCGGGACTCCACCCCGCGATCGTTTTTCAATATATCTTATACGTTCTGAATGTCAAGCAATATAAAGTAAAAAAGCAAAATAGAATTACCTATTCCTTCCAGCTCGTTTGATTTTGGTTCTTGCCAGATTGTGCTGAGTTAGGCTGGTGGAGAAAATATGCGAGCCTTTTCCCGTGGCCACAAAATACAGATAGTTCACATCCGCGGGGTAGAGTGCCGCAATAATGGAAGCCTTACCCGGATTGCAGATCGGTCCAGGCGGAAGACCGGGATATTTGTAAGTGTTGTAGGGTGAATCGACTTCCAGATGCTTTAGCAACAGCGGCCGGTCAGGCTCAGGCAGGGCATAGATGACCGTGGGATCGCATTGCAGAAGCATGCCCCGTCTCAAGCGATTGTGGTATACGGCCGAGATCAGATCCCTTTCATTCCCATCTCTTGCCTCAGCTTCGATCATGGAGGCTAAAGTCACCACGTCGGCTGAGGAGAAGTCAATCTCCCCGGCACGTCTGGTCAGACCATCGGTAAATGTCTTCTTGAACTGTTCCACCATGACTCGAACCACCTTCTCCGGAGTTGTGCCCCAGGAGAGCCTGTAGGTATCAGGGAACAGGTATCCTTCCAGGTTCGAGGCGGCAATACCCATGCTCTGAGCAAACCGCTTGTCCGTAGCTAATCTCACGAACTCCAGGGAATCAATTTCGATCTGCCGGTTCAAAATCCCCGCGATCCGTCTTAAGGTCAATCCCTCGGGGATGGTCACCTCCCTTAGGGTTACATCCCCCCGAGTGAGTTTGCTGAAGATGGAGTACAACGTTGTGCCCTTCTCGAAGCTATAGCTTCCCGCCTGAATCTTTCGATCTTTTCCCGACAGCTTAGCCAGGAATAAAAGACTGGTTCCGTCTTCTATCACCCTCGCTTCCTTCAGTCTTTGGACTATTCGGGTCATGCTGTCGCCGTTTTCTATTGTGACGTGTACCGACTCGGCGTCTGCTCGCCAGGGGATAGGTATGACCATCCACCGGATGGCGAAAAACAAAATCATCACGCCAATCACCGACGCCAGAGTAAAAACCGGCCTTCTCCTGGCTAAGCGGAACAGGGCAAAGACGACACCCGAGATGACTAAGAGTATCGAGGAGAGGAATATCAGGAACGTGGAGACAAAAAAGATGATCCAGTCTGTTATGGTTATGTGCTTTTGCTCAGACTTCATCGGTTAAAGATCGTTTTTCTCTATTGCTTAGACTATCCAGATAGCTCTGCAGAATCAGGGTGGCGGAGATCCGGTCCGTCACCCCTTTTCGCTTCTGTTTGGTTCCCATCTCTCTCATGCTCCTGAGTGACTGCACCGAGGTCAATCTTTCATCCCAGGCTATGACTTCCGCTTCAGTCTTGTGAGCCAGTTTCCCGATGAACTTCTTCACCTTTTCACCCTGGGCACCGATGCTGCCGTTCATGTTTCTTGGCATTCCCACCACCAGTTTCACCACGTCTTTCTCTACCACCAAATTCTTGATGTAGGCAAACACGTCTTTGATCTTCTTAGTGTCGATGGTGGGAAGGCCCTGAGCAGTAATTCCCAGGGGATCGGAAAGCGCCAGCCCGATTCTTCTTTCGCCAAAATCTATCGCCAGAATTCTTGACATAGCATTTCAGTCAATACTCACCTGTTCCACATCATGGAGAGAGGGAAAGGGAGTGAGGTCTTGGGGCAGGTCCTTATATCTTCACCTGTCTCAAGCTCGCCGCCGCCTCCTCCGGGGTGGTGGCATTGATGTAAAGCCCGGTTCCCCATTCGAACCCGTCTATTCTGGTATACCGCGGCATAATCTCTATATGCCAGTGATAATCGTCACTCAGGGTCTTCCAGGCCGCTCCTCTCCTTTTGGTGCGGTTGGGGCCGGAATGGAGGATAAAGTTGTAAGGCGGATCGCCTAAGAGAATCTTCAGTCGGAGGAGAACCTCCTTAAGTAGGACGGCCAGGTTCTGGCCTCTGGCATCGCTCATATTTTCAAAATCAACGGAGTGTTTTCTGGGCAGAATCCAGACTTCGTGGGTGAATCGTGAAGCGAAGGGCGCGATGGCCAGGAAGTCGGAATTCGAGCAGATTATCCTTTTCTTGGTGGACAGCTCCTGTCTGATCATGTCGCAGAAGACGCATCTCTCCTTGTAATCATAGTAGTCCCTTGCCCCCACCAACTCCTCCTTTAAGTTCTTGGGGGTGACGGAGATGGCGATAAGCTGAGAATGGGTATGTTTTATGGGGGAAGAGCCGGCTCTTTCTCCATAGTTCTTGAAGATGAACACCGATCTGAACCGTTGATCCTTTTTTAAGTCCAGGATTCTCGCTTTGTAGGTATCGATCACCTTCTTGATCTGCGAGGTATCCAAATCGGCCAGATTAAGTATATGCCGGGGGGTTTCGATGATCACCTCGTGTGCTCCCACTGCATTCATCAGATCATACATCCGCTCTGCCCTTCTGTCCAAGTCCGGCTCGATGGTCAGCGCGGGAGAGATATTGGGCACCACCCTCACCTGCCAGCTTGGTCCGTCCCTCTCAGACCCCTTTCTTCTCAGCGCGAAGATCTCCGGCGGCGTGTGCTTTTCGTTGCCTTCGCAAAAAGGACAAATCCCCTGGTCTATCAGTTTCTCCATCTCGATTAAACTGGAAGCACGATCCTCTCCCCTGCCCGGATTGACTACCCATCCTCCGGTGATGGGGTTTCTTCTTAAAGTGGGCATCTTTGGATTCCGGTTTTAGAGTTCAAGGGTTCAAAGGTTCAATCTTCAGTTCAAGAAATCGCCGGACTTATACTAAACGTATTCCAGCAACTTGTCAACAAAAAGCAGACCGAATCGAGGTTGACCCGCTTTCACAACTCAAGGGCTCCTTCCGGGCCCGCCGGTTTCTTATCATAGCGACGGGAATTCGTCCCGCAGCGAAGATGGGGCCAAGACCGGGAAACGGTCGTTCGGCCGCTTGAGTCTTCCATGACCCCGTCCTCGTCGTCGCATCAGAAGAATACCTCCCTTAACCCCCCGCGGCTCTTCTCGATCTTAACTTCCGGCAGGGCCTTGATATTTATACGAAAATAGTAACCTTCTCTAAAGCCGGTGGCGATCCAGGTAAATCTTGCTTCCCAGCAGTGCATGTCCCGATAGAATTCGAAGGTCTGTTCGGTGATCTTCCCATCTGAGAAATCATATCGGTTACGATAGCTCAAGAGCCAGCGCCGGGTTAATGGCAGACTTAAAGAGGCGCTGGCCCAGTGGGTTTTCGCTCCTCCTCTGGCCTGGCTGTATCGATGGCTTAGGTTCAGGCTCCAGGACCGAGTCGCCCTCTTCAGCAGACCTTCCGCTTCGTAATCTCCACTCTCCGACATCACTCCTTCACCAGACCCCTCGGTGTCTCCTGGCCCCCTCACCCCCGTCGATTCCTCCCAGGTTCCCCGAAGATTGAGGCGGGTATCCAGACTGAAACTCAACCAGCGCGGCGACAGCAGGTTCAGTTTATCGTATTGATCGTGAAATTCGTGAATGACCGAAGCGGCTACATCGAGATTTTTAACGGCGGTGGAACGCAAAACGGTGGAAAGATTGGACATCTTGCGATCCTTGGCCAGAAAGTTGTATCCGGACGAGAAGTTGACGTAAAAGAGATCGAGCTTCTTCTCCACCTCCTTGCCATCTTTCACGGACCGGGTTTTTATCTGAAACAGGTTGTTCAGCCTGAAGACCATGGCTTTCCGTTTGGCTCCCGAGCCTCCTCTTCCGGTGTACGAAAGGTATTCCTTTTTCCGGGTAAACTCAGGCTGCCAAACCAGACTTGCGCCCGGCGTCATCACGTGCCTTATTCCCTCCAGCCTTCCTATCCTGGGCCGGAAAGTTCCGTAGAGGACCATGTTGGCCGAAAGGCTGGCAGAATAAGTGCCCCTCCTGGCGGTACTGTTTCCGGAAATTGGAAAAGCTTCGGAGAGATTGGTCTTGAAGATCCAGTACCAGGTCTCCTGATAGCGAAAGCCCGGATTCAAAACCAGCCACCCCAAAAGCTTCTGAGGAGCAGAAAGTGAGACACGGTTGTCGGACACCACGAATTTTTTCCTGTCAAAATCTCCCTCCCTTTTTCGCCGGTACTGATAATTGAGGAAATTCGAGGAGAAGGAGTAATATATCGAGTTGAACCATCTCCGCTCCAGCTCTCCTCCTTCATTCTCCCCTGGAGAAATAAGGGGCAGAGATGGTCGACTGAAGCTGACAACCGGAAGACTGAGGGTCCGATCGTCGGTGTCCAGATTCCATCTGTGATCTAAGGCAAAGGTGGCGCTGGCAGTTTCCCATCTTTTGCTCAGGTTGGCTTGTGAGTGCAGCGATCTGTTCCTTCTCTCCACCGGGTCGAGGTTCAGATCGCGCCAGTAGTCTTTATCGCTCAAGAAAGTTCCGGATGCAGAAAGAGAAAGCGTGGGAGAGACGGTGTGCCGGTGATTGAAGGTTAAATCCCAGCGGTTGCTTCGGGATTTGGTCAAAGTGGCCAGGTTCCACCAGGATCGATGGTTATACGACCCCGCCACGCTCCCGCTTAAGGTGTAGCGCTTGGCATAGCGAGTCTGTGATCTTATTATCCACCCCGATCCCTCATAATAGTCAAAGGCGGTCTTCAGATCCCAGTAGTCCGAGGCTGCCCAGTAGTACCCCAGATTTCGGATGAACCTCTCTCCCGCCTCTAAGTTCCCTATATCGAAGGTCAAAAATCCCGAGTGTCTTCCCGGCTTGATGGGAAAAACATAATAGGGAATGGCGGCAACCGGAAGGTGACCTATGCGCAGCACCACCGGCTTGGTGATAACCTTGTCCTTGGCAATTATCTTCATCCTTCGGCAGTAAAAATGGAAGTGAGGCTCGTCTAAGTCGCAGGTGGTATAGGTGCCCCGGTCTGCCAGAAGCACCTCGTCGGTTATCTTTCTCAACAGCTTTCCCCTGTACGTTCCTCTCTGGATGCTGGTGACCCCTGCTGTGACTTTGCCTCTTCTGCTGCGCAGGTCATAGCTCATGCGCTCGCCTTCTATCCTATCATTTCCATCTTGAAGGACCGGCAACCCCTTCCAGATTTTTTCCTCACCCTCACCGGTCTGAATCCCCTCCGCCACCAGAATCCGCTCTTCTGTGTCATAGACTATCTTCCCGGCCGAGAGCCAGATCTCTCCATACTTGAGGTTACTCTGTTCCTCCAGGGTGATCCAATTCTTATCTATCTGGTAGTCTATCCCATCCGCTGAATAGCTGATGGTGTCCTCTGCAGTTGAGCTTTCTTCGGTCTTTTCCTCGGCAAAGGTGTATGTTCCCATGGCCCCACCTTTGATCAGCACCTCCTCCAGTCGTTCACCGGCGAAGAAGAGGTCTATGGTGTCGCCCGAGGCCTCGTTTCTATCCTGTGAGATTCTTTCCCCGGATCCGCTCGATGATTGGGGATAGTATATGCTGGTGGCGTTTCCGCAGGCCCTCACTTTCTTTAGCTTCTCATCCTCCCAGAAGAAAACCATCTTCTTTGAGGCCAGAAAGCTCTCCCTTGTGTCCTGAGTTACCGAATCGATAATCTCCAAGTGCGAGGCCCTGGCATCACCGTCAACGTCGATCCTGTTTATCTTATCCTCCTGAATGAACATGTACATGGTCTCGCCGCTGAGACGGTCGCTCTGCTTCTCGGCCCGCGGCTCTCCTCTGAGGACTATCTTCTGCTCGCTGTTTATCCACTCGGCTTCATCGCAGGTGGCGCTCATGTCAGCTTTGGCTATGCGCACGTTCTCTTTGGCCAGGCCCTTCTTTTCATCAACGTAATATTCCAACCGTTCACCTCTGACCACGACGCTGCTGTCGCCTTTGTCGGGCCTCAGGATCAGCGAAGGAGATTGGGTGAACACAACCAGTTTCACGGCCCTATCGTATTCCCCATGCCCCCCGGTTATCTTCGCATCCTCCTTTTTGCTCAGAAGGACAACGTCCCCGTCGGCGACCATCTTCCTTGAATTCCGGTGGTAGGTGACCCGGTCTGCGTTAAGGGTCTGGTCCGGGTCCTCAATGGTGACGCTGTCGATGAAAACCACCTGACCCGCGGTTCGATACCAGACCGCGCGATTGCTCCTTAGATTCAAATCACCGTGCTTGAAGATTACGTTTCCGACCAGGTTGAGCATCACGTTGTCTTCCTCCAGCCGGAGCTCTGAGAAGTCGGCGTTCAGCAATTGGATAGGTTCCTTGACGGTCCCTTCAGCGGAAAAAGCAGGGCCAGAGGAGAGGAACAAGCAAAAGCTGACTAGAAGGTACGGTATGATTTTGTTGTTTATTTCACACATCTGAAGTGATCTTCACAAAAAAAGCATTTGGTGGACGATCCTGCGTCCGGGCTTGAGAATATGCCGCCTATATCGATTTCGGCTCCATCTTCAACTACTTATACAATTCAAAATATCTAAATGATAACCAGGAAGCAAGACTTTTGCCCAGCGAATGAATGGTAAATGCGACCATTTGCCCGCATGCCACAATACCCAGACCTCGATGCATGAGGAAAAAATGTAGCGGAGGCTTCAGCCTTCCACCTTCAAAATCTCCCTCCGGCAGGATCACTAGTAAGATACGTTTGCGCTACCTTGATCCGCGTCATCCGTTTAATCCGCTGGAATGAACCATCCGGTTCATGCGGCTGACCGCTTCTGGGTCTGATGTGAAGGAATGGCATAACAGGTTCTCTCCGGGGGATAGACTGAGGGCGGTTTAAGCACGGAAGCCAGCCTCCGGTTGAGCAGGAGGGGGCTTTTCTATGTTACCCACAGGTACAGGGCAACGATGCTCATCTGGGCGGTACCCAATACCGCGACATGTGGGTGAAGGCGAAAAAATAACTTGACTACATGGTCGAATCCGACTATATTGTCAAATATGACCAAGCAGTCGCCCAAAGAGGAGACACGGGTTGGAACCTCTAAAGTCGCGCCCAGAAGTAGGCGTCAGCAACGGCGCGTAGGCCGAACTCGTGCAAGACTCCTCGACGCGGCTAGGGCGGTGTTCGCAGAGAAGGGACTGGATTCGGTCACGGTTGACGATATTACCGAACGTGCTGATCTGGGCAAGGGCACATTTTACTATCACTTCGAAAACAAAGAGAGTCTTATTCGAGAACTCATCCGGCAGGTGATGCGTGGGCTGGCTGATGCGGTTATCGCTGAGGTACCTTCAAAACACAATCTGAATGACGTACTGGAAGGAATCATCACGGCACATATCCGATTCTTCAGCGATCGTTGGGAGGACTATGTTCTCTATTTCCAAGGCAGAGCTGATTTGGCCCTGGCGAAGGGCTACGACGGGATAGAGTCCCCGATCGTTGAGTATCTGAAATGCATTGAGAATGCCGTTGACATGGTTGTAAAGCGAAAGATCTCGCCGACGACCTTGCGGCGAGTCGCATGTGCCATCGCTGGGTTTGTGGCAGGATATTACTCCTTTGCGCTGATCGAGACCAAGAGCGACCATATTGAGAGGACGGTCCGATCCATACGAGGGGCTCTGGTGGCCAGCTTGAGCGAATTTGTTAATGAAGCCGTGCCATGAGGTCGGCGCAGAATAGGTGGGAGGCTTGACCCATGAAGGTTGCCATCGTTTATAACCGCGATAGTCGGCGCGTGATCAATCTTTTCGGCATGCCAAATCAAGAAAAGATTGGCCTTCAGACTATCGAGCGGGTTGCGTCCGGACTGAGGAAGGGTGGCCATCAAGTAAGGGCGATTGAGGGTGACAAGGATCTAATCGAGAGGATCGAGCAATTCATGCCTCGTGTCCTTAAGGGCGAATTGCCCGGCCTTGTCTTCAACGTGTCATACGGTATTCAAGGACAAGCTCGATATACGCACGTTCCTAGCATCCTGGAGATGGTCGGGGTGCCCTACGTCGGCTCCGGGCCACTCGCTCATTCTTTGGCGTTGGACAAAGTCGTGGCCAAGATGATCTTCCGGCAGCACAACATCCCGACACCTGATTTCACCCTTCTGGAGTCTTCCACATCTCCGATTCCGGATATTGTTTTTCCGTTGATTGTGAAACCCAAGAGTGAAGCTGTCTCGCTTGGCATCAAGGTCGTTAATAATGAGGACGAACTGAGAGACGGTGCTCGGGCAATCTTGGAGAAATACAACCAACCGGTTTTGGTTGAAAGATACGTCGAAGGAAGAGAAATCAATATTGGACTGCTGGGAAACAACCCACCCGAGGCCCTCCCACCTGTTGAACTTATCTTCGGAGAGAGCGGACCGGCTATTTACACTTATGAGGACAAAAAGCAAACCTCGGGTAGGGAGATAGGCTGGGAATGTCCGGCGAGGCTGGAAGATGAGTTGCGGTTGACAGCCGTGAAGCTGGCACAGCGCGCATTCACAGCTCTGGGGTGTTATGACTTTGCCCGCGTCGACATGCGTCTGGATCCGGATGGCAATCTCTACGTGCTTGAGGTCAACAGTCTGCCTAGTCTGGGCGAGCATGGGTCATATACAATCGCGGCAGACCGCGCGGGGCTTGATTTCGACAACCTAGTTTGCAGATTGGTTGACGTAGCATCCGCAAGATACTATGGCACTCCAAATCCACCTGAGATTGGAAAACGCGTCAAAGATGTCGGGCAGAAAGTATTTTCGTACCTCGTCGAACGGCGAGATGAGATTGAGAAAAGAGTGGAGGAGTGGACTCATATCTCCAGTCGGACTTCAGACCCAACCGGCATTCATGAAG
>Ga0114919_10003065_pt1 | contig 13507 bp, 10 predicted proteins | sample BlataG_FD_88682 | JGI IMG/M metagenome (GOLD analysis project Ga0114919, IMG submission 88682) | Deep subsurface microbial communities from Black Sea to uncover new lineages of life (NeLLi) - Black_00105 metaG | ecosystem: Environmental > Aquatic > Marine > Oceanic > Sediment | place: Atlantic... | reverse complement strand
GTCGGCGGGGGTTGTTTCCAGCTCGAAAGCTGCCGCCAGCAGCGCCTTGGTGTAGTCGGTCTTGGGATCGGCAAACACCGTTTGCGCCGGGCCTTGCTCCACTACTTTGCCGTGACGCAGCACGATGATGGAGTTGGCCAGCGCCCGCACGACTTTCAGGTCGTGGCTGATGAACAGGTAAGCGAGCTTGTGCCGCTTCTGCAGGTCCCGCAGCAAGTCCACGATCTGCGCCTGCACGGAGACGTCGAGCGCCGAGGTCGGCTCGTCGAGAATGAGTAGCTTCGGTTCCAGCACCAAGGCGCGCGCAATGGCGATGCGCTGTCGCTGCCCGCCGGAAAACTCGTGCGGATAGCGGTCGCCGACATTGGTATCGAGCCCCACTTCCTTCAGCGCACGGGAAACGCGCTCCTCCCGCTCGGCCCGCGAAAGCTTCGGGTTCTGGATCACCAGTCCTTCCTCGATGATCTGGGCGATCGACATGCGCGGGGAGAGTGAGCCGTACGGGTCCTGGAACACGATCTGCAGCTCGCGGCGCAAGGGGCGCATCTGCTTGGAGTCGTAGCCGTCGATGCGGTCGCCGAGATACACGATGGGTCCTTCGCTCGAGATCAGGCGCAGCACTGCGAGGCCAAGCGTCGTCTTGCCCGAACCGGACTCGCCCACGACACCGAGCGTCTGGCCTTCTTTCACTTCGAGGTCGATACCGTCCACGGCCTTGATATGCCCGACCGTGCGGCGCAGGAAGCCGCGCTTGATGGGAAACCACACGCGCAGATCGTCTGTCTTGAGGATGGTCTTGGCCTTGGCGTTTTCCGGCGGCGGCGAGCCCTTGGGCTCCGAGGCGATCAGGTGCTTGGTATAGGCGTGCTTGGGATGCGCGAAGATCTGATGCGCCGTCCCGCGTTCGACGATCTCGCCGTTATGCATCACGCACACATGGTCGGCCATCTTGCGCACGATGCCGAGGTCGTGGGTGATGAGCAGCATCGCCATGTTGAACTCGGCCTTGAGCTCCAGCAGCAACTCGAGGATCTGCGCCTGAATGGTCACGTCGAGCGCGGTCGTCGGCTCGTCGGCGATCAACAGGTCCGGCTCGTTGGCGAGCGCCATGGCGATCATCACGCGCTGGCGCTGCCCGCCGGAAAGCTGGTGCGGATAAGAACCGAGCCGGCCTTCCGGGTCCTCGATGCCCACCTTGGTGAGAAGGTCGATGGTCCGGGCGCGTGCCGGCGCGCCGGACATGCCTTTGTGGATGCGCAAGACCTCGGTGATCTGCTGCTCGATCGTGTGCAGCGGATTGAGCGAGGTCATCGGCTCCTGGAAGATCATAGAAATCTGATTGCCGCGCACATGGCGCAAGCCGTCCGGCGGCAACGCCAAGAGGTTCTCGCCCTTGAAGCGGATGGCGCCCGAGGGGTGGGAGGCGGACGGGTAGGGCAGGAGTTGCAGGATCGACAGCGCGGTCACAGTCTTGCCCGACCCGGACTCGCCGACCAGCGCCAGCGTCTCGCCTTTCTTGATATCGAAGGACACATTCTTGACCGCGTGGGTCGCCTTGTCGCCGGCGCGGAAGTCCACGCTCAAATCGTCGATGGAAAGGAGTGCGTCCTTGGTCATGCGCTCGCTTTCTTGGGTTCCGAGTCGGCACAGTCCGACCGCTCGATCTCGACTGTGGCATGATCGAGGCCGAACTTTTTCTTCAGGCGCGCCTTGATGGCTTTGACGATTCTGTCGAAATCCGCGGCATCGCCGACCAGCGCGTGCAGCGTGACCATGCGTCTTGATTGGGTGATCGACCACACATGCACGTGGTGCACATCCTCGACGCCGTGCACATTGGCGATCAGGTCCGGGCCGATCTCCCGCGTGTCGAGTTCTTTCGGCGCGCCCTCGAGCAGGATATGCGCCGAGGCCGCGACCACGTGCCAGCCGCTTCTGACGATAATCGCCGCGACCAGGATCGAAAGCAGCGGATCGATGGGCATCCAGCCGGTGAGCAGGATCACGGCGCCCGCAACCAACGCCGCCACCGAGCCCAGCAGATCGCCGAGCACGTGAATGGCGGCGCCGCGCACATTCAGGTTCTCGCGATCAGCACCGAGCAGCAGCCAGAACGCGGCTATGTTCACGAACAGCCCGGCGGTCGCCACCCCCACCATGATGCCGCCGGATACATGCGGCGTCCCCATCAGCCGCTCGATCGCCTCGTAGACGATCCAGCCGGCGATGGCGAACAGCGCCAGGCCATTGGTGAAAGCGACTAGCACCTGGAAGCGGTCGAAGCCGTAAGTGCGCTTCCAGTCGGCCGGGCGCCGCGCCAGACGAAAAGCGAACCAGGCGAGCGACAACGAGGCGAAGTCGGTGAGCATGTGACCCGCATCGGCGATCAGCGCCAGCGAGCCGGCGACGATGCCGCCCGCCACCTCCACGAACATGAAACTGCCGGTGAGCAGCGCAGCAAGCCCCATGCGCTTTTCGTTTTTGGCGTCGAGCTCGCCGGGACCGTGATCGTGTGAGCCGTGCATCTGCTTCGCCTCAGGTCATGGTCTTGCGGGGATCGAGCGCATCGCGCACCGCCTCGCCGACGAAGATGAGCAGGCTCAGCATCACGGCAATCACGAAGAACGCTGTCAGGCCAAGCCAAGGCGCCTGCAGATTGTCCTTGCCTTGCGCGAGAAGCTCGCCGAGCGAGGGCGAGCCCGGCGGCAGGCCGAAACCTAGAAAGTCGAGCGAGGTGAGCGTGGTGATCGAACCGTTCAAGATGAACGGCATGAAGGTGAGCGTCGCCACCATGGCGTTGGGGAGCAGATGCCTGAAGATGATCTTTATGTTGGGCAGGCCGAGCGCCCGCGCCGCCGTGACATATTCGAAATTCCGCGCGCGCAGGAACTCCGCGCGCACCACGCCCACGAGCGCCACCCAGGAGAAGGCGAGCAGGATGCCGAGCAGGATCCAGAAATTCGGCTCGATGACCGCCGCTACGATGATCAGCAGATAGAGCTGCGGCACGCTGGTCCAGATCTCGATGAAGCGCTGGAACAGCAAATCGGTCCAGCCGCCGAAATAGCCCTGCACGGCGCCGGCCGCCACACCGATCACCGAGGAGAACAGCGTCAGCACCAGGCCGAACAGCACGGAGATGCGGAAGCCATAGATGATGCGGGCGACCACGTCGCGGCCCTGGTCGTCGGTGCCGAGCCAGTTCCATTCGAGGCTCGCATTACACGGGTGGAAACCGCGCTCGACGGCGAGTTCGCAGTCCTTCTTGGTGAGGAGCCAGGTGGGCTTCACGGGGAAGGCCATGGGCGGGTTCTTATTCTGGGTGTTGTAAGAGAAGCGGATCGGCGGCCACAGGATCCAGCCGCCGTTCTCGGTGATCAGCTCCTTCACGACGGGGTCGCGATAGTCGGCTTCCGTCTCGAAAATGCCGCCGAAGTCCGTCTCCGGATAGGCCTTGAAGATCGGCCAGTAGAGCTGCCCGTCATATTCGATCAGGATCGGCTTGTCGTTGGCGATGAACTCCGCGCACAGGCTCAAGCCGAACAGAATAAGAAAAATCCACAAAGACCAATAGCCGCGCCGATTGGCTTTGAAGGTCTCCCAGCGCCGCCGGTTGAGCGACGACAGCCACGGCACGAGACGCGGAATGCCCTCCGCCGCGACTTCCTCGGTGACACTGATATCGGTCGGCGCGTCCATGCGTCAGACCTCCCGTGTCTCGAAGTCGATGCGCGGATCGATCCAGGTATAGGTGAGGTCGGAGACGAGATTGATGAACAGGCCGAGCATCGAAAAGATGTAGACCGTGGCGAACACGACCGGGTAGTCGCGGTTGACGATCGACTCGAAGCCAAGCAGCCCGAGCCCGTCGAGCGTGAAGATGGTCTCGATGAGCAGGGAGCCCGCGAAGAACGCGCCGATGAACGCGCCGGGAAAGCCGGCGATGACGATCAGCATGGCGTTGCGGAACACGTGCCCGTAGAGCACCTGATGCTCTGTCAGGCCTTTGGCGCGCGCGGTAATGACATATTGCTTGCGGATCTCCTCGAGGAACGAGTTCTTGGTGAGGAAGGTCGTGGTGGCGAAGGCCGACAGCGCCATGGCGGTGAGCGGCAGCACCAAGTGCCAGAAATAATCGAGGATCTTTTCGTACCAAGGCAGCGTCCAGAAATCTTCCGACACCAGCCCGCGTAACGGGAAGATCTGGAAGAACGAGCCGCCGGCAAACAGCACGATCAAAAACACGGCGACGAGGAAGCCGGGAATGGCGTAGCCGATCACGATCACGCTGGAGGTCCACACGTCGAAGCGCGAGCCGTCGCTCACGGCTTTGCGGATGCCGAGCGGAATCGAGATGGCATAGGAAATGAGCGTCATCCAAAGCCCGAGCGAGATCGATACCGGCATGCGCTCGGCAACCAGCTTGAGCACGCTCGTGTCGCGGAAATAGCTCTCGCCGAAATCGAAGCGTAGATAGTTCCAGATCATGAGGCCGAAGCGCTCGTGCGCCGGCTTGTCGAAGCCGAACTGCTTCTCGAGGCTGGCGATGAATTCGGGGTCCAGGCCTTGCGCGCCGCGATATTTGGAAGGCGCCGAGGAGACGTCGCCGGGCATGCCTTGCTGGCCTCCGGTCCCCGAGAAATCGCCGCCGCCGCCGCTGAACTTGGCCGTGGCTCCGGGATCCGTGCCCGCGAGCTGGGCGATCAAGCGCTCCACCGGCCCGCCTGGCGCGAACTGCACGACGACGAACGTCACCAGCATGATGCCAAGCATGGTGGGAATGATCAGTAGAATGCGGCGAAGGATATAGGCGGCCAATGTCGCTAGATTTCCTGTCGTTAATTGCCGGCCGCAGCCCCGCCTTGGCGGTCCGGATCGTCGTACCTGAGCCCTGATGCTTACTGGATTCTGCCCGGGAGAGGAACCCGACACAGCGCCTTGGAATCATTGCAATCTGGTAAGGCTTAGGGGGCTCGCGGCTCCTTATGCGCCGATCCGCCGCGCATAGGCATCTCGCTCACCGGCTTCATCTCTTCGGCCCCGCCCATGCGGGCCACCCGATCGCCGTACAGGCGGGACAGGGGGGCTGCCGTGAGCCCGTGGAGAACGATGCTCATGGCCACGGTCACCACGGTGATGACGGCGATATGCTCGCCGGCGGGAACCGGAACCTCCTCAAGGATGAAGAGGGCGAACAGGATGGACGCAAGCCCGCGCGGTCCGAACCAGCCGAGAAAGGCCACGGTCGAGCCCCGCACGCCCGAGCCGATCAGAGAAAGGGCAATGGGGATCATGCGGATTGCGGTGAGACTCAACACGGCGTAGAGCAAGGCGGTCCAATCGATCGCGCCGACAGTGGTTGGCAGGATCGCCGCGCCGAAGATGAGGAAGGTGACAAGCACCAGGAAATTTCCTTCAGCCTCGGCGAACTCGAAGACGAACCCGCAGCGGCCGCGCACGAAGTTCCCGAATACCAAGCCGCTGACGAAGGCGGCGATGAAGCCGTTCCCGCCGATAAGCTCCGACCCTGAATAAGCGAGGAAAGCGAGGCCGAGGATGGCCGGCCCTTCATAGGCTTCCGTGGTCCAGCCCTTCTTGGAGGCCGTGTCCAGGAGCCGGGCGCCGCCACCGCCGACGATCACGCCCGCGAGCGGTCCAAGAATGACCTGCTTGGCGCCGAGCAGAAGCCAGCCATGCTCGCTGCCGGCCTGCGTGGCGCCCGCGAGAAACGCGAAGATCAAGACGAAAGGCAAGGCGATGCCGTCGTTCAGACCGCTCTCGACATTGAGGGTTTGACGAATTCGCAAGGGCAAGAACCGGCTCGACACCACGGACTGTCCAAGCGCGGCGTCGGTCGGCGCCAGAATGGCGGCAAGCAGGGCCGCCTCACAGAAACTGAAGCTCAGTGGCAGGGCGAGCGCGGCGATCGTGCCGAACACGATGACCAGAGGCATGCCGATCAGAAGCATGCGGGCCGGAAGATTGTGATCTTGCCGCAAGAGACTCAGGTCGATCCGCGCGGCATCTGAGAACAGCACAAGAATCAGCGTGATCTCGGCGAGGCCATGCACGAAGCTGTTCTCGAACTTGAGATCGGCCCATCCGAGGACGGATTCACCGATGATCAGGCCGAAAGCGGCAAACACCAGCGGCGGCGTGATGACCGTGTTTTCCAGCCGCTTTGCGAACAGCGCAAACAAGATGATGGCCGCGGCGATTGCGGCAAAGCCGAGTGTGTCCATCGATGGTCGAGGTCCCCCGCGCCCCGCAAGGAGAAAGAGCCTTGATCATTGCCGATGGTGGCGTCATGCGCCACCCTCAAGCGCGCCTTGTCCTAGAGGACCGGTATCGTGCCGGAATCCGTGTGTACGGCGATATCGGCGAATTGCCACTTGCCTTCGCTCTGCTGGAAGATCGTCACGCAGATCAGCCAGACCTTGACGATCTTCTCGGGCATCGGCCCGCCGATGCGCTCCGCTAATCGGCATAGAGATCGCGTTCCTCCGGCAGTCGGCCTCCCGCGTGCTGCATCTTTTCAGCGAGCAGATCGGCGTTGTGGTACAGGCGCTATCGCATGTGGAAGCGGTTATGGCTGAGCGCGGAGCGTCTGCATGCCAGCGACGACATGACCATGGCCGCCATGGAAAGCGGCTTCGCCGATTCCACGCATTTTAGCCATGCGTTCCGCGACACGTTCGACGTCAATCCGGCGCCGGTGTTCCGCAACATCGAGCGTTTCGAGCGTCTGGTCTAGTCTCTGTCTAGTTTCTGGGCTTGCGCCGCCGGCGCAGGATCATCGCCGCGACGAGGCCGAGCGTCACGAGCCCGCCGAGGATCAGCCAAAGCCGCGCGCCACCGTCCTCTTCTCCGGCGTCCTCTTCTGCGTCATCGCCCGTGGCCGCGGCGGCGGTCGTCTGGTTGGTTTCGACATCCTTTGCCTTCGCTTCGTCGAACCACCAAGTGTCGAGGATGCCGCGGTCGTATTTCGGCTTCGTCTCGGGGCGCGAGAACTTGTCCCAATAGGCGACCGTGTGCGAGCCCTTGTACCAGTGCGGCACCCAGTAGTGGCCGGCACGCAGCACACGGTCCAGCACCCGCGCCGCAACGGTCATGTCCTCGCGGGATTTCGCGGCCACGACCTTTTCGATCAGCGCGTCCACCGCCGGGTCCTTGACGCCGGCGAGATTGAGCGAGCCGTTGAGGTCCGCCGACTGGGATCCGAAATAGCTGCGCAGTTCCACGCCCGGCGTGTTGCGCATCACATAACGCTGCGTGGTGACGTCGAAGTCGAAACTTTTGAGCCGCTGCTGGTACTGGGCGGGGTCGACCCGGCGAATGCGCGCATCGATCCCGAGCAGCTTCAAATTCTTCACATAAGGCGCGATGATCCGCTCGAAGGTCGGTTCAAACGTCAGGAACTCGACCTTAAGCTGCTCCCCCTTGTCGTTGACGCGCTTCCCGTTCTGAACGTGCCAGCCGGCCTCGTCGAGAAGCGTGCCGGCCGCGCGCAAAAGCGTGCGGTCCTGGCCGGAGCCGTCGCTTTTCGGCGGCATCACGGCAGGCGCGAGAACATCGTCCGGCATCTCGACGTCCAAGCTCTCGATCAGCACGCGCTCCGCGTCGGAGGGCCCACCTTCCGCCTCCATGGGGGAATTCTCGAAGAAGCTCTCCGTACGGTCGTAGAGCCCGTAGAACATGTTGCGGTTGGTCCAGTCGAAATCGAACGCGAGCCCAAGCGCCTCGCGTACGCGCGGATCCTTGAACTTGTCGCGCCGCGTGTTGATGAAGAATCCTTGCGTGCCGGACGGCGTCTCGTCCGGCAGCACTTCTTTCTTGACGCGCCCGTCGCGGATCGCCGGGAAGTCGTATTCCGTCGCCCACACTTTCGAGGTGAACTCTTCGCGTAAGTCGTAGGTGCCCGCCTTGAAGGCTTCCATGCCCGCCGTGCGGTCGCGGAAATATTCGAAGCGGATCTGGTCGAAGTTCCAGCGACCCTTGTTCACGGGCAGGTGCTTCGCCCAATAGTCGGGGTTGCGCTTGTAGACCATGGTGCGGCCTTGCGCGAATTTTTCGATGACATAGGGGCCGGAGCCGAGCGGCGGCTCGAGCGTGGTTTCGTCGAACGGCTGGGTCGCATAGTAGGTCTTGGAGAAGATGGGCAGCCCGGCCACGGTCAACGGCAAGTCGCGCACGAGATTGCCCTCGAAGGTGTAGCGCACCGTCCGCGGGTCGAGCGCCTCCGCCTTCACCACATCGCGCAGCATCTGATGATAGATCGGGTGGCCCTTCTCCTTCAGTGTCTCGAATGAGTACACCACGTCGTCCGCGGTGAGGGGGCTTCCGTCGGCGAAGCGGGCCTCGGGCCGCAGATGGAACGTGACCGACATCCCGTCATCGTCGACCTCGGCGCTTTCCGCCACGAGTCCATAGACCGCGTCGGGCTCGTCCGCCGCGCGGACCATCAGGCTGTCGAACAGAAGCTCCAGCCCCTGCGCCGCGTCGCCCTTGAGGATGTAGTTGTTTAGGCTGTTGAAGGTAGTGACGCCGCCCCAGCCGATCAGAGATAGTGTGCCGCCTTTCGGCGCATCAGAATCTGTATAGGAGAAATGATCGAAGTCCGGTGGCAGGGCGAGATCGCCGAAGGCCGAAAGACCGTGGGCCCGCTCCGCCGGGACGGCGTGGCCCGCCGTCAGAAACAGGACGAGAAGCACCGCACCGAAGGTGTGGAGACTAGCGCGCAGCTTCGCCATCAAGACTTCGATGGCTCCCGCAGTTCCTTGGCCATTTGCTCATCATACCACCACACTTGCAGGAAGCCCGGCGTGAGCCCCGGCAGTTCCTCGGGCTCGCCGTAGCGGTTCCAATAGGCGATGCGCACATTGGGCGAGAACCATTGCGGCACCACGAATTCGTGCCAGAGCAGCACCCGGTCGAGCGCCCGTGTGGCCGCAATCAGCTCCTCGCGATCCTTGGCGAAGATGATGTGATCGACCAGCTTGTCGATGGCCGGGTTCTTGATGCCGATCAGGTTCATGCTGCCTTCGCGGTCGGCCGCCTCCGAGCCCCAGAAGTCGCGCTGCTCGTTACCGGGGGAGTCCGACTGGGCGAAGGTGGAGACAATAACATCGTAGTCGAAGACGTTGAGCCGGCGCGTGTATTGGGCGGAGTCGACGAGCCTGATCGAGCCCTTGACCCCGAGCCGTTCCAGATTGCGCAGGTAAGGCTGCACGATGCGTTCGAACAGTGGCGACACCAGCAGGAACTCGATCTTCATCGGCTGGCCGGTCTCAACATTGGTGAGCACGCCGTCCTTCACCTGCCAGCCGGCATCCTTCATGAGCTTCACGGCTTTGCGCAGATTGTTCCGCATGTCGTCCCGGCTGTCGTTCACCGGGTTCTTATAAACTTCGGTGAAGACCGCCGGGGGCAGCTGATCCTTCATGCCTTCGAGGATCTCAAGCTCGCGGCCTGTGGGCGGCGCCGACGGCGCGGCGAGCTCGCTGTTTTGGAAGTAGCTGCCGACCCTCTCATACTGGCCATAGAACAGGTTCTTGTTGGCCAACTCGAAATTGAAGGCCAGTGCGAGCGCCTGCCGCACGCGCCGGTCTTGAAATTGCGGACGGCGCAGATTGAGCACAAAGGCCTGCATGGGCTGCGTGCGCTTGATCTCGACCTCCTGGCGCTTGACGTCGCCATCGGCAACGGCGGGAAAGTCGTAGGCCGTCGCCCAGTTCTTGGCGCTCGACTCTTGCCAGTAGTCGAGATTGCCCGCCTTGAAGCTCTCGAACGCCACGGTCTGATCGCGATAGGAGTCGAAGCGGATCTCGTCGTAGTTCCACATGCCCTTGTTCACAGGCAGGTCCTTGCCCCAATAGTCGTCGACGCGCTCATAGGTGATAGAGCGGCCGGGTTTGACATCCTTGATGCGATAGGGGCCTGAGCCGAGCGGCGGCTCCAGCGTCGTCTTCATCGGATCGCGCGTCTCACCGTTCGCGTCCTTTCCAGTCCAATAGTGCTTCGGCAAGATGGTGAGCTGTCCCATGATCATCGGCAGCTCGCGATTGCCTTTGGTGTCGAAATAGAAGGTGACCTCGTTGTCGCCGGTCGTCTCCGCGCGCGAGACGTTCTTGTAATAAAGTCCGAGCCGCGGGTTCGCCGTCTTGTTCACCTCGAGACTATAGATCACGTCCTCGGGCGTGATCGGCGTGCCGTCATGCCAGCGCGCCTTGTCGTTCAGCTTAAAGGTGACCGAGGAATAGTCCTCCGGGTACGACGCCCACTCGGCGATCAGCCCGTAGGAGGTCGACGGCTCATCGATGCTGTCGCTCATCAGGGTCTCAGTGACGAAGCCGAGACCCGTCGCCTTCTCGCCCCGATAGAGCACCGGGTTCAGGCTGTCGAAGCTGCCGATGGAGGCGAGCCGCGCAACGCCGCCCTTGGGCGCATCGGGGTTCACATAGTCGAAATGGATGAAATCGGCAGGATATTTCGGTTCGCCAACCAGTGACAACGCGTGGTGGCGAGCCGCGGCGTCTTGGGCAGCGTCTTGGGCCGTAGCTTGGGCGGGATCTTGGGCATTGGCCGGTCCAACGAGAACTACGGACAACGCGGCGGCGAGAGCGAGGCGAAGCAAGGTCATGGGCGCGAGGGAAGCTCCATGTTGGGGGGATTGGCCTTCTTTGGGGAAACGGCCTTCAGGGACACGCCCCGCGCGTGCCGTCGGGCAAAAAGGCGCGAAAACTCTGTGAAAAGCTAGCATGGCGGGCGGCGGGACCAAATGAATTATCGGTCATGTCGGGCCTCGCGCCGCCCCGGCCCAACGAAAAAGGGGCCTCACGAGAGAGGCCCCTTTTGCTGGGAGATGCCCTGGCCTAGAGGCCTTCGGGCTTGCCGTCCGGATAGACCGGTTGGGGCTGGGACGAGAGCGTGTCGCCGCCGGAGGGTGCGCTCGAGTCCATGCTGTCGGACTCGGTGTCCATCTCCGCGTCCATCTCCGGCTCCCCGTCGGGATAGACGGGCTGCGGTTGGCTCGAAGAGGCCGGCGCATCCTCTATGATCTCTTCCCGGCCTTCTTCCATCACTTCGTCGGTCGCCGGCTCATCGGTAGCGGACGGCTCCTCGGGCTCCGCGGCCATCCCGCTATCCGCGTCGTCCGGGACGACAGGTTGCGGCTGCGATGCCGACGGCGGCTCGCCCTTGGACGGCTCGGATGGCGCGTCCTTGGATACGGTCGGCGAGTTGACGATGATCTCCTCCCGGCCTTCTTCCATCACCTCGTCGGCTGCGGGCTCGTCGGTAGCGGACGGCGCCTCGGGTTCTGCGGCGAGAGGGGCTTCCTCTTCGGCAGGTTCCTCGTCAGCCGGCTCTTCGGCAGCGGGTTCCTCGGTGGGAGCAGCCTCTTCCTCGGCGGGTGCGGCTTCCTCGCTTTCGGCGGGCATCGCCTCGTCCTCGGCAGCCGGCTCTTCAGCAGCGGGCTCCTCGGCCGGAGCCGCCTCTTCTTCCGCCGGGGCTGCTTCTGGTAGCGGCGGCGGGTTCTCGGTCATGCTCATCAGGAAGGCGATCACGTCGGCACGCTTCTTGGCGTCCGGAATGCCGGGGAAGGCCATGCTCGTGCCGGGCGCGAAGGCCTGTGGGTTGGTCAGCCAGACATCGAGTTGCTCGTAGGTCCAGTCGCCTTCCTTGCCCTTGAGGGCCGGCGAGTAGTTGAAATCCTCATGGGCGGCGATGTCCGCCCCGACCATATTGTGAAGGTTAGGACCGATCAGTGTCGCGCCCCCCGCATCGAAGGTGTGACACACCTTGCAGAGCGCCGCGCCTTGCTCGCCCTTGCCGGCGTCGGCCGAGGCCAACAGCGCAATGATCTCAGGCTGGCCGGCGGCTTCTCCCTCGCCCGCGTCCGCGGCTTCCTCAGGCGCCGCTTCTTCGGCCGCGGGCTCCGGGATGGGCAGAGGATCGTCGCTATTCTTGTTCAGATAGGCGACCACGTCGGCGCGCTTCTGAATGTCTACAATACCGGGGAATGCCATGCTCGTGCCGGGGGCAAAGGCTTGCGGGTTCGCCAGCCATTTATCGAGGTTCTCGAAGGTCCACTCCTGATCCTCATACTTCCTAAGCGCGGGGCTGTAGTTGAAGCCCTCAAGCGCGGCGATCCTGTGCTCGACAACGCCGTAGAGGTTCGGCCCGATCATCGTTGGGCCGTCCTTGTCGAAGCTGTGGCAGACCTTGCAAAGCCCCACACCCTGTTCGCCCTTGGCGGGATCGGCCTTATTAAGGGCGGCGACGAAGGCCGCGCCCTCGTCGGCAGGCTTCTCTTTCTTGCCATGCTCCTCGCCGTCGGCCCCGGCAACCTCGTAGCCAGGCTTTTCTGGCTCGTGCTCCTCGTAGGCGAGGTCGATGAGCGTTCTCGTGCCAAAGAACAGAAGCAGGGCAACGAGAACCGCCATAGCGATCTTGTTGAGGTAGTAGTACTGCATGTTTGATATCCCCCCAGCAGGCAGAGGCTACTTCTTCGTAGCTCTTGCAACGCGGCGAGAGACTATAAGGGGTAGCGGGTTGTTGCAACTCAGAGAATTGTCGCGGTTCGAACCCTGGACAGGGAATTCTTCCCGAACTAACTGACGGATAATTATGACCAATTCCCTCATCGTCATTCCGGCGCGGCTTGCCGCCACACGATTGCCCGATAAGCCCATGGCCGAGCTGGCCGGGGAGCCGATGATTGTTCACGTCTGGCGGCGGGCGGTCGAGGCCGGCTGCGGCCCCGTCCTGGTCGCCACGGATGCCGATACGGTTTGCCACGCGATTGAGGAGGCCGGGGGAGAGGCCGTGATGACCCGCGCCGATCATGCCAGCGGGTCGGACCGAATCCACGAAGCGCTCCTGCAATTCGATCCCGACCGGAGCATCGACACCATCGTCAACCTGCAAGGCGACCTGCCAACGCTCGATCCGGGCTTGGTGCGCGCTTGCGTTGCCGCGCTTGCGGAGGGCGAGGCCGATATCGGCACCATCGCCGCCGAAATCGTACGCGACGAGGAAAAGACCAACCCGAATGTGGTGAAGGTGGTCGGGTCGCCCCTGCCGCGTGGTGGCGTCTTGAACGCGCTCTATTTCACGCGCGCCACGGCGCCCTATGGCGATGGTCCGCTCTACCACCACATCGGCATGTATGCCTTCCGGCGCGCGGCGCTCGAACGCTTTGTCAAGCTACCGCCGTCGCCGCTCGAAACTCGTGAAAAGCTGGAGCAGCTGCGCGCGCTCGAAGCCGGCATGCGCATCCATGTCGCCCTCGTTGACACTGTCCCGCTCGGTGTCGATACTCCCGCCGATCTTGCGCGGGCGCGAGAAATTCTTGAATCCTCTTAAGCCATCGCCCGCTTTCCAAGCCCAAAGACCTATCCAAAACCCATGGCCAGATCGCGCTTGAAAAAAATCGCCTTCCAGGGCGAGCCCGGCGCCAACTCACATCTGGCCGCGCGCGACGCTTATCCGGACATGGAACCGATGC
>Ga0114919_10003062_pt1 | contig 13513 bp, 8 predicted proteins | sample BlataG_FD_88682 | JGI IMG/M metagenome (GOLD analysis project Ga0114919, IMG submission 88682) | Deep subsurface microbial communities from Black Sea to uncover new lineages of life (NeLLi) - Black_00105 metaG | ecosystem: Environmental > Aquatic > Marine > Oceanic > Sediment | place: Atlantic... | reverse complement strand
GGCTCCGGCGGTATATACGGATTATCAGCTCTCTTCGCGCAACCGAACAGGAGCACTATCGCTGAGAAGAGAATTAATATTATTGCAGGTCGTAACATGGCAATCCCAAGTTGTTATTACTTATCGCAGTTAAAGGTTTCATTTATAATGGGTGTAGAAGACTGTTGCATTGTCATTGCGAGGAACGAAGTGACAAAGCAATCTTTCGTGCTGTCAGGTGTCCTCACCTGACAGCACACAAATAATTGAGATTGCTTCCCCCGGCTTTCGCCGGGGTCGCAATGACAGTAGGGCAAACAATTTTCTGCACTTATTAAAGTCCATACATAAAATATAAATCATATTAAGATGCATCGCAACCTGCACACTGAGACTGCAGCTATAAACCGTGAAGTTATCTGTATCTTCTGCCTCTCATGTATTCAGGATGATCTCTGGCAATCGTCATACGGATACGTTTGCGAGCTTCATGCAGATACCATCTGAGAGTAACCTTGGGACAATCAAGTATTTCAGCAACCTCGTCGGCGGTAAAGCCCTGCAGGTCGCAAAGCACGAAGGCGGCACGCTGCTTCGGATTAAGTTTTTCGGTCATTTTGACGAAAATCTGCCGCAGTTCCTTGCGTTCCATGTCCAGTGTGATCGAATTATATTCCGGGATGGGTATATTGTAATACATTTCCGGTCTTTCTTCCAATGAACTCTCATAAGATCGACGACGCTTAGCGCGCAGGAAATCTATGGATGCGTTAACAGTCAACCTGTATAACCAGGTGAAGAACTTCTTCTTCGGATCGAAGCTCCTGATACCGCGATACAGCTTGAAGAACACCTCCTGGGCGACATCACGAGCATCTTCGTAGTTGCCAAGCACCTTATAGGCGATGCTTGCCACCCGGGTCTGGTAGCTTTCAACAAGCTGCTGGAATGCCCTTTCATCCCCCCGGCGGCAGAGTTCGATCAGATCGGCATCAGGATTAAGAAGTTCTTCAATATCTTTGTTATTTGTATGTTGTGTCATTTATCCTATTAGAATCAATAGAATGGTATTTCGTTTAATTAGGGTCTGCTGAAAAACTCTCATATTCGTCATTCCGGTGCACGCCGGAATCCAGTTATCTTATTGTTATTATGGATTCTGGCTTTCGCCAGAATGACGATTCAGAGGTCATATCATCGTATTTCAGTTCTTTTTCAGCAGCCCTGATTAAACCGTGCTATTAATCGATTCGGTAATTTGATAAGATCTTAAAATTACATTATAATATTGTAACTATCAACCATTTATTTGGCTTCGCGCTTGAATCGGGATTAGAAATCCGTTTCTTTACATGATATTATGCAAGTACACTCCACATTAGCAGATATGGCGGCCTGCTTCTTCTGAGAATTTTGAGTTCTGAATTTTGAATTATGAACGCTAAAATTTAACATTCAAAATTCAACATTTTGGAATCAAAGGTGAAAACCGTAAAAGAATGAAAGACAAGCCCGACACCTCCAAGCCATCGTCCAAGCCCGATATGATCGATATTCTGGTGATCTGTTGGGGTATAATCGCAATTGCATTCATCGCAGGATTAGTATGGAACAGGTGGATCGGCAAAGTGGCGTATATGTACACTGAAATTACCATGTTCATCTTTGCATGGCTGTACCTAAGAGTGAGAAAGCTGCCGCAACTGGAACTGATGCGCTGGCGTCCTGTCCCGCGTCGAATTGCAGGTTATCTTCTGCTGATGGCTGCCTCCGGAGCCGTTCTGCTGGATGGACTCGATCGTCTTGTAGGACTGATCATACCAACGCCGGAAATCCAGCTTGAAGCGCTCCAGGAAGCATTCGTATCCTCCTCACCGGTTGAGAATATTCTGATCGTGCTCGGTGTAGTGGTTGTTGCACCTTTAGTTGAGGAATCGCTTTTCAGAGGCATCATTCAGCAGACTCTTGAGAGAAGATGGGAAGCCACCAAAGCCGTTCTGGTCACATCTTTGCTCTTCTCTTTGATACATCTGCAACCCTGGTGGATGATACAGCAGTTGATCCTGGCTGTCCTTTTAGGGTATCTTGCATGGAGATGGAACAGCATCCTGCCGGCAGTCATCATCCACGCCGGCAATAACCTGTGGGCACTGAGGAATATCGCGGGGCTGGAAGACGATGCATTCAGCTTCTATCTATGGCGAGGTCATGTAAATCCACTGCTCATGATTATTGCCCTGGTCCTGTTCATGTATGGCTTTAAGAGGTGCGAGACAATCAGAGAATCGCTTGTTATTAGAGCAATTATGTAGCTCAAATCGGAAATTCACTTGTTCTGTTATCTGATAATTAGTAAATTACGTTGTTATGAACCTGTTAATTTTATCAAGGAAAACACCTTAAAAGAATGAACGACATCGGCAACGGAAAGAACTTTATCTCTGAGAAACCCAGTCTGATTAACAGGGCAATAAGTTACAGCTTTGTTAATTTCCTTATAGTACCTTCCATCTGGGTTTTTATGAATCTTCTTAACCGAACCCGTTTCCTTGGCAGGAAGAATGTGGCAAGCCTCAAACCGCCGTGGATACTGATGTCGAATCACATAACCCTCCTCGACGACCTCTTTATCGACCCGCTCATTTTCTTCCCCAAGGGTATGCTCGGCTATCGCTTTATTCCCTACCATGCACCTGAAGAGCGAAATTTCTATAAGAAAAAACTCGTGGCTTGGTTTATGCGGATGGTAAAATCAATTCCCATCATCCGTGGGCGCGGCATACGCCAGGAAGGCGTCAACCGGTTGATTTCAGCCATCAGGAACGGGGGCATTCTGCATATTTACCCCGAAGGAACACGAACACGTACAGGCGAGATCGGCAATGGCAAGGACGGAATCGGCAGGATTGTTTATGAAACGGGCGCTACTGTTGTGCCTGCGTATCACCAGGGATTAGAGAGTGTATTGCCCATCGGAGCGGGTATCCCGAATATCGGGAAGGAGATAAGAATAGCGATTGGAGAACCGCTGCGATTCGACGATGAATTAAAGATGAAAAACGATATAAATACCTGGCGGATTATAACCCGACGTATCATGGACGGTATTAGAAAACAACAGCAGGCGATTCATGAGAAGTGGGATTATAAACCGAGCGAAGCAGGAATTGAGGAAGTGGAAAAATGATATATACTCTAAGGCTGCCAATTACTTCACATGCCTGACTATCAGTCGCCTGACTTCATGAGCTGCTTTAACCTGCACTATGTAACAGCCTGCGGACCAATAAGATGTATTGAAGATAACCGATCCGTTGCCTGACTGTGTTGCACTTAATGTCCGCTCTTCCATCCGACGCCCCAGTAAATCATAAACCGTTAATTCAATAATACTTTGAGCGATAGTTGAATAATCAAGCCTCAACAGGTTATTGAAAGGATTCGGCGAAATATCGACCTGTAACGGTGAATTGACGGCTTCCAGTGTTTCATCTTCCAATTCAGCGCGTATTACAGCAACTTCCCCGGGTATAAATTCCCCTGGACCCTTATTCCACTCCATCCTGACGTTCACGAGGTCATTTTGCACGCGCCTGTAAATCAGCGCTTCAGGAAAATCACATGTTTCGTCACCCCATATAGTTATACCGCATCTGCCATCAGTAAACACTCCGGAACCGATCAGCTTACCGTCAGCACCATAGAAACCGATCTCATCCCCGTTAATAATACCCTTTTCACCATATATAAGAACACTCATGCCATCTGGCTCAACAGGTGGAAGAGGGAACATCGTCGGATCCGGCTGGACTCTGTGCATAACGCTTTCGATTCGTTCGTGTGGATAGAGAAGCTCACCATCCCTCCTTAACCTCAACTGATACCCTCCACCAGGAACCAGATCATCCATCATATTGAAGTTCTCGTCAGGCAGGTAGAAATCCCCTTTTCCGTCACGGGCAATGACAAGCGCATTAATTTCAACCAGCGATGCGAATGCGGCTTCAGCGGGAAGCGCGAAACCGGGCAGATAGGCAACCATTCGCCAGCCTTCCCGGAGTAGCATGGGTGGGAAATAATCGTTTGATAAGCCTTGAAGAACCAGCGTATCTGTGATGTAAACATTCACCATGTAACCCTGATATGGATCCCAGACAGGAATGTTATTGTAATTATAGGCTGGAAAGTAAAAATTACCTGCAGCGTTCCTGACCAGGATAAGATTTCCATTTTCAACCAGCTTCTCAAACGCACCGGGGATTGTAAGTTCTTCGGAGAATGAGAGGTTATGCGAAATCATGTTCCAGCCTTGATCGAGACAGATAGATAACACAGTCATCGCGGGTTCGATAATTTCGAGAGCCGCCAATCCGTCAGGGATCCCCCACCCTATGGCGGTATCTGGATCGGCGTTATTATGAGAAGCCTCGCGCAGAACGTCCCTGAGCAACAATGGCGTGAGGTATGGGTTCGCTTCGATCAACAGCGCACACAAGCCGGAAATCGCCGGCGCTGAGAATGAAGTTCCTAAACCTCTGGCGTAAATATTGTCACGGTTATCGGAAGCCACACGGACATTGCTGCCCATTGTTGTGAAATCAGGCTTGATACGCCTGTCCCAGGTTGGTCCGTATGACGAATAGACAGACCGGCTGCTGTCAGTTTCGGTGGCGCCGACAGCAAAAACCCCAAACCCATCTGCGGGAGCCCCCATCTTATTACGGGGATAATTATTCTGACCGGTATTGCCCATCGATACTACGACAACAATGCCCGCTTCGACGGCTCTGTCAGCAACACGCGTTATCGGTGAAGTCTCTCCGTCCAAGTCTTCGTAATCATACCAGCTCATATATGACAGCGAAACAGAAATTACATCGACTCCAAGAGAATCCATCCACTCAACTGCAGCAATCCAGTAATCTTCCTCTACCCGGCGCTCCCATTCGGTGCTTTCAGTTTTAGCAAGAACGTAGCTTGCCTCGGGTGCGATACCGATTAATCTTTCCGGATCGAAGCCGGCGATGATCGAGAGGGTCCAGGTGCCGTGCTCACCCTCACCGATGTCGTCGCCATCGGCAACATCTTCATCATCATTCACAAAGTCCCAGGCAGCAACGATATCAAGCGATTCGAAGCAGTTGTGATCCAGGTTATTAAAGCCGGTGTCCGTAATTCCGATCAGTATACCGCGACCGAGATATCCGCGATCGTGCAGTTCAGGGGCATTGATGAACGCATTCTGTCGATAGCTGCCTCCGTAATCGAACCGATGGTCGTCACGGCAGGGCAGTTCAAGGGCTTCATCTTCCATAACCGGCGATACATCAGGCAATTCTCGTATGAAACTTCTTACAGGTTCGACTTGCGAAACGAAGGAAAGATTGGAAACATCCTTCACCTGGGATGGTTGTAAATTGTAGCTCGCTGCGTTAAGCCAGCGGCTTTTGGTGCGAGGCTGATGTCCGGTTAAAGAGGAAATTATTTCAGTATAGTGGCTATTTATGGGAAGGTCGGTTTCTTCGATAAGATCATGCTTCTCAAGCCGCTCTCTTCTTTTACGTGCGCGAAGGGTAAGTCCGGCTTCTGCCTGCCTGAGAGCTTCAGTCAGTTCGGTCCGGTTGTGGAAGCCCTTGTCTGTAAAATACACCCAATATGGGGCAGATTCTGCATCACCTGCATGTGACAGACCGGCACCGAATACAAGTAAAAGAAAAACACAGATTATTAATGATAAAGCTGTTATCGCATCCGAGACAGGTCGATCATCTGGATTTCTCTGATGTACTTCTAACAAACACCCAGCCATTTTCCTGCATTTCCTTCCATAATCGGTAGCTGCCACCATGGAGGTAATACGAACTTACTCCATCGATGGCTATTCTATCAGCCATCCTCTTGGAATCATCACCCCACAAACATACAAGATAAATCGGTTTCTCGACGGATAACGTCTCAGCGATATAGAACATATCACCGATAGGTACCTCTTTCATACCCGGGATTTGAACGATTTGGGCGGGATCATCAGGAATAGCTTCCCTCAGGAAGTAAATATCCATATCTGCACCGCTGTTCACACTGTCGATCAGCGCCCGTGGTGTAATGTAATTAACCTTACCGGGTATACGGTGCTGAATCGTCTCGGGCAGTTGATACTTGCCGGTTTTTTCAGACTTAGTACAACCGAAAGATAATAATACAAAGACAAGTATTCCTATGATGCCCGTCACTTTTAGCATTGAAATTCCCATGTTAAATGATAGTGACACCTGTTTTTCTGTAGATCCAAACCCTCGGATCCGGTCTCTTAACCGCCTCCCCTGGTATAAGCCAGTAATCCACCAGCATTAATGATCTTCGCCTGTCGTGCGGAAAGCTTGGTTATCAACTTGACATGAACTCCGCTGGTCTCGTCATGCAAATAGACCTCACCCTTGTCCAGTCCTTCGAGCAGTCCCGATATTTTCAGTTTGTCGCCCTGTTTGAGTTTGCCGTAGTCGTCAGGATCGGCGAACTCCAGAGGTACTATACCGAAATTGATGAGGTTTGAATAATGTATGCGGGCGAAACTCTTTACGATTACAGCCTTGATCCCGAGGTACATCGGCGCGAGGGCGGCATGTTCGCGCGATGATCCCTGCCCGTAATTCAGCCCGCCTACAATGAACCCGCCACCTGCAGCCCTGGCACGGGAAGGAAAGGTTTCGTCCACACGTACGAACACATGCTCGGATATGGCGGGAATATTGGAACGCAGAGGCAGTATCTTGGCGCCGGCAGGCATGATATGATCGGTGGTTATATCGTCGCCAACCTGCAGCAGAAGCTCCCCTTCAAGTGAATCGGTGAGTGGAGCCTTCTTCGGTACAGGCTTGATGTTAGGTCCGCGGATAATCTCAACTTCAGAACCATCTTCAGGCGGTACAGCAATCATATTGTCATTCACAATAAACCTGTCAGGAAGTTCCACAACCGGATAATCCCCCAGTTTGCGAGGGTCGCTAATCTCACCGATAATCGCTGACGCAACAGCAACTTCAGGACTGCAGAGATATGATTTGTCACCGGGTGTACCTGTTCTGCCTGCGAAGTTCCGGTTGAAGGTTCTGAGGGTAATCGCTCCGGTCGGAGGAGCCTGCCCCATACCGATGCATGGCCCGCAGCCCGCTTCGATAACACGTACTCCAGCCGCTATTATATCGGAAAGCGCACCCTCGCGGGAGATCATCTCGAAGACCTGTTTCGAGCCGGGACCGAGAGTCATATTCACGCGCGGATGAATAGTCCTGCCTTTCAAAATAGCCGCAACGCGCATCAGGTCCATGTAAGACGAATTCGTGCATGAACCGACGCAGACCTGGCTGACCTCGAGACCTTCGATCTCGCGAACCGGCACAACTCTGTCGGGCATGGAAGGCTGAGCGATCAGAGGTTCGAGTACCGAGAGGTTGATCTCCATTTCTTCATCGTATGAAGCGTCCTCATTGGGCGTCAGCTCACGCCATACATCACCGCGTTCTTGAGCCTCCAGGAAACGCCTGGTCTGATCGTCCGAGGGGAAAATGGATGTAGTCGCACCCAGTTCGGCGCCCATATTTGTTATGGTTGCGCGTTCGGGAACGGTCAGGGTTGCAACGCCGGGACCGCCATACTCAACGATCCATCCGACTCCACCCTTCACCGTCAAACGCCTGAGCAACTCGAGGATGATATCCTTGCCGGTTACCCAGGGATTGAGCCTGCCGGTAAGGTTGACCTTCATCACCTTCGGCACAGTGAGGTAGTATGCGCCGCCGCCCATGGCTACGGCAACGTCCAGCCCGCCGGCTCCAATACTGATCATGCCGATGCCGCCGCCTGTAGGCGTATGGCTGTCAGACCCCAGCAGGGTTTCACCCGGTACGCCGAATCGTTCGAGATGCACCTGGTGGCATATACCGTTGCCCGGTCTTGAAAAGTACACGCCGAATTTAGCAGCAACACTCTGCAGGTAGCGGTGGTCATCCGGGTTCTCGAAGCTGGTCTGCAGCATGTTATGGTCGATGTAGCTGACCGACCTCCTTGTCCGAACCCGGTCTATGCCGATTGCCTCAAACTGCAGGAAAGCCATCGTACCTGTGGCGTCCTGCGTCAGAGTCTGGTCGATGCGAATGCCGATTTCCTCACCGGTTACGCACCTGCCGTCAACTGTATGTTCCTCTAATATCTTCTGTACGAGATTTCGTCCCATTTTATTCCTCGTTTATCTGCAATTGGTTTACCGATCAATTACTCATGTTTCACAGTTGGTTCTAAGTCGTGTCATTCCTAAGAAAATAAACTATATCTGATTATATAACAATATGATACAAATTGAAGCTGGGGAGCGGCGACATTCCTGTCGCCGTCGACCGTAAGGTCGAGCAAAATTGACACGCTGACTTATGTCAGCGTCGGCCGACAAGAATGTCGGCCCTCCCCTATGTTATTTTCATGTTTTGTATATGCTTTGTAAGCTGCGAAACTTCAGTCAGTTATCCTCAACTTTAAGTCCTTCTTCCTCCGGTGGCCATATCTGGTTGCGACCGTTTCTCTTCGCCTGGTACATCTTTTCATCGGCATACCTGACAAGATCCTCCGGGTTTTTTATATCTCCCCCACTCGAACCGCTATAGTAGTGATATCCGATGCTCACCGTTACGTTCATATCCTCATCTTCTACATGGAAAGGTTCGTCAGCGATGGTTTTATGGAGCTTCTTAGCTGTGAGGCAGACCGCTGTCGGACTCGATTCCGGCAACAATACGATGAATTCCTCGCCTCCGTAACGAGCCAGAATATCAGTGCTGCGGAGACTTTCCTTCAAAACGCCGGCTACACCCTGGAGAACCCGATCACCCGCAAGGTGCCCGTAGTTGTCGTTGATCTTCTTGAAGAAATCGATATCGATCATCAGGCAGCCGAGCATATTATCATAACGCCTGGCACGCTGGAAATTCCACGTCAGAAATTCCTCGAAGAAACGCCGGTTGTATATCTTCGTCAGCGGATCGATGTTAGCCGCCTCGCGAAGCTTCTTATTGGTTTCCTCCAGCTTCTTTGCCAGCATTTTCGCCTTCTTCATTGCCAACTGGAGCTCTCGAACCATCTGGTCGTAGGAAAGTGTCGCTCTCCCGAGCTCAGTGTTTATGATCTGCAGCGGATCTGTAGAAGATACTTTAATCATACCGGAAGATACCAGGTACGCCGACTGATCAGCCTTCAGTGCGATCCGCTGGAGCAGATTGGCGAGTTTCTGAGTGTCCAGACCGAACTTCTGCTCGCTGTAACAGGATACCCTTTCAATGGCTTGTACATGCATCATCCTGAAAAACACGTCACTTGCCAGGGTGGCAAAATGGAGAATTTCGAGATGTGAATCGTCAGACACAGTGCTGTCAGGATCGAAATGATTTCCAATCGCTTCCTCGAATACAGTACCGAGATTCCAGGTACGCGCCAGATGCTGTCCTACAACGAGATGATTAATACCCAGCATATCATGTTCGATCTCGACCAGCGAACCTTCCTCGGTTCGCCAGCAGTTCAATACCGGCAAGTATTGTTCAGTAAAGACATTAAGCAGGAAATGAATACCAATCTCCAACATAAGACCTGATGTGTGGTAGAAGCCAAGGTCATCTTTACCTGACCATTGCGCCATTACTTCTGCTCCTGTAGCATTGAAGAGCGACCTTTCCCAAAGCCACTGGAGGGCATCATTTTCCTCGTTCTCCTCCATCGAACCGGGTTCTACATGGATAAATTCGGTTGAAAGAGCCAAATTTCTAACTGTCTGTTGACCTATTCTTTCGATGGCGGAATTGAAATCAGGGACCGGGCTGTCATATTGTCCGGGACGATTGGCGGTGGCAAGCATATTCGTGACGATTGCAACATCACAACGAATTATTTTCTGCAGTGCTTGAAAATCCATATCTTTATCTGAGATACACGCAGCCACGCGTTTCATTACGGGTGCAATTGTCTTGAGACCCCGCCTGGACCCGGCCGCATCGAGAATTTGACTGACGGAAAGTTCTTTGGACATGATCCTGATTTATTTCCCTTGAGAATAGCCTTATGAGGTGTTTTCGCATTCTCGGACAGACTGTTTCGCCGGAATGACGAGTCATCGGATACGCAAATAAATATATCGCCATGTATAGATATACTTTTCAACGCAAGTGAGTACTACCTATATCAATTCAGCCCTTGTTTCTCCGACGATCCTGTTTATATGGGAGAGCATCTCATTCATCATCTTCTTTGCCTTCTCATCGCTCTTCGCCTCTGAGAACACCCTCAGGATCGGTTCGGTATTCGATGTTCTGATCTGTACCCAGCCATCGTCGTAAGTCACCCTGAGACCATCGATCCGGGACAGTTGATCGTGATCATAGTGACCGGCAACAGTCTGAATAATATCATTCCCATCCTCTGTTCCGAGGGGGTAGGCGATTTTCAGCATCTTGAATTCAGGCAACTCCTTCCATAGATCATGTAAACCTTTCCTTGAAGCAGACATATAGTTCAGAATCAATGCCATCCCCACGCCGGCATCACGGACATAATGCAACTCCGGCAGGATTACACCACCGTTTCCTTCTCCGCCCACAACAGCGCTGAATTCCTTCATTCCGGCAACTACATTGGCTTCTCCCACGCGCATGCGGTGACATTCGACCCCGTATGATTCGGCAATGTGGTCTATCACCTGAGAAGTCAGACTGTTCACCACAACCGGTCCGGGGCGAACTTCGAGAACACCTTTGACCGCCACTGCCAACGTAAGCTCCTCGCCAAGCGGATTGCCCCTCTCATCTACAGCATCCAGCCTGTCGCCGTCCGGATCCACTGCAAACCCGACTGCGCATTCTTCCGTAGTTACGAGATTACAGAGGTCAGCCACGTTTTCAGGGCTGGGCTCAGGCGGTCTGGCGAAATTCCCGGAGCTGTCGGAATGTATCGTAACAACCCGGCAGCCGAGGGCTTCAAGCAGTTCCGGATAGATTTTGCTGCCGGCTCCGTTGACATTGTCGATGCCAACCGTGAACTGTTTTCTCCTGATGCGGTCAAGATCGAGAATGGACAGACCGGTAACCGCGCTGAGGTACATATAATCGGCGCCATCCCACTCCATGGTTGTACCGATACTGTCCCAACCGACGCTGCGCAACGGTCCTTCGGTGACGATCCGTTCAAGGTCTTCAAAATCCTGAGCGGTCAACATACTGCCGTCATGCCTCACGAACTTGAGCGCATTCCATTCCTGCGGATTATGGCTGGCTGTAATTATCATCCCGCCTGCCGCACCGCGTCTCTCCACGGCAAGTGCTGCTTCAGGAGTCGGTGCAATGCCAATATCATCCACATCACAGCCTGCCGCAATCAGCCCGGCTTTAACCGCCATATCGAGCATTATACCGGTCGAGCGCGTATCTCTGCCCACTATCACCTTACCACCTTTGACCCAGCTTCCGAAGCCGCCTGACCAAAGCAGGGCAACCTCCGGAGTCATTCCCTCACCGACGATACCTCGAATGCCGGAAACACCTGTCATTAAACCGGTAAACAACTTGTCTCCATTTATGATTTAGTTGAGAGTAATTGCTGAAGGAGGCTGTCGGGTCGCCGCACCCGACAGCATAAACCAAGGAATATCAAAGTTATAAATGTCAGCCGCGGCGGGCTGACAGCGATATCTCGAAATATCGCGGCGACCCGACACCGGTTATTGAGCATTGACAGACACACTTCATTAACCTTATAAATATAAACCCAATGAAATAACTATGCAAGTTATTGCTCCACGCATTGCAGCCAGTGATTTTCAAACATCATCCATACAGCGAAACTATCTTGAATTTCCCAACATCGACCAAACCGTGATCAGTCAGCTTCAATTCGGGAATCACCGGCAGTGCGAGAAAGCTGAGCGCCATGAAAGGATCGTCCAACTCACAGCCGAGTTTCCGGGAGGCGTCGATCAATACTCTCTCGTTCGTGGCGACGTCCCTCGCTGGTCTGTCACTCATCAGTCCCGCCACCGGCAGCGGAAGATCCGCCAGCACCCGATCACCATCGACAACTACCTGACCTCCACCCATTGCCACCAAGTGATTCACAACAGCAAACATCGACTTATCATTAACTCCCGCAACGATGATGTTATGTGAATCGTGCGCCACAGTGGAGCCTATCGCTCCCTTCCTTATACCTAATCCATGCACAAAACCAACGCCGGTTCTGCCCTTGCCGCTGTGACGATCCACAACTGCGAGCTTGACAACATCCCTGGTTGGATCAGGTACGACAAGACCATTTTCGACCGGTAGCTCCATCAATAATGCTTTTGTTACAATCTGACCTGGAAGAAGACCGATAACCCTGATCTGACTACCCTTATCCTTCACATCAAATGCCCCTGGCGAAAGCCTGGGTACGGGCAACGAAGATGTCCCGGATCCAAATTCCTTTACTCTGATCTCTGCCAGGCATGATCCGTTCTTTGCCACCAGGGAGCCATTGTTCCAGACTTCGGTAACATTGAAATCCTCGAGATTGTCCAGTGCGACAAGGTCCGCCCTCCAGCCGGGTCCGATTCCTCCTCGCCCCCTCAATCCGAATGCTTCAGCCGTGTTCAACGTCACCATGCGGATACCGGTTAACGGGTCGAGTCCATTCTTCACGGCTTTTCTGAGTATATGATCCATATGACCATCTTCCAGGAGGTCGCCGGAGCGGCGGTCGTCAGATACGAACATACACCTTCGTTCGGTGGACTCGTTCACGAGTGGAAGCAGCGCTTCGAGATTGCGTGCGGTGCTGCCCTCACGGATCATGATCCTCATGCCGCGCGCCAGTTTCTCCTCCGCCTCATCCAGCTTGAAGCACTCGTGGTCGGTCGATGGTCCGGCTAACAGATAAGCTGAGAGATTATTGCCGCTAAGCCCCGGTGCATGTCCATCAACCGGTCTGGTTCCTGCAGACAGAGCAACTTTCTCCAGTATGGACTTATCGCCTGAATACGCACCCGGAAAGTTCATCAGTTCACCGACGCCAAGTACGCTCGGATATTTAAGCAAAGGCTCCAGGTCTTCGGCTGAAAGGGATGCGCCCGATGTTTCCATCGACGTCGCCGGGACACAAGAAGGCAGCATGTAAAAGATGCTCATGCCAATATCCTGTGAGCTGTCAATCATGAATTTAATGCCGTCAATACCCCATACATTGGCAATTTCGTGTGGATCTGCGATAACCGTGGCAGTACCGTGCGGAATGACTGCCTCACCGAAACGGGGCGGTGTCAGTTTGGAACTCTCTATGTGGATGTGACCCTCGATGAAGCCCGGCGCAAGGAATTTACCCTTGAGATCGTAAATCGCACGAGCCGAATATTCGCCCAATCCGACGATTTGTCCGTCAAAGACTGCTACAGGTATTTCCTCTACACTGCTGTTGAAAACATTAATTACCTTCCCGCCGATAATGAGCAGATCTACCTCCATCT
>Ga0114919_10003060_pt1 | contig 13514 bp, 10 predicted proteins | sample BlataG_FD_88682 | JGI IMG/M metagenome (GOLD analysis project Ga0114919, IMG submission 88682) | Deep subsurface microbial communities from Black Sea to uncover new lineages of life (NeLLi) - Black_00105 metaG | ecosystem: Environmental > Aquatic > Marine > Oceanic > Sediment | place: Atlantic... | reverse complement strand
GGTCTCCAGGCCGATGTCCTCAGTGTTGGGTTTCCGCCCCACGGCCACCAGGGCCGCAGCCGCCGATATGCTCTGCCCGTCGGCGAGTTCGGCCGTTACGCCGGCGTCGCCCGCTGACATGGACGTGATCTCGGCGGACGTGTGTATTTGAACGCCGCGCTTCTTGAGGCTGCGCGTGACGACCTTGACGGCGTCTTCGTCCAGCCCCCCCAGGAGCGCGGGCAGCATCTCCACGACGTGCGTTTCGATGCCGCATTCGGCGTAGATCGTCGCGAACTCACAGCCGATCACTCCGCCGCCGACGATGATGACGCTCTCGGGCAGGTCCTCGGCGGCAGCGGCCTCGTCCGTGGTCATCACGCGCGGGCTGTCCCATGGGGCGAAGGCGGGCCTGGCCGGGCGGGCGCCCGTCGCCAGGATGATGCTCTTGGCCTTCACTGCCTGCTCGCCATCGGCGCCGGTCACTTGCAGCGCGCCGGGGGAAGACAGCGTGCCTCGCCCGGAGACGACGTTGATCTTCCGCGCCTTGATCAGGCTGGTTAATCCCTTGCGGAGCTGGGCGACGACCTTGGCCGTGCGGGCCATGAATGCCCGGCCGTCGATGGACACGCCACCGACGTTCACGCCCAGGGGCCCCGCCCGCCCGGCGGAAAATGCCAGCTCGCTGGCGTGCAGCATGGCCTTGGTGGGTATGCACCCGACGTTCAGGCACGTCCCGCCGAGTGAGCCCGCCTCGACGATGCACACGCTCGCCCCGCGCAGGGCGGCCCGCAGGGCGGCCGTGTAACCTCCAGGGCCGCCGCCGAGGACGGCTACGTCGTAGGTGGCGGTCATTGCGCAGCTCCTTTTGCGGCCGGGCCGCCTGCAAGCGAGGCCAGGTCGGGCCGGCGGGCGGCGCGGACCTCGTCCAGGCGGGTAACGGGCGTGGTCGCGGGCATCTCGACGAACGCTTCGGGGTCGCTCTCGGCCAGTCGGGCGAGGCCGATCATCGCGTCGACGAAGTCGTCCAGCACCTCTTTGGACTCGGTCTCGGTCGGCTCGATCATCATCGCCTCGGCCACTGTCAGCGGGAAGTACACGGTCGGCGGGTGCATGCCGCGGTCGATGATGCCCTTGGCGATGTCCATCGCGCTGACGCCGCGCCTGAGCTGGCGCGTCGCCGAGAAGACGCACTCGTGCATGCACGCCTGCTTGTGCGGCAGGTCGTAGTGGCTCGCCAGGCGGACGCGGACGTAGTTGGCGTTCAGCACGGCGTGGTCGGCTGCGCGCCGCAGGCCGTCGCGGCCGAGCATGAGCATGTACGCATGCGCCCGCGCGATTATGCCGAAGCTGCCGTAAAACGGCGCGACATAGCCGATCGACTTCGGCCGGTCGTAGTCCAGGGCGTAGCTGCCGTCTTGCCGCATGCGGACGACGGAGATCGGCAGGAAGTCGACCAGCCTGGCGACCACGCCGACCGGCCCGGCGCCGGGCCCGCCGCCGCCGTGGGGCGTGGCGAACGTCTTGTGCAGGTTCACGTGGACGATATCGAAGCCCAGGTCGCCCGGCCTGCACCGGCCCAGCAGGGCGTTGAGGTTGGCCCCGTCGTAGTACACCAGGCCGTCGGCGTCATGGATCATCCGGCAGATGTCCGTCACGTGCGGGTTGAACAGGCCCAGCGTGTTGGGGCAGGTGAGCATGAGCCCGGCGACGTCGTCGTCGATCGCCTCGGCCAGGGCGCCCGTGTCCATCAGGCCGGCTGAATCGGACGGGATGGACTTGACGGTGAACCCGGCGATGGCGGCGCTGGCGGGGTTCGTGCCGTGGGCGCTATCGGGGATGAGGATGGTCTTTTTCTTATTGCCGCGGTCGGCGTGGTAGGCGGCGATTATCATCGCGCCGGTGAGCTCGCCGTGGGCGCCGGCCAGCGGCTGGAGCGTGAACTCCGCCATGCCGCATATCTCGCAGAGCAGCAGGTCCACCGCGTGCAGCACAGCCAGGGCGCCGCGGACGAGGTTTGGCCCGCCCGGCAGTTGCGGCAGCAGCGGGTGGAGCCCGGCGAAGCCGGCCAGACCCGCCACCTGTTCGCATATCTTGGGGTTGTACTTCATCGTGCACGAGCCGAGCGGGTAGAGGCCGCTGTCGACGCCGAAGTTCAGCTCGGACAGCGCAGTGAAATGGCGGACGACGTCCAGCTCGCTGAGTTCGGCCAGCTCAGCGGGCCTGTCGCGCAGCAGTGACGGTTTGATGGCGACGGGGCTGTCGATGTCGCTGGCCGGCGGGCGGATGCCGCGGCGGCCCGGCACGGACTTATCGAACGAGAGCTTCATAGCGACACCTCCAGTGCGGCGGCCAGCCGGTCGATGTCCTCCTTCGTGCGTTTCTCGGTGACGGCCAGCAGAAGGCAGTTGTCCATGTCCTCGTAGTACCTCGCGAGCGGAAAGCCCGCTGCGATGCGCTTCTCCAGCAGGCGATTGATGACCACGCGGGCGGGCGTGGGCAGCTCGAGGACGAACTCGTTGAAGAACCACCGCCCGCCGAAGCGCCGCGAAACGCCGCGTATCGCAGTCAGCCGCTCGTGGGCGTAGTGGGCCTTGTCCGCGCAAAGCTGGGCGAGTGCCACCAGCCCTCCCTTGCCGAGCAGGCTCAGGTAAACCAGGCTCGTCAGGGCACACAAGCTTTGGTTGGTGCAGATGTTGCTGGTGGCCTTCTCGCGGCGGATGTGCTGCTCGCGGGCCTGTAGCGTCAGCACGAAGCCCTCCCGCCCGTTGGCGTCGACGGTCCGCCCGCAGATTCGTCCGGGCATCTTGCGGACGTGCTCGGCCCGGGCCGTCATGAAGCCCAGGTAGGGCCCGCCGAACGACAGCGGCAGGCCTAGCGACTGGCCCTCGCCGGTGACGATGTCCGCCCCCATCGCGCCGGGCGTCTTGACCAGCCCCAGCGAGATCGGATACGCCGAGACGATAAGCAGCGCGCCGCGCGCGTGGGCGGCGTCGGCGAGGTCCGTCAGGTCGTCCAGGCAGCCGAAGAAGTTTGGGTTGGTCGCGACCACCGCGGCCGTGCCGTCGTTCAGCTCGGCGGCGATCCTGCCCCTGTCGGCCAGCCCGCCGGCCGTGGGCGTTTCGGCCAGGTCGATGCCCAGGTTCGTCGTGTAGCTGCGGAGCATCGTGCGGTAGATGGGGCTGACACCCTCATCGACGATCACGCGGTTCCGCCCCGTCACGCGGAGGGCCATCATCACCGCCTCGTACAGGGCCGTGCCGCCGTCGTACATCGAGGCGTTGGCGACCTCCATGTCCGTCAGGCGGCACATGGCGGACTGGTACTCGTAGATCGCCTGTAGAGTGCCCTGGCTGATCTCCGGCTGGTAGGGCGTGTAGGCCGTGTAAAACTCGCTGCGGCTTACGATCGCCTCGACGGCGGCGGGCGTGTAGTGGTCGTAGAACCCCCCGCCGACGAAGAGCGTCAGGTCCGTGGCGTTTTGGCCGGCCAGGTGGGCCATGTGGGCGAGCGTCTGCTGTTCGCTGAGCCCAGCCGGCAGGCGTAGCCCGTCGCATCGCAGCTCCGGCGGGATGTCGGCGAACAGCTCGTCGATGTCCGCTACGCCGATGGCGGCGAGCATCTCGGCGACCTGCTCGTCAGTATGCGGGATGAAAGGCATTTCGCTGCTCCGGTGGCTCGCCGAGGCGCGCCCGTACGGGCCACGTTATTCGTTCAGACCGGCGAGGAACTGCTCGTAGGCGCCGGCGTCCATGAGCTCATCGAGCTCAGCGGCGTTGTCGACGGTGATCTTGTATATCCACCCCTCGCCGTAGCAGTCGCTGTTGACCAGCTCCGGCTTGTCGACCAGGGCCGGGTTCACCTCGGTGATCTTGCCCGTGACGACCGCGTATATGCCGGCGGCGGCCTTGGTGGACTCTATCGCGGCGGCCTCGGCCCCCTTGGCCAGGGCCGCGCCCTCGCTGGGCAGGTCCACGAACACCACGTCGCCGAGTGCGTCCTGGGCGTAGTCGGAAATGCCAACCGTGGCCACGCCGTCGTCGAGGAGGACCCACTCATGCTCTTTGGTGTACTTACGGTCCGCCGGTACGTTCATTCTTTGCTCCCATCGGGTCCGTCGTCCTTATCGTCATCCTCATCGGCGTCCTCGGCCGACCGCTGGTCGTCATCATCGCCGGAGGAGCGGCCCTCTCCGGACCGCCACGACAGGCATATCAGCAGCACCACCGCGGCGACTATGTATGGCATGGCGTCTACAATCTTCGGGGCCAAATCCCAACCCTCAAGCAAAGTCAGGCCGATCGCCAGTATCCCGATGGCCAGCAGACCGCTGACCGCCCCCAAGATGCCCGACCGGCGGACCACGACGCGGCGGTCGCCGCCAAGGAAGGAGTTGGTCATCACGACAGCCACCAACCCGGCCAGCCAGCACCGCATCAGTGTTTGGAAGCCCGTTACCACTGCGTCCTGGACGAAGCCGCCGCCCGCGACGCCCGGGACGTCCCGGATGATCTCGACTGCGATGGCGGCCGCTCCCGCGACGGTGGCGACGATCAGGCATGTGGCCGCAAATGCCACCGCCGATGAGGCCGCGCGCACCGGCGTGCTCTCGCCCAGGCCGGCGGGCGGCTTGGTTGGCGGGGTGTCGGCGGGCGGCTGCGTGTCGGGCTGGTCCGGCGCGGGTTCCTGTTGGTCGTTCATGTCAGCTCCCATAGTCTCGCCGCCAGCTCGGCGTGCTCCTCGCCGCTGAAGCAGTATCGCAGCGTATCAAACCGCGACCGCAGATGCTTGACCTTTTCGGCCACGTTCGCATCGCGAGCGATAACGTCGGCGATTAGCTGGGCGAGGTCGGCGAAGTCGTCCGGCCCCATGCCGAAGCGGGTCATCTCGGCTGTGCCCATCCGCAGCGCCCCGGCTGCGGTGAAGCTCTCTTCGTCCGGGGCGGCCTGGTAGTTGCAGATGATGTTGCTGTCCTCGAGCCGCCGGGCGATTTCCGGCCCGCGGCCGTAACCGACGTTGACGACGACCTGGTGCGTTTCGGTGTAGTCGATGGCCGAGTCGCCGGCGACGGCCAAGCCGGCGTGGGCCAGTGCGCCGGCGAACGCCTTGGCGCCCGCGAGCACGGCCGGCTGATAGGCGTCGGCGAAGTGGCTCATCTCGTACGTCGCCATCAGCAGCCCCACCAGCGTGCCGAGGTGGTGGTTGGACACCGCCCCGGGAAACGCCCGCCGCCGCACCGCCTGCCACAAATCATACCGCGCGTCACCCTCGACGAATCGCCCAGCCGCCAGCCCGCGCTGCGTGCCGAAGAACGTCTTGTGCGTCGAGCCGGTCACCAGGTCCGCGCCCTCCGCGAAGGGCCGCTGAAAGTGCGGGCCGATAAGCCCAAGCACGTGGGCCATGTCGTACATCAGCACCGTGTCGATGCCGGCGTCATCCACAAACCGGCGAATCTCCGCGACCGGCTCGCGGTGCAGGACCATGCTCTTGCCGAATATCACCAGTTCCGGCCGGTGCCGGCCGATCAGCTCGCACGCCGCGGCGACGTCCATTTTGTAGGGGTTGTCGGCCAGCACGGGGAAGTTGACGACGGCCGGCTTTTCCGTGCGCGGGTCGCGGGCGACGAAGTCCTTCATCGCGCCCATCGGCTGGGCGGACAGGTGCCCGCCGCGGGCGATGTGGTTATTCATCACGGCCGACATTCGCCGCGGCTCGTCTTTGCGACGGCTGCGATTGAGGAAGTCCACCATAGCGCTGAAGACCGCAGCGTTGGCCATCTGCCCGCTGATGAGGCGCGTTTCGACCTCCTCGGCGCCGAGGAACCTGGCGAGTTCGGCGGCCAGCAGGCGCTCGACCTCGTCGATGAAGTCCGTGCCCTGGTAGTAGAACACCTCCTCGTCGTAGAACGCCCTGGTCGCGCGGTGCTCGGCGTAGCGAAAGGCCGGGTCCGCTGCGGAAAGCGCCCTGGCCAGCGGGGAGACGGTCATCTCCGAGGGGATCAGGTTGATGCACTCCCGCTGCCGCCAGTGCGTGTTGTCGGCTGCCTTTCGCAGCAGGGCGAGCGCCGCTGCGGGCGCGTCGTCGGTCGGCTCGGCCGGGGGCGACTCGACGTGGCCGACGACGATGGGCCTGGCATACGGCGGGGCCTCGGACCGCAGGTGGTAGCACGCGACGACCGCGTCGATGCGCTTGCCGCGGAGTTCCACTTGGACGCGGTCGTCATCGAGGATGTTGCTGTCGATCAGCGCCAGTGCGATCGCGCGGAGTTGGTGGTCATCGCCGGGCCGGCTGGTCAGGCCCTCGCCCTCGACGGTCCAGAAAGGCACCATCGTGCCGGACGTCACGTAGCCGACGTGCCTGCCGTCTTTGACGACCCTCGCCCCCTGCCGCGCGACGCCGCGGGCCAGCAGGGCAATCGGCCTGACCGTCCGCGGCAGGTCGGCGATGGCGGAGAAGTCGCGGTCGGCGATTCGCGCCAGGGCCTCGAACTGGCGGGCCAGCGCAGCCCGGCCGACGAAGTCGCCCTTCAGCGGCGAGAAGCTCACGGCGAACTTCGCCAGCGGGCAGGCGAAGACGGGTATTTCGCTGCCATCGGCGTCGAGGCCGAGCTCATGGCCGTACAGCGGCAGGCCGGCCTCGACGCGGAGCGTGTCCCGCGCGCCCAGGCCGGCGGGCGTTGCGCCGCGGGCGATAAGGGCGTCCCAAACGGCTGGCGCGACCCCCGCCGGTGCGAACAGCTCGAAGCACAGCGGCTCGCCCGTGTAGCCGGTTCGGCCGACCTGCACGGTCGCCCCGCAGATCGTCACGACGCTCAGCGCGTTGCGCATGGGTTCGGGCACGTCGCCGGCGTCGATGAGCCCTTGCAGGATATCCCGCGAGGTCGGCCCCTGGAGCGACAGCATGGCGATTTCGCTCGTGCGGTCGGTCAGCTCCACCGGGCCGAGCTTGTCGCCGGCCCGCTCCAGAACAGCCTGAAAGTGCGCCAGGTCCTTCCGGCGGTTGGCGGCGTTGACGACCAGCAGGAACTCCTCGGCGCAGAAGCGGTACAGGTACGCGTCGTCGATGGCCCCGCCGGCGGCGCCTGGGATGATGGTGTACTGGGCCGTCAGCTCATCCAGCGCGGCGGCGTTGTTGGTCAGCGCGTGCTGACAGAGGGCCGTCGCCCCCGCCCCGCCGAGGGCCAGCCGCCCCATGTGCGACACGTCGAACAGGCCCGCGCCTTTGCGCGTCGCGAGGTGCTCAGCGACGATGCCGGTGGGATACTGAAGCGGCATGTCCCAGCCGGCGAAATCCACCATCTTCGCGCCGAGCGCGACGTGCCGCTCGTGCAGGGCCGTGTGCTGAAGTTCGCTCATCGCACCATCCTTGGCGGCTGATCGGCGGGCTAGCTTTCCAGGTAGTCCTTCAGGGCGGCCAGGCCCTCGACGATCTCCGGCGTGTCGATGCCGCTGTAGGCCAGGCGGATGTACCGCTGCGTCTCGCCCGGCAGCGCCCGGCTGAAGTGAAGGCGCGTGCAGAACGAAACGCCGGTCGCCCGCAGGCTCTCGAGGCGGAACTGCTCGTAGTCGTCGCAGCCCTTGCGGGCCATCGCGGCGGTGACGTTGGGAAACAGGTAGAACGTCGCGTGCGGGCGGAAGCACCGCACGCCGTCGATGGCGTTGAGTGCGTCGACGGCTGCGTCGCGCCGCTCGTGCAGGATTTCCAGAATGCGCTTCGAGCCCGATTGGTCGCCCGTCAGGGCTTCGATCGCGCCGTACTGGTTGAAGTGGTTCGAGCACGACTCGTCGTTGACGTTGATCTTGGCGATGACGTCGACGACCTCGGCGGGCCCGATCGACGCGCCAAGCCGCCAGCCCGTCATCGCGAACTTCTTGGCGAACGTGTAGAGGATCACGCATCGCTCAGCCATGCCGGGCAGGGCGGCGAACGACCGACTGGCGCCCTCGTAGCGGATGTCGAAGTACGCCTCGTCGCACAGGACGGTCAGGTCGTTATCCAGCACGATGCGGCGGAGATTAGCGAACTCCTCGTCGGTGCACTCGGCCCCGGTGGGGTTTTGCAGGTCGTTGATGACGATGAACCGTGTCCTGGGCGTTATCTGCCGGGCGATGGCGTCGGTGTCGATGCGGAAGTTCTCCTCGCCTTCCGTGTAGCCGTATGGCAGCGCCACGCCGCCGTGGAACTCGATCATCGATTCGTAAATCGGATAGCCTGGGTTGGGGTACAGCACCTCGTCGCCGGGGTCCATCAGCGCCAGGAAGAACTTACCGATCGTCGGCTTGCCGCCCGGCTGGATGACGACGTTCTCCATCGTGTACGACAGGCCGCGTGAAGCGTTGATGTCGTCGGCCAGCGCCTCCCGCAACGGCGCGATGCCGCAATTGGAGCAGTAGCCGGTCTTGCCGTCGAGCATGGCCTTGTGGGCGGCGGCGATGATGTTGTCCGGCGTGCGGATGTTCATGTCGCCCAGGTGGAATGGATACACCTTGTTGCCCTCGGCGGCGAAGGCGGCTGCGGAGGCCGACACCGAAAAGGCAGTCTCCGTGCCCAGGCGGGCGACTCTCTCAGCGATCTTCATGCACGTTCCCTCGGCAAGTAAGCCCAGGTGACATTTCCGTGAGTTTGCCGTCGCCGGCGGCGCCCAACCGGCCCGCCGCGCACGGCGACGCCGAAGATAGCAACCCGCCGGTCGGCGGTCAACATCGCCCGGTGAGCGGGGCGTCACCTCTCACCGGCGTCGACGACGGTCACCTCGCCGCCGGGTGCGATTGTGACGACCTTATGGGCCCCCAGGCTGTTGGTGACGTACTCGTCGATGACGGCTTCAACGGGCTGATCGGCCAGGATGGCGGTGAGGGTGAGCTGGCCGTCGTGGCGGATGTGGAAGCCATGCCTCACCCACTCGCCAGGGGGGATGTTGCCGAAGGACACCTCCACGCCACCGCCGGTCAGCGTGACGGACTGAGCTACGACGGGCGAGGTGTTGTGAATGTCCACGACGTATTCCGTTTCGACAGACCACGCCGCATTGAACACGGCCACCGCCACGGGAAAGTTCGCCAGGAGAAGCCCGAGAACTCCGATCTGGCCAAGCCACCAACCGCGCCCGCGCGGATCCTTAGACACCTTGCACCTGGCGACCACGTAGATCAGCAGGCACGCAACGCCCACGGGCACGACAACCGGCCCGACGACCAAGGTGAGGAGCCCGACGAGCTCCAGCCAGTCGGCCCTGATGACCAGCCACGCGAGGAACACGCCAACGCCGACGATCATCGGGGCCGCCCCGCAGAAGATTGCAGCCCTCAGCCACCACTTCATCTTCGTGCTCCTCGATCAGATCCAGCGGCGGATCCACCCCCGCAGGCCGCCGGGGTCGTTGACGATCACCAGCGGCTTGGCACAGCGGCGAGCGACGATATCCGGCAGCGTCGTCCGCGTCAAGCGCCGCAGGATGGGGTCCCGCGAACAGCCCAGCACGACCAGGTCGTGCTCGTCGGCCTCGGTGAGGATCGAGCCGGCTACGTCGTGCGCCTCGACGACACGGTGGCGGATGCGCTCCGGCGGCACACGGAGCCGCTCGGCGTGCTGCTTGCAGAACGTCTCCAGGTCGAGCGCCTCCCGGTCAGGCGTGGCCACGGTCAGCAGCGTGACCTCGCCGGTGTCGTCCTCGGCGAGGATGCTTGCGACCTCAGCCGCCAGCGCGCTGTTTGGCCCGCCGGCGACCGGCACGAGCACTCGGCCGAACTGGCGGTTGCCGCCGCAGTCTTTCAGGACGATCACCTTGCTGGAGCATCGTTCGATGACCGGGTCGATCGTGCTGCCCAGCTTGAATAGCCCGCCCCGACGCCGCCCGTGCCAGCCGAGTATGAGCATGTCGGTGCGCTTTTCCCGCACGGCGCTGACGATGCCGCGCGAGATGTTGCGGCAATACCGCATCGTTGTGGAGATCGGGAACATCGGATCGAGGTAGAGCATGGTCTCGACCATGCTCTCCCGGCCTTCGAGCATGTATCGGCTGGCGTCGGTCAGCGACACCTGCGGCGGGACGGGCACCATGTGCAGCAGCTCGACGTGGGCGTCTCTTGCGGCGCTCAGGCGGTAGGTCGTGCGGACCATCTCTATGGCGTTGGCGGGGTTGGCGACGGCGACCATGATGTTGTACTGACTCCGCGCGGCTGCGGGGGCCTCCTCGAGGACCTGTATTTCGTGCTCGGCTGCGGGCGCCCGGGTGCGGGCATAGAGCCAGTAAACGGCAGCCCCGGCGGGCACCCACACGGCCGCCAGAACGAATGCGGGCAGGCTCTCGGAGAATATCCCGCCGGCCAGGGCGATCTGGCAGACTATCGCCAACAGCGGGAACAGCGGGAACAGCGGCATGATGAAGCCGTACTCCAGCTCGTCGCCCATGGACCGGCGGATGCGGACCGCGCACAGGTTCACCAGGAAGAACAGGCACAGGAACATCATGCTGGCCGCGGCGGCGCCGCTCTTGGGGTCGAGGAAGCAGACGGCCGTTAGCACTATCACGCTGGTCATCGCAAGCGCGACGAACGGCGTTTTTCGGCGCCGGTGTATCCTGGCCATCGCCGGCGGCAGCATGCCGTCCCGCCCCAGCGCGTAGGATGCCCGCGTGGCGGAATATATCGTGGCGTTAAGGGCCGACGTCGACGAGAAGATCACCGCCAGCGTCACCAGCGGCCAGCCGACGCCGGGCATGAGGTGCACGACGGCCTCGCGGAAGCCCTGGATTTCCGAGCGTCCGGCGAACCACGCCACCAGCCCGCCTTCGCCGGGCGACTTGATGGCCACCATCGACGCGAACGCCACCGCCAGGTAGGTTACCGTGACGATGACCACCGAGTAGAGCATGGCCTTGGGCAGGTTTCGCTTGGGGTCGATGGTCTCGTCGCCGGCCTGGGCGATCACCTCAAAGCCCTCGAACGCGACGTAGATAACGCCCATCGTGCCCAGCAGCGTCAACCAGCCGTCTTCGTGGAGGAACGGCCTGAAGTTGGCCAGCCGGCTCGGCTGGACACAAGCTACGATGATGCCCACCACGCCGATCGCCGCGACGAGGGCCATCTGTCCGACCGTGAAGATCGCGCCGACCTTGCCCGTTTCGGCCGAGCCGCGGAAGTTGATGTATATGAACAGTCCCACCACCAGCAGCGCCAGGCCCCGGGTAGCCGTTTTCAGCGCCGCCGGCTCCAGGCCCAGGGCAAGGACCTGGTTGAGGAAGTCCATCGTGAACTCGGCGAACACTATCGCGTAGAACGCCCCTGCCAGCGAGCCGGCGAACCATTCCATCCACCCGGCCAGGAAGCTCGCCCCCCGCCCGAAGCCGATCCGCGCGAAGTTGTACGCGCCCCCCGCCCGCGGAATGGCCGAGCTCAGCTCGGCGAAGCTCATCGCCGTGAACAGCGCGATCAGGCCGTTGAGCGCGAACGTCAGCAGCAGCCCGCCCGGGCCGGCGCCTTTGACCGACAGCGAAATGCCCACGAACACCCCCGCGCCGATCATCATGCCCAGCCCCATCATGATGACGTGGTAGAGCTTCAGGTCGCGGGAGAGCTCCCCCGCTACGTGCGGGGCGGCCGCGGCGGCGCTATCGGCGGGGTCAGTCACGGTCGAGCTGCCTTTCGATTTCGCGGGCCGACCGACCGGCTGCGGACGCAATCCGCTCAATCCGCGCGCGGGACCACAAGGTCAGCCCCACCAGCAGCGACACGGACACCACCAGGATCACAATGCCGATTATGGCGTTGGGGGTCATAGCCCAAGAGGAATACCAAACGCCCCGCCGACGGGCAACCCTACTGGGCTGAAGCTTAATAGAGGGACGGAGCACTAATGTTCATTGTCGGGTGCCATGCCCACGCTCTTGACCGGCGTAGCTTCGGCGAAGCCGGTTGCGTGGGCATGCTCAATCATCGGTGACCTTCTATGGCCGCCCAAGCGTCCGCCTGTGGCGGATACCACCCGCCATCAGCCCTGCTTCCTCCTTGTTGTTGAGCCCGCAGGGCTGACATGTTGCGCCGCGGGCGGTGCGTCGCTTGGGCCCCGAAGGGGTCCAGGTCAGTAGGGGGGCGCCAGCCCTGAGCCTGTCGAAGGGCCAGCCCCCGGACCAAGCGCCTCGCTCAAGTGTCATCTTGGCGGCCACCCGTCATTCATCATTGATGGTTCTCTCCCGGCCACCCGCCGCTCCCAGTTGACATATCATCTCTCGTCACTCGCCTTGGTCGTCCGGTCCCACTCCGGGAGCCCTCATGCGCTTCTCAAAGACTCCATCCATGTCGCCGTCGTGGATAAGAACGACGTGGGCGTCCGGCCCGCTCTGTGGCACGATTGATAGCCAGCCTGGGAACAGGCCTTCCTTATCGCCACTCTCTAACAGCACCTCCCCGTTGCTCCCTACGATCGAAAGGTGCATGGACCGGTCGTTTCGCCGTGGGTCCGTCACGATCAGAAATCGGTTCTCATCGAAAGCTCTGACCATCACACCTTTTTTGTCGCTATCGGCTAATCTGAAGGTCGCAACTGTTAACGGCCCCCGCTCGCCAAGGAAGCGGACATCATTGACCACGCCCTGAATGGCGCCATGCTTCTGGAGGTCCCTCTGTAGAGACCAATCCCGGTACTGCCGCCGCACACCAGGGCCACAGGCAATCAATAGGAGAACCCATGGCAGCACAACGAGCGTTTTCCTTTTCTTTGTCATCTTGATACCAACTTTCTTTGTGGGCATCTCGGGCCTCACGATGATGGTGTCGGCTTGCCGCCTGTCTGCCGCAGGCCAGGTGTCGCTCGGCCGTCACTCGGCCATGTCTTCCTCGGGCAGCACGCCGGGAGCCACCATACGGCTCTCAAAGACTCCGTCCATGTCGCCATCGTGGATAAGAACGACATGGGCATCCGGCCCGCTCTGCGGCACAAGCGACATTCGGCCTGGAAACACGCCTTCCTTGTCGCCATACGACAAGAATATCTCACCATCATTCCGTATGATCGAAAGCAGCAAGGCCTTCTCGTGGCGCCAGGGATCTGTCGTGATCCAGAACAGGTACTCATCGAAAGCTTCGACCACGACGTGTTCTTCATCCCTGATCGTGCCGTAGGTAATCACTCTGAAAGGTCCGCCATCTAGCAAGCACACCTCGTTGAGCGCGTCTGGCCCGGCGCGCCGCTGGAAGCGGCGCTGCAACGACCGATGCTGCCATATCCGCCACCCCTCAAACCCACACACAACCAAGAGGAGGACCCAGGGCAGCACAATGAACGCTTTTGTTCTCTTTCTCATCTTGCACCTGCTTTCTCAGTGACTCGCACCATAGAGCTTCCTGGCCCTTGTCTCGATGATGTCCACGTTGAGCTCCCCCCCCCAAATAGAGCAAATAGGAAATAGAGAAATAGAGGGATGGAGCACTAATTCTCATTGTCGGGTGCCATGCCCACGCTCTTGACCGGCGTAGCTTCGGCGAAGCCGGTTGCGTGGGCATGCTCAATCATCGGTGACCTTCTATGGCCGCCCAAGC
>Ga0114919_10003059_pt1 | contig 13516 bp, 6 predicted proteins | sample BlataG_FD_88682 | JGI IMG/M metagenome (GOLD analysis project Ga0114919, IMG submission 88682) | Deep subsurface microbial communities from Black Sea to uncover new lineages of life (NeLLi) - Black_00105 metaG | ecosystem: Environmental > Aquatic > Marine > Oceanic > Sediment | place: Atlantic... | reverse complement strand
GAGCTATGTTGGCCCCCAAAAGAATAAACAGTGAGAGAATCAAAGGATATCCGGGAGGACGATGGGCCGTTGGGTGTTCGCCATCAAGACTGTATCCATGACTTGTAATAATATTAGTCGCTAGTTCGTAGTAATCATGCTCATCTCGATATCGAAGGTTGTTCCCAAGAGATAATGAGTAAAGAGTTCCTGGGAAAACCACGCTTGAAACAAGAAAGACTAAAATCACTTTGTTTCTTCGTTCCATAAAAGACAGTAGCTGTATACCAATCCTCTGCATAATTTCCTCCGACCTTACCAAAAGATAGATGACATCCGAGAGGTAGGCAACCAGACGGCCCCCTAAATGAAACTCAAATGGGGACTATCGACCTGTGGTAGTAGCAAACCATCGTTTTTCCGTGCGCATAATCTCACAAGTGCTCTCTTTTTGCTCTGCACCTCTGTGAAAATAACTGTGCCAATTTTGCTATCATGCTGTAATCAAATCAATAAGCGTTTGTTGGATAAAATTATGAACCTGTATCGGTAGGATAGCTGGCTATAATCTGGTTTGGTAAGCTAAAAATTACTCCAAACACACTCTGTCCCCGTCGGTTGCATTGAAAAAATCAATGTAACTTCTTATCATAGCGTCAGTTATGGCACTATTTGTGATACGGGTTTTCGCCAGTATAGCCTGGTTTATTTCAGGACGCCACTCATCGCGTTGTCATATTCGTTCGCTCTGACTTTGCCGTTTTTGTCAGGTAAAAACTCCAGTATCAAATCTGTCACATCTTTGGCTGCTCTTCGAACCGAGTTCTCCACAACCGAACTTATCTGCACCTGCGCTACGTAACGCGCAGGGTCACCTTCGATATTGGGTCTCCTGCCAAAAAGGCTTGAAAAATCATCCTCGTAGGTCGTAATTCGTCCATTCACGATATAGAAGTTCACAATAACAGTCTCTCGATATTCTAATCCAGGCTTGTGAAATCGGTGGATGAGACAAGGTATTTTCCTGCCAACTCGTGAGATAAATTGTGATTGTTCAGTACTGTCGTGGACCCAGCCAGCTCCAGAATAGCACACACGAGGGCGATGACCGAGTATACCACCCGGTCGGGACGAGCAATATACGATATACACGTCGGCCCAGGTTTCGGTTGGAGCATTAATATATCGGCGACTTAAGAAATCATCCGCAAAATGCGCCTCCATATACTCCTTAGCAGTAGTGCGAATGGGCAAATCCGCGCCGACCCAATTGCCAATTCTTATTGGAAAGTCACTTAAGGAAATCGGCAGCTCTATGGGTCTTCTGAGAATATTCTGTAGCCTGGATGCGAAAATACGGTACGCTGCGCCGGCCGATATCAGGAGCAAAATGGCCGAGATCCAAGCCCACCACTTGGTAAAACAATGCCGGCTTGCGTTAGTCCTAAAAATCAACTTTTGCACTCTCACCTGAGAAACCATTCAGTATGTCCGGTAAACTACAACCCTACAATTGGGAAAACGTCTTGGGGGGCAACTGCTCTGTTGTGCGCCTCAAGTAATATGACTGGCCCCCCTTCTGCATGATATTTTGCACTAAAGTCCTACGCCAAATAGCCTATATCAAAAGTGGTTCTCTACAACCAAAAAAAAACTGCGAGACAGCCTTCTTCTCTACGGACTCAGGCCACATGTTACTACCTTCACATATGTGTCACTGAGACACGCCTGGAAAGCATTCTTATCACTCTCCTTAGGAAGCTTTTGAAATACCTCCCTCCTTGGTGGCATATAGAACAAAGCATTATTCTAATATTTTCTTCTTTTCCGGTCAAGCTTTTTTTTTCAAAAAACGTGTGCAAAACTCAAAAAAAACTCAAAATTCTGGATAACGTCCTATAAATCCGAAGCTACTCGGCCTTTAGCTGCTTTTACTAAACTTTTACTGAATATTTACTGAATATCGCGCCGCCAACCCACGTGAAAAACCGTCACAATGGTTACAACTGGTGCCGCGGTCATAACTATAACGATGTAAAATGGTAATTGAGGTGCGGACCCCTAACTAAAGTACTGATAGAGCCGATGTATACGCACGCTCAGAGCCAGTAGCATCGGTGCGGGGCCATATTTGCTTACCATAGGATTTTTTGTTATTATTTAGATTGGAAAGATGTGAAGTCCGGGTTTCCCGTGGCAAGACTGGCGTATATATGCAGAATAGAGTAGAGACATTTCGCCCAGCAAGCAACAGAGAGCGTTGTTTGTGTCGCACGCTTTCTATATGTTTTTTGTTGATTACCGCTACTACCGCGACTAACAGAGCAGCGGGGGCTACCTATTATGTTGATGCAGACGACGGCAACGATAGCAATCCCGGCACAAGTGAAGAACCTTGGCAGACAATAGACAGGGCATTGCCTGACTGGGATGGCGCAGGAACGGCTGTTGCCGAAGGAGACATTATTCACGTTGCTGCCGGGGATTATGGCGAGCTTGACGACCCTTACGAGGAGGATACCAACGATACCGGCAGGACTGGCTGGATTACATACGGAGGAGATGCCAACAGCAGGCCCGTTCTGCACGATGTCTATTTTAAGAATACCGGTAAGGCATATCTGAAATTTCAAAATTTCTGTTTCAAAGAGGCTCATAGCGGCGGCCTTTACGAGAATACCGTGCGTATTTTTGGTTCAGGTTTTGCAACTAAGAGGACATCGTATTTATATTTCGATGATTGCCTATTCGAGAGTGATAATACAGCTTTTAAGGAAAGCAAAAACATTCAACTAAAATACTGTGATTATATTTGGTTCAATAATTGCGAGATAGTTGGCGGCTATTCAGGTGTTAAAGGCACGATGCATTACACAAATATCACATTTTCCGGCGGCAGCATTCACGACCAGTGGAATGATGCGTTCGCGCCTTATTCGGACGAGCCAAACGAGAGACCTTCAGACTTCTTAATCGAAGATATGACATTCTATAACTTGATAGCAATAGAGGGCATTACAAAGTCGAATGCCCATATGGACTACATCCAGTCCGGTGGGGGTGGCGCCCAGGAAAATACCTTCAACGACTTCACGGTACGGCGGTGTACTTTCCACTACCATTTTACTACAGATTGGGATTGGGTGGGTAGTGGTTTCGGCTACAACGGTCTTATCTTTCAGCATAGCGGCAACAACTTTACCTTTGAGAACAATCTGACCTATGGTATGAGTTCAAATGCCGGCTTCAATGTTAATGGAGCAGTGGCCGGTTTAGTTATTAGGAACAACACTTTTGGTCATAGTAGTAATAATCCAACCTGGCCGTCAAGTATTGACTCAACGTGCACATCGGTTAGTCACCATAACAATATCTGGCACGTCGTCTTTAGGATGAATGCTACTGCATCTGAGGTTTCACAGAATAATAATATATACAATAACTATAAGAATTTAAGCAAGCCTGATATGGGTTCTAACAGTTTAGAGATTGGGGCAAGGGCAGTAGAAGCTCTTTTTAAGGATTTTGACAATGATGACTATACGTTGCGTAAAAATGTCGTCCCAAGTGCGGTGAATTTTGGCGACCCCACACATGCATCTGGCGTTGATATTCTGGGTAACAGCCGCGATGCTTTGCCCGATGCTGGCTGCTATGAGTATGTTCAGGCCGACTCTAATAATCAGGCTCCGGTACTGCAGGAGATTGGCAACAAGGATGTAAATGAGGGTAGTGTTTTGACCTTCACTGTAACTGCTACGGATGCTGACGGTGACACAATAAGATACTCAATTCAAAATAAGCCGAGCGGAGCAACCTTTGCTAACCAAACATTCAGCTGGACACCAGGTTACGATGAGGCTGGCACCTATCAGGTAACCTTCGTCGCCAGTGATGGCAAGGCTCAGGACTCCGAGACGATTACTATCAGGGTGAACAATGTGAACCGGGCTACCATGCTAAATCCGATAGGCAACAAATCAGTGGACGAGAACAGTACTTTAAACTTTGCCGTCAGTGCCTCTGACCTTGATGGAGACCCGATATACTATTCGGTCGATGGTTTACCCAGCGGGGCAGTATTCGGCAACCAGACGTTTACCTGGACACCAGGTTATAACCAAGCAGGGGCATATTTAGTAACTTTCAGTGCCAGCGATGGCCAGACCCCAGATTCTGAGACAATAACCATAACAGTAGACAACGTGAACAGGTCGCCTGTTTTGAGTTCTATAGGCGATAAATCTGTCTATGAAGGCGATTCCTTAACATTCACAGTAAGTGCAACTGACCCTGATGGTGATACAATAACATATTCAGCCGATAATCTACCAAGTGGTGCGAGACTTTCCAGCCCGGACTTTAGTTGGACACCAAGCCTTGACCAGGCTGGCAATCATTCAATAACTTTCGTTGCAAGCGATGGAGAACTGCAGGATTCTGAGTCTATCACAATAACCATTAATGCCGACACGTTAGCTCCGACCGTTACCGATTCTTTACCAACCGCTGATGAAATACAGGTGCCGTTAAATAATCTGATAGTCTTGCACATTATGGATGCCGGTAAAGGCGTTGATGCGAACACGGTAACGATTAAAGTCAATGACAACATTGTATATTCGGGTGATACAGCCGACTACAACGGCCAATATGGCAATTGCCACCGGACAGGTACAAAAAGCGATTATGAGTTTGTTTACCAGTCGCACGAAACATTTGATTTCGACCGAACGGTAAGCGTCACCGTGGACGCTACAGACCTCCGTGGCAACGCTTTGAGCGAGTATACATACTTATTTAGGACCGAAATGCGCTCATTTGGTGAAAATAAGAAAGTCAGTTCACAGCAGGATAGTCGGCGCAAAGGTAGTCCTGCTACTGTCCGGGACAGTAGCGGCAATATTTGGGCAGTCTGGGATGCGGGAACAACGGGTAGCAGGGATATTTATGTTGGCAAACTTGAAGCAGGAGCAGACAGTTTTGGTAGTAGCGTTCAGCTAACAGACAATGCCGCTGACCAATGCAATGCTGCCATTGCGGTAGATTCCGATGACAGACTATGCGTGGCATGGCAGGACAACAGGCGAGGAGATTGGGACATCTATGTATCAACTTCAACTGACGGAGTCAACTGGTCGGCAGAAACAAGGGTTATAGACTCGAACAACAATCAGACCAATCCCGTGATAATTGTTGACAATTCTTCAACCCCTAACGCGTATATAGCCTGTCAGGACGACCGAGCAGGTAATGAGGATATCTATGTAGCCACATCGAGCAACGATTTTGTCACAAAAACGGTTTCGCAAGTCACAACTGATAGTTCCAACCAAACAGAGCCGGCCATTGCCGTAGACTCCGGCAATACGGTTTACATCGTGTGGGCAGATGCAAGAGGTAGCTCAAACGATATTTACGGAGCGTCCTCAAATAACGGTCTCTGGACGAATGTGGCGATAGTAAGCAATGCCAATAACCAGTCAAGTCCTGCAATTGCTACTGAATCTACTGGGTCCATGTTGCATTTGCTGTGGGTTGACGACACATCCGGCGACCAGGATATATACTATTCGGCATCAGATGGCTTGCCAGCTAGTCCTTTGACCGGCGAAAGTATCGTTGACGAGCCCGGCGCAGATCAGCTATCCCCAGCGATCATTGCTACCGGTGGTACTAGCGAAACTGGTTTGAAAATTTTTGTCTGCTGGCAGGATAAGCGGAATGGAGATACTGACTTGTACTTTAAGGAAGTGACTTCCAATTTAGCAACAAATGTGTTAGTAGGCGACGATGGGGCAAACTCAGACCAAAGCGAACCGGCAATAGGCATAGATGAGTACGATCAGCCTTATGTAGTGTGGACCGACAGCAGAAACGGCAAATATACAGAGATTTATTATAGTGCAAGCACTTACATGGGTCCGAATGCGTTGGCGTCGAAATTTGTTGATGGTTCTAAAGGGGCAACGGTCGGGGTCAAGCCCGGCCATATAAAAAGTCTGGAAGATATTTCCATTATCATTCCACCAGCAGCATATCGCTTTGGTACAACAGTCAAAATCTCGAGGATTAAGAATCCGCAAAAATCTTCTATCCGGCGTTTCGGTTCGCCCTATGATTTCGGTCCAAGTGGAATAAATTTCCATGTGCCAATAACGATTAATATACCATACGATCCTCAGGTTTCGGGAAGCCAGCCTTTGGTGTATTGGTATGATCCGCTTACGGGAGTGCTCAAACAGGATGATATAACAAACGTTACTTACATAGAAAAATCTCGGACATTGCATATTGTTCGTTTCAAGTGCAGGCATTTCACCCAATTTCATCTTGGAGGTGGGATTACTGTCGGTGGTGGAGGCGGCGGAGGAGGAGGAGGAGGAGGAGGAGGCTGTTCCATGTCTGCCACCAGCGAAGGCAGGATTGTCGAATTCGTCTTGCCGTACGTTGGACTGGCTGTGGCAATAGTCATAATCAAGTCCCGTGATGCACGAAATCGGAAAGCACGCAATATTACAAGAAGTGAATCTTAAGAATGAGCCCCATACATGGCCAGGTGAGTATTGCCAGTTGGCTGCCGACCACTGAGTCGACTCAATTTCTTGACAACAGATCAAGACAATTCAAGCCATTTTTGCTCACAGAGACAGCTTTAGTAACGGTTGCTGTGATTTCAGCTGTCAAAATCTTTAACGCAAGCCTCTTCTTATCTGGACTTACTTGGTTTGTGGCGCCCTGCATTCTGGTAGCTGCTGCATTTATTCCGACGGCAATTAAGAGGGATCAATTTGGTGAAATCGGTCTCAACATTAATCGCATTGGTTTGTCCTTGCGTATGCTTTGGTGGGTCTGTCTCATAGTCTTCCCTATAACATTTTTGGCTTTATGGCTGTTGAGGTCTCTTGGATTAGAATTACCGTTGCGGCCAGTACGGGCGCTGGAACAAAACTGGCTTTGCTGGTCGTTCTATCAGTTTATGTACGTTGCGGTAGCTGAAGAAGTATTTTTCAGAGGATATGTGCAAAGCAATGTCCTCAGATTATTGAACAAGACGAAGTCGGAGCAATTGGAGCAACCGCAATGGACGAGCGTAGTTATATCAGCTGCCTGTTTTGCAACAGCTCATATCATAATTCAGGGTCAGATGATATCGGCCTTAATATTTTTGCCGGGTTTGATTCTCGGCTGGCTGTTCATCCGGACAAAGTCCCTATTGGCTCCGATTTTATTTCACGGGCTTGCCAATGTCTACTACTGCCTCGTGGCAGCGGTGCTCTCTTGAAGCTGGAAGAACAGCTATTATCGGCTACTTGACTGCCCCAAAGCCACTTGCCAAAGCCCCATAAGAAAGCCTCTCCAAAAACCCAGCTGCTCTGACCGCGTGTGCAAAGCTCAGTGCAGGGCTCTGACTTAAGTGCAGGATGCAGCAAGACGATAAGTCTCGAAGTAGTGAAGGTGTGTTTAGAGAAAGACAAGGTGATGAATGGAGCCGAAGCGCAAAAAACGAGAAATATTGTGGTAATTGAGTAAATATGGGGGGCAAGTTATAAAACAGGGATAAAATGTACGCCCGTAAGGTTTTTCTTATAATTAAGTTAGCACTTGCCTTGGTGCTTGCCTACGTGACTGCCAGAACAGTGATGACAGCACCACATAGTGGAGAGATCTTTGTGCCCACACCGGCAGGTGGCAGCGAAAACACAACTTGGCTGCAGGCAGCACATCAGTCCGATACTTCGCTCGAAGACTATTCAGCTATTATCGAGCGAAATATGTTCTTCGGTGCAACCCCATCATCGAATGCAGATGGGTATTTACCCGGCTACAATGCTGACACGCTGGTACTATCGGCCGAGGAAGAGCTTGGCTTGGCATTGCTCGGGGCAGTAGCTGGCAGTCCAAGGCTTTCTCGAGCAATAATAAAAGATCTTGAAAGCGATGTACTCGGCGTATACAAGACCGGTGATACCATCGCAGCCGCCCATATTGAATGCATCGAGAAATATGGAGTAATTCTGCTCCATCAAGGTCAACGGAAAAGACTGAATCTCGGCACCAGAGGGCACAAACAGCATAGAACTGACAGCACACAAGAAGCTTCACCAAAGAATATCGCACAGCCAACCAGCGCTGTTAAGACTAACTTGCCAGTTGATTCTCACACCACTATTGCAACCAAGCTCAAAAATATAGAGACAGTATTAAAGAACGCAGTTAACAACCCATATGCGGTTGACGGTCAAATGGAGGGACTCAGAATAACAGGCTTGGAAAAGATAGAGGGGGCCACAGACCTGGGCTTAAAAAACGGTGACATTATTCGTGCCGTCAATGGGCACCGATTGACCAGTAAGGAGAAAACTTACCAGGTTTTCAAGAAAGCAAGGACACAGCCCATGATGGATATAGAGCTATTACGAGATAACGAAATCAAGACACTATCATTCTCGCTAAGGTAACTATTCGGAAACAAAAAAACTGTTGATTGTGGTAAATAAAGCAGATGAAGTTAGATAGGCCAAACGCAAATATGCTAAAACTCGGAGAACGGATTGCCGGTCTTTTTTGCTTCGCATGCGTGTTCTTGGGTTGTGTAGGTTGTCAGTCTAACTCAGATGTGAGTGTTAGCACCGACCAAGGAAATCCAAGAGAATTGGTAGAAAGCCTCGGTGTTGGAGCTTTTGCTCCAAGGCGAATTGGACAATTGAACGAAAAAGACACAAATCTGGCCGAGCTGCCTAAATCAGTTGCCTCAGCAGCTTTTCAGAAGGCTAAAATCACCGAGGCTGGCAGTGAGAACTTAGGATATCACTCGAAGGCTGCCTCGGTCCCCAAAGGAACTATCTTAGAATCTGCGGAAACACAAGTTCATTCACTTGGAGAAATCTTGGCCACAAACCATGATATCGTTGTAACCACAGAACCGTTGTCTTTAGATCCGTCCGTAAGGCTACCCATACTTGATAAACCAGGTATGGCTGACGAGCTTATATCCGTGAACTTCGACCAGGTTGATATCCGGATGATGCTTAAGACCATCGGCGAAATAACCGGGATTAACTTCGTCGTAGATGAAAGTGTCCGCGGCACTGTAACGGTGATGTCTCCCACAAAGATACGGTTAGGTGATATCTACGCGGTTCTGGAATCCATCCTGGAAGTAAGAGGATACGCCGCTGTGCCAGCTGAAAACCTCGTAAAAATAGTCCCCAAGGCAGAAGCGGCAAAGCGTAACCTCCAGGTCCGCGTCGGCAGTAATCCTTTGGAGATCCCCAAAAATGATTCTCTCGTCACCCAACTTATCCCGCTAAAGTATGCTGACGCCATAGAGGTCAGTAATATTGTTAGCCATCTGTTGGCTGCAGGCTCACACATGGCAACGTATCCCAGAACCAATTCGATTTTGATTACAGATACATCTTCGAACATACACCATATTGCCAAAATTATTGAAAAACTCGACGTACCAGGCTCGCAGGAGCAAGTTACTGTAATCGGACTAAAATACGCCTCTGCAGAGGTGCTAAGTGAGCAAATAACCCGTATAATGGAAAAAGGCAAATCCATCTCCCCCCAGGCCGGAATCCGAAGAAAGGTGCCGCAGATTGACACGGGTATAAAAATCTTCCCTGATGCAAGAACCAATTCTCTTATTGTTGTCGCAAATGCTCAGGACACGGAAATGATCAAGAGATTGGCAAAACAACTTGATGTCCAGAGGCCTCGAGGGACAAATAACGTTCATGTAGTGTACCTCAAGAACGCACCAGCAAAGGAAACTGCTCAATCACTCACGGCCGCTCTAACCGATCTAAGAATTGCCGGCGCGCTCGAAGCTGGCCTGCATGTTCGCGTTACTGCCGACGAAGGTACGAACGCACTGATCATTACCGCCTCAGCACAGGACTTTGAGGTCATTGCGGAGATTATAGAAAAGCTGGATATAGTCCGAGACCAAGTTTTGGTTGAGATGCTCATTGTGGAGGTGAGTGAAGATAGCTTAACGCAAATAGGCATTGACTGGGCCACGCTTGACCAAGCCGTGACAGGCAGTATTCGATTCTTCGGGTCGACAAATTTCGGTCCGCGAGCGGACTTTGTCAGTGGAGACCTTGAGGGTCTGAGCGTCGGTGCGTGGAAAAAGAATGGGTCTGAACTAACTATCGGGCCAATCTTGCACGCTTTAGAAAAGAAGTCCGGCGTAAATATTCTTTCAACACCGCATATTACAACCTCCAACCACCAGAAGGCGCTGATAGTAGTAGGTGAAAACAGACCGTTCGTTATGCAATCAAGAATCACCGAGACAGATCCCAGTACCCCTACCGTGATAAAAACGTTCGAATACAAAGATGTCGGTATTACACTGGAGATAATACCGCACATTAGCCAAGGCGGACTAGTCAGACTCGAGATTGACACCGAGTTTACTAAACTTGTTGAGACGATTACGACACCCTCCACTGATACGCCTACAACTGCTAAACGGCGGGCACAGACTGTTGTCGCTATGAATAGCGGCTCAACCGTAGTTATCGGCGGTCTTATCCGAGATGACAAAGTTACTGTCGAGAAGAAAATCCCCTTGGTTTCTGACATTCCTCTGATTGGTGGTTTGTTTAAATCCTACAAAGAACAAGTGCAGAAGACGAACCTGCTCATTTTCATAACCCCTCATATCCTGCGCAACCAGCAGGACTTGGAGCAGATAACCGAGAGAAAGAAACAAGAAATGAAGCCAGCACTTGAAAGTCTTGAGAACAAAAACAGACAGCATTGAAAAGCGGGGTAAGTCATAATTGGCTGCGAGGATGCTAAGCAGTGGTTACGGAACAGAACGAACAAATGGCCGACCAAGTGCAAAGGCGGACGCCAAACGCCAAAGGTAGCGTTTTGGAAATGGACCGGTATGTAGAAACTATATCACCGGAGCAGTTAAACCCGGAACTTGTAAGGAAGCTGCCCCTTGAGTTCCTCAAGAAGCAATGTGCCATTCCCATCACCTTGGGAGATGGTCAGATTGCCATTGCCTTAGCGGAGCCATTTAATATCGAAGCATACGATGGCATTTTGAGCATCTTGGGTCAGCCATGCAGTCGCGTCATCTGTCCTGCCTCTGAAATAGAAAAGGCCATAAGTCGCTGCTACTATCAAGATTCGGATATCGGCGGTGACGAGCAAGACACCAGCATACAAGATTTGCCAAGTGCTAATAACAACGTTAACACCACTTCTGTTCAAACGCAGGCCGAAGACCTCCTCAATATTGCCAACAAGGCGCCGATCATAAAATTGGTTAACAAAATCTTCTTCCAGGCAGTACACCGTCGTGCCAGCGACATTCACATAGAACCGTACGAAAATGAGGTGCGAATACGCTTTCGGATTGATGGTGTGCTGCACGACGTACTTACTTTGCCAAAGCAACAAATTGCCGCACTTGTATCACGACTGAAAATTATGGCAAACCTCAACATCGCCGAGAGAAGACTACCACAGGACGGTCAAAGCCGGATCAAAATCGGCCAAAACTTAGTAGATGTCCGAGTTTCAGTCATTCCAACACTCGGTGGCGAACGGGTAATGCTGAGGCTGCTGGACAAGGGCAGCAGCCGATTGGGCTTGAACGAGATAGGTTTTTGCCTGGATGTACTTGACCGTTTCAGAAGTCTGATCACGATCTCCCACGGCATAATCCTGCTTACGGGCCCTACTGGCAGCGGTAAAACAACTACGCTTTACGCTACTCTCAACGAACTTAACTGCGAAGAACGAAACATCCTCACTGTTGAGGACCCGATTGAGTATCAGCTGCATGGTGTTGGGCAAACGCAAGTAAAGCCAAAGATAAATCTCACATTTGCTAATTGCCTCCGCCATATTCTTAGGCAAGACCCGGATGTGATTATGATAGGAGAAATTCGTGATGTCGAAACCGCTCAGATTGCAATTCAGGCGTCACTGACAGGTCATCTGGTTCTAAGCACTCTGCATACAAACGATTCAGCATCAGCTGTAACGCGCCTGATTGATATGGGCATTGAGCCTTACTTGATTTCATCATCGGTAGTTGCTGTGATGGCACAGCGACTGTTACGAGTCATCTGCCCTGAGTGCAAAAGACCCTATAGACCCGAAGCAGAAATGATTTCGCTGTTGAATGAAAACGAGAAAGTATCAGCCCGGGATGAGCAATTGTACAAAGGGGCTGGTTGTCCGAACTGCCTTGAAACCGGATACCTGGGGAGGACAGGTATCTTTGAACTGTTGGTAATCGACGACGACATCAAGGAACTAATAATCAAACGAAATGGCTCGCACATTATCAAGGACGCTGCAGTCAAAAAAGGTATGAGTACCTTGCGAGAAGATGGATTACGTAAGGCACAGGATGGTATAACTACTCTTGAAGAGGTTTATAGAGTCACACAGGATAGTGTGCGAACAAACATAGGGATGACTGAAAGTGGCAGTAGTTGAATCCAAGGTGCTGGTTGATAAGTCGGCTACGAAGCGTAGGTTCGCCGAGAACCACGATTTTGCTGACAAAAGGAAAGAGTCGCAAAGAGGGGACATTTTCAAGAGGATCACCACAAGAGAGGTCTGCAGGATTGCGCGCCAATTGGCCACGCTATTACAAGCCGGCATGCCGCTCGTACCTGCTCTATCAGCATTGGTTGAGCAGCTACAAACAGTCCCCGAACGTAAAATGACGCTTTTTGGAGCTCAAGACAGTGCTCTTGCAAAGATTATGGAACAAATCACCGAGGACGTCAAAGCAGGAAGTACCTTGGCTGCTGCACTAAGCAAACATCCCCAAGTTTTTTCGAATCTATTTGTCGGTATGGTCGCCGCGGGTGAAGCAAGTGGCACGTTGGAAGAGGTTCTGCTACGCTTGGCAGAAATGCTGGAAAGACGCGTACAGCTTGCAGGCAAGGTCAAATCGGCTGTCGCATATCCTGTAATGATGATTATCGTGGCGGTAGGAGTAGTAGTATTCCTCTTATCTTTCGTTGTTCCTACTATAACGCAGATTTTTCTTGAAATGAATCATGTCCTTCCATGGCCTACAAGATTACTTATCTCAACAAGTGCTTTTCTTAGGACTTACTTTGTTTTGATTGTCGCTGTAGTTTGTGCTATCTTCTTCGGAATCGCTGCTGGCTGCAGGACCAGGCAAAGTAGATTGTTCTTGGACCGCTCTAAACTAAAGCTGCCTCTTTTTGGTAAGCTCTTTCTAAAATTAGAAATAGCGCGCCTGACAAGAACATTGGGGATTCTTCTTATCAGCGGTATTCCCATACTGGATGCCCTCGAAACAGCAAAGGCGGTAGTCCAAAACCATTTTATCGCAGATGCCATAGACTCGGTAAGAAATTTAGTCAGCAGAGGAGACAACATCGCGAACGCCATAAGAAAAACCGGTTTGTTTCCACCTATTGCGTTTCACGTCATATCCGCCAGCCAAATTAGCGGGGATGTCGAAAGCGGTCTTATGAGCATAGCTGATATGTACGACGGCGAAGTGGAAATG